>Ga0302326_10025393_pt1 | contig 12017 bp, 10 predicted proteins | sample Palsa_T0_3_FD_202264 | JGI IMG/M metagenome (GOLD analysis project Ga0302326, IMG submission 202264) | Peat permafrost microbial communities from Stordalen Mire near Abisko, Sweden - Palsa_T0_3 | ecosystem: Environmental > Terrestrial > Soil > Palsa > Peat permafrost | place: Sweden: Abisko... | reverse complement strand
CGCACGCGCCCGTGTCAGCCTTGCACACGCGCGTGCGAGCCACGTACACGCATCTGTCAGCGATGCACGCGCCCGTGTCAGCCTTGCACACGCGCGTGCAAGCCACGTACACGCATCTGTCAGCGACGCACGCGCCCGTGTCAGCTTGGAGGATGCCCGTGCGAGCCAGTAGGCCGCGAGGGTAGCCCGGCGCTGCTCAACGTTTGAGGACTCTGCCGTCGGCGTCGACGGTGAATGGCGGGGGGAGGACCTTGCGAACTGCCGCTCGGTCGGCATCCGGGATCCGCCAGGCGCGAGCCCCGAGGCCCTCGGCCACCTTCGTGCGCACGCGCACGCTCTCCTCGTCGAGGAGGAGCTTCACCAGGGCCGGCAGGGCCTCGGCGTCGCCGTGCGCGAGGAGCGTGGCCGCCGCGTGGAATCTCGCCGGCTCGTTGACGTCCTCGAGGAAGCGTTCGACCTCCTCGCGCATGCGCGGGTGGTGGTGCTCCTCGAGCTCGGTGAGGAGCTGGATCTTCGGATCGATGAACTTGGCGTACTCGGTGTCCCAGCGCGACAGCCACTGCAAGAGCTCCTCGGCGTACTCCTCCTCGGCGACGAGCTCCTTCATGATCTTCATCGGCCACGCGAGGCTCTCGGCCCGCTCGGCGAAGGCGCGCACCGGTTCGATCGCGTCCTTGCCGGCGCGAAGGACGCCTCGGAACGCAGAGTCCTTTTCTTCCTGGTCCGTGATCGACGGATCGGCGTGGAACGTGAACCGCTTCATCAGGACCGTCACCGCGTCCGCGGTGCCGATCTCCGAGAGAGCCTGGATCGCCTCCTGCCGGTCGTAGTTCTGGGCCCGCTTGTCGACGCGGTCCGCCCACTTGGCCGCGGCATTGACCTTGGGACGAGCCCCCGCGTCACCGCCCTTGAAGAGATCGAACAGACCCATCGTGGTGACTACCGTAGCTTGCGAAGCAAGCGAGGCCACCCCCCCGAAGTCGGCTCAGAGCGGAACGGCGAGGAGAACGACCTCTTTGTTCCGCGCGTGCACCTGGTAGCGGACGGGGCGCCCGTACTTCTGCGAGGCGTCGTGCTCCATGCTCTGGATGCGGGCCGCGAAGGCCTGCTCGCTGATGTGGTCCGTCGCCTCGCCGATCGCCTTCTTGGCCGTGATGTATTCGCGGTAGATGCGCGTGTAGTACTGCGCCTTCGGCTCGAGCGCGAGGCGGCGGGCGACGTCCGGATCGATCGTCCCCTCGGCCGACTGCTGCATCCGCTTGTCGTCGACCTCCAACGAGTCCGTGAACGTTGCGGCAGCGCCGGCGCTCGGGGCGCGCGAGACGCGGCCTTCTTCGTCCGTCGTGTCCTCTTCGACCCCCATCAGCTGGTTTAGCAACTGGTCGATGCGGAAGGCGAGACCCCCGAGCTCCGCGTGGTCGAGCTCGAAGCGCTTGTCGGCCTGGCCGTTGAGAATCGCCAGCAGGCCCTCTTCCAGCATGTCGATCGGGCGCGTGATGTAATTGCCGAGCAACCACCCCGCCACGATGACGAGGACGAGCCCGATCGCGACCGCGCCGACGATCGGCACGAGCGCGATCCCCGTGGGATCCTGGATGAAGGACGCCGGAGCGACGGCCGCCAGGAGGGCGCGCTTGCCGCCTTCGAAGCTCGGCAAGGGCGACACCGCGACGACGAAGTCGCCGTCACGGACGACGTCTGCCTGCTCGTGCAAGAGCGCGTTCTTGAGGGTGTCCTTCGCCGCCTTGTTCACGGAGTCGTCGAGCTGAGGGGCCGTCTGGGCCGAGTGCGCCACGACCTCGAAGCCGTCGCCCTTGGGCACCACGAGCACCAGCGGGTGCCCGGCCGTCTCCTGGCTGATTCGCGAGAGGGTGTCGTCGAGCGGGCGCCCAATGACGATCGCCCCCGCGACCTTGCCCTGATCGTCCCTGACGCCGACGTACGAAGCCAGATAGCGATCGTGCTCGAACCAGACATCCGACCCGGACTGCCCGGTCGTCAGTGTCGCACGCAGACCCGCGTGCCCCGCGCCGATGTCGTCGCCCCGGTTCATGTTCGAGCTGTTGCGGCCCACGATCTTTGCGCTCGTGTCGACGAGCGCCACGAACGTTGGCACGTCGTGCTCGAAGAACGGCGCGTTCTTCGCCTGGGTCACGATGTCGTCGCAGCGCTTCGTCGCGGCGTCGCTGCGCGCGGCCGGCGTCGCCTTCGAGATGGCGTCCAGCGTGGCCGCGTCGTTGGCGAACGAGGCGAGCCAGCGCTCGGCGCGGAGCCCGTCGAGCTCCACCCACCCCGCCGCGCCGTTCACGCTGCCCTGCGCGCTAGCCGCAACCTGGTCCTTGTTGCCCGCCGCCGCACCAAGCGACGACTTCACGAGCAAGAACGACAATAGCCCCATCACTGCCACGATCAGAGCGTTAACCGCGATGATCTTCGTTCGCATTGGCCCTCGGATCCTCCCAAGCGTTGCGGTGGTCGTCCCTGCCCCGCCGTGGCGCCGCGTCTGCGAGCCGGCTTGCTGCGTCCCTTCGCAGCGACCAAAACGCTACCATTCGCGTGGAGACGGCGGCAACATGCGAGTAACGTGGCAAGCACGCTAGTCGTGCCCGATGACCGCGCCCGTCACCGCACCGTCGCCTTCCGCGCTACTCGTCGACGATGCGCGCTTTGACCGACACGCCCCCCCTGGTCACCACCCCGAGCGTCCAGAGCGTCTGAGCGCCGCCCGCGACGCCATCGCGCGAAGCACGGCGCGCGGCGTTCGGTTCGAAAGGGTGGCACCACGGCCCGCCACGGACGAGGAGCTCGCCCGAGTGCACGACCCACGCTTCCTCGATGCCCTGAGCCGCCTCCGCGGCGAAGCCGGCTACCTCGATCCCGACACCTACGTGTCGGCAGACAGCGTCGAGGTGGCGCGCCTGGCCGCGGGATCGCTCGTGGCGATGGTGGACGCCATCCTCGACGGACCAACCAAGAAGGGGGCCGCGCTCCTGCGGCCTCCGGGCCACCACGCCCGCCCGTCGCGCGCGATGGGATTTTGCTTGCTGAACAACGTGGCGGTGGCCGCAGCGCACGCGCTCTCCCGCGGCATCGAACGTGTCGCGGTGGTGGATTGGGACGTGCACCACGGCAACGGCACCCAGGAGATCTTCTGGAGCGACCCCCGCGTGCTCTACGTCTCGACCCACCAGTCGCCTTTTTATCCCGGGACGGGAGATGCCGAAGAGGTCGGCCACGCGGAGGGAAAGGGCTACACCGTCAACGTGCCGCTCGCGGCGGGCGGCGGCGACGCCGTGTACCGCAGCGCTTTCGAGCGGGTCGTCCTGCCGGTGCTCGAGGCGTACCGGCCGGAGCTCGTGCTCGTCAGCGCCGGATTCGACGCTTCGGTGCGCGACCCTCTCGGCCAGATGGAGCTGACGCCGCAGGCTTTCGGGTGGATGGCGCGGGAAGTCGCCCGCATCGCCGGGCAGTCGGCGGGTGGGCGGATGGCCCTGGTTCTGGAGGGCGGCTACGATTTGACCTCCCTCGAGGCAGGTCTGGAACGGGCGCTCGACGGAATGCTCTCCGGCCGCGCGGCCGACATTCCGTCGTTGCCCGGCACCGATGCCGGGGTTTCGCGAGCCGCCTCATGGGCGAAGAAGGGTTGGTCCGGGGTCGACTGAGGGCCCACTGAGACGGGGGCCCTGACGGGGGGGCCTGACGGAGGGCGGACAGGGGGGGCTTGAAAAGCCCCCGAAGATCGACGTAGAGGTGTCCCCCCCGACTCTTTAGGAGCCTCCATCCGTGCAAGTCTTGTCCCTCGAGGCGACAGGTACCGGCGTCGTCGCGCTACTCCTCGCTGGCGGGTTCTACGTCCGCGTGAAGCGGTCCCCCGAAGGCAACGATGCCATGGCGCGCATCGCCCGGTACATCCGCGAAGGGGCGATGGCGTTCCTCATGCGGGAGTACAAGGTGCTGGCGGTCTATTCCGCCGTCGTCTTCGTGCTGCTTTCGTGGAAGCTCGGGCCCGAAGCGGGCGGAGCCTTTCTCCTCGGCGCGTTCCTCTCGCTGCTCGCCGGCTTCATCGGCATGAAGGCGGCCACGTACGCGAACGTGCGGACGGCGGAGGCCGCCCGCGCCCACGGCAAGCCGGCCGCCTTGATGACGGCGCTCGACGGCGGAGCGGTGATGGGTCTCTGCGTGGCGGGCCTCGGGCTGGTCGGGATCAGCGCCATCTTCGGGAACTTCCCCCACGACGAGCACTTCGGCACCCTCATCCACGCTTTTGCAGTGGGGGCGAGCTCGATCGCGCTCTTCGCGCGGATCGGCGGCGGCATCTACACCAAGGCGGCCGACGTCGGCGCCGACATCGTCGGCAAGGTGGAGGCCAACATCCCCGAGGACGACCCCCGAAACCCAGGGGTCATCGCGGACAACGTCGGCGACAACGTCGGCGACATCGCGGGGATGGGCGCGGACATCTACGAGAGCTACGTCGCCGCGGTCGTCGCCGCGATGGCCCTCGGCATGACGTTGCCGGCCAAGCAGCTGCGCGCCCTCGCCCCCGACGCAACATCGGAGGAGACTCTTCGCCGCTTGGCGATCGAGCTGCCGTTGCTGCTCGCCACGCTGGGGCTGGCCGTGTCGATCGCCGCGATCTTCCTGATGCGGGTGCTAAAGAACATGCCGCCCGGCCAGGTGCTGCGGATCGCGCTGCTGCTGCCCCCGTTCCTCGTGGTCGCGGCGGCGGCGGTGGTGCTGCCCTCGATGGGGATCGGCGGGTCGGCGGTCAAGACGCTCGCGGCCGGCGCGATCGGCGGCGGCATCGTGGGCCTCGTCACGGACTACTACACCTCGATGGGTCCGATCCGGCGCATCGCAGAGAGCTCGCTCACCGGCCCGGGCACGAACGTCATCTGCGGCCTCGCGGTGGGGCTCGAGAGCGTCGCCATCCCCATCGTCACCCTCTGCGTCGTCGGCTGGATCGCGAACGACCAACTCGGCCTCTACGGGATCGCGATCGCGGCGGTCGGGATGCTCTCCGGGACGGCCATCGTGATGACCGTCGACGCCTACGGGCCGATCGCCGACAACGGCGGCGGCATCTCGGAGATGGCGGGCCTCGGCAAAGAAGTGCGCGCCATCACCGACGAACTCGACGCCGTGGGCAACACGACGGCCGCCGTGGGCAAGGGCTTCGCCATCGGATCCGCGGTGCTGACGGTCGTGGCCCTCTTCGCCGCGTTCAACATGGCCGTCAACGCGACGAGGCACCTGCGCGGTGAGCCCGACCTCGTGCTCGTCCTGACCGACTCCAAGGTGCTCATGGGTTTGCTCTTCGGAGCGATCCTGCCTTGCATCGTCGGCGCCACCACGATGACCGCCGTGGGCCGCGCCGCCGGCGCGATCGTCCAGGAGATCCGCCGGCAGTTTCGAGAGATCCCGGGCCTGCTCGAGGGCAAGCCCGGCGTCGACCCCGAGCCGAAGCGCATCGTCGACCTCGCGACGTCCGCCGCCATCAAGGAGATGATCCTCCCGGGTTCGATCGCGGTGCTGGCTCCTCCGTTCCTCGGCATCCTGTTCGGGGCCGAGGTGCTCGCGGGCGCGCTCGCGGGCGCGCTCGCCGTCGGCGCCACGATGTCGCTGATGATGGCCAACGGCGGCGGCGCCTGGGACAACGCCAAAAAGTTCATCGAGAAGGGCGGCTTGCCCGGCCACGCGAAGGGCTCGGACGCGCACAAGGCGGCCGTCGTCGGCGACACCGTGGGCGACCCATTCAAGGACACGGCGGGCCCGGGCATCTCGATCTTGATCAAGGTGATGGGCGTCGTTTCGCTGCTGATCGCGCCGCTCATCGCGTAGCGCGGGCGCGGGCGCACACGCGAGCGCGGGCGCAGGCGCACACGCGGGCGCGGGCGCATACGCGGGCGCGGGCGCACACGCGGGCGCAGGCGCACACGCGGGCGCGGGCGCACACGCGGGCGCGGGCGCACACGCGGGCGCGGGCGCACACGCGCCCGCGTTCGCGCCCGCGCTTGCGTTCGCGCCCGGACGCCGGAGCCATGCTAGGTGCCCTCCTGGATGCACGGAGACACATCCGCCGCGGATCCGCGCGAGATCGTCGAACCCCGGGGCCCTGGGGGCCGGATCACCGAGCGCGTTCGCATCCGCGCAACGAGCGGCTGGCGAGCCGTCGACTGGGTAGAGTTCTGGCGGTACCGGGAGCTGCTCTGGTTTCTGGCCGCGCGCGACATCAAGCTTCGGTACAAGCAGACGGTGCTCGGCGTGGCCTGGGCCGTCATTCAACCGCTCTCCACCATGCTGGTCTTTAGCGTGTTCTTCGGAAAGCTCGCAAAGATCCCGTCCGAGGGCATCCCCTATCCCCTGCTGACGCTCGTCGGTCTTCTGCCGTGGCAGCTCTTCGCCTATGCGCTGACGCAATCGAGCAACAGCCTGGTGTCCGAGCAGCGCCTAATCACCAAGGTGTACTTCCCGCGCCTGATCGTCCCGGTCGCGTCGGTCCTGGCCGGCGTCGTCGATCTCCTCATCGGGTTGGTGTTGACGCTCGGGATGATCACGCTCTACGCGGCGAAGGGCTGGTTCCGGATCGAGCTCACGGCCGCCTTCTTCATGATTCCTCTCTTCATGCTCTTCGCCCTGGCCACGGCGTTCACCGTCGGTCTGTGGCTCGCGACCCTCAATGTGCAGTACCGGGACATACGGCACGCCATCCCGTTTCTCACCCAGTTCTGGATGTTTGTGACGCCCGTGGCCTATCCGAGCAGCCTCGTCCCGGCAAAATATCGCGCGCTGTACGCGCTGAACCCCATGACCGGCGTCGTCGACGGTTTTCGCTGGGCGCTTCTCCACACGGCCAGCCCCGGCTGGGGACCGCTCGGCGTGTCGCTGGTCGTGGTGGCGGCGATGCTCGTCGGCGGTCTGTACAATTTTCGACGCGTCGAGCGCACGTTCGCAGACCTGGTGTGAGCCGTGAGCGAGACCGCGATACGCGTCGAGGGGATGGGCAAACAGTATCGCATCGTCGATCGGCGCAACCCCTACGATACGCTCCGCGAACGGATCATGGACTTCGCGCGGAGCCCGATCGCCGCGCTCCGCGGCCGCGAGCCGCCCAAGACATTCTGGGCCCTGAAGAACGTATCGTTCGAGGTAAACCGGGGCGAAGTCGTCGGCATCATCGGACGAAACGGCGCGGGCAAGAGCACCTTGCTCAAGATCCTCAGCCGGATCAGCGAACCGAGCGAGGGCCAGGCCGAGGTGCAAGGGCGCGTCGGCAGCCTGCTCGAGGTGGGCACCGGGTTCCACATGGAGCTCACGGGCCGGGAGAACGTCTTCTTGAACGGCGCCATCCTTGGCATGAAGCGCGCGGAGACGGCGCGCAAGTTCGACGAGATCGTCGCGTTCGCGCAGGTCGAAGAGTTCATCGACACTCCGATCAAGTTCTATTCGACCGGCATGTACATGCGGCTCGGCTTCGCGGTCGCGGCGCACCTCGAGCCAGACATCCTGATCGTGGACGAGGTCCTCGCCGTGGGCGACGCGGAGTTTCAGAAGAAGTGCCTCGGAAAGATGGGGGACGTGGCGCGGGGCGGCCGCACGGTGCTCTTCGTGAGCCACCAGATGAACGCCGTCCGCGCCCTGTGCTCCAAGGCCCTTTGGCTCGTACGCGGACAGGTCGCCGACTTCTCGGACACCGAAGCCGTGATTCGTCGATACCTCTCGGATGAGAGCGACGCGTCGGCGTGGTCGAGCGACGGACCTCCCGGCGAGGGGTTGGACAACCCTCATTTCAGCCCCAGGCGCTTCGCCCTGGTCGACTCCGGGCTCGCTCCGCTCACGGGGAGCGCGGGCGCCGACGAGAAGGTGGGCGTGCTCATCGAGGGCGACGTGGCCACGCCCCACGCGGCGCTGACGGTCGGATTCGCCGTGACCGCCGCCACGGGAGAGGTTCTCTTCTGGTCGCTCGCAACCGACCAGACGCGCGAGCGATGGCCCGTGTACCGGCAAGGGATCAACCGCCTCGTCGGGTGGCTCCCGCGGCGCTTCTTGAACGAGGGTGACTACATCGTCGAGCTGGTAGCCTCTCTGCACCTCACGGAGTGGCTGAGCGAACCAGGCCGCAACGCGCCCAGGCTTCGCCTGGTCGTCCGGGGAGGACTCGGCGCTTCCCCCTACTGGATGCACGCACGCCCCGGTCTCAACGCTCCGCTCCTGGAGTTCGAGTCCCTGCCAGCCGGAAACAGCCCCGAGCTCCCATGAACGAGCCACGCGTCGTCCACACCATCCCGATGCTCTTCGGCCCCCGCGGGACCGTCGGGGGTGCCGAGCGGTACGCGCTGGAGCTGGCGCGCCACATGGCGTCGAAGGTCTCGACGACGCTCCTGACGTTCGGAGACGAGCCACGCGAGGAGACCGTGGGGCCCCTCTGTATCAAGGTGCTCGGCGGCGCCTGGAAAGTGCGCGGACAGCCGCACAATCCGGTGGCGCTCGCCCTCGTGCCGGAGCTCCTCCGTGCAGACGTCGTCCACTGCCACCAGCAGCACATCGTGGCAAGCTCGCTCTCGGCGCTCGTCGCGCGCGCCACCGGCAAGCGCGTCTTCGCGACGGATCTCGGCGGAGGCGGATGGGACGTCTCGTCGTACGTGTCGACGGATGGCTTGTACGACGGCCATCTTCACATCAGCGAGTACAGCCGGCGCGTCGCCGGTCACGATCGCAACCCTCGGGCGCATGTCATCTACGGCGGGGCGGACGGCGCCAAGTTTCACCCCGTCCCGCGCGCCATGGGCCCGCGCCGCAGGGGCCTCTATGTCGGCCGGCTCATGCCGCACAAGGGGGTACGCTACCTCGTCGAGGCGGCGACGTCGGAGGTGCCGGTGACCCTCATCGGTCAGCCGTATGATGCAGAGTACATGGTCAAGCTGCGCGCCCTCGCGCAGGGCAAGGACGTGTCGTTCCGTCACGACTGCCGCGACGAAGATCTCGTGGACGCCTACCAGCAGGCCCTGTGCGTCGTCCTACCGAGCGTCTACCGGACCGACGACGGTCACGAGACCCTTGTCCCCGAGCTGCTCGGGCAGACGCTGCTCGAAGGGATGGCGTGCGGGATCCCGGCCATCTGCACCGACGTGGCGAGCATGCCGGAGATCGTCGAGCACGGCGTCAGCGGCTTCGTCGTCCCGCCAAACGACGCGGGCGCCATCCGCGACAAGCTGCGTTGGCTCGAGGCTCACCCTGACGACGCCGCACGCATGGGCCGGGCCGCGCGCACCCGCATCCTCGACAAGTTCAGCTGGGCCGACGCCGTTCAGCGGTGCCTGACGGCCTACGCCGAGGCGGCCCGCGGGCCCCGGTGGCGACTCTTTCGGTGACGGCGAGACACGACGCTCACGGCTCGACCCGCTCGTGCACGGGCCCGCCGTCCGCGATCGCGCTCCCCGACAGCGTCAGATAGGCCACCCCGAACGGCCAGGCGAGCTGCACGAAGACGCTCTCGAGCGCGGCAGGGACACCCGAGATGGGAAGCGTCGCGTGCGCGGCGCACCGCGGCCCCTCCGCGTACGACTCGACGAGCATCGGCCGTGAACGCAGGGCCTCGAGCGTCACCCGGGTGCGCGACACCCGCGGGCCGCGCTCGAGGACACGCTCGTCCGCGACGCCGTACGCCCGCACCTCGCGCGAGAGCAGCGGCTCGGTCGCGAGCGGTCCCCGCTCGAGCATGCGCCAGTACGCGTACACCGGCGTCTCCCCCGACGGAGCACACGCCTCGTCGAGGCGGATCCCGTAGTGGACCTGGTTCTTGTTCTCGCTCTTGGCGACGAAGAACACCGTCGAAACGTCCCGCGTCCCATCGTGCCCCTCCCCCGCCCGCCCGAACGGCGCGAGCAACGCCCCGGCCGCGGCGACCGCGAGGGCGAGGGAGACGCCATGACGCACACTCCCGAGTTACGCCGCCTCGATGACACGCAGAGGGAGAACAGAAGACCAGTATGTGAACTCGGCGGCCCGTTTCAGTACTTCGGTACGAGCGGATTGTCCGCCAGCTTGACGACGCGGTCGAAGAGCGCCGGGTTGAACACGGTCCCTCGCAGGTCGGTGCTCACCTTCACGAAGATGTCCTTCCACTCGGTGCGGTCGGACTCCGTCGGCGAGTACATGATCTTCGACGTCTTGAGGCGCTCGTAAGCCTGGTCGTCCATCGCGCGCACCGTCTTGTTCAGCAGCTCGGACGCCTCGCGGCCCCGCCGGGCGATGACTTCCTTGAATTGCGCCGGCAGGCTGGCCATGCGCGCCGAGGACGCGATGAAGGCGCCGATGCCGAAGGCGAGCGTCTCGGTGCTGACGTGGGTGATCCGCGAACCCCACTGGAGCTGCTCGGCCGCGAGGGCCGGCGCCACGATCACGCTGATCGACCCGGCCTGCAGTGACGGGAGAATCTCGGCGAGGGAGACCTGCTTGGGCGTGATGCCCCCGATGGCCGCGAAGACCTTGGGCTGGATCGGGTCGCCGGGGAACATGGGGATGCCCTTGCCCCGCATGTCCGACGGGTGGTGGATCTCGAACCCGACGCTCATGGTGCGCAGCCGGCCGAGGTCGCCCCAGCCGAGGATCGTGAAGCCCTTGGCCTCGAACAGGCGGTCGAAGTCGTCTTTGAGCGCCGCCCGGGCTTCGTCGAGCTTGGCCCAGCTCGTAAAGAGGCCCGGGAGCTCGAAGAGGAGCACATCGGTGACGCCAGTCTGCGCGAGGCCAAGCGTCGTCACGGCGGCCGCGTCGAGCTGCCCGGTGCGGATCTTCTGCACCATGAGGGCCTCGTCGCCCGCCGATGCGTTCCACTGGAAGTCGAGCTGGAGCTCTCCGTTGGTGTCGCTCGCGATGTCCGCCGCGAGCTTCTTGAAACCCTTGGCCCATGGGGAGTTCGCGGGCGCGAGCGTGCCCACCTTCACGATCGTGGTCGCCGCTGCCGTGCCCCCGACGGCCAGGCCGGCGAGGAGAAGCGTCAAGCAGATCAAAAGGCGAACCGTCTGCATTGACTGTTTCATGCTCGACCTCCCGGCCATTGACAGAGTCCCGACCCGGGGGGAACTTGGTACCAGGCCGTACCAATGAACCCGAACGCCGCCGAACCCCACGTCATCATCCGCCACTGCGACGCTTACTACTCGGAGCGGATCCGCGCCATCCTTCGCGAAGGGCTAAACGAGATGAAGATCGTCCCCAAGGGGCGGACGCTCGTGAAGCCCAACCTCGTCTGCGCGGGGGACATGTTCCCGCATGCCCACACACGCGCCGAGTTCGGCGAGGGGCTCTTGCTCGCGCTGCAGGACGTCGGCTCGGAGACGATGACCGAGCTGGCCGTCGGCGAGCGGTGCGGCATCACCATCCCGACGCGATACGTCTTCAAGCACAGCGGGTTCGATGCGGTGCTCTCGCGGCTCGATGGGGTGAAGCGCTACCCGTTCGAAGAGGTCCCCCAGGTCGAAGTCCGGTACACGCACGAAAAGCGCCTGCGCGACTACGTCTTCGTGCCCGAGCCCGTGGCGAAGGCCGACTTCTTCGTCAACGCGCCGAAGTTCAAGGCCCACCCCTGGACGACCGTCACCTTCTCGATGAAAAACTACATCGGGATCCAGGACGACCGGCACCGGCTGATCGATCACGACCACCGCCTCAACGAGAAGATCGCCGACCTGCAGTACGTCATCCAGCCAAACTTCATCGCCATCGACGCGATCATCGCGGGCGAAGGGCGGATGCTGACGCCCAAGCCGTTCGACCTGGGGCTCATCATCATGGGAAATAACCAGGTGGCCTTCGACGCGGTCTGCTGCGCGATCATCGGCCTCGATCCGCGGACGGTCGATCACATTCGAATGGCGTCCGAGCGCGGCTTCGGCACGATGGACATCGGCAAGATCAAGATCACGGGCGACGTCACCCTCGCGCAGGCCAAGGAGCGGGCGCGCGGCTTCGACGTGGGCCTCATCCGCGTCGAGAAGTATTTCGAGGGGACGGCCATC
>Ga0302326_10025392_pt1 | contig 12018 bp, 10 predicted proteins | sample Palsa_T0_3_FD_202264 | JGI IMG/M metagenome (GOLD analysis project Ga0302326, IMG submission 202264) | Peat permafrost microbial communities from Stordalen Mire near Abisko, Sweden - Palsa_T0_3 | ecosystem: Environmental > Terrestrial > Soil > Palsa > Peat permafrost | place: Sweden: Abisko... | reverse complement strand
GATTTGCCGATTGTGGGGCATCTCGCCCGTGTACTGCCGCGGCTGAGCGCCGAAATCGCGGAGCTGAAGCCCACGATGCAAGCCAAGAATGCGGCTGCGCGGCAGGATTGGTGGAAGCAGATTCGGGAGTGGAAGGCGGAGCACCCGTTTGTGATCGAGCGCTCGGCCACTGAAATCAAGCCGCAACACCTGATGGCTGAGATCGACCGGCTGAGCGGCGGCCGCGCCATCGTCACCAGCGACGTCGGCCAGCACCAGATGTGGGCCGCGCAACTGGTGCGCTTCAGCGAACCGCGCTTATGGATCAACTCCGGTGGCTTGGGTTCGATGGGCTTCGGTTTGCCTTCGGCGATTGGGGCGCAGTTTGCGCGTCCGGACAAGCTGGTTTTCTCCATCTGCGGCGACGGCGGCTTCCAGATGTCGATTCCCGAGCTGGCTACCATTGCCAATCACGGGCTGCCCATCAAGATCATCGTGATGAACAACGGCTATCTGGGCATGGTGCGGCAATGGCAGGAGCTGTTCTACAACAATCGTCTATCGCAAGTGGAGCTCTCGACTTTCCCCGATCCGGAGAAACTTGCCGGCGCTTACGGCTTCAAGGGCCGAACCGTGGAAAAACCGGCCGAGCTCGCCAAAGCCCTCGAAGACGCCGTGGCGGAACCTGGCCCGTATCTTCTGAATGTCAAGGTGACGCAGCTTGAGAACGTGTTTCCCATGGTGCCCGCCGGCGGCGCGATCAACGAGATGGTACTTCGGCCGCCACAACCGGTGGAGGCCTGAGGAGCAGCCAGGAAATTACTATGCAACAGATCATTTCGGTGCTGCTGGAGAACAAGCCCGGCGCCCTGATGCGCGTGACCGGTTTGCTGAGCCAGCGGGGATACAACATTGAAAGCCTGACGGTGGCGAGAACGCTGGACCCGACGCTTTCGCGGATGACAATTACCGTCGACGTGGAGCCTTCCAGCCGGGCCCAGGTGATCAAGCAGATGAACAAGCTGATCAACGTGCTGCAGGCGTCCGATGTCACCGAGGGAGCCTGGGTGAACCGCGAGATGGTTTTGCTGCGGGCGCGCACGGCGCAAGCCAGCCGAACCGCGATTCTCAAGGAGGCGGAAATCTTCCAGGCGCGCGTGGTGGATTCCACCACCGAGGGTTTTGCCCTGGAAGTGACCGGCGACCCGGAGAAGCTCGACGAATTCATCGATGTGATGCGGAGCTATGGAGAGATCGACGTGACCCGATCGGGGATTGTATCGATGTCGCTCGAGAACAAGAAATTGCGGCTGTCGCCTCCAGTGCCGGCGGGCCCCGCGCTCGACGAGGATTTGGAACTGCAAGAGGCCGAGTAGCAGGCTGCGAAACACGGTGGGACAGGCTTCAGCCTGTCGGAGCCTTTTTTAGCAGCCGGGTAAGTGAGCGGAATTCCGCCGCACGGCGGTGACAAGGACCATGAATGTCAAAGCGTTTTTATGAGAAAGACGGCAGCCTGGCGCCTCTGGCGGGCAAGACGGTAGCCATCATCGGATACGGGAGCCAGGGCCATGCGCATGCCTTGAATCTTCGCGATTCTGGCGTCAGCGTGGTGGTAGGACTGCCGGCAGCGAGCAAGAGCAAGGCCAAAGCCGAAGCCGCTGGATTGAAGGTTCTCCCGGTAGCCGACGCGGCGCACGCAGCCAGCGTCATCATGATGCTGGTGCCCGATCATGTGCAGGGCGATATTTATCGCAACGAAATTGCTCCGGCATTGACCCCGGGCAAGACACTGATGTTTGCGCACGGCTTCAATATTCACTTTGGCGAAATTAAGCCGCCCGCGGGCGTGGATGTGTCGATGATTGCGCCCAAAGCGCCCGGGCATCGCGTCCGCGAGCTGTTTACCGAGGGCGTGGGTGTGCCGGCCCTGGTCGCCGTTGCTCAGGATGCCTCGGGAAAGGCGCTCGAGAATGCCCTGGCTTATGCGCTGGCGTTGGGATGTCTGAAGGCGGGCGTCATTGAGACCACCTTCCGCGAAGAAACCGAAAGCGATTTGTTCGGCGAGCAGACAGTGCTTTGCGGCGGCGTGAGCGAGCTGATCCGCGCCGGGTTCGAAACCCTGATCGAGGCCGGCTATGCGCCCGAAATCGCGTACTTCGAATGTCTGCACGAAGTGAAGCTGATCGTCGACCTGATTTATGAAGGCGGCCTCGGCTACATGCGTTATTCTGTCTCCGATACCGCCGAGTACGGCGACTACACGCGCGGCCCGCGCATCGTCAACGCGCAGACTCGCGCCGAGATGAAGAAGATTCTGGGCGAGATCCAGAGCGGCGAGTTTGCGCGCGCTTGGCTCGCCGAAAACCGCAGTGGACGCAAGAACTTCCTGGCCATGCGCGAGGCAGCAAAGGATCAGCCAATCGAACGCGTAGGCGCCGAGCTGCGTTCGATGATGACCTTCCTCAAGAAGCGCAAAGAAGCCGGAGTGCCGCAGGAAGCAGCGACAGCCTAGCCGGCTGTGAGACGTGGCGCGGGCACTCGTGCCTGCCGCGCCGAGACTCGTCTCGGCGCTTTTTCCTTCTGGTCTGGATGTAGCCCGCGAGCATAGCCTGCGTCATGGCTGAGATCCTGATCTGCGTAGTGCCGGGGAATGTTGCGGCTCGTCACCAGATCCGCAAAGACGTAGCGCGACACCTGAGCCAGCTCCGACGCCTTCCCGAAGGGCAGAATGCTTGGGCATAAAGGGCAACCGCCAGCTCGCTGCGTAGGCGCGCCCCAACCTCCGGAGCGGGCAGCCTCAGGCTGTTGGCGATCGATTCGGGAATCTCCAGGCTAAGGGTCATGCGATGTTCCTGCGACGCGGCGCGCTCCCTTCTCATCGTAGTGTATTTGCACCCCGGTGTGTGGCCCGCCCTCAGTCCCTTTTCGCCCACTCGCCTCCCCGACGAAAACGCGCGATAATCTTAGAAACATTGTAGGGCGAAAATGTTGCCGAACAAGTTGTGGAAAAACTCTGGATCTGCCCTTCGGTGCACCGCACGAGTGGGGAGTTCTCGCTGTGAATTTCCGTTTTCCAGCGTTTTTCCTCTTGTGAGCCGCCGGGTAGCCGCATAACGTAGACAGGGTTGGTTTCTTAGGAATACATGGCCGCGCGCGAATTCACTCTCGAACACACGTTGCCGATGAACCTGGATGCCGAGCGCTTCGTGCTCGGCGCCATCCTTACCGACGACTCGGCCTTCATTCGCGTGGCGGGCGCCCTGTCGCCGGAACACTTCTCGATCGAGAAGCACCGCCGGATTTTCCAGCGCATGGGCGATCTGCAGGAAGCCGGCCAGAATATAGACCGCGTAACTCTGGCCAACGAGCTGATGAAGCACGGCGAGTTGCAGTCGGTGGACGGGGTTTCGTACCTGGTCACGCTCGATGATGGCCTGCCGCCGCTGTACAACCTCGAGAGCTACGTCGGGATCGTCAAGGAAAAAGCACTGTTGCGCAGGATCATCACCCTGTCCCAGGACATGATCGACCGCTGCACAGGCGGGGGCGAGGATGCGCACCAGATCCTCGGGGCGGCCGAGGATACCCTGATGCGCCTGGGCGATTTGCAATCCTCGAGCGGGCTCGCCACGCCTGGGCAGATCGTCGACGAGTTCTCGGGTGGCATTAATGCGTTTCTTGACCCTGCCAACCGCATCAAGGGCATCGGCACCGGTTACGCCAAGTTCGACGAATTGACGGGCGGTTTGCGCGAAGGAGAGCTGATGATTCTGGCAGCGCGGCCTGCCATGGGCAAGACAGCGCTGGCGTTAAACATCGCGCAGCACGTGGCCACAAATCCGCGAAGCCCGAAGGCCGTCGCCGTGTTTTCACTCGAGATGTCGAAAGAGTCGCTGCTCACCAGAATGCTGTGCTCGATCGCCCGCGTCGACCAGCAAAAGTTCCGCGCCGGCTACCTGAACGCCAGCGAGCGCCACAGCTTGATTCAGGCCATGTCGCGCCTGACAGAGGCCCCGCTATTCATAGACGACACGGCCGGCACGAACCTGATGGATGTGCACTCGAAGTTGCGGCGGCTGCAGGCCGAGCAGGATCTGGGGCTGGTGGTGATCGACTACCTGCAGCTGATGTCCGGCCGCGGGCGCTTCGAGAACCGCGTGCAGGAGATCAGCTCGCTCTCGCGGGGCTTGAAGCTGTTGTCGAAGGAGCTGCGCGTGCCGTTCCTGGTGTTGTCGCAGTTAAGTCGCGCGCCGGAAACCCGCGTCGGCGATCACCGGCCCATGCTGAGCGACCTGCGCGAATCGGGCTCGATCGAGCAGGACGCCGACCTGGTAGCGTTTCTGTTTCGCGAGGAAATCTACAAACCGGATAAGGCGGATTTGCAGGGCAAAGCGGAATTGCTGCTTTCCAAGCAACGCAACGGGCCGACCGGCAAGGTGAAGCTTGTGTTCCTCAAGGAATTCACGAAGTTCGAGAATGCCGCCACCGGCATCGATGACGCGGTCCAGGAAGAGTGAGTCTGTTTTCGGACAAGGATATTGGAGTCAAGCGTGAACCTCACTCGTGTCTACCGCGGGTGGCGGCAAATGCCTCATCGAGCAAAGCGTCAACGTCGTCCTCGTTGGCATCTTGAACGCGCGAGCCGACTTCTCGGGCTTGAGCGAGAATTTCCCTCCGCAGGATCTCGCGTTCGTCGCCGGCCGGCGCGGAATGCGGGCGGTATGCGTTCACGCTTTACCAGGATACAGAAGCCAGCACGACGCCCGCCCCGGATCAAGACCTGCACCGCTCCTGCGCTTCCGGATCCACGCGGCGCGCCACTTCCCCGGATTGGGCTCGAGCCAGCAGGTCATGTACTTCCTCGAGCGTGGGAATATGCCCCCTCGCGCCTATCGCCGTACAGTTAATCGCCGCGGCGGCGTTTGAGAACTCGAGCGCATCCGGAACGGACATGCCCTGGAGCATCGAATAACAAAACGCGCCGTGGTAAGCGTCGCCGGCGCCAGTGGTATCGGCGCAATGTACCTGAAACGCCGGCGAGTAATAGAAGTGCCGCCCCACCAAAGCCAGCGATCCGGAGTCGCCCAGCGTCATTGCCGCCACACGGAGACGGTATTCCCTCTGCAAGCGCTCGAGAGCGGCGTAGGCATCCACGTCGCCGGTCCACTTCGTGGGCCAAACCGAACTGGCCACCAGAAAGTCCGTGTTTTGAAGCACGGCGTCAAAGCCGGGATAGACCGTATCGACGTCGATCGAAACCGGGATGCCCGCCGGGCGCGCCATGGCGGCGGCGGCGGCCGCGGCTTCGGTGTCACAGCCGTCCAGATGGAGCATGCGCGCTGAGCAAACGTCTTCCCTGCGGATCTCGCCGGCTCCGAGGCGCAGGCATTCCGCGCGATGCCACAGCACAGTTCGCTCGCCGCTGCGGTGATCTATCAGAATGTACGCGGTCTGGTTGGGGCAACCTTTGCGCACGATCACGCCCGAGGTATCGACTCCGGTGCCATCCAAACTCTTGCGCTGCATCTCACCCCGGAAATCGTCTCCGATTGTCCCGACGTATCGCGTGCGAAGGCCCAGCTTGGCGCACGCCACCATGGCGCTGGCAACTTGGCCCCCAGGGCTCAGCTTCTCCTCGCTGAACGGCACTTTGCCCGCGTAAGAAGGATACTCGGGCAACAGGATCAGCGTATCGGTGGCATTCAGGCCAATGCCTAGAACGTCGAAGAGCGGCTCCAGAATAGACCTACTGTTTCATCGAAGCCGGGATCTGATAAAGGTAAATCGTGTGGCGGATGCCGCTCGAACCGGGCTCGGTCTCGGCTACCTGCATCACGTGCCAGCCGGGAACCGGGAAGTCATACGAAACCACGCGCGTATTCGGCCGCAGGTACCGCTCCAGGTTGGGCCTGAGCGTTTCATTGGCCGTGGTCGATAGATACAGGGTGACGACACTGGCGGGCGTCAGGTCCACTTGCAGCATGTCGCCATGAATGACTTGCACCTGGTTCTGCAAGTTCCGGGACTTGACGTTTTCGGTAGCTTGCTTAGCCAGACGCCGCGAGATTTCCACACCGATCGCCTTGGCGTGATAGCGCGCGGCGGCTTCCACCAGAATCCGTCCATCACCGCAGCCCAAATCGTAAAGAGTTTCACCGGGTTTCAGCTTGGCCAGATCGAGCATCTGGTCAATTGCGGGCATCGGAGTGCTGATGTAGGGCGCGAGACTCTTTTTGTAGGGGTAGTCGGAGGAGAACTCTCCCAGGTTGCTGGTAGTCTTCCGGCCAAAACTCCACCACTGAGCTTGCAACGGAACGGCCGCGAACACAATACCCGCAACCGCCAGACTGCAACGCAGCACGGCCCCGGCCACAGACGTTCGAAGCAACATATGAGACACCCAGTTCCCCCTAGGTTACCGCGTTTGCGGATTCGCAGCACGGCTTAAACGCATATGCTTGGAATGTACGATGCGTTCCACCATCTCGTTGGTGGCAAACCACAGATCTCGAGGCTTCGTAATTGTATATTCGGTGCCCTTGAAGAAGTGAACCGCATGGCTGATGGAATCGCGCCAGGGAATCGTCTGTGGCGAAAGATTGTAGTTCATGTAGAACAGGGGGCACTCAATATCTCCGATGCGCCGAAGATCCTCCTGGGGTACATCCGCGTCCAGCAGCGCCTTGGGACCGGCAAAGATCACGGCGTCGGAAACCGGCTGCGGGCCCAATTCCTGTTCCATGAGCGACGCCAGGAAATCTGTATCGCCGTGCTTCTGAGCCAGACGATTCAGGTCAATCACGCCCGGTTTGACATCCTGAATGGCCTTGCCCAGAGTCACAAAATCAATGTGTTCGGCCTGGTTCTGACGGTAGAGTATTCGCTGCTCCTGGAGATTGAACGCCACAAGTGAAACGTGTTCGACCCTGGAATCCCGATCAATGGCCTTCAGGATACTGACCAAGGCGGTGGTATCGGTCGGTTGAAGCTTAGCGGATTCTTTGCTTTGCGGAGCAAAATTCACTAAAATCTTGACATTGACGGAGCTCGGGTTCGAGGCCAGCCGGTGCAGAGCCGGGTCATCCACAAAGGGTTCACTCAGGCTTTGGTCGATCCTTCCAGCCGGAAGGAATAACGCCATCTGGCGGTCGCGGGCTGGAAGCGCGGCCTCCACATCCCAACTCGACGAGCAAATGCGCTCAGCCCGGTCGCGCATGAGCCAATCCACGTGGTAGGTTCCTTCACCCAAATCAAATCCGCCTTCGAGCGAAGCGCGTCCCGTGGCGTCCTCCTCCAGAGGTGGAACGAGAATATGCTGGTAGAAAAAGTATGGGTGGGCGCGGTCGCCATCCTGGAAGACGCGGAAGACGATACTGAGAACATCGTTCCCGCCCTCGAGTTCGTTGAGGGGAATGCTGACGTCGTAACCGGTGTGAAAGCGAAGATCGAATCCTAGATCGGCCTTGCGAGGTGTGACGTTGCAAGGCAGGTCCTTACGGCCTTCGTTAGCCTCAAAAACGGCAACGTCCGAAGGCTGCATCGTGATGGGAGCTCCCGGTTCATGGGGCAGCACCAGACCCTGCCCACGCACGGATTGAGGAGAAACGAAAACAAGCAAGAACGCCAGCGCGGCCAAACCCGCCGCGGAGTCGAACACAAACCCGCGCGTCATCCCACGCGCCGAGTCACGCGCGCAGGCCGCGCTGCTGACAAAGAACTCTACCAAAGGGGCGCCCCCAACCGTGACCTGAAGCCCGAAAACCGAAGCAACGAAACGATGCAGCATAGACGCGAGAGCCGCCTGAAATTGGGTGTTCAACTTCACACCCGTTGACAAGATTATGAACCAAATCCTTGCGCAGCAGTTAACAATTTCTCATCTCGACGCGAACTTGTGACCACCATGCGCTAGCACCGGTCAGGGCTGCAGGCGGTTTCACAAATGCGGCGCGCGGTTCAAAATAGAAACGCGGGACGTCTCTCGCCAGGCTCCGAACCCGGGATGACCCCGGGCTGAGCCCAGCCTGTGTTACATTTCGAACATCATGGCCTCGCGCAGCGTCAACAAAGTCATTCTCCTCGGGCATCTCGGCCAGGACGCCGAAACCCGCTTTACGCCGTCGGGCGTTCCGGTCACGTCGTTTTCGGTGGCCACCTCGCGCCGCTGGAAAGACCAGCAGACCAACGATTGGAAAGAGGAAACGAATTGGTCCAATGTGGTGGTCTGGCAAGCCGAGAATCTGGCAACCTATCTCACCAAAGGCAAGCAAGTCTACGTGGAAGGGCGGCTGCGAACCCACAGCTACGACGATAAGGACAACAAGAAGGTGTACCGCACTGAAGTTGTGGCTTTCGCTTCGGATGTGATTCTGCTCGGCAGCGGCGCCGGCCGGGCGGACGAGGAAGGCGGCGGTGCGCGCGCCGGCGGGGCAGCTGCCGGCGGCGGAACCCGCGGTTCTAGCGTCAGTTCCGGGCCGGCGAAGGGTGGCGCTGCCAAACCCGCCCCAGCCGGCGGTGACGACCCTTACAACAGCATGAACATCACAGACGACGACGTACCCTTCTAAGCAGTGACGCTTGCCGCTCGAGCCGGTCCAAACCGCTAGCCGGGACGCGACCGTCAGGGAGCGTTCTTAACTCCGCATGAGCAGGCGTCACCCCATATCCCATCCGGCCACCGGAGGCTCGACTAACTAGTTACCTTCTATGACGCGAGCATGACAAACGAAGAGTTTCGAGCTGCTGGCCATACGTTGATCGATTGGCTGGCTGATTACCGCAACCGCCTGGCGGAGCTGCCCGTGATGGCCGTCACCGCGCCCGGCGATATCAAAGCCAAATTGCCGGCCGCGCCCCCTATCGGCCCCGAGCCATTCGGCGACATTGTTCGGGATCTTGACGGCATCATCGTACCGGGGCTCTCTCTCTGGCAGCACCCGAGCTTCTTTGGCTATTTCCCGTCGAACGGTTTGCTGGCGAGCGTGCTGGGCGATTTCGTCAGCACCGGGCTGGGCGTGTTGGGGCTTTCCTGGCAGTCAAGCCCCGCGCTCACCGAAGTGGAAGAAGTAACCACTGACTGGCTGCGGCAGATGGTGGGGCTTTCCGCGGCCTGGAGCGGCGTGATTCAAGATACCGCCTCCACCTGCACACTAGTCGCGCTTATCTGCGCTCGAGAGCGGGCGAGTAACTACAGCCTCGCCCGCGGTGGTCTCGAAGGGGAACAGCAGCCGCTGATCGTATACACCTCTTCGCATAGCCACAGCTCGGTGGAAAAAGCCGCGTTATTGGCAGGTTTTGGCAGAGGCAATCTGCGCCTTATCCCGCACGATGCCGAATACGGCATCGAGCCTGCTGCGCTCGAAGCTGCCATCGAGCGCGATCTCGCCGCGGGGCTGAAACCCTGTGCGATCGTCGCAACCACCGGCACCACTACGTCCACGGCGCTCGATCCTATCGGCAAACTGGCAGCCATCGCCGCGGCCCATCGGATTTGGCTGCACGTAGACGCCGCCATGGCGGGCTCCGCGATGATTTTGCCGGAGTGCCGCTGGATGTGGCAGGGCATCGAAGGGGCTGACTCGATTGTCATGAACCCGCACAAGTGGCTCGGCATCGCGTTCGATTGTTCGGTCTATTATGTGCGTGATGCCGAACATCTGGTGCGAGTGATGTCCACCAATCCGAGTTATCTGCGCTCGCCGGCCGATGCGCAGGTGAAGAATCTGCGGGATTGGGGGCTTCCGCTCGGACGCCGTTTTCGCGCGCTGAAACTCTGGTTCGCCATTCGCGAGCAAGGCGTGGCGGCGTTGCAGAAGCGCTTGCGGCGCGACCTCGCGAACGCGCAGTGGTTCGCGGGTCAAGTGAGGGCGGCGGAGAACTGGCGTGTTCTTGCGCCGGTTCCTTTGCAAACCGTGTGCGTCCGCCACCAGCCGCCCAAGTTGGAAGGCGAGGCGCTCGACAAACACACGCTGAATTGGGTGGATCGGATCAATCGGTCGGGTCACGCCTACTTGACTCCCGCAATCCTCGATGGGCGCTGGATGGTCCGCGTTTCGATTGGGGCCATAGCGACGGAACGCGCCCACGTGGAGGATCTCTGGAAGCTCATGCGTCAGGAGGCAGAATGGGATCGGTGACGCTATGAGCCAATTTTCGGTGATGAGTCCGGCCACCGGCCAGCAAGTGGGTGAAGTTTTGGATGCCGGGCCAGACGAGGCGCGCCGCTGTGCGGACGCCGCCGTTGCCGCCTTCCCTTCCTGGCGGGCAACGACCGCCTATGAGCGGGCGGCGATTTTGCGGCGATGGAACGACCTGGTTCTGGCGCAGGCCAACGAGTTGGGCCAAATCATCGCTCAGGAAATGGGGAAGCCCGTTACTGAAGCGCGCGGCGAGGTCCGCTACGCCGCCAGTTTCATCGAGTGGTACGCCGAGGAAGCCAAACGCGTCTACGGCGAGACGCTGCCCAGCCAGGCTGCCGGTAAGCGCCTCATCGTGAATCGCCAGCCCGTGGGCCCGGTGTATGCTATCACGCCGTGGAATTTTCCGGCCGCCATGGTCACCCGCAAAGCCGCGCCGGCCTTGGCCGCGGGATGCACCTTCGTGCTGAAGCCGGCCGAGCAGTCGCCACTTACCGCGCTGCGTCTTCGCGAGTTGTGGGAGGCGGCCGGGGGTCCGGCGGACGTGTTTCAGGTGATCACCACGCTCAGGCCCGCCGAAGTGTCGGAGGTGTTTCTCCTGGATCCGCGAATTCGCAAGCTCAGCTTTACCGGCAGCACCGAAGTGGGCATGCTCCTCTATGCTCAATCGGCGCCCACCATGAAGCGCCTTTCCCTCGAGCTCGGCGGCCAGGCCCCCTTTCTCGTGTTCGAAGATGCCGATATCGATGCCGCGGTTCGCGAAGTTTGCGCCAGCAAGTTCCGCGCTTCCGGCCAGACTTGCGTGTGCGTGAATCGCATTTACGTGCATGAAAGCATTCGCGCCGCGTTCACTGTGCGCCTGGCGGAGAGCGTGCGCGCCTTGAGGATGGGCGATCCGCTCGAGGAAACGACGCAGATTGGCCCGCTGGTGGACGCCGCCGGTCTCAAGAAGGTCCGCGAACATGTCGACGACGCGGTCGCGCGCGGCGCCCGGGTGGTGGCAGGCGGAACGCCAAACGGCGGATTGTATTTTACTCCCACCGTCCTCGACGGTGTTCAGCCAGGCTCGCGAATCCTCGAGGAGGAGACTTTCGGTCCGGTCGCTCCGGTGCTTGGGTTCCGCACCACCGAGGAGGCCATCGAGCTGGCTAATTCCGTGCCTTGGGGCCTGGCTGCTTACTTGTGGACTCGCGACCTCACGCGCGCCATACGCGTGAGCGAGGCGCTCGACTTTGGAATCATCGGCGTCAACGATGGCGTGCCATCCACGGCCCAAGCGCCGTTTGGCGGATTCAAGTTTTCAGGTCTAGGACGCGAAGGTGGCAAGTGGGGTATTGAGGAATACCTCGAAGTAAAATTCCTGTCGATCGGGCTTGGGTAGGTGGTGACCGGTTTCGGCGTCCCTACCTATGTGCCGCAGCCGTTTGGCAACGCTCCTGAGTTCGCTCGAACGCCCGCAATTGGGCTAGACTGAGAATTGAGATGGAACAGAGAACTGAGGAAGCAAAACGCGGGCTCCAGCCATTGCGGCTTCCGGCTGGCGTTGTGCTCAAACCGCCGGTCACCGCGCAAGACCTGAGCACCGGTATCGAATACGACCCTGAAGGGGCGGAAGAATTCGTAGCGTTAATCCGCGCTCTTCGAAGGGAAACCTCTCGGCCTGTTTCGGTCTAATGGACGCCGCAACGCCTGTAGTGGCAGACACCGATGTAGTTTCCTTCCTCTTCAAGGCTCACGCACTTGCTCCTGCATACCAAGCTATTCTGGCCGGCAGACCGCTCCTCGTCTCGCTGATGACAGTGGCCGAAATCGAATACGGCATGGAAGTCAAAGTCTGGGGCGGGAGCCGACGCGATCTGATGCGACGGTTTCTCAGCCGCTTCACAACCCTGCTACCCGATTC
>Ga0302326_10025389_pt1 | contig 12019 bp, 8 predicted proteins | sample Palsa_T0_3_FD_202264 | JGI IMG/M metagenome (GOLD analysis project Ga0302326, IMG submission 202264) | Peat permafrost microbial communities from Stordalen Mire near Abisko, Sweden - Palsa_T0_3 | ecosystem: Environmental > Terrestrial > Soil > Palsa > Peat permafrost | place: Sweden: Abisko... | reverse complement strand
CGAGCTAGGGTTGGCGTTGCTCATGCCTCCTCCCTCTGTGTGCCGAGGTAGCGGCTGGCAACGATGGACTCGGCAACCGCCGCCACCAATACAAGCAGCATAACGTACCACCAGAGGCTACGGGGGGTGTTTTTTTCCTGCACGTAACCCCCTGTGGGCGCCGGTGATGTGGAATGGCCGCCCCAGAGCTGGAGAAGATCCTTGGCAATCGGCTCCAGGTTCGATTCGCGTCGATCGGGATTTACCCCGATCAACGCGTCCCTGCCATTCGCGAAGCGAATGCGATAGAAGCCGGCGCGCGTCAACTGGAACGACTGCGCCTTGGCCGCTTCTGTGAGTGATAAAGCGCGGTGGCCATCCGGATCGATGATTTCGACACTCGCAGATGGATTGGCTGCCGCGGACGTGCGCAAGGGAACAAACGAATCGACCAGCCTGCTGCCACCGATGTTGTCACTGCCGGAAAGAAAGCGTGCTGTCCTGTCAACAAACGGTACAAATGCAGGACGCACGGGGAGGTCGTTGGTGAGATTGTCTAGTCCGGAGGCAAAGAGAAGCACGTGGCCCTCGCCAATTTGCTTTTCCATCAGCAGTGGAGTTTGGTCTGTCAGCCGCGCGAGCACGCGTGCCTGCGCCGTATCCACACCGGCCGCATAGTAAACCTTCAGATCAGCCCATCCTGCTTCATTCATCACCGGATGGGTAAGATCCGTCTCGCCCACGCCCGCGTAACCATTGCGCGTATAGAGGTGCGGCTCGGAAGAATATCCGCCGAAGATGGGGATGCGGGTATGGTGTGCGGCTGAGGTTCCGGTCGCAATCAGGACGCTGCCGCCGCCCTGAACGTAGCGCAACAAGGCATTTTCAAAGATCGAAGGCAGCGCCATGGTGTCGGAGAGCACGACGAACGCGTACTTCGAGGGAGCGATGTCCGCGGACTTTTCGCTGTCGATAGACTGCAGGATGAAGGCGGCCTGAGTAGCAGCCGACAACGCCGCGCTAAAGTACACCGCTGAGCGCGAGTCGCTCGGCTGATGAACGAATAACACGCGTTCGGGGTCAGACCGTTTGACTGCAAACACGCTGGTGTCGTCTGCGGGAAAGCCGTCGGCTGGCTCGATCTTGATCGCACATCGGTTCAGGCCATAGGGTACGTCAAGCGGTTGAAATTCCACCGTTGCCCGCCCATCGGCCGGTACCTCGACTTGGCGGGTCGCGATGGTGTTGCCGTTCACGACCAGCGACACAGTCTTGGACGCAGCCGGCGTTCCATAGCCGGCAATCACCGCTTGCACCCGCGATTTCTTTGGGTCTTTCGGGTCGGCAAGCTGAGCGGGAGCGTTGACCCCCTCGACGGTCCAGTTAGGCGTGGTGCCGCTTCCCATCGGATGCAGAACCACAGACACATTCGCGGGCAACTCCATGTCGGCGAAGTTTGCCGGTATGCCGGTTTTCTGCATATCGCTGAACAGGTGCAGCTCGATGGGTGTTCGCACGGTCTCAACCAGGGCGCGTACTCCGTGCGCAAGCTCACCTAAATTTGCGCGCGAGTCTTCGGGCTGAATACTCTCGGCGGCGGAACGCAGAGCCCCTGCATCCTGAATGGGCTGGGTCAACACGGCGAGCCGGCCGCCCAAAGCCATCACTTCGCCACGCTGCGACCGCGGCCTCGACGCCAGCAGCTGCAGTGCGCCATGCTTCGCATCCGCAAACCGCGAGCCGGCCTTCATGCTGAAAGAGTTATCAACCACCACCAGCATGAGTGTGTCGTTCACTCCAGCACTTGCCCGGCGGATAAAAGGATTGGCAAATGCGAGCGCCAGCAGCAAGAGCAATGCCGCGCGTAGAGAAAAGAGCAGCAGATAGCGCAGCCGCCGGTGGCGCGTGGAGCTTTGCGTGCCCCGCTCAAAAAACATCAACGAACTAAAAGGCATCGGGGTCGTCACGTGACGGCGCAGCAGGTGAACGTAGATGGGCAAGCCGATCGCTGCCAGGCCGAGCAGGAACCATGGACTGAGAAATCCCATCAGCGCTCTCCCTGGCGAATGGCGAGGTATTCGCGCAGTGTGGTGTCGAGCGGCTGGTCGGTCACCAGCAGGTGGTAATCCATGCCCGCACCGCGGGTGCGGTTACGCAGCTGCTCGATATGTTCGTCGATCTTTTTGATGTAGTCGGTGCGGGCGTACTCGGGGATCACTTCCAGGCGCTGGTTGGTTTCGAGATCGACCAGGATGGCGGGCCCGCGAAGATCTGGCCGTATTTCTTTCGGGTCGAGCACGTGGAATAAAACGACTTCGTTACCGTGGTAGCGTAAGGGCTCGATGGTGCGTACTACAGTCGCCGGGTCCTCATAGAAATCAGAGAACATGATCACGATGCCGCGCCGATGCAAGAGCTCCTGAAAGTGATTCAGCGGCTTGGTAAAGTCGGTGCGCGCCCGCGGCTCAGCCTGCTCCAGTCCGGCCAATAGCCGATGCAGCTGACCCTGGCGGGTGGAGGGCCGGATATAGTTACGCACCTCATCATCAAAAACGATCAGTCCGGCTGCGTCGCGCTGATTGTGAATCGCGAGATAGAAAAGCGAGGCGGCGGCAAAGCGGGCATAGTCCATCTTGCTCGGCCTGCCTGGGGCCGCTGTGTAGTCCATGGAATTGCTGGCGTCGAGCAGGATGGTGAGCTGGCTGTTGGTATCTCCGCGATAGCGCTTCAGGTAGCAGCGCTCGGTGCGGGCAAACAGATTCCAATCGACGTGGCGCAGGTCGTCTCCGGGGGTGTAGGCGCGGTACTCGGCAAACTCCGAACTGAAGCCAAAATCAGGCGAGCGATGGAGACCGGCAACAAAGCCATCCACCACTGTCCTGGCCAGCAGGTCGAGGCTGCTGATGCTGGCGAGCACACCGGGATCGAGAAAGCGTTGCAGCATCAAGACTCCTTCGGCGGCGGCATATGTTCGATCAGGCGGCGGAGAATCTCGTCGGCGTCCACGCGCTCCGACTCAGCATGAAAGTTGAGCAAGATGCGATGACGCAATACCGGGATGGCCAGCGAGATAACGTCGTCGTAGGTGACGTGGTAGCGGCGGCGGGAGAGTGCACGAGCTTTTGCCGCCAGCACAATGTACTGCGCGGCACGAATACTGCCGCCGTAGTTGACATACTTCTTTACGAAGTCGGGTGCGTTCTCATTCTTGTACCGGGTCGCGCGCACCAGGTTGACCACGTACTTCGCCACTGGTTCACCAATCGGCACCATGCGGACCAGTTGCTGGAAATCGAGTAGCTCCTGGGCTGTGGTGACGGCTTCCACCTTGGCTACCTTCGTGGTTGTGGTCAGGTCAACAACCTTGAGCTCGTCGCTGGCGCTGAGGTAGTCGAGGATGGTGTTGAAGAGGAAGCGGTCGAGCTGCGCCTCGGGGAGTGGGTACGTACCTTCGAGCTCAATCGGGTTTTGCGTGGCCAGGACAAAGAAGGGTGCGGGCAACGCATACACGTGGCCGCGCACGGTGCAGGAGTGCTCCTGCATGGCTTCTAGCAACGCCGCCTGGGTTTTGGGCGGAGTGCGGTTGATTTCGTCGGCCAGCACGATGTTGCCAAAGATCGGGCCATGCACGAAGGTCCACTTGCGATGGCCGGTGGTGAGATCTTCCTCGATGATGTCGGTGCCGGTAATGTCGGAGGGCATCAGGTCGGGCGTGAACTGGATGCGCCGGAAACTCAAGCCAAGGGTTTCCGCGATGGTGCGCACCATCAGCGTTTTCGCCGTACCGGGCAGGCCCGTGATCAGGCAATGCCCACCGACAAACAACGCAGTGAGGATCTGATCCAGCACATCATCCTGGCCGACGATGACCTGGCGCACCTGGGCAAGGATGCCTTCGCGGACCGCATGGAATCTCTCGATGCGATGTTGCAGTTGGGCTGCGTCCTGGCTAAGTTCAGGGAGAGTTACCATCGGCAATTTCCTTCCTCTCGAGTACGCGGTTTTGAAAGAGTGGGCCCGGCTTACGTTTGTGGAACAGGGGAAATTTGTTAAGGGGAAAGCTTTGGAGAAGCGAGAAGGGCACAAAGGGGTTGTGAGAACCCAAAAAAGAAACCGCAGATCTCTCAACTGCGTTGCGCTCTGTCGAAAAACATCTCCACGAAGGGTCTGCGGAACCGCAGGTCCCTCCGCTCCGCTTCGCTCCGGTCGGGATGACAAGGAAAGGGTAACGATTCCATAGAGAGTGGATGCCGGACGAGGTGTTCTTAATTACCTTGGGTGGGCCGCAGGCCCATGACTCCTCCAGTCGAGATGACAATGCTGTTTGAGGGTGGGATTCCGAGTTTCCAGGAGAAATACGAAATCTTAGTTGCAATAGAATTGTCATCTCGACCGGAGCGTAGCGCAGTGGAGAGACCTGCGGTCTCTTTGTCGGGATTCCACACGCCCTCAGCAAACCCTGGGATACCACAACTGTTGGCTCCAAACTCTCCACGAGCTAGCTCCTCCCCCTAGTTCGTCTTGGGTGCGTCTTTCTGTTCCGGGTGTTCTATTTCCAGCAGCAATTTCTGTGCCGGCCGATAGCCAGGCGCGGCCTCCAGCGCGGCGAGCACGCTTTCTTCAGCTTTGTCCTTCTGTCCCGATGCGTAATATGCCTGGGCCAGCTTGAAGTTCGCTCCAGCCTTGTCTAGCGGGCTCAGCGCCACGACCGCACTGTACTCGCGGATCGCTCCCGGATAGTTCGATTGTGCAAACCACAGATCCCCCAGGTGGCGGTGCAGTTCTTCATCGTGTACAGGATAGATATAGTTGATGCGGTCCAGGGTCGCAGCCGCTTCCTTTGGCTGGCCCAGCTCCTCCTCGAGCGAGGCGAGCTTTTTAAGAGTGGCCGGGTCGTCGCCGCCGATCTTCTCATACTCAATGAGGATGGCTTCGGCCGCCTTCTTGTCGCCCTTGGCCAAGTCTGCGGCGGCAACGAGTTCATACGGGTTGGAGGCCCCGATGTATTCGGGATACTTGCGGCGGACGACTTCGCCCTCCTCGATTACGGCGTCGTACTGCTTCTGTTTGGCCGCCTCCGCCATTTGTTCCAGCGCTTTACGCGTCTGGTCAAAGTTGGTGGCCTGTGCTCCATAGTTCTTGTCTAGCCATTGCAAATATTGCTTGTCGAACTCTTCCGGGGAAACGCCAAGGTCCGCCTGAATGACCTCCGGAGTGGTTTTGCGTTGCGCATACGAATGGACCATGTCGAGCAACTTACCTTCGCTCCAGCGGCTCTTGATGTAGTCGCAAATGCTGCCTGCTTCGAAGTAAGACACAACCACCTGCGCCGGATAGTCGGGAAAGATAAAGCCGCGGTCCAACTTGGCTACCGGCAGCAACTTCTTGTCTCGAATGGCGACCAGGATCTCCGGCGACACACGGTCACCCCATTCTGGAGATACCTGGGTCTCCTCGTGTACAGCAAGGCCTTCGGTGAACCAGCGCGGCACCCGGCGGTTCGTGGCTGTGAGGATGTAGACATGGCTCATCTCATGCCACAATGTGCTGCCCCAATTAAAGTCGCCCGGCTGGCGTGCAGAGGGGCTATCCATGGCGATTACTTGCCCGAAAGTGACCCCGAGCGCGCCCAAACCAGGCATGCCCATCGTGCGCACAGCGAAGTCCTCATGGTCGGGATAGACCTCAACCTGTACCGGGCCTGTGAGCTTCATCTGGTATTTCTTGTCGTAGGTGGCAATGATACGTTGCAGCTCGGCTTCAAAGTACGGGTGCAACAATTCTGCTTCGTTCTTGCGCAACCGCAGGATAGTGCCACTCTCTTTGTAGGTAACGAAATTCTTGTAGCTATCGAGCAAACGCAGGCTGTTAACGGTCTCCGCGTCTCGGTAACCGTTGTTGTAGCACATCTCCAGTTGCTGGAAGGGCTCTTCTTCCTGCCCCAAACGCATCAGGCCCACGCCGAGAGCGGAGCGGGCGGGCCAGTACCGTGGATCGGCCTCAATGGCCTTACGGTAGTAGCCGATCGCATCCTCAAAGCGGTAGTTGAGCTCAAGGTAATGCGCCACGTGCGCATAGCCTTCTCCGTAGCCGGCGTTCACCTTGCGTATCTTGTCTAACCACTGGTCGGGAGAGCGATCCGCCAGCAACTCGACCGCCGCGTGAATCGCCATCGCGTTCAGCGCGTCAGGAGACAACGCAAGGGCGGCGTCGGCCTCCTTCAGCGCGTGTTCTGTGTCCGCATCTTCGAGAGCGAGGTTGGCGGCGAATTCGTGGGCTTCCACCAGCTTGGGATCGAGCACCATGGCCCGGCTGATATAGTCGGTAGCTTTGCCGTCAAACCCATCCGCGCTGACGACTGCCAGTCCTAAATAGGCTTGCGCGTTCTTAGGGTCTTTTTGCAGTGCCTCCTGGAACAGCCCAACCGCGTCGGTGTTGTTGAACCGCTGGTGCAGCAGCATGCCCCAGCGAACCTTATACAGAGGGTCGCTATCCGGCGCCGCCGTGGCGATGCGGAACTCCTCATTGGCTTGGCCATACTGCTCCAGCCCCCAATAGCCTTCGGCCCGCAAATAGTGAGAGCTGGTGCGCCCCAGCGACTCATAGCAGGATTTCGCTTCCGCTTGCTGGCCGTGCTTGCGCAGCGTGTGGCAGGCATCAGGAGTGTTCGCAGCCCGGCAAGCGCTCATGCTCCCAAGCGCCATCACCAGCAATACTCCGGATTTTTGCTGCCAGTTCATTTATCGAGTTCCTGTTGTACCTGCGCCAACTGCACCAGGGCCGCCGTGAGCTGCTGTTTATAATCCGCCGGATCCATCGCCGCCTTCTGATATTTAAGCGCGTCGATCTTTTGTTCCAGATCCTCTTTCTTTGCCAGCATTGCCTGCTTGGCGGGGTTGTTCGCCTGTTTCTGGGCGGCGCCGATGCGCAGCACGGTGAAGCTTGCCAGCAGCAGTCCTTCACTCTTTGACGGCTCACGGACAGGTTCGTTCTTTCCCGTGTCTTCGAAGACGGGATGTTCCGTCGCCAATCTTTTTTGCGATTCGTAGAAGGCAGCGGTCTTACGCTGAGCAAATTCGAATGCCTCCATGGCGCTGATCGAGTCACTTTTATCAATATCGGCGGTAGGATCCTGAAGCGCTTCAACCCAGTAGCGTGCGAAAACGGTAGCATTTTTCTCCGTACCGCTTTTGGTCGCGGCAATCACTCCGCGTCCGGGTTTTTCCAGGGCGGCCATCGATCCGCCGCTGGCGCTGGTGGTATTCACAATCAGCTGGCGCTTCGCCGGAATGCGATCGCAGAGTCCGGCGAGTTCCGCTGCCGTGATGTCAGGACCTACCAGGTTGAACTTGTAGTCGGTGCCGTCGAAGGAGCCGTGCCCGATCAGCATCAGCACAAAGTCGTCCTCCGGCTTTGCATCGTGGGCGATGGAAGCGAGCGTCTGCGTAAGCTGTGCGCGTGTAGCCTGCGGCCCGGACAAGGTATAAACGTGCGCATTGCTGCCGGATTCCTTGAACAACTTATTCAGGTCCCTGGCATTCGCGGTAAACCGCTGCTCGTAATCCGGTTCGCCGCCAAGGCCTGCCACCGTCACGTAATAGACGCTGGCATGCGCGGAGAGCGCGGTCATCAGTACCCACAACAGAGCCGGCCTCATACCACACCCCACTTGCGGCGCAGCAGCCATTCCGCAGCCATCAGCAGCAGCAGCCACAGGAACACCACCGGCATATTCCACAATTCTTTGATGTCTCGTACAGAAATCCCAGCATCGGAATACGAGATCTCGTTCGGCAGCCGCGTCAGCTCGTCCGGCTTCCAGTAGCGCCCACCGGTCTCTGACGCGAGCTTCTCCAGCAGCTCGCGGTTTTGCGTGGTGTGAAAACTCTCCGCAACGCCATCGATTCGTTGGAAGGGAAGGGTGCCCGTTCCCAAATCCACCGCTCCCTTGGCCCCTCGCTGAGCCGTGACCTCAGCCAGGTACGAGCCAGGCTTTTCTGCCGTCCACGCCGCGCGGAACACGCCCGGATTGTCCGTAGCCGGCGTCATATCCACGATCGCCGAGATTCCGTCCGGGCCGATGAAATGCGCGGTCACTTTGGCATCGGGAGCAGGCATGTACTCCTTATCGCGCACGTTAGCCGAAATCTGAATGTGGCCATCATCCATCAACGTCTGCGTGGGCGCGCTGACCACTATCTGTCCTGGCGACTCGAGCACCAGCCAGCGCAGCAGTTGCTGCCAGAAAAGATCGTGCGCCGGGTCGCCCAGGGGCTGGCTCATCTGCCACCGCCAGGTGCCCGATGTGGCCATGACCGCGGTGCGGCCCCGGCCGTAATTCTGCGTGACCAGCAACGGCAGCTTGCGCGAGCCTACATTCATCTGGGCCAGTACGGTTGCTCCGGGCTTTGGAGTGCCTGCGTCCTGGTAGTCCATCAGGTAGGTCAGCTTTTTCCAGCGATCGACGTTCTTTGCCGGGTCATCGAGCAGGCGCGTGATCGGACTATCCGTCCCGGCAGCGGTGAGTTCGGCGTTCGCAGGATCGCGGTGAAACGTGCTCCTGCTGTTGGGGAGAATAGTCGGCAGCAAATCCACCAGGCTCGACCCGCCCCAACCTCCATCCCCCAGGGCGAAGCGACCGCCTAGGAAAAGCAGCCCGCCGCCGCGGCGGTCCACGAACTCGCGCAGCAGTTCCTGCTGCAAAGGAGTGAAATACCCCGCCTCGACCGAGCCCAGGATGATGCCCTGGTAGGCAAAGAGATCTTCCGGACGAACCGGGAACCCATTCTCCAGCTGCTTGGGATCGCTGATCCCCTGGCGGTAAATCTTGTTCTCGGTAGTCCGCAGCATGGAGGCAACCTGCACGATCTTGTCATCGTCTTCGGCGCGCCGGATAAACTTGTACTCCCATCGCGGTTCGCCCTCCACATAGAGGATGCGGCGCTTGTCGTCAGTCACGCCCAGCAGGCGCGTCAGGGAATTGTTATCCGGGTTCTCTTCGCCGGCCAGGGGACCGATCGAGAAATGCAGGCTTTTGATGCCGGCGCCTCCCGGACCAAAAAAGATGGTTTCCACCTGGGTCGCACCGTCGGCGCCGAGTGTGACCTCGCGGGTGCCGAGGGTCTTGTCTCCATCACGGACGACCAGCAGCGCCTGATTGCCGGCATAGCCTCTTTGATGAAGCGTCACGGTAGCCGGGATGCGCGAATCGGCCATGGCCCGGGAGGCGACCTTTACGTCGTTCAACTCCAAATCGTGCGCCAGCTGCTCTTTCCCGAAGCCGACGGCGTGTACCGGTATGCGGCGATTGCGCAAAGCATTCAGTGTCTCCAGGCTCAGGTCGCCGGAACCGTCGATTGAGTTTTCCGAGCCGTCGCTCAATAGCACGATGGCGCCAATGGGCAAATCGGAGGTTTCGCTCGCCAGCTGTTTCAGCCCGTCGTTGATGTGGGTCGCTGGGGCGGTAGGCTGGATATCCTTGAGCGCAGCGGCCTGGGCCACGCGGCTGTCCAGCCGGTAGAGCCGGGTTTGGAATTTCTTTTGCAAACCTGCCAGCACGCCGTCCTCGAGCGCTTTCTGAGCTGCAGCTTCGCGGGTGGCCTTGCGGTCGCCGCCGCTATCGGCAATGGCCATGCTGCGTGAATCATCGAGCACAACCGCGATTACGTTCTGCTGCGGCGCCAGCTCCGCCACGGTGACTGCCGGCTGCCAAAGCAGAACCAGCACGGTCGCAATGAGCAACGACTGCAACAGCCAGACTGCCCCGGCGCGCCATCTGGTAATCTTTGCCGCAGCCTGGGGGAGCCGCGACCAGATCAGTACTGCCAGGCCGATTACGCACGCAGCGATGAGCAGCAGCAGCACCCAGCCGGGCCACGCGCCAAGCAGGACAAACTTGCCTTTGGAAAACACCGGCATCGGATACTTGAAAAAGAATTGGAACATGTAACGAAACCGGGGTTCCCGCGGTCTGCCAACCTCAATGCGTCATGCCATAAACGATGTAATTCAATGCCACCCGGAAAGCCATGGAAGCGAAAGGCTCCGGATAGTCCGGATCGTCCGCCCACTCCCAGGCGTCCCCGAGGTGCATGTTGTGACAGATGGCGACGATGATGCGGCCCTTATCATCGCGGATGGCGCGCCACTTGGGCACATAACCATCCTTCTCGTAGGTCCGGCCGGTTTGTATATATTGCTCCCCCGGTACCTGGATGCGCTCGTCCAGATCGTAAAGTACGTGGAAGATCTCGTCTTTGTTGTCAAGGTCTTCGATGGGGCGGTCGGGAAATACCTGGCGCATGCCGTTCATGAAGTCCTCCCAATCCGCGGTGCCGTGAAAGTCATCCACCATCAGGAAACCGCCCTTGAGCAGGTATTCCCGTAGACGCTTGGCTTCCTCATCGGTGAACGACCAGGTTTGTACCTGGACTGCATAGACCCACGGGTAATCAAAGATCTTGTCCGAGTCCAGGTCGACGACCTGTTCCGTAGACCGGGTCTCAATCCGGGTAAGGCGTTTCATTGCGAGTAGAACCTGGAGGTCGGCTTTGGGGTAGTCGCGGGACCAGGAACGGCCCCGGCGGTATCCACCGTAGCCCCCATAACCGCCTGCGAAGCTGCTGCCGACGGCCGCGGTATAACTGAGCCGCGACCAGTAAAACTCTGCCTTTACATTCGTTTCCGCATCGTCGCTAAAGCCGAAGTCCGCCGTCCGCTGGTAGGCGTAGACCACGGAGCACAACGCCATTCCAACCAGCGCCGCCGAACTGGCTTGCAGGAGCTTCAAGGGCTGAACCCTCCCATGGCATTCAACGAAAATGCCACCGCGCGTGCCTTGAGAGTACCAGAACGCCCCAGCCCCTCGTCTGATAGACGCAAGCGGGGACCGACTGGTTTGTGGCCCCACGCAAATGTTTGCCACACCCTCTTTCTGCGTGAGACGATTTCTGCAGGTCAGGCCGAGGGGGCAGTCTTTTGAAGCGGCGCGACTTCTTGAAGATAGGCGGCGCGGCCTTGGCGCAAGCGAACGCCGCCAGGCTGCTGGGCCAGGCCCCGCAAATGCAAATGGGCGCCACCGCGCCGGCCGAGACTACCAAAGCCGATTACACCCTGCGCATCGCTCCGGTCACCGTAGAGCTTTCACCCGACCACATCCTGAGCACCACTGGTTACAACGACAGCTCTCCCGGCCCGGTGCTGCGCATGCGCGAGGGCAAAACCGTGAGCGTCGACGTCATCAACGACACAGATGTACCGGAATTGGTGCATTGGCACGGCATGTTGATCCCGTCAGAAGTCGATGGCGTAGAGGAGCAGGGCACGCCTCCGGTGCCTGCGCGTGGCCGGCGGCGGTATCAGTTCACGCCGCGTCCGGCCGGCTCGCGTTGGTATCACTCGCATGCGATGGCCGAAGCCGACCTCCATCGCGGAACCTACACGGGTCAATTCGGTTTTGTCTACGTAGACGGAGGCAACGACCCGGGGCATTATGACCAGGAGATTTTTCTCGCCCTGCGCGACTGGGAACCGTTCTTCACCAGCAGCATGGACGACGATGACGACGATGGTCATCACGGACCGCAGCCGGAGAAGCCCGCGGTTTTGAACACTGACCCTAACGGGCTTGAGGTCAATTCCATGACCTACTCCATCAACGACAAGGCGTTGGGTGCAGGGGAGCCGATCCGGGTAAAGCAGGGCGAGCGGGTACTGATGCATCTGCTCAATGCGAGTGCGATTGAGAATCGGCGCATCGCGTTGGCTGGGCATCAATTTCAAGTGATTGCCATGGATGGCAATCCGGTGCCGGTTCCGCAGAAAGTGGATAGCATCCTGCTCGGCGCCGGGGAGCGCGTGGACGCCATCGTGGAAATGAACCAGCCCGGTGTTTGGATTCTTGGCGCGACGGAAGAGAAAATCCGCAACACCGGCCTGGGTGTGATCGTGGAATATGAAAACCAGCACCGCCAACCCCAATGGGTGGCGCCGCGAACCGCCTGGGACTACACCCTTTTGGGCAAGATCAGCGATAACCCGA
>Ga0302326_10025388_pt1 | contig 12019 bp, 9 predicted proteins | sample Palsa_T0_3_FD_202264 | JGI IMG/M metagenome (GOLD analysis project Ga0302326, IMG submission 202264) | Peat permafrost microbial communities from Stordalen Mire near Abisko, Sweden - Palsa_T0_3 | ecosystem: Environmental > Terrestrial > Soil > Palsa > Peat permafrost | place: Sweden: Abisko... | reverse complement strand
CCTTCAGCAGCAAAGGCAAGCGCGGTGGCGGCGCCAATTCCGGAGCTGGCTCCGGTAATGAAGACGATCTTTCCGTTCAGGCTCATGGTTCTATCTTATTGCGGTAGCGGCAAAACCTGTAAGCGAGCGCCGTCACAAGTGGGAAAAAGTATCGGGGAGAACCGGGCTGGTGAGACACCGGCGGATCAGGCAGTGGAAAAGTCCTGGTTTCTTCGAGAAGGCTCAAAAGGCATGCAGGGCAGCTGATGTGGAGGGGTAGGGAAAGATTTTGGAATGAATTCAGCAAGTCAGCCTCGCTTCGCGAGATAGCAAGTCAGCAAGTCAGCTGTGACATTGGCTGGTCCAGGTTTCATCTCTCCGCGAGTCGGCGAAGCGGGTGGACGACCGTTACAAAACATTGCCAAATACTGTTCCTGGCGGGTTTTTCCGCAGTTTGTGTTGCGCAGCTCTATCTTGCGGCGTTGCGCAGCAGTTCTCCCAGGGCATGGACATCGGCGGGGCTGGTGTCGCTGACCATCACGTAGCGCAGGCCGGCCTGATTCCATGTCTCCACGCTGAAGCCTCTTTCTCTTGTCGCTGCTAATGCCGTGTTGAGCGGACCCAATCGTTCTTCGTTCTGGACGAGGAACACCGAAATCTGGTGCTTGCGGATCTCGAACAGCAACTGGGCGGCGGGGCTGTGCTCGATATAAACCAGCTTGCCGCCGAGCAGCTTGTAGGGCGAATCCTGAAGCTCGGGCAGGTTGAAAGTGAACGGCAGCTTGCCCTGGAACCAGGGCTTCACGGTGTGCCGGTCGGTAGAAACAACGTCCACGGGGTTGGCGCTGGCCAGGGTGGCGACGTGCAGGTCAAGCGATTCGGCGATGGCCTGATTACGGCCTGCGCGGGCGGTGAGCACAACGAATGAAGTTACAGCCAGTAGTAGTGCGGCTGCGGCTACTGCCAATCCGGGCAGCCACGAGCTTTTCCAACGCGGACGCCGGCTGCTTTGAATGCTCTTTTCGAGCTTGCGGCGAAAATCCGGGTTCATGCGGAATTCGGGCTGGAGAGTGAGGCTGGCCGCGGCGGCGCGCGTGGCCCGCTTCATCTGGATCAAGGTCAATACTTCGGCGGCGCAGGATGGACAGGCGCGCAGGTGATCCTCCACGCCGGACAAGTCTTCCGGCGAGAGGCTCTCGTCGGCATACGCGGCGAGCTTTTCCCGATGCAGATCGCAGGTCATCGCGGCACCCCCTGGAGCTTTGCTGCAAGCAACGTCCGCATGGCTTTGCGCGCGCGCGACAGGCGCGACATGACGGTGCCGATGGGGATGCCGATGGCCAACGATATCTCCTGGTAGCTCATCTCCTCAAAATCGCAAAGGAGGACGATCTCGCGAAAATTCATCGGCAGCTCGTGCAGGGCGGCCTGGATCGATTCGCTTTCGAGCCGCGCCAGGAGCAGAGACTCCGGAGTTTCTGCCGTCGATGGCTCCAGCGGTGCGTCGTCTCCCGCATCGAGGGAAACGGAGGCTTGCAATCCCGCCTGCGAGTTGAGGAACGCGTTGCGCAGAATCCTGTAAATCCATGCGTGAAAGTTGGTTCCCTGCTGGAACGACGCGAAGCCCTTCAGAGCCTTCATGAACGTTTCCTGCACCAGGTCTTCGGCAGCCGTGCGATCGCGCGTAAGCCAGCAGGCGAAGTTGTAGAGCCTGGCGAATAGCGGCATCGCCAGTTCTTCAAAGGAGCCGGAATCGCCGGTTTGATTGGCCACAGCACGGTCAGTGTATCGCGTTCAATGGATAGAACAGGAGCGCAGGGATTTTATTCCCTGCGCGGCGCATACGTGGAGAGATTTCGATAAGAGCAGGGTGGAAGGGGGATGGACTCAACGGCCGACGGCGGGCCTTTGTGGTCTCCCACCCATCGAGCAAAAGACGCTCGGCGGATGGGGTACGGTGCGTTTGTGCCGGTTCGAGGTGGGCAAGCCAGAGTTCTTAGACAGGTACCTAGAACATCCCTCAGGGGCTAAAGCCCATCGCTCAATATTACCTATTTGCGGCACGACTCAAGTCGTGCCCTTTCAAAAACCGACTTTCAACCCAGGCTGCTCTGCCCGCTCCCGCTATTGCGGGTCCACCAGGTGGTGGGCGATGGCGAAGAGGGCCAGTTCGAGGCGCGTGGAGACGCCGGTCTTGTCGAAGATGTTGGAAAGGTGGCGTTTGACAGTTTCTTCGCTAAGGGTGAACTGCTTGGCGATGTCGCGGTTGGAGCAGCCCTCGACGATACAACCCACCACTTCCAGTTCTCGCGGGGTGAGGCCGTAGGTCTTGCGCTGCGGCACGACGGCCTGCTGCATCAGGTCGTGGAGAGCGCTGACCAGGTTGACCACGCGCTTGCCGCCGATCCAGTAATCGCCGTTGAAGACGGTGCGGATGGAGGTCTGCAGGTGGCTGGCGAGGGCGTCTTTGAGCACGATGCCGCGCGCGCCGATGTGCAGCGCCTCAATGATCTGCTGGGTGGTGATGGTGGAGGTGAGGAGAAGGATCTTTACCGTCGGCGTGCCGTTCATGATGGCGCGCATGGCTTCAAGACCCGGCAGACGGGGCATTTGCAGGTCGAGCAGCAGGATGTCGGGCTCGAGTTCGAGGGTCTGGGTGATGGCCTCGTCGCCATCCGAGGCTTCGCCGATGACTTCAAAGCCGTCCTGCTCGGAGAGCATGTTGCGGACGCCGATGCGGACTACAGGATGATCGTCGGCAAGTACAATTCTGATTGGCTTATCCACGGGATCGGCTGCCCTCCGGTGTTTTCCTGTTGCTGCTTTTTATGGCTTCAATTCAGCATCCAGCATACGCTGGAGGTTGAGCGCGGCGGCGCGCAAATCGGCGAGGATCACGTTACTGTTATCTGGTTGGTTAACTGCTGCTGCTTCAAGCCCACCCGATTCAATCAGCTCTCCCAGCCTGGCCACCTGTACGGCTCCGGCCATGGAGCCGCCGCCCTTGATGGCGTGGCCGATGCGGCGCGTCTCCACCCAGTCTGCCTTGGCGGCTGCCGCTTCAAGCAGTGTGCTGCGCCGTCCTACGTCGGCGATGATGGCCTCGTAGATTTGCCGGACTGCCTTTTCGGGCATCATTTCGCGAAGCTGAGTCAGGGTTTCCAGGTTGACCACGGTTTCCGCGGGATCGAGACCGGGCGGCACCTGCGGGCGCAACTGCGCCTCGTGTTCTTGAATGAGCCTGGTGAGGGCGTCGGGAGGGAATGGTTTCTGCAGGAAACCGTCGGCGGCGGCGAGGATCTCCTCAGCCGTGTCGCTGGCGCTGATGACATAAAGGCGGGCCTGGCTGCTGGCGCGAAGCTGCTGGATCAACTCGATTCCGCTCAGGCCGGGCATCTGCACGTCCATGAGAATAATGCCGGGGACACAGGACTTGGCTGCGAGCAAAGTCAGCGCTTGCGAACCGTCGGCGGCGGTGTGGACCGGGTAGCCGCTCATGGTGAGCAGGGTGGCCATCACCTCCCGGCTCACCATGTCGTCATCGATGAGCAGGACCGTAGGCAGATCGTGCTGGGTGATGAAGTCGAGCATAGGTACAGTTTGCCACTGGCAAGCGGCCCGGATACGGAAATTGAACAAGGGGAACCCAATCAGTTCTGGGTTGCGGCAATGGATTCACAGGCCTTGAACCGGGAGCCAAGGCCAGTGTTCCTTTCCATTCGGATTCCTGGAGATATTTTTCCTTTTGGGAAAAGAATGAGCGCCGTCCCCACGGGACTCCGAATGAATTGTTGGTTTCGCCAACCCCACGCTGAAGCGCAGGGCTAACAACCGCTGCGCCTACGGCGCGGGCGACGGGCCGTTGTCAGCATGGAGCGCTACTGCCATGCCCCTCTGAGGGGCCGCCAAACATACAGCCTCCGGCTCTGCCGGTGGATACTTACTACGCTTGCCGCGTGCTTTGCCTTTGGTCTCGATTCGGGTTCAATGACCGATGACCAGCACCTGGAAGCTGCCTTCGACGGGGCTCGTTTTCAGGGTTCCGATGCCGCCGGGTTGAGCAAGGTTGACGCCGACATAATCGGTGACCAGGTAGACTTCACCGGTGTCTGCGTTGATGGCCAGGGTGCGCGCGCGCTGGCGGGTGGGCAGATTCTGGATGAGGGCGTAGGTGTCGGTCACGTCCTGACGGATGATGGAGAGCGTTCCCTGGGCGCCACCGTTGGCGGTGTAGATCAATCCGCGGCCTGGATCGTAGCCGACCGTATCCGTGCCGGGGCCGATGGGCAGGGAAGTAACAATTTCCCCTGAGCCCGAGTTCATCACGGCGAGCTTCATGTTGTCGCAGGCGGCAAACACGCGCTGGTGCGCGCCATCCACGGCGAGGCTGCGGGGCCCGGAGCAGCCGGAGCCAAGGCCGAACAGGCGCATGGATTCCTGTGCGGATTGCGGTTGCCGGGACTCATGACTCCAATCGAGCGGGACAGGCGCGGCTTCTTCATGCGATGGGCTTGCCTGGGCCGAAGCGGATTGAGCTTTTGGAGGCGAGCCGGCATCGCCGTTCTGGTGGAGGAGGGCAGCAATGGCGGAAGCATCGAGGCGCGCGATCTGGTTTCGGTCCGCGACCAGCACGAATACTTGGCCGTTGCCGTCGGATTGCGCGAATCCAAGCTTACCGGGCATGAGGATCTCGCCGATGCGGCGGCGGGCGGCCACATCGATCACAGAGATGGAGGTCTTGATCTCGCGGCCGGCGGCGGCCGGCGCAGGCGGATTACGCGCGGGTGCATGGGAGTCGCCGCTTGCCCGTCGCGGCTGCGGAGCGCCGGGAGCTTGTGGAGCAGCCTGGTCGAGGGGGCTGGCGCAGATGGCGAACAGCAGTCCGGTTTGCGCATCCAGCGCCAGGGTGCGCGGCGAGGGACCGGTGGCGATGGTGGCGACAATCTGCAGCGAACTGCGGTCAAAGACGGCGACTTGATTGGCCGGCCCATCGCTGACGTAGCCGAACTCGCCGCCCGGGTCGAGAGCGATGGAATGTGCTTCGTGCAGTCCAACGATCTGCCCGGTAACCGTGCCCGTTTCAATATCCACCACCTGGACCTGCGCGCCATGCGCGATGAAGAGCCGCTTGGATGACGGGTCCATGGTCAGGTAATCCCACGGACCGGAGCCGCCGATGAACCAGGCGGTCTTGACGACGAAGACGTCGCCAGGAAGTTGCGTGGCCTGCGGAGGCTGCTGCGCGAAGAGTGCGAGGGGACAGAGAGCGAGCAGGCACAGCGCACACAGCTTCCTCATGGTTAACGGCTCCTGAAGCAATAGATGCATCTAATCCGTCTGGCGCTCGGAGATTCCCAGCAGGCGGGGCTGCCCAAACGAATGGCCAAGTTCGGAAGACAAGTCAGGGAACTGATGAAGATCGCGGGTCCGGGAATCATTACCGGCGCCGCGGACGACGACCCTTCAGGCATTGCTACGTATACGCAGACCGGGGCGCAGTTCGGCTACGGGCAATTGTGGACGGCGCTGCTGGTGCTGCCCATGCTGATTGCGGTGCAGGAGGCCTGCGCGCGCATTGGCGCAGTGACCGGGAAAGGCATCTCCGCGGTCGTGAAGGAACACTACAGTAAGAAAGTGCTGTATGGAATGCTGTTGCTGATTGTGGTTGCCAACACCATCAACCTGGGTGCCGACCTGGGAGCCATGGGAGCAGCGGCGCAGCTGATCGTACCCGTGAATTTTGTGGTGCTGGTGCTTTTTTTTACGGCGGCGATTCTTGTTCTGGAAATCTTCACCACGTACAAGACTTATGCGCGGATTCTGAAGTGGCTTTGCGTGACTCTCTTTTCTTATGTCATCACTGTATTTCTTGTCAAAGAGCCATGGGGGACCATTCTGAAGGCAACGTTTGTTCCGCACATCGAGTTCACTGCGGAGTTCTTCTTCATCATTACAGGCGTGATTGGCACAACGATTTCGCCATATATGTTCTTCTGGGAAGCTTCAGAAGAGGTGGAAGAAGAGAAGAGCAAGCACATGATCCGGAATGGAGTGCCCCGAGTTACCGCGCTGTTCATGCGGCGTCTGCGGATGGATAACTTCCTGGGCATGGTGTCGTCGCAGATTGGGGCGTGGTGCATTATCGTGGTGGGCGCGACTGTCCTGCATGGTAACGGCGTAACTCACATTACCAGCGCGGCGCAGGCGGCGAAGGCGCTGGAACCGCTGGTGCATAGCTTTCCGCACGCGGGGTTTCTGGCGGAGTTGATCTTCGCCGTGGGGATTATTGGACTGGGATTTCTTGCCGTGCCCGTCTTTTCGGGGTCGGCTTCCTATGCGCTTTCCGAGGCGCTGGACTGGAAGGCAGGTCTTAACCTCAAGTTGAAGCGGGCGCATGGATTTTACGGGGTGATCACGATTGCGACGCTGGTTGGGCTGATGATCAACTTCGTCGGCATCAACCCCATTCAAGCACTGGTGGTTACCGCGGTGATCAATGGCGTGGTCGCAGTGCCGCTAATTTTTCTCGTCGCGCGGATTGCCCGCAGCAAAGAGATCATGGGCGAGTATCGCAGCGGGACTCTATCGAATGTGCTGGTGTGGGCGACATTTGTATTCATGGGAGCGGCGGCGGCGGCTATGTTTGTAACTATGAAGCTATAGGCGCAGTGTCAGGGCCTATCCGCAAATAGTAGCGTCGGTCTCCAGACCGGCTGTACTGGCGGCTTCCTAGCCGCTAGGTGCGGTTTGTGCGGGTCTGGAGACCCGCACGACAGCCGCTCTGGAGAGCGGCGCTACAAAATCGCTATTCGCGGATAAGCTCTTAGTCTGCGCACTAACTTAGCACTAACTCGAAATAAATGAGCGGATTTCTTTTGTAGACGACGCGGGCGGTTTCGCGGAAGCCGCACCGGGCATAGAATCCGCCTGCGCCGGCCACGGCATCGAAGGCGTCGAGACGAATGGCGTCGGCGGGCCACGCCCGGGCCTGGGCGACCGCTTCCTGGAGCAGCAGACGGCCGATTCCCTGGCGTTGCAGCCTGGGATTCACGGCCATGCCGGTGAGATAAATTGCCTTCTTGACCGGCGTGAAATACGAGACATCGATGGCCCAAGGCTTCTTGTTGGCCAGGCGCAGAGTACCGGCAATGGATTTGCCTTTGCGCGCGATCACCACGCGAGAGTGGCGCATGTTTGCGATTACGCCTCTTTCGGTTGGCGGAGAGGACCAGAAGCCATGGCCGAATCGACGCGTGAGATCGGCGGCCGCGGCGGTATGGAGCGCGACGAGCGCGGGGGCATCGGCGGGGGCGGCAAGGGAGAATTTGAGGGTCAAGGAATGCGAGCCTCATTGGGATTGTGGTTTCCCACCCTCTCCGCAGAAAAAAGCGGAGAGGATGGGGCACGGTGCTTTTGTAGCTTGAAAGCCGGCAAAATGCAACCGCGGATCCTTCGGCTCCCTTCGCTTCGCTACGGTCGCTCAGGATGACAGAGTAACCATGTAAATTCACGATAGGGTTCTTCGCTAATCGATGGCGGCGGGGACTTCATGAAGCCAGCCGGGGGCTTTGAGCAACTCGCGGGGGCGGGAGCCGTCGGCGGGGCCGACCAGTCCGTCGCGCTCCATGAGGTCAATCAGGTGGGCGGCGCGGCCGTAGCCGATTCTGAGACGGCGCTGTAACAGAGACGTGGAGGCTTTGCCGAATTCGAAGACCAGGCGGACGGCGTCGTCGAACATGGTGTCGTTCTCGTCGGGGTCGGGGTTGGAGCCGTCGAGGGAGACGCGCTCGTCTTTGGGCGACTCGAGGAAGCCCTGCACATATTCAGCCTGGCCCTGGTCTTTCCAGAATGCGACCACGGCGGCGGTTTCCTTTTCGCTCACGTAAGGCGCGTGGAGGCGCATGAGGCGGCTGGTTCCGGGAGGCAGGAAGAGCATGTCGCCGCGGCCGAGCAGCGCCTCGGCTCCGTTGGTGTCGAGAATGGTGCGCGAGTCGACCTTGGTGGCCAGGCGGAAGCTGATGCGCGTGGGCACATTGGCCTTGATGAGGCCGGTGATGACGTCGACGGAAGGCCGCTGCGTGGCGAGCACCAGGTGAATGCCGACGGCGCGGGCCATCTGGGCCAGCCGCGTGATGGACTCTTCGACGTTGGCGCGGTCGAGCATCATCAGGTCGGCGAGCTCGTCGATGATGATGACGATGAAGGGCAGCGGCTCGTTGTCTTCCTCTTCTTCGAAAAGCGAGGGCATGGAGCCTTCAAAAAGCTTGTTGTACTGGTCGATGTTGCGGACACTGCGGCTGGCGAGCAGCTTGAGGCGGCGCTCCATCTCGCGGACGGCGTTGCGGAGAGCGTTGGCGGCCAGCTTGGGCTCGGTGATGATGGGCGTGAGCAGGTGGGGGATGCCTTCGTACATGCCCAGTTCCACGCGCTTGGGATCGACGAGGATGAGCCGCACCTGCGCGGGCGTGGTGCGGAAGAGCAGGCTCATGATCATTGCGTTGATGGCCACGGATTTGCCGGAGCCTGTTGAGCCGGCGATGAGCAGATGGGGCATGGTGGCCAGATCGGCGGGAACGATGCGGCCGTTGATGTCTTTGCCCATGGCGATGGTGAGGCGGCCTTTGGCGCGGGCGAAGACCTCGGACTCCAGCACGTCGCGGAGGTGGATGGTTTCGCGGTCGTGATTGGGCACCTGGATGCCGACGGTAGATTTGCCGGGCATGCGCTCGATGAGGATGCTTTCGGCGCGCATGGCGAGACACAGGTCGTCGGCAAGGCCGGTGACGCGGGAATATTTGACGCCGGCTTCCGGCTTGAACTCGTAGGTGGTGACCATGGGGCCGGTATTGATCTGGACTACCGTACCGCGCACGTCGAACTCGGCGCATTTCTCAACGAGGACGCGTGCTTCCTCGCGCAGCATGTCTTCGCGGACGGCCAGCGGGGCTTCGCCGGTATTGAGCAGAGTGCTAGGCGGGAGCTTGAAACCGCTGACGGATTTGGGTGCGACGGTCACGGTGCGGATTTCCGCGTCGGCGCGACCGTGGATGGCCACCTGCGCCACCTGCGGTGGGGCGGACGGCGCTTGCGCGCCAACCACCTGCGGTGGGGCAGACGGCGCTCTCGCGCTAACCACCTGCGGCGGGGCACCCGGCTGCTGTGCCGGTCCAGGACGCGCGGCGCGAGCCGTCTCCCAAGGATCGGCCACGGGGGCGGGTTGGGGCTGAACGGGAACAGGGACGGCTTGCAGCGCCTGTTCGACGGCCGGGCGCTCCCAGATGCTGGGCTTGCGCGGCGCTGGGTGCGCGGGGTCTTCCTCCTCGGCGGCGGGCATGGGAGCGCGCTGGAAGGCGGGGATATCTTCGAGAGAACTCTGGTTCAGGTACTGCTCCTGCACCCGGTCGCGGCGGCGGAAGAAGCTGGCCAGGCGGCTGGGGCGATGCTCGGCTTCAACCGGCTCCTCGGTCCTCTCTTCGGATTTCCGGGCTTGCAGTTCGGCTTTGCGCTCGGCGCGCTCTTCGCGCCAGTTGCGCCAGCGGTCATGCCAGGCTTGCACGTGAATCCAGCGTTCCTCGATGCTCTCCTTGAGAGCCCAGAAGCTGACCGCGGAGGCGAAGTAAAGGCCGGTAGCGGCGAGGATGCCGGCCACCAGCCATGCGCCCTGGATGTTGATGTAGCTCACCAGCAGGGCGGAGACCAGCCGGCCGGCGACGCCCTCGATGGGCAGCAGATGGAGCCAGCGCCAGTGCCCGGGAAGCAGTCCGAAGGCGGCGGGAAGGAAGATGAAGGCAATCAGGGTTCCAGTCCAGCGCAGCCAGGGCGAACCGCTGGGGCGGGAGTGCATCCAGGTCCAGCCCAGCCCGCCAAGCCACAGGGGGATGAAGAACGCGGTGATGCCGATGGATTGAAGGAGCAAGTCGCTGAACCACGCGCCGAAAAGGCCGATCCAGTTGTGCACCACTGCGTGGGGCAGACTTGTGTCGGTGGCTGTGTTTAGAGATGGGTCAGAGATGTGCCAGGTGGCCAGCGAGAGGAGCAGCAGGAGCGAAACCATCAGCAACAGCACGCCGAGAAAGACGTTCAGGGGACGGCTTCGCGTGGGCGACAGGACAATGGAAATGGGTTTCATGGCTTGGGCGCTCCCGCTCATTGGCGCTCGGGGAATCTGCCGCAAGCGAGCCAAAGGAGCGGAGAGAGAGTCCCAGAGCAACCTCCATTATCCGTGGGCCGGGGGGGATTTTGGGCAAAAAGGGGCGGGGGGAACCTGTTTAGGGAACAGGGAACAGGGATTAGGGAACAGGGGCTAGCGGCATGTCGCAGAGACAACGTTACTGCGGATGCGGCGGGGTCGGATCGGAATATTTCCACTGGATCTGGCCGAGTTGGGCCGTGATGCCGCCGAGTTGGGGATGCGGCCGACTCGGGCTAACAAGCTCAATGGCTATCTTTTCGGCTCATACTGCATCGCCACCGCCCCCGAGCCGAACTCCAGCCGGCTCACAAGCCTCAAGTCGATACGCTTCGATAGCCCCGCGAACAACGTCGGCCCGTGGCCCGCCAGCCTGGGGTGCACCACGAACTCGTACTCATCGATCAATCCCAGCTCCGCCAACGCCAGCGGAAGCTTTACGCCTCCCACGAACAGTCCCTTACCCGACTCTTGCTTGAGTTGCTGAACGGCCGTAGCTAGATCACCGCGCACGAGCTCCGCGTTCCAATCGACCCGGTCCAGGGTGCTCGACACGACGTACTTCTTTGCCGCATCGATCGTCCGGGCGAAGGGTTCCATCCAATCAGGCCTCGCCCCAACCGGCGCCGGCTGCCGCCACGCTGCCTCCATCATCTCGTACGTCACCCGGCCAAATAGGAGGGCATCGGCCTGGTTGAGGTTCTCGACGGCGTTACGATGCAAGTCTTCGTCCGGGATCATTGCACGATGGTCGCAGCACCCGTCCAATGTGATGTTGATGGAATATCGAAGAGGTCGCATTGCAAAATGGTACTGCCGATGGCGGTAGACCAGCAAGGTCAGCCCGTTGGGCGATGCCTTATGGAGAGAGATTGTAGCCTTGGACGATGACGCGCGGTTGCTCGCCGCGCGTGTCGGCGTCTTGAAGGTTGACGTGAATGGTTCTTCGCTCGCCGGGCATGAGGGCGATGTAGTTGTCGTCATAGAGGGCGGGCAGGATTGGGTCCCCGGATTTTTCGCGGATTGCCTTCACGCGAATCATCAATGCCGGCGAGGCTGAAACGTTATGTAACCCGGTGGTTATGGACCATTCCGAGCCGCGCCGCACAATTGTGGTCTTGGCTTCCACTTTGACCGGCGGCAGGGTGCGGATGCCCGTGTAATCCTGTTCGGCGAGGCCGTGAAGGTAGAAGTTGGAGGAGAGCACTTTGCCGGCGCGGGAGAGCGTAAGCCGGATGAAGTGTGTGGGCGAAAGGTCCTTGGGGAACTCCAACTGGATGGGCGAAAGCGTGCTGTCTTCGCTGCTGTCCAGGTTTGCGGACTTCTCCCATTTGAGCGAGCCATCGAGGTTCAGCACCTCGGCGTGCGCGGTAAGCGCGGGCTGAGCGCCGGCGCTATAGTTCACCACTTCGACGGCGTTGGTGGATGCGTTCCACTGGATGTGGAGCGGCTCTGCGCCCTTCTTCGCGCCGTAGTAGCCGGCATCGGTATCGAAGAAATAGTCGTAAGTTTGCCACAGCAGAGAGGGCCACGCGGGATGGCTCATCCAGATGAGCAGGCCGAGGCGATTCTTGCTTTGGCCTTCATACATGCCGCGGTAGGCGTCGTAATCGACGAATTGCGCGAGACTGTCCCAGTCCGCAATGTTGGTGGCGCCGCCGTAATCGTTGTCGATGGCGGTCTTGAATGGATTCCTGGGATAGAAATCGTGCAGCGGCCATTGGGTGCCTTGCGGCCACATTGCGGACTCGGGCATGGTGCGGCGCAGGCTGTCCATGTCCACCACGTTGGGCGCGCCCATTTCGCTGTGAAATTTCTCCGGCGCGTGCTCGAAATAGTAGCGCAGCGGCT
>Ga0302326_10025386_pt1 | contig 12020 bp, 10 predicted proteins | sample Palsa_T0_3_FD_202264 | JGI IMG/M metagenome (GOLD analysis project Ga0302326, IMG submission 202264) | Peat permafrost microbial communities from Stordalen Mire near Abisko, Sweden - Palsa_T0_3 | ecosystem: Environmental > Terrestrial > Soil > Palsa > Peat permafrost | place: Sweden: Abisko... | reverse complement strand
TGAATATCGATCGCGCGCCGGATCGCAACGATTTTGCCGTCGACGGACGAATCGCCGCGGGCGCCGAGCAATCGTTCTGGAAGCCGGTCATCGATCTGCCGCGCTATGCGGCCCGGGTTGCCCGGTCGATGCTCGAAGCGCGCGGCATCAGCGTTCGCGACGGCGTGCGCGTCGGTGTCGCGCCGCTGGGCGGGCACATCCTGTGGCTGCACCGGTCGATGCCGCTGCGCGACATCGTGCGCCAAATGCTCTTCACGTCGGACAATCACTACGCCGAGCAATTGCTGCGCGCACTTGGCGCGCAACGCGGCACCGGCACCGAAGCCTCCGGCGCTGCCGTCGAACGCGGCCTGTTCGCGCGCGACGGCGTTCCGTCCGGCGGTCTGCGCGTCGTCGATGGGAGCGGCCTTGCCGCTAGCGACCGGATTGCGCCGATTTCGCTTGCAACGTTGCTCGCGCGCGCCGCGGCCGAACCGATAGGCCCGGCGTTTATCGCCGACTTACCACGCGTCGGAATCGAAGGCACGGTAAAGTGGCGACACCTCACCGAAGCGCTGGGTCGCACCCGCGCCAAGAGCGGCCACATCGAGAACGTCAATGCACTCGCCGGGTACGTTCAAACGCATCATCACGGCCGAGTCGCATTCGCGTTTATGATCAACGATCCGCGGGCCGACGCCGGCTCCGTCGATGAGGGTATCAATCGTGCCCTCGATATTCTCGCGCGCGAGTAGCGCGATTAGGCCCGGCGATCGACGGCATCGACGAGCACCGGATAGACGAGCGTTCGCGCCTGCGGGTACGTTGTCGGTTCGATGATGTCGTGCCGCGTGTCGAGATCGCGGATGACGATCTCCTCAACATCGGCGCCGCGCTTGCGCCAGGCGGCCCAGGCCTCGTGTGCAGCATCGTTGCTGACCGCCGGGTCGTGTTCGTTGAGAACCAAAATACTGCGGCGGCCGCGGGGCCGCGCATCGTGCGCGCCGGCGGCGATCTGCTCGCCCATTTTCAGGCATTGCGCGAGCGCGTGGGTAGGAAACCGCGGGTACCCGTGCGATGGCGGGAGTTTCTCCTTACGCTCGGGATCCCACCACAGATCCGCATTAGGTAGCGCGCCGAGCGTCGTGCTGAAGGCGCCTTCGAGCGGTACCGGCAAGAGCTTGACTCCGAAAAACGGTGCGACCGCGACGGCGGTGTCGATCGGTTGCGTCGCGCCGATCCACGCGGCCATCGTGCCGCCGACGGAAATGCCGAGCGCCGCGACGCGTTGCCCGAATCCGGCGACAAGATCGGTGGCGACGACTGCTGCCGATTCAAGATCGGCGACCGTGAGCGTTTCGAGCGCAGTGGTCATCTTGTCGGCTAATCCGTGATGCGGTAAGCGCGGAATGTAGACCGTGTAGCCGCGTTCGAAGAATCGGTCGCCGAGTTCGGCGAACTGCACGGGGCAGTTGGTGAACCCGTGAAAGAGCGCGATCGCACGTTCGGTTTGCTTGCCGCGATGCGCGATACGCGGCAAACAGCGCGGATCGACCGCCGGATCGTTACGATCGCGCTCGATCGTCGCTTCAACGGCGGCGAGAGCATCGGCAAACGCGCTCACTTACACATAGTCCGCGAGCACCACGCGCACAACGTGCGTCGCGCCGCTCTTATCAGCGAGTTCAAGCTGCACCGCGTTGCCCGCCGGCCCCGACAGGAGCGCGCGTACATCCGGCAATTCGGTCGCTTGATACCGCCGGCCGTTGACCGAAACAATGACATCATCTTTGGTAACACCGGCCAGCGCGGACGGCGTACCGGTGCGTACGTCGAATACGACGATCGCGCCGTCGCGTGTGATCAAGAAGAGCCCCGACCGGTCGCCGCTGTCGGGCAAGGCGAACGATGCATTCGGCCGCAACGCGAGCTGGCGGCGTCCATAGTCGAAGGTAAGCGTGAAACGTCGCAAGATGCCGCCGCCGACGTTCGCTGCGATCGATGAATCCGCGAACGCGCCGTGCTCCTGGGTACTGAAATCGGTGATGACGTTCTGCACGGCGAGCGTGCCGAACGCGATCGACCCCAGGCGTCCGAGGCGGCCGTACGCGGCGTTCCCGATGCCGTAACCGTCGACGCTGTTTGCGGTGAGTGCGCTTGGCACAACAGCCGGGTGCGCATCGGCGAACGGTTTGACGATCGTCACATTGAGCCGGCTGCCGGTGTCCATCGTACACGTTCCCGGAACGTCATCGATCCGGCACGCGACGTGCGGATGGCCGGAGTCGAGCGTTAGCGGCAACACTTGCGCGCCGTTTTCGTACACCGCGGGGTCGTCGCCGAAATGCATCTCGCGCCGCTCGTAGTCGATCGTCGTGACAAAGCGCGCCAGGAACTCGGCACCGATCATGCCGTCGATCGGCGGCCCTTCGGAGGCGCCGAAGCCGGCGCGAGTCGGTAAGACGACGAACCGTTGCGCCGTCAGCTCCGCGCCGCCGAGGCGGAGCGACTCGATCGTCGTCCGTTGCGCGCTTTGCGAGGTGTTGCCGACTCCGTTGACGCGAGCCGAGCCGCGCGCGACGGCCCCGATTTCCGTGGCTACTGCCGGATCGACCAAATTCGAGCCGCCGCTATCGAAAATGAAGTGGTAAGGCCCTTTGCCGTTGAGCGTCACGTCGACGGTGATGTGGTTGTTCACAAGCGTGAAGGGAACCGCGGAGTCGAGCGCCAGCGCGAGTGCGAACGCGTGGAACATTCGCGCATGGTTGGCGCTCCGGCGAGGGTTGCCCCGTCGTTATCGAAAAAGGGGAGGTCATGGCGGCTCCCGCGATCGGTACAACCCTCATCTTTCGCTTGGAGACGCCGGGCGCCACCGGGGCCTTTGGGGTACTGGCGTCCGCAATCGAGGATGCCGGCGGGACGGTCGGCGCGATCGACACGCGGACTGTCACCAAAGCGATGGTCGTGCGCGACGTGACGATCAACGTTCCATCTGAGGCTGCGGGCGACGCGGTTCGAAAAGCAATCGAGGCCTTGCCCGGCGTGCGCGTCGTTAACGTTTCGGATTCGACCTTTCTTGCGCACTTGGGCGGCAAGATCCGGATCGAGGGCAAGATGCCCGTCAAGACCCGCCAGGATCTCTCGATCGTGTATACGCCGGGGGTAGCCCGCGTCTCGATGGCGATCGAAGCCGATCCCAAAAAAGCCTATCAGCTCACGATCAAACGCAACACGGTTGCCGTTGTCACCGATGGAACTGCCGTGCTGGGTTTGGGTGACATCGGGCCGTACGGAGCCGCGCCCGTGATGGAAGGCAAATGCATGCTCTTCAAGCAGTTTGCCGACATCGACGCATTTCCCATTTGTCTCGATACCAAAGACGTTGACGAGATCGTGGAAACCGTTAAACGTATCGCACCGATTTTCGGCGGTATCAATCTCGAGGATATCTCGGCGCCACGCTGTTTTGAAGTGGAGCGGCGTTTGATCGAGGAACTCGACATACCGGTCATGCACGACGATCAGCACGGCACGGCGGTTACCATTCTTGCTGCAGTCATTAACGCTGCGGCCGTCGTCGGCAAACGGCTCGAAGATATGACGATTGTCTTGAGCGGTTCGGGTGCAGCCGGCACGGCGACGATCAAGATGCTGTTGAGCGCGGGTGTACGCGATGTCGTCGCCGTCGACCGGGCGGGTGCGCTCAACCGTTCCGAACAGTACGACAATCCGCATTGGAAATGGCTTTCCGAGAATACCAATCGTGAGAACCGACGTGGATTGCTCAACGATGTGCTGACCGGTGCCGACGCATTCATCGGTGTGAGCGCCCCGAACATCTTAACGGTCGAAGGCTTGAAAAAGATGGCACGCGATCCAATTGTGTTCGCCATGGCAAACCCGACACCCGAGATCATGCCCGACGTCGCCGCGCCGTACGTTGCCGTCATGGGTACCGGCCGCAGCGACTTTCCGAATCAAGTCAACAATCTGCTGGCATTCCCCGGGCTCTTTCGCGGAGCGCTCGACTCACGCGCATCGCGCATCACCGAAAAAATGAAACTTGCCGCAGCGCACGCTATCGCCGGGGTCGTCGGCGAAGAACGCAGCGCCGAATATGTCATCCCCAGCGTTTTTGACACGCGCGTCGTCGACGCGGTGGCCGCCGCCGTGCGCGATGCCGCCATCGAAGAAGGCGTTGCCCGGCGTGCCCTCCTCGTCACTGATGACGAACCATCGCTCGCAGCTGCTAATAAGTAGGTTTTGATGTCCGAACGCGTATTGATCATCGAAGACGACCAAGATATCGCCAGTTTCGAGCGCACGTTTCTCGAGAAGGCGGGCTTTGAGTGCAAGGTCGTCCACACCGGCGCTGCGGGCCTCGAGGTCGAGCCGCAGTTCAAGCCCGCAGTCGTGCTGCTCGACGTCGAGCTGCCCGATATTTCGGGCCTGGATGTCTGTACGTCGTTCGCGAACTCGAGTGACGCGTTCATCTTGATGGTCAGTGCTCATTCGAGCGAGGGCGACGTCCTCAAGGGCCTCGGACTCGGCGCTGATGACTATATCGCCAAACCGTTTTCGGGTAACGAACTCGTTGCGCGGATTCAATCGTTTCTGCGACGCAAGGAGCGCTCGCGCAAGAGCGACACGGACGGCAAGCTGCAGATCGGTGATGCTACTCTCGTTCGCGATTTTCATACACTCGAAAACCAGAGCAAGAGCGTGACCTTGACGGCGCTCGAGTTTCGCCTGTTATGGTTCCTCGGAGAAGCCGAGGGCAAACTGCTGACACGGGCCCAGATCCTCGAACGGGTGTGGAACGATGTTTCGGGCGTGCCGACGCGTGTCGTCGACGTGCATGTCGCGGCGCTGCGAAAGAAGCTCAATGAGGTCGAAGCCAACCTGCAGATCTCCAGCGTCCGAGGGATCGGCTACCGCCTCGACAGCAATTGACGCCGGCGATCGCGCTGGACGCGCGCGATCCGCGGCCGCTCTACGTGCAGATTGCCGACGGTTTCGTGACCGCGATCGAACGCGGCGACTTGGCGCCCGAGGCGCGTTTGCCCGCAATGCGCGTGCTGGCGCGCGACGTCGGTTGTGCGCTCATCACCGTTTCGCAGGCCTACGAGATGCTGGCCGCGCGCGGCCGTGTCGTCTCGCGCGTCGGACGCGGAACATTCGTTGCACCGCTCGCCGTTGATGACGGCACGACTGCTTTCGCCCGCAAGTGGGAGCCGGAACTTGGCCGTCTGTCGCGCGCCGAACGCATGGAAGGCGTCCTCGATCAACTCGCGCGCGCGCAGGCACCGGGCGCGATTTCTTTAGCGACGGGACATCCGGCACCGGAAACATTTCCACTCGTTGAATTCGGTCGCGCGATGGCACGCACGCTCGCCGACGACCCGCCTGCGGCGATGCAATATCGCGCGCATACGGGCGACCCCGATCTGTGCGCTGCGCTTGCAAAGGGGCTTCGCGCACGCGGTTGTGATGCGCGCGGCGAGGACATCATCGTCAGTTCCGGCGCGCAGCAGGCTGCTGATTTAATCGCCAGCGTCCTCTTGACCGAGCGCGCGGTCGTCGCGGCCGAAGCGCCGACGTATCCCGGAACGCTCGGTGTTTTCGACGCGCGCGGCGCAACCTATGTCGAAGTGCAGAGTGACGCCGAGGGTGTCCGCGTCGACGACGTCGAGCGCGTGTTTGCCGAATACCGGCCGCGCCTGTTCTACATCGCGCCGATCGCGGTTAATCCGACGGGCGCCGTGCTGCCGGCGCGCCGTGCGAAAGCAATTGTTGCGCTCGCGCGGCGCTACGACGTCGTGGTGCTCGAGGATCAAACGGGCTGGAACTTCACCTATGACGGGCCCGCCCCGCCGCCGCTGGCCGCCTATGACGACGACGGCCGGGTCGTCTTGATGGAAAGTCTTTCGAAGTCGATCTTTCCCGCGCTGCGTATCGGCTATTTGCGTGTCAAGGGCGGGATGCGCGCCTCGATCGAAGCGGCGAAGGTGCGCACCGACAGCTTTACCTCGACCTTGACGCAACGCGCGTTGTGGCGCTTCCTTGAATCGCCCGCCTACGCGCGCCACATCAAAGGAGCGCGTGCGCTATATCGCTTACGCCGTGATATCTTTATCGACCAACTGACGCGCGCACTGCCGTGGGCGGACGTGCGCCCGCCGCAAGCCGGCGTCAACGTGTGGCTGCCGCTGCCGTCGCGGATTTCGGCGCAGGCAGCGTTCGACGCATGCGCGCGCGAAGGCGTGCTGGTCATGCCGGCCGGTCCGTATTACCCCACGCGCGTCGGGCCGCCGGCATTGCGCTTGTCGTTCGGCGATCTTGACGAACCGACGATTACCATCGGCGTGGAACGCTTAGCGCGCGCGCTCGATCGTTTATACCTGTCCGCCGGCACCGCCTCATCTCCAGGAGTTTGACCGTGAAGTTTTGTGCCGTAGCGCTGATAGCTGCCTGCGCGCTCTTACCTGCAGCCGCGTCGAGTGCGGTCGTTCAGTACGGAGCGCCGGCGGGACGTCTCCCGGCGGGCCACTTCCACAGCGCAGTCTACGATGCGATCTTGCCGTCGGGACGACTGGTCACCCCGGCGGGCGACAATGTCGTCGTCGGGATGAACGCGTTCGGTTTTGCGCTCTCGCCGGACGGACGCTTCGCGATCGTCAGCAACGACGACGAGCGCGAATACAAGGTTCACAGCGCCATCGATCCGCTGACGTTCGGCGGATATTCGCTCACCGTCGTCGACACGACGACGATGAGCGTCGTCGATCGCTACCGTGCGTTCAATGAGCCGTTTTTCGCGGGCGTCGTCGCCCTTACCGATCCGCAGAATGCGGCGCGCACGCTCGTGCTTGCCTCAGGCGGACCGTCCAACATCGTGTATGCGTTCACGCTTGATTCCGGCGGTCATTTAGCGCCGGATGCCGCGCACGTCATTGCGGTACCGAGTCCGGGCGATCCGGCGTTCGCCGATGCGGGCCACAGTTTTCCGGGCACCCTCGTCACGGCACGCGATGGCCGCCGCGTCTACGTCGTGAACGAGGGAGGCGATGCCGTTAGTGCGATCGATACCGCCCGCCGCTCGGTCAGCGGCGTCACACGGATGGTCGGCTTCTTTCCGGCCGGCGCCGCGCTCGCCGGCGAGCGCCTCTTGGTGACGAACGAAGGATTGATGCGGTACGCAAGAACGGCCGAGCAGCTCGTGCCGCCGTTTCGCGAGCCGCCGGCGGATTTGCTGCGCGCGTCCTCGTTGTCACTCGTCGGCACTACGCCGGACGGTGATTTATCGGCTGCCGATGTGCCGCCGTTCGTGCCGGCGGTGCCGATGGATCCCACGCCGGATGGCACCATTGTGATCGGCGGGGCACATCCGACCGCGATCGCCGTTTCGCCGGACAACGCATATGCCTATGTCGCGATGACGAACGTCGACCGCATCGCAACCGTCGTGCTCGACGCGACGCCGCACGTCGTCGGAGGCACCGAATTGCGGTTGTTCGATCGCGGCCCCTACGGCACGCAGCCGGACGCGCTCGCGCTGAGCAAAGACGGAACGCGACTCTATGTTGCGCTCGCGGGCCTCAATGCGATCGCCGTGATCGATGCGCACGATCCGATTCATCTGCACCGGTTGGGCCTTATACCGACGGGATGGTATCCGTCCGCGCTGGCATTGTCCGCGAACGACCGTGTCTTATATGTGACGAATGCAAAGGGATTTGGACACGACGCGGGATTCACGGGCGATCCGGCGATCGAGGCTGATTCAAGCACTGTTTGGTCGACGTTCGAGAAGATCGACCTCGCGCAGGTACACGTCAGCACGACAACGCTGACGACGCTGAAGAACACGCGCGTGGTGACCGGCTCCAAACCACCGTCCTATCCCAAGGCATTGCGTAACGTCGTCGTCATTCTGGAAGAAGCTCGGACATTCGACTCCGTACTCGGCGACCTCGGTTACGGTCCGGCCGATCCCGGCCTCGTTGCATTCGGCGAGACGGTGACGCCGAATCTACATGCACTCGCTCGCCGGTTCGCAGTCGCCGGTAACTTGTTTGCAGATGCCGAGGAATCCGACGCCGGACATCAGTTCGTCTACGCCGGCATCGCAACGGCCTATACGGAAAAGACGCTCGCCGTCAAGAGTGGCCGCCGTACGCTCGTCAACGCAAACGAAGATCCCGAGGATTACCCGCGCCTCGGCTACATTTTCAATAGCCTAGCGCGTCACAAAATATCGTTCCGCGACTACGGCGACCTCGTGCGGCTCGCGGGTTACGACGAAGGTGCTGCGGCCGATCCGAAAACCGATGACGCCGATTTTCTCGGCCCCGATGACGTCCATGCGCTCACGCACGGTCTCGGCGGCCGATACACGCTCGACGTTCCCGCCCCCGCAGTGCTCGCCGGTCGCATCGATCTCAACTATCCGGGCCAAAATGCGCGCATCCGCGACGAGCGTCGGGCGCGCGATTTTATGCGCGACTACGATCTGCTGGTGAAGGCGCACCGCCAACCGCGGTACACGGCAATCTGGTTGCCGTCCACCGATGCCGGCGACGGCGATCGGGCACTGGGCGAGATCGTGCAGCACCTTTCGCACTTGGCATCATGGAAGAATACGGCCATTTTTATCATGCCGGCCAGCGCGCAGAATGCGCGCGATCATGTCGACGAATATCGCAGTTATGCCGTCGTCGTATCGCCGTACGCAAAACGCACGTTCGTCGGCATGCGCCACCTCTCCACGGTGAGCGTCCTAAAAACCACCGAACAGCTTTTCGGCCTGCCGCCGCTTGCACTCGGCGATCTGCTCGCAACCGACATGTCCGATTTCTTCACCCCGAAACCAGCCAACGCTCGCCCCTACACCGTTGTTCCGGTTTCCCCGCAAACCGGCGCCGCAGCCCGCTGATGCCGGAACCTGGGTTTTTGGTGCCGAACCTGACAGCGTGACGACGAAAATTTTGGAAGCACCTTTCGTAATGCACGACGCCGGCTCGCTCGCCGGCGCCGTCGTGTTGCGACCGGCGACGGCGGTCGACCGCCTGGTTCCGCTCAAAGGCGAGCCCAGCCCGATTGCCGACCGCGCGATCGACCAACACAAGATCTTAGTCGGCCGGCTACGCGATAAGGGCGTCGCCGTCACGGAACTCGAGCCCGTGCATGCAACGCCCGGTGAGTCATTGATTGCTGATTGCGCGATCGTTTTGCCGAAAGGTGCGATCATCACGCGGCCGTCGAGCGTCGATCGCCGCAATGAAACGCAGGCCGTCGAAAACGCGCTGTCGGCGTTGGGTATACCGGTCATCGGCCGCATCGAAGCACCCGGTTTGCTTGACGCGACCGATGTCGCGTTCGGCGGTGATACACTCTACGTCGGCGTTCCGATGCCGGGCAACGGTCTGCGTGCCCGCTCGAACGAACTCGGCCGTCGCGGTCTCGAAGCAATTGCGACGGCATACGGTCTCAAGACCGTCGAACTCAGCTTGACGGCCGATGTGCTGCGCCTGCGTAACGTTTTCAACTTTGTTGCCCACGATACGGTTGTCGTTGCGAGCGAATGCGTCGACATCGTTCCGCTCTCGAATCTTAAGACGGTTGAAGTACCGCGCGGTGAGGAGTTTGCAGCCGGCATTTTGGCGCTGGGCGAACGCCGCGTTCTCGCGAACCTGCGTTACCGGGAAAGCGTCGCGGTTTTTCGCAAGGCGAAGCTCACGGTCGAAGCGATCGACCTTTGGGAGTTCGGAAAAGCGGGAGCGGGTCCGTTCTCGCTTGTCCTTGCCACAAAACGCGGCTGAAGCGCCGATGCGCGTGGCAATCGTGTCCGACATTCACGGCAACCTCGCGGGTCTCGATGCGTGCTTGGATGATTTGCGTGCGCAAGGTGGCGCCGATCGTATCGTCGCTGCCGGCGACCTCTGCATGGATGGGCCAAAGCCGAAGAAAGTCCTCAAGCGGTTGCGCGAGATCGGCGCCGCGTGTTTACGCGGCAATACCGATCGCATGATCGCGCTCGGTGACGGCGGCCCGGAAGAATCGGCAGCGATTGATTGGCAGCGCGAACAGATCGGTTCGCGCTGGACCCAGTGGCTGGGCGAGTTGCCGCTGCGCCTGCGGTTTGGCGATGAAGGCAACGAGCTTCTCGTATGCCACGCAAATCCCAAAAACGATGACGAACACGTTTGGCCCGACGCCGGGAGCGCGCAACTCGAACGCTTATTCGGCGACGAGCCCGCGCGCAGTTTTGCGTTCGGTCATTTACACGTGCCGTACGTTCGGATGTGGCGCGACAAGCTGCTGACTTGCGTTGCATCGGCGGGCCTGCCCAAAGACGGCGATCCCCGCGTCCATTACGCGATTTTGACTAGCCGTGACGACGGCTGGCAAGTAAAGTCGCGCCGGGTCGTCTTCGACGTCGAAAAGGTCGCCAAGGATTTGCGCAAGAGCGGTATTCCGGAACTTGCGGAGCGCCTGCGCACGCTGCGTCGCCATCGCTACAAAGCCATCACGAACGTCGTCCCGTAATGGCGCCCGCAATCAAGATAGACCGGCTCGTAAAGCGCTACGGTGATTTTACCGCGGTCGATGATATTTCGCTGGAAGTCGAAGAAGGTGCGTTCTTTGGGCTGCTCGGCCCCAACGGTGCGGGCAAGACGACGACCATCAACGCGATCGTCGGTCTGGCAAAAATTACCGCGGGTTCTATCGCGCTTTTCGGCCACGACGTCGTGCATGACTGGCGCGCTGCGCGCGGCTTCGTCGGCCTCGCGCCGCAAGAATACAATTTCGACCGCTATCTGAATATCCGCGACGTCTTGATCTATCAGGCCGGTTATTACGGGCTGGCGGGGCCGGCGGTGAGAAGGCGGGCTGACGATCTCCTCGAGCGCTTTTCGCTGACGAGCAAGGCCAAGCAAGTCTACACGCGTCTTTCCGGCGGAATGAAACGCCGTCTGACGCTGGCGCGTGCGCTCATGCATCAGCCGCGCCTTCTGATCCTCGACGAACCGACGGCCGGTGTCGATGTCGAGTTGCGCATCGAGCTGTGGGCCTTCTTGCGCGAGATGAACGCGGCCGGAACGACGATCGTCCTGACGACCCATTATCTTGAAGAAGCCTCGGAACTCTGCGAGCGCATCGCGATTATCGAGGCCGGCAAAATCGTCGCACTTGAAGATACGCAAAAATTGATCGGCAGCCGGTCATTGCAGGATGTCTTTCTTGAGCTGACGCGCCGATGAGCAATTGGACCGGACTTTGGACGATCGTCAAGCGCGAAATGGTGCGCACGTTTTCGATTATCAATCAGGTTATTTGGCCGCCGGTGATCACGACCTTGCTCTACGTACTCGTGTTCGGCTACGGCATCGGCAGCAAGATCACGAATGTCAAAGGCCTCTCGTACGCGGAGTTTCTCATTCCGGGGCTGATCATGCTGCAAGTCATCGATCAAACCTACGGCGAGAGTTCCAGTTCATTTTTCCAGGGACGCTTCATGAACTCAATCCAGGAACTCCTGATCGCGCCGCTCTCGGCGTACGAGATCGTCACGGGCTACATTCTCTCGGGTATTGCGCGTGCGATGTTCATTGCAGTCATTATTACCGTGATCGGTATTGTGTTTGTCCATACGGGACCGATCAACTACGCGCTCTACGCGCTGGTCATTGTGCTTGTGGCGATTCTTTTTTCCTCGCTGGGCCTGGTGTTCGGCATGATGGCCGAGAAGTTCGACCACATCGCGATGCTCACGACGTTTGCGATCACGCCGCTCGTATTCGTTGGGGGCGTATTCAACCCCAAGTCGTTTTTGCCGCCGGTGCTGCAGCAGATCTCGATGTTCAATCCGATGTTCCATATGATCGATGCATTTCGCTACAGCTACTCGGCCCGCGGTGACGCACCGCTTGCCCTCTCGCTTTCCGTGGTTGCCATCCTGGCGACCCTTGCGACGGCGCTTGCTCTAACGATGACCGCGCGGGGGTACAAGCTGCGGGCATGAAGCGGCAGCGGCGCAA
>Ga0302326_10025384_pt1 | contig 12021 bp, 8 predicted proteins | sample Palsa_T0_3_FD_202264 | JGI IMG/M metagenome (GOLD analysis project Ga0302326, IMG submission 202264) | Peat permafrost microbial communities from Stordalen Mire near Abisko, Sweden - Palsa_T0_3 | ecosystem: Environmental > Terrestrial > Soil > Palsa > Peat permafrost | place: Sweden: Abisko... | reverse complement strand
GTCGGTCATGGTTCCAGAGAGGACCAGGTGGGCAAAGGCTATTTCCTGATCGGTGATGGGGTCGCTGACTTGATTTTTGGGCATAGGTGGCTCCATTCAGTTGGGAAGTTGTGAAGTTGCGAGACAGAAGCTACGCGCAGAGGTTTCTGAGCTCTGGGAAGCACGAAAGGAATGCATAAAAAATCCCGCCGCGGCGAGATGCTTGGGTTGAGTGATTTTTGGCAGGGATCGGGTGTGACACCGGACAGCGGTAACACTGTCCTTCGCTCGCGCTTAGTCCGTAAACTACCGGAAACTGCCGGTCAGGGAGCTGCTGCCGAGAAGCCGCCGCCTGCCGAAATCGTCTGCTCACAAGATATCCCCGCCTGGGATTGGGCACAAGCGCCGTGACGTTTTCTTGAGCAGGAGTACCCTTCCGGAGGTTACTTTTGTATATAAGAGACGAACGGGTCTGCGTGAGCGCACGAAGCGAGGACTGATAGGTACCCAGGACGCCGGCCCTGGGCTAATTCGACTACCGACTGTAAAAGCCCGGGACGTAAGGCAAATTCAGCCCAGGCGGTGCAAACGGTGAACCTACCGATAGAAACCCGACTTCGCAGGCATTTGTCCGAGAAGACGTTATTCGGCAACCTGCCGAGATGACGTGGATCGGCTCAATGAGCGCATCGGCCTGTTGGCAACAGTTGATTTTTCGGGTCATGCACTTCGCCGAGCTCTATGCGGCTTCGCGTTACAGATTCCGGTTGCTGGGGGACTCGTCCTTTGCGCTCGGGTAAGAGTGCGGCTGCACGGCGAAGGGAATTCTTCTTGGGCGAAATAGACTTCAAGACACCGGGCTACTGGCAAAGCCTCCGAAAGGACCCATTTTGGAACGTAACGGAGGTTCTGCAATTAGGCCAACTTCCCTATCGACTTCGGATGTAAAGAAAACTTCACAGCTTATGTTATGACGATGTCATGGATGCAGCTTCTGCTCTAAATCCGGCACGAACAGCGGTTGGGCGTCGGCTTCCAATTGATGCGCTGCCGCCAGCGCCAATTCATAGGCGGCTCGGGCACTGTCTTTGTCGCCTAATGCCGTCTGGGCGTCTCCCAAGGCCATCTGCGCCAGCAGATTCTCCGGCTGCAACGCGACCGCCCTCTTTGCAGCAACCAAAGCCTCTGTGGGCCTATTCTCTCTCAGCAGAATTTTCGACTTTTGGACTGCTGCCAACGCCGCTGCCTCAGGAATATGGAAATCGCCGCGGTACACAAAGACGCTGTGATCGATCTGCTCCGCCATCGGCATCCACCGAAATCGCTCGAAGACATTCAACTGGTCGCTGGGCCAGTCACAGGCTTCCAGATCGTCTGCGCTTAACAGGAGGTTGCCATGGATTGTTTCTGGCACGTCGGCGGGCAGGATCTCTCCTCCGGTATGGGCCGTGGGCAGTGGGTGACAGGGAATGTCGTAGGCTTGCGGACGAAGATCGGGATAAGCGGAATAGGCCAACCAGCACTCCTCGCCAGGATGTGCGTCTACCCATTGCTTGATGTGCGGCAGCTGCTGCGCCCAATCCACACTGGAGTCGCTCAGGTGTTTGTGCGTGTTTGCCGTTCCGCCCCAGGCTTCGTTGGCGTACGCCATCTCTGCCGGAAACACAGCCAGGGCAGAAACGACATGACACGCCACCAATCCTCCACCGATCCAAATCCAGCGTCGGCTATGCTGCGCGAGCGCTGTCAGCCCCGCTGCAGCCAGCAATGCGGCCAGTGGATACAAGAACAGAACATGACGGGTGCCTATGTTCATACCGCTGAGGATCGCCGCAGTTAGATAGATAGCGCCAGGCACAACCAGGTACGCCAATTCTCTTCTCTGCCTGAGCCGCCCGCTGATCAGCGCAATACCGGCCAAAACCACCAGACCGATCAAGCCCAGAGAGGTCTTGATAGACAGCGCGACTGGAAAGTACCACCAAACACCGTGAGGATAGTCGTGCCCTAGCAGGAAGATGGGATACTGCTGCGCTGCGTAGTGGATGTCAGTCATCCCCATCAGGTAGGATTCTGGCAGCAAGCGCCAGTTGGCGAGATGCCCTATCGCCCAACTGTTCATCCCCTTGAGGGGTGCAGCGTATTCGCTCAGTGTCGGGTTCATCACCAATCCTGCCGGTCTGGCCGCATAGCGAAAACCGTAAAAGGCCCAGAGCACCACGACCGCGAGGACCGCGATGGCTGCAAATCCGCCAAGCAGTGTTCTAGCTATCTGCTTGCGCCTTTCCCGCTCGGCATAGGCGACCTCCACCAGCGCCAGCGCCAGCAGCATCGGGACCAGCAAAATTCCGCTGTGCTTGGACGCCAGCGTGAGTCCGGCGGCCAAGCCGGTCAGCAACAGCCGGATCAAGGAGGGCTGCCTTGCGTAACGGTAGAAGCAATAGATTGTGGCCAGAAAGAAGCAAGTGACGCCTACATCGGTCGTTACCAAGTCACTGTTGGCCAACACATTGGGCTCGAAGACCACCAAAAGCAAAGCCAGCAAACCAGCGGACTCGCCAAAGAGCTCGCTCCCAATCAGAAATACCATCACCGAAAGTCCCGCAGCAAAGACACCTGCTGCCAGGCGTATTCGGAAGAGCAGGCGATGCTGCGGGCCGTCGTTCCGTTCCATAAAATCACGGCCATCCCTGTACGCCTCTGTCTTGAACATCCGCCCTTGCAGCGGAGGCACCCACAGCTTCTCGTCCAGTAGAGGCAGTGTCGCCACCAGCTTCACCAGTGGCGGGTGCTCGGGATTCAGACCGTAGTCGCCGCTTTGCCACATCATGTAACCGGAGAAAATATGGTCGGCCTCATCGAAGGTGAGCGACTCACCATGAACGATGATCGCAATCAGAATCATCTGTAAGAGGATCAATCCGCCTGCAAGGGACCAGACGGGCATTTTCAATCTATTCATCGACCTTCCACCACCATAGACTTACGGGTAATGCAGTAGCTGATGAAAACGCTGTGCACAATTATTCACGCCTCCATTATAGGGAGCTCCCCGAAGGACCTTCTTCCCGACGGATTCCTCCGCACTTGGCCGTGTAACGTGCCAGCCGTCGATATGCCCTTGGCTTGATTGTCGCGCACGATTGAGAAACAAAAAACGCGCTTCACTTTACCGATACTCACTCTGGACGAATGATAAATCGTCCAACTCACTCATTGAGACCCGGCACACATGGCCGAACAGTCGGCATCTCGTACATGTGCGCGGCTCCGGATACGTCTCGCATGTAGCGTATGCCACATCTACGGAAAGCCGGTTTTACGTCCCGGTGGACTGGACTTGTAAACACTGGCCGATACCGTTACTAATGCCGGTCTTGAATGTTCCACACCACTCATGATTGATCGGCCTGTGATAAAGATCGATCGAACCTGCAGGAACATGTAGTTTTCTTCTGCGTGCGATCGGGATAGCATCTCCGTGTACTCAGGTAGAGTCTCTCGCTTCGAACCGAGGACTCGTTCGGCTCAGTCGAAACGCAAAATCAAGGAAAGTACCCAGTGAAAGGGAACGAGGTGTTCGCAGGATGGAAGACAATCCAACACTTAAGAGAGAACACATCGAACGGATCAGGTCCCTGGCGCAGCTCCGTTCCGTGCGTAGTGGAGAGGTTCTCTATGAGCCCTCTTGCCCCGATGTTCCTCTGTTTGTTGTCCTGGATGGGACCGTCTCGATTAGTAGAACCGGTGAGGATGAAAAGATTCTTGCTGTTCGCGAACCAGGACAATTCACAGGAGAAATGTCAGTAATCTCCGGCAGTCGATCGCTCCTTAAAGCGCGAGTCACAAAAGATGGTGCCGTCCTTGAACTCACTCGTGAAAAGGTGCTTTCGCTCATGGCCAAGGACACGGAACTCGGCGACATCCTCATGGGAGCTTTTGTCGCACGCCGCTTATTGATGATCCAGCTGGGCGAAGGCAATGTCATCCTCTTCGGCACCGGGAGTTCTGCACGTACTCTCGCGCTCAGAGAATTTCTCACGAGAAATGGGCACCCGTTCGCATACGTCGATATCGACACCGATACGTGTGCCGGCGAGTTAATGGAAAAGCTCGCCGTTCGTAATGGCGAAATTCCAGTGGTCTATTGCAATAGGCGATATGTGCTGAGAGATCCGTCCATTGCCGAGTTAGCGGCCTGTCTTGATCTCAACATCAACGTCGACAAAGGCGTGCGCGACGTTGTAGTGATCGGTGCCGGCCCAGCAGGACTTGCAGCAGCAGTGTATGCCGCTTCAGAAGGACTGAAGACGCTGGTTATCGAAAAGTCAGCGCCTGGCGGCCAGGCAGCGTCAAGCTCAAAGATCGAAAACTACCTAGGGTTTCCCACGGGGCTTTCCGGACAGGAGCTTGCAAATCGGTCCATCGCTCAGGCTCAGAAATTTGGGGCGCAGTTGATGGTCGCGCAATCAGTCGTGCATATCGATTTCAGCCGAAAACCATATAAGGTGATTTTGGAGTCCGGCCTAAAGTTCAATGCGCGCAGCGTCGTGATCGCTACCGGTGCGCAATATGCGCGATTACCTGTCGAGGAAGCGAACGCCTTGACGGGCAGAGGGATCTATTACAACGCGACGCATATGGAGGCGCAGCTCTGTGACTCGGAAGAAGTAGCCGTGGTGGGCGGGGGAAATTCTGCTGGACAAGCGGCCGTTTTTCTTGCGCAGACATCATCCAAGGTGCATCTTCTGGTGCGTTCGGGGAAGCTTTCAGAATCGATGTCGCAGTATTTGATCGCCAGGATAGAAGCACACCCCAGGATCGAAATCCACTACCTGACTCAAATTGTTGCTGTCAGCGGCACTGCGCATCTGGAAAGCATCGCGTGGAACGACGACTCATTGGGACTCGAGGTAACCATGCCAATTCGCCACGTGTTTGTGATGGCAGGTGCTGCGCCTCGCACGGAGTGGCTTGAAGATTCCCTTGTCCTGGATAAAAAGGGGTTCGTTGTTACCGGACCGGACCTTGTTGGATACAAGAACTTTGAATGGCCATCGAGCCGTTCCCCGCTCCTGCTCGAGACCAGTGTGCCAGGAATATTTGCGGTGGGTGACACACGAGCCGGCAGCATCAAACGGGTTGCATCAGCGGTTGGCGAGGGCGCGATGGCGGTCCATCTCGTGCATCGATTCCTCGCCGAAATCACCGGACGGCAGAATGCAGCATGAAATGAACGGCATCGAAGGATTTTATCGAACGACGGGCCATACTCGAACAACCGCATTTCCGCGTCGAATTAAACAAGGGGACCAACTCATGAGCCGACACGTCACCATCTCTCCCGAAGAAGCCGCAGACCGGCTAGCCATCCGGGAACTCGTCGAGGCCTACGCACACAGCGCCGACCGCCGTGATGCGACGGGGCAGATGGCTCTCTTTACCCCAGACACCCATTTCGTCGTGTACATGAATGCCAAGGATTCAATGCCCTCACAGGAGTTGCACTCGCGCGAGGAGCTCGCTCCGGTATTCGCGGATCTGAACAAGTACGACGCGACCACGCACTTCGTTGGACAGAGCACGATCTTCACTCTGACGTCCGACCGGGCCACGGGTGAGGCCTACTGCCTGGCACACCACGTGATGGCCGGCGATGGAAAGCGGCGCTTGATGGTCGCCTCGCTCCGCTACCTCGACACGTTCGTACAAATAGACCGCTCGTGGCTGTTTGCAGAGCGCCGGCTTTACGTGGACTGGCTAGAGGAACGCGCATTATCATGACAGCAACCAGCCAGATGGGCTCATTGGGCGCCTTTGGTGCGACAGGGAGCCGTGGATGAATATTCCGAGGCCGAGTAAGATTCTCCTGGTAATCGTGGGTGCGATTGGGATTGGCCTGCGAAGTAGCTGGCGCCAAGCGCGAAAGCAACTTGGCGAAGGACTTCCCATCCTGAAAGCTCGGGTTGCACTTGCGAAGGCTAACGAAGATTTGAAGACGGCGCAGACCGAACTGCAAAGACGATGGGAGTACCTTGCAGAGGCTCAAAGGCTGAGTCACTCGGGAACTTTCGGATGGAAAGTCAGCAATGGTGAGCTCGTTTGGTCGGACGAAACCTATAAAATTTTGGGCTTCGCCCGAGAAACGAATCCGACGATCGATCTGGTATTCGATAGAATTCACCCCGAGGATCGGGAGCGCCTGCAGCAGCTAAGGGATCGCGCCGCGCAGAACGGCATGGACTTAGATGTCGAGCATCGAATCCTTCTGCCAGATGGTGTCATCAGGTACGTCCACGTGGTCGCCCACGCCGGAGAAGATCACTCGGGCGATCGCGAGTATATAGGTATAGTCAGCGACATCACTGAACGCAAACGTGCAGAAGAAGAGCGACAGGCGTTATCTCGAGACTTAAAAGAGAGCAACGCCAGACTTGAGGAAGCACAACGCGTCGCACATGTGGGCTACTGGGAGTGGGATCTTGGGACAGGTGAGGTCATCTGGTCTGACGAGACCTATCGCATCTTTGGGCTCAAACCGCAAGAACATTCCATGGACTTAGCAATGGTCCGCGAAATGGTCCACCCTGAGGACCGGGAAGCTCTCTACAGCGGAGTGGACGTGGAGCTTGAGTCCGGAGTGCACCCCGTTGCTGAATTTCGGATTGTCACTCCAAGTGGAGAGGTGCGCACGGTGCACGCCATCACCTCAAAGCTTTGGAGCGCGATACCGGGCGATCCGGACAAGGAGGCATCCGGCAAAGCCCGTAAGCTGTTCGGTACCGTTCAAAACGTCACGGAATTGAAGCGTGCGGAGAAAGCCCACCATGCCCTATCCCAGGATTTGCGAGAAAGCAAAGCGTGGCTGGAAGAAGCGCAGCGCGTTGCCCATCTTGGCTACTGGGTATGGGACCTTGAAACGAATCAGGTGATCTGGTCGGAAGAAACCTACCGCATCTTTGGGTTGTCGCCACAGGTAGGCTCCATGGACATAGCGATAGTAGGCGAGATGCTCCATCCGGATGATCGAGAGGCTGTATTTCGGACTGCAGAAGAGGCTATTCGTTCTGGGACGCGCGCTGACTGTGAACATCGGCTCGTTCGTCCAGATGGGGAAGTACGGGTCGTACACAGCTTGGGTGACTTGAAGAGAAATTCAGAGGGGTTAACCCAAATGTTCGGTACGACTCAGGACATCACTGATCGCAAACTCGCAGAACAAGCTCTGCGGCGAAGCCAGTTCTACCTAAGCGAAGGGGAGCGCCTTGCTCATATGGGGAGCTGGGCGTCCCGAGATTTGGGTATCCGCTGGTCCGAGGATCTAGATATCTATTGGTCTGACGAGGTCTACAAGATCTACGGACTTGATCCGAAAAACGGGGCTCCGAGCCTTCACCAGTATCTGGCTGCGATCCATCCACAGGACAGGGCTTCTATGGCTGAAACGATAAAGATGATGCATGAGCAGCGCTGCGGCTGCGATGTCACGAAGCGAATCGTTCGGCCCGATGGGGAGCTGCGGTACGTCCGTTGTGTTGGTGTTCCAGTGGTTGAAGACGGAGTTTTTCAGGGATTCAACGGCACCACAATGGATGTAACAGGGCAGGAGCTATTGACTCAGGAGTTGCGGCGAGAGCAAGCGTACCTGGCGGAAGCGCAAGGCTTGACTCACGTCGGTAGCTGGGCGTGCAACCTGGCCACGCGGGAGATCTTCCATTCGTCGGACGAGAACGCGCGCCTCTACGGTTTCGATCCCAGCCAAGGGCCGCTTCCGTTTGAGCTTTTTTACGCAACGATTCTTTCGGAAGACGAACGAGTTATCAGACCAAAGCTTGAGAATGCAATTAGCACAGGGACGGACTATGACGTCGAATTTCGGATTCGTCGTAGGGATGGTGCCATCAGATTTCTGCGTGGCATCGGGCACCACAATCCCTCTCAGGAAGTCGGTGAATACTTTGGCATCACGATGGACATAACGGACCAAAAGCGCGCCGAGGAGGAACGCGAAAGGCTGCGTCAGTTAGAGGCTGATCTGGCGCATATCAACCGCGTCAACATGATGGGAGAACTGGCCACCGCGCTGGCGCACGAGATCAAGCAACCCATAGCCGCCTCGGTCACAAGCGCAAACGCCCTTTTGAGATGGTTGGCACATGATCCACCCGACCTGGAAAGAGCACGGGCAGCCGCCGCCAGGATTGAGCAAGATGCTAATCGTGCAGCCGATGTTATCAACAGTTTGCGGTCCTTCTACAGAACAGGAACACCTGCAGAACGCCAAATCGTCGACGTGAAGGAAATTATCGGAGAGATGACTGTTCTGCTGAGGATCGAAGCAGATCGGCACTCGGTAAGGATCCATCCCGAAGTCGAGGCCGATACGCCTAAGGTCCTGGTCAACCGGGTGCAACTCCAACAAGTCTTCATGAATCTGATGCTGAACGCGATCGAGGCCATGAAAGATACCGGAGGCGAATTGACGATCAAATCGCGAGCGAATCAGGAAAGTCGCCTCATTGTTTCCATCAGTGATACCGGTGTAGGCCTGCCGGCTGGACGTTCCGAACAGATTTTTGATCCCTTTCATACGACGAAACCGCAGGGGACGGGAATGGGGCTGACCATTACCCGCTCGATCGTGGAGTCCTATGGAGGGCGGGTATGGGCCACAGTCAATCAAGGTGCCGGCGCATCCTTCCATTTCACACTTCCCGGTGAAACCGAGGGTCAGCTATGAAACCCGCGGGCGTTCCCACCGTGTTCATCATTGATGACGATCGTGGCATGCGACAGGCCGTCCAGGATCTCGTCGAGTCAGTTGGTCTTCGCGCCGAGTCGTTTGCAACTGGTCAGGAGTTTCTGAGCAGGCAACCCACCTCTGACCCGAGTTGTCTGGTTCTGGACGTAAGACTTCCTCAGATGAGCGGAATCGATTTCCAGCGCCGGCTAACCGAGATTGGCGTGCAAATGCCAATCATTTTTATTACGGCGCACGGAGACGTTCCTATGTCGGTCAAGGCGCTGAAATCGGGCGCGGTGGAATTTCTGACGAAGCCCTTTCGGGACCAGGATCTGTTGGACGCGATTCAGCAGGCTCTCCAGCGTGACCGCGCCGCGCGAGAACAGCAGGCGGAGGTTCACGGACTGCATGGGCGGTATCAGGCATTGACCGCAAGAGAGCGGGAGGTCATGGGACTCGTAGTCTCTGGAATGCTCAATAAGCAGATTGCCTCAGAAATCGGAGCCAGCGAAGCCACTGTAAAAATCCATCGAGGCAACGTAATGCAAAAGATGCAGGCGGGGTCTCTCATCGAATTGGTGCGTATAGCCGACAAGCTAAAACTCGTTCTTCCTAAATAGCGCCCGGTTTATCTCGATAGACAGGCTGCTATTCCACTCCTCCCCGGGCTCTAATCGACTACTACCTGAGTAGTAGTTTTTTCGGCTACGATCCGATTGCGCTGCCTTGTGGAAAGCGTTACCTTCGGGCCATGAAGATCGAGCCCACCTCAAGCCTTCTGGCAATCCTCGATGATGACAAGTCGTTTCAGAGCGCACTGCAAGATCTGATCGAATCAGAGGGGATGTCCGCGCTCTGCTTCGACTCCGCGGAGCAGTTCCTGGATTCCGGAGCCGGACACCAGACCGCATGCCTGATTGCCGACATTTGCATGCCGGGCATGTCTGGTATTGAACTGCAGGCGAAGCTTAAAGCGGAAAGATACCCAAGACCGATCATCTTCCTCACCGGGGCCGCCGACATTCCGTTGGCTGTAAGCGCGATGAAGGAAGGTGCAAGTGACTTTTTTACGAAACCGGTTGATGGAACTTCGCTACTTAGTTCGGTGAAACGGGCTTTGCAGCAGAATCTCGCCAATCGTCAAGAGGCGCTCGAATATGCAAAGTTGGTCGCCAGATATGAGTCTTTGACGTCCAGGGAGCGAGAGCTGCTGCCGCTGTTGGTTAGCGGTCTGTTAAACAAACAGGTGGCATTTGAGTTGGGGATCACCGAGTACACCGTTCAATTTCATCGCGGGCACATTATGCGAAAGATGCGAGCTGACTCTTTTGCAGGTTTAGTCAGGATGGCAGACAAGCTCAGCGGTATCAGCCAACCCGCTCATTGACCCGAGTTGGGCTCACTATTTGAGGATTGGTCCTCATAACGCCCTTCTCGTCACTTGGCTGTAGTCGGCTTTCCGGACAGATGACTGCGGCGACATTGGGCCGGAGCCCTGGTAAGTTCTCGATCAGGCTTCTGGCGGGGGTTGGAGCGGAACTGCTTCGTTTGCCAGACGAACAGAGAGATCGAGCGAGCCCGGATCGCACCACTCGATGCGATCGTGGGTGCGGATGATTCCTCCGACGATGATTCTACAGTTAAGACCGGATCGGTTCAGCAGCGCCTTGAATATCCTTTTGGCGACTAGATTTTCGAGATAAAGGCAGGGCACGTTGAGCCGCCCGCCGTATAACACACAGTCGCCGATACGAAAGTACTGCCCCACGAGATGGTTGAGCGGTACACTGCGCGTGGTCAAGTTTCGCCTATGCTCATGGGGCGCAAGCTCTACGTCGCGGTCGCGAGCCAGCGCTTCCAGCGTCTCGACTTCAATCAGTGTCGCTTGACGATCGATGTGGGGCCTCTTCGAGTAGGTCCCGAGCCCGGTCGCATACCGGTCGCCTTCCAGCCCGATGCCGGCGACCAAGCGCACCTGGGAGAGCGTGACCATCGGCGCCGACGCTTGCTGTGCGATGTGGATGTTTAGCAGTTCGCCTCGCCAATGCATGCGGTAATCATCGCACTGGTTTGATGGCTGACACAATTCTTAATGCAGCAGTCGGCGGCGGTCATCCGGCCGGCCCATGCAGACTTGCGGATCCTTGGAAAAGTCTGCTCGGCGCGTAGCGCCAGCGCAGCTTTCTCGTACAACTTGCACTTCCTAGAGCCGCAGAAAAATCCGCCGATGGTAGAGCGGGTAAAGGAGTGCCATGTTGAGCAGCACGATGGCCAGGGCATAGGTGTGTGAGCCGAGAGTGGGCGGCAGCCAGGGCGTGAACATATGCCGGTAAAGATAGGCATGTAGATTGATACCCGATACATGAATGCGATCCAACATGGCGGTGATCACGCTGGAGACAACGAAGGCAAGGATCGCATTAGTGCCTAGGACAAGCGCTGGCGTAATACCGCGGCGGAAGCCGTAGCCGTCAACCCATATATACAGAAGGCCGAAGACAAGAAGGCTCACGCCCGTGCTGAAGAGTGCGAAGGTGCTGGTAAAGATCAGCTTGTTGATGGGCAGCCAGGGACTTAATGCCAACCCGGTAACGGTCAGGCCAGCGCCTAAGGGGAGGAGCTTAGACCCCAGGGTGCGAACGGCGGCCGGGGATGCAGTGGGGAAAAGCTGGAGCCACCCCCCGACGAGCATCCCCACCAGGGTCGGCACAAGGGCCGGTATTGTGGAGAGAAGTCCTTCGGGATCGTAGGTGATGTTGCCATTGGTGCGGATACCCCACTGCCAGAGATGGTTGGCGCCGAAGACTGCGCGGTCAACGACCGCTGGGAGTGCTCCGTATGGATCCAGGTGTCCGCGGCCGATGCCTGGAACCTCAATGAGCTTCAGCATCGCCCAGTAGCTTGCCAGAAGCACGACGCTGATACTGGCGAAGACGATCGTGCGATCGCGCTGCCTGCGTTCTCTTACGGAAAGATAGAGAAACCCGCAGAGCGCGTAGCAGACTGCGATGCGCTGAAGAATTCCTGGAAGGCGGAGCGTGTTCCATACATAATCCGGAAATCCATTGATGACCAGGCCGAGGAGAAAGAGCGTAATGCTTCGACGGATGATGCGAAACGCGGTCTTACTGCGGGTTGTATCCGACTCGGCACGCGAACCGAGCGAAAACGGGATAGCCAGACCGACCATGAAGAGGAAGGCGGGGAAGATCATGTCGGTTGCGGTGGCGCCATTCCACTCCGCATGACGGAGTTGATGCCAGGTGTGCGCGTACGTGCCAGGGTCTGTGACCAGAATC
>Ga0302326_10025382_pt1 | contig 12022 bp, 5 predicted proteins | sample Palsa_T0_3_FD_202264 | JGI IMG/M metagenome (GOLD analysis project Ga0302326, IMG submission 202264) | Peat permafrost microbial communities from Stordalen Mire near Abisko, Sweden - Palsa_T0_3 | ecosystem: Environmental > Terrestrial > Soil > Palsa > Peat permafrost | place: Sweden: Abisko... | reverse complement strand
GGAGCGGCGATTCTTGCAGAGACGGCTGGAGACGGCGCGGCTGCAAAGCGTCTAGCGTGTCTTAACCGGCCAGGGATTGGCAAGATTGGGATTGTGCAGAAATTCCTCGTCGGTCAGGGATTCGAGCAAAGCCTTCAGGTCTTCACGCTGTTGCGGGCTTAATGGAAATCCCGGCACAAACTGAGACTTATTCGGATTCTTGCTGCCGTCGCCGGCATTGGGTCCACTGGCGATCATGCGCCCACCGTGCGCGTAGTGGTCCAGCACATCGTCCAGCCTGCGCAGGCTGCCGTCGTGCATGTAAGGCGCGCGGACCGCGACATTGCGCAGCGACGGCGGCTTGAATTTGCCCACGTCGGCAAGGTCGTGCGTGAACTCATAGAGGCCCAGGTTATCTGCCGGGTAAGAGAATCTACCAGCCAGGTTGTAGAGTCCATTGCTCACGAATTCGCTCCCATGAGCGCTATCGGTAGTCTGATAAATCGTCGCGCCGCCGAAGGTAAATCCGCCATGGCAGCGCGCGCAGGCGTAGGGCTGGTGAAAAAAGATGTCCTCGCCGCGCTTGGCCGCATCGGAGAGTGCATTCTCTTCGTGACGATAGCGATAGCGGTCGTAAGGACTGTTGCCGGAGATCAGCGTGCGCTCAAAGGCCGCCAGCGCCTTGCGAATGTGAACGAAAGTATAAGGTCCCGCATCGCCGGGAAAGGCCTGCGGAAAGAGCCTTACGTAAGTCGGATCGGTGGCCACGATCTGAAGAAACTTGTCGTTCTGCGCATGCAGTCCAAGCTCGACTGGATGATCGTTGAAGAGCGGTGTGACCGATTGATCTTCAAGCTGGGTCACAGTGGGGTTGGCCCAGTTGAAGACCGCGAACCACGCCACATTGGCCAGCGGCATCACCCGCCGCGGATGCGCTTGCCCAGTAACGCCGATGGCCACCGGAAGCTGGTTGGTGAATCCGTACTTCTGTATGTGGCAGGTCGAGCACGAGCCCTCGCCATTCACCGACATGCGCAGATCGTAGAAAAGATAGCGGCCCAGCTCGACCTTCGCAGGCAGCATCGGGTTGTCGGCTGGGACCGGAGGCGCGTGAAACCCCTGCGGCAGATGCCAGTCGAATGCGCCATCGGACTCGAAGGCAAAAGCGGAAGCGGCAAAGAGCAGAGCGAAAGCCAGGATGGCACGGTGCTTTCGCATCCACGATTCTGGGCGATTCACGCTGGGCGGATTGCGGCGGCTTTTGAATTGTTTGAGCAAGCGATTCCCGCGTCTTTGAGATACATTGTTGCTTATGCGTATGGTTCCGGCAAAGTCTGTGGTTTCTTTTGGCGTTCGTGGCGTAGCACTTTTTGGCCTGATGCTGGCGCTGCTGGTTGGTGGCCGCGAAATTGCCTTCGCTGCGCCGCCGGATGCGCCCGCAGTGCTCAAGATCGAAGGCGCGGTTACAACTCCGCTGTCTTTGACGGCTGAAGACCTGGACAAGATGCCGCGAGCCACGGCCACGCTCACCGCCGACGGCAACACCACAACCTATGAAGGCGTGCTGCTCTACGACATCCTCGTCAAAGCCGGATGGCAATTTGGCCGCGGCATGACCGGGAAAGGCATGGCCAGCTATCTCATCGCCACCGGCAAAGACGGCTACCAGGTCGTTTTTGCGCTGCCGGAGCTCGACCCCATGTTCGCCGGCTCCAAAGTCATCATCGCGGATAAAGCCGACGGCGGCCCATTGCCCGGCCCGCAGCAGCCGTTTCGCATCGTCGCCCCACAAGACAAGATGCACGCGCGGTCGATTTATTCGCTGGTCAAGATCGAGGTGGTGCAGCTGCGGCAATAACTCCGCTATGCCTTTGCGCCTTCGAAATGAGCTTCGATCTCTTCCAGCGTCTTGCCCTTAGTCTCGGGCAGAAAGAACGCCGCGACCAGCAGATACAACAAAGTAAATCCGCCGAAGAGAAAGAACATCGACGAGTAGCCAAACTTGCTCACAAAGGGCAAAAAGATCGCGGTAAGCGTCGTCGAGACAAGCTGGTTGAGCGTGAGCGCAACGCTCATGCCATTGGAGCGGATGCGCGTCGGCATCAGTTCCGACAGCGCCAGCCAGACGCAGACGCCGGGGCCCATCGCATAGCAGGCCACAAAGGCATAGAGGCCCAGCGCCACCAGCCAGCCATGGCTCGATTCCGGCACGCGGCCAATCAGAGCCTTCTTGATCTTGAGCGGCGCGGTGCGCGCGGCGTTCAAATCGGCAAAGGGATTCTTGAAGAAAGATTCAACCGAGTTCGCGGGCACGGCATTCGACCGCACAATCTGGATCGGCGCAATCGCATCGTCCGAGCGCGCCACGCTGGTCGACGAGTTGAAGTCGCCGTAGGAATAAATAATCGCCATCGAGGCGCGATTCGGGTCGATCGCACCGCCCTCGCCGCCTGAGTAATTCTCGGCCTGCAACAGTTGCTTTGCTTCCGCCGGGTCAAACTTCAGGGTCACCTGCTGATTGGCATCGACCTGGGCCTGAATCAGATTGGCGCAGTCGATACTCTGCTTTTCCGTCCGCAGAAAGAAGCTGCCCACGCAGACAAACGAAATCACAATGCCGCTGGTGCCCACGATCAGCAGGAACCTGCGTCCCTTGCGGTCTACCAGCATCATGCCCACGATGGTCATCAAAAAGTTTACGCAGGTAAAGAGCACATAGCCCCAGTGCGCATGCAGGTCGCTCAGCCCGCTCTGCAGCAGGATATCGGTGTTGTATTGCACCACCGAGTTGATGCCCGTAGCCGTGTTCAGCGAGAGAATCACGCACGCCAGCACAAAGGGAATGACATACTTGCGGCGCAGCACCGAGCCCTTTGCCGCATTGCCAACCTTTGCCGAAGCGGATTGCGCAGTCTCTTCCATCTCCCGCAGCTCAATGCTTGCCTGCTCGGGGCTTCGCGAACGCAGCAGCGCCGCGTAGGCCTGCTCCTTCTTGCCGCGGCGAAAGAGCCAGCGCGGCGACTCGGTCACCAGCAGGCTGCCCAGCACAAACAGCACGCCAGGCGGCAGCGACACCCAGAAGATGCGCCGCCATGTCTGGTCTTTGAACGCGAACAGCGTTGCTGCATCAGCTGTTGCAGCAACGGCCTGCACCCGGTAGCTGTAGTAGATACCCACCAGCGCGGCCACCACGATGCCCAGCGTCAGCAGCCACTGGAAGACTCCCGTACCCTTGCCGCGCCCTGAAGCAGCGAGGCACTCAGCCAGGTAGAGCGGCACCACGATTCCAATAAAGCCGCCGCTGATGCCCTGCAACAGCCGGCCAAAAAACAGCGGCTCGTATCCGGAAGAAAGAGCAATGACCGGAATGCTGACAATGAAGGTAATGCCGCTGAGCACCATGAACGGCTTGCGTCCAATCCAGTCGGCGATCATGCCCGCAAACAGAGTGGAAATCGTAGCGCCCAGCAGCACGGCAGCCACAATCACCGAGAGCTGCCCTGGGGTGAGCCTGGAGGTCGCTTCAAGATACGGCAGCGCGCCGCCGATGATGCCCACGTCCACGCCGTACAGCAGCCCGCCCAGTCCCGCGACCAGCAGCAAAAACAGGTTGTACTTGCGGTTGGCGGAGCTGGTGGCCGAGACAGGGGTTGAAGAACTCATAGCGGCTATTGTCACCTGACGAAGTCGTTTCTGCGCATCCTGCCTTTTTTCCGAGCGGCCCTGCCATCCCTTCGCGCCGCCGAAACGCAAAATTCTGCCTCGGAAAAAAGCGAACGTATTTGGAAGAGAAGATGTGCAGGACCAGCATACAATGATCGTATCGAATTGAAACGATCAAAATTCTGAATCGGGGACGGGGACAATGCTGACCGCTGATCTGCTTTTCTCGCGCGGACTGCGCCATGTCGTTTTGCGCCGGATATCGCTGGTAATTCTTGCCGGGGCTTGCGTAGCGCCCGGAATTGCGCTGGCGCAGACCGGGATTTATCTGTTGCCGCAGCCTCGCGAGGCGCACTTCAGTGGAGAAGTCGCGATTCCCTCCGGCATTCGCGTCGAAGTTCCGGGTCACGATGCTGAGGATGAGTTTGCGGCCCGCGATCTGGAAGAAGCCGCGGCCAGACTCGAGGCAAAGTCCGGCGGAACGAAAGACGGATTTCCGGTTGTGCTGTTGAGGGCCAGCTCCCCCGATGGCAAAGCCGCCCTCGCCGATGCTCACCTGACCCTGTCGCCCGAGATGGCCGCCGAAGGCTACGCCTTGGCTATCGGCCAAAACCGCGCCGCCCTCGTCGCCGAGTCGTCCACGGGCATCTTTTACGGCGTCCAGACCCTCAAGCAGCTACTTCCGCTATCCAGCGTTCAATTCGCGCTTCCCCTCGGCAACATCCGCGACTGGCCAGCCATGAAGTACCGTGCCATGGACGACGATCTCTCCCGCGGACCCTTTCCCACGCTCGAATTCCAAAAGCACCAGGTCCGAGTCTTCGCATCCTTCAAGGCCAACATCTACACGCCCTACTTCGAACACACCCTCGAATACCCAAATCGGCCCATGGCCGCGCCGCCCGGTTCGTCCATGTCGCCCGCCGACGTCGCCGAACTGGTCCGCTACGCCGCTCAATATCATGTATCGATCCTCCCCGAGCAGGAAGCCTTCGGCCATCTCCATCATGTCCTCAAGTACGACCTATATGATGGCGTCGCCGAAACTCCCCACGGCCAGGTCCTCGCCCCCGGCCAACCCGGCAGCTTGCCGCTCATTCAGGATTGGTTCACCCAGATCGCAAAAGAGTTTCCCTCGCCTTTCATGCACATCGGCGCCGACGAAACCGACGACCTGGGCCGCGGCCGCACCAAAGACGCCGTCAAGCAGCAGGGCTACGGCCCTGTCTACGTGCAGTTCCTTACCCAGATTCACGACGCGCTCGCGCCTCTCCACCGCCGCCTGCTCTTCTGGGGCGACATCGGCGGAGCCGACCCAGCCGCCGTCTCCAAGCTGCCCAAGGACATGATCGCCGTGCCCTGGAACTACGGCGACACCAGCGGCTTCGACAAGATGATCGAGCCCTTCGCCAAGGCCGGCATCGAGACCTGGGTCGCTCCCGGCGACGCCAACTGGAACCTCGTCTATCCCGACGCGGCAACCGCCTTCGGCAATATTCAGGGCTTCGTTCGCGACGGTCAGCGCCTCGGCTCGACCGGCGCGCTCATCACCGTCTGGAACGACGACGGCGAAGGCCTCTTCAATCAGGATTGGTACGGGGATCTCTTCGGCGCAGTCGCCGCCTGGCAGCCCGGCGAGAGCAGCATCCCCGCGTATCAAGCCGCCTACGGACCCATCTTTCACGGCGACGCGAGCGGCAAAATCAACCAGGCCGAGCAGGAGCTGATGCTCGCCAACCAATCCCTCGCCAAGGCCAAGCTGGACTTCAACAGCGACGAGCTCTTCTGGCTCGATCCATGGACCGCCGAAGGCCAGGCCACCGGCGTCAAGCTCATGCCTTTCGTCCAGGAGCTGCGTCTCCACGCCGAGCAGGCCATCGTCCTCGTCGAGCAGGCGCGCGCCGCCAACCCCGGCCTGCGCGAACCCGCCGCACTCGAAGCCATGGATCTCGGCGCGCGCCGCCTCGACCTCATCGGCATGAAGTGGGAGTGGAGCCGCCAGATGGCCCAGGACTACGCCCGCGCCTTCGCCGGCCAGCATGACAATGCGCAGCGCTCCGAGATTTACGGTCTGCTCTACGGCATCAGCAGCAACAACGGCCAGATGCAGGATCTGCGCGACGCTTATTCTGCCACCAGGAATGAGTTCGCCCACGTCTGGCTTGGCGAAAACCGGCCCTATTGGCTCGACAATGTCCTGGTGCGCTACGACCTCGCTGGGCAGATGTGGCAGCAGCGCGGCTGGCGCTTCGCCGAAGTGATTCGCGGCTTCGACAACCACAAGGATCTGCCACCGGCCGAGTCGCTCGGAATTCCGGCGGCCAGCTAGCTCCCCGCCGGCTTGTAAACTAGTCGAGCGCCTGCTCTCGGTCGTATGAGTTTGCAGGGGCAACGAGGGGACATGTCTAAGAAGTATCAAAATCAGTGGACACGGCGTCGTGTCTTGCAAGGCTTAACTGCGGCCGGAGCGGTTTCCGCGTCAGGCCTGCCCGGAGTCGCGCGTCTGGCCAATGCCGCCGGCGCGGATGAAGACCTGCTCGGTCGGGTCAATATTTTCTGGGGCACAGGCGGCCATGGCCACACCTACCCCGGTGCCACCGTTCCCTTTGGCATGGTGCAGCTCAGTCCCGACACCTATAACGACGATTGGGACTGGTGCTCGGGCTACCATGCCTCCGACTCGACCATCATGGGCTTCAGCCACACCCATCTCAGCGGCACCGGCTGCGGCGATCTGCTCGACTTTCTCATCGTCCCGCGCACCGGCGAAGTGCGCCTCGTGCCTGGAGACCGCAAGCAGCCCGGCACAGGCTATCGCTCCAGCTTTTCCCATGCCGACGAGAAGGCCCATCCCGGCTACTACTCTGTCCTGTTGAGCGACACCGGCATTCGCGCCGAGCTTACGGCTACCGAACACGCCGGCTTCCATCGCTATACCTTCCCCGAGAGCGACACCAGCCACATTGTCTTCGATTTGACGCACTGCTACAGCAATGGGCCGGACCGCATTGCATGGGCAAGCCTGCAACAATCGGATAACAAGACACTGCTTGCCGGCCACGCAACCAACGCCTGGGGCGCGGGCCGCCAGATGTATATTGCGCTCGAATTTTCGCGGCCCTTCGATCGCGTGGAGTTTTTCGAGGACGATAAGCCGGTCGAATCCCACAGCGCTCTCAAAGGTAAAAACATCAAGGCGGTCTTGCATTACAAGACCCATGCAGGCGAGCAGATTCTCATCAAGGCCGGCCTCTCCGGCGTCAGCACCGATGGCGCCCGCAAGAACCTCGCCGCCGAAATTCCCAGCTGGGACTTCGCCGCCATCCAAAGTGTCGCCGAAGATCGCTGGCGCCACGAGCTGGGCAAGATCCGCGTCGAGACCGCGAATGACAACGACAAGCGCGTCTTCTACTCGGCCTTCTATCACACCATGGTCGCCCCCACGCTCTTTGACGATGTCGATGGGCAGTACATGGGCATGGACGGCAAGGTGCATCAACTGGCGAAAGGCGAACGCAACTACACCACCTTCTCGCTCTGGGATACCTTCCGCGCGGAGAATCCGCTGTTTACGTTGGTCCATCCGGACCGCGTTCCGGATATGGTCAACAGCCTGATTCGCATGGCCGAGCAAAGCCCGGCCGGAATGCCCGTATGGCCGCTGCAAGGCAAGGAAACCGGCACCATGACCGGCTATCACTCCGCCGCCGTCATCGGCGAGGCCTGCGCCAAAGGCTTCAAGGGCATCGACTATCAGCGCGCCTACGCAGCCATGAAGAAGCGCGCCTTCGTCGACGAGTATCGCGGCCTCAAGTGGTATCGCAGCATGGGCTACATTCCCGCCGATCTCGAAGAGGAGTCTGTCTCGAAGGTGCTGGAGTACGACTACGACGACTGGGCCATCGCCCATGTTGCCGGCCATCTCGGCGACGCATCCAACGCCGCCTTGCTGCGCAAGCGCTCGCGCAACTATCGCAATTACTGGGACCCAGGCACAGGCTTTTTGCGGGCCAAGCTGGAGAACGGGCAGTGGGCTACGCCCTTCGATCCCATCGAGATGGGCCACTCCAAGAAGTGGCGCGATTACACCGAGTCCAATGCCTGGCAGACCACCTTCGGCATCCAGCACGACGTCACCGGATACATCGCCTTGCTGGGCGGCGACCATGCCTTCGTCGAGAAGCTGGATACGCTCTTCAATCAGCCCTCCACGCTGCCTCCCGATGCCCCTCCGGATATCGCCGGCATGGTCGGCCAGTACGCGCACGGCAACGAGCCCAGCCATCACATCGCGTATCTCTACAGCTACGCCGGCCGGCCCGACAAGACCGCCGAGCGCATCCACATGCTCAACACCACCCAGTACTCGAACAATCCCGATGGCATGGCCGGCAATGAAGACTGCGGCCAGATGTCGGCCTGGTATGTGGTCAGCTCGATCGGCTTTTACGCGGTCGATCCGGTGAGCACGCACTATGTCTTCGGCTCGCCGCTCTTCGACCGTGTCACACTCACCCTTGCGGGCGGCCGCAAGCTGGTCGTCGAGGCCAAGCGGCAATCTGCTGCCAGCGTTTATATCGAGTCGGTCGACCTCGACGGCAAGCCGCACCCCAATGCCTGGTTCGCTCACGCGGACGTGGCCCAAGGCGGCCGTTTCGTCTTCCATCTCACCGATCGCGCCGAAGGCAGCTTTGGCCGCGCCGAGTCGGTCCGGCCGCGGTCCGAGGTCTAAAGCAAAATCACGATAGATGTCCCCAAGGCCGAATCCGCAGGGTATTGATTTCTTTAAGAAATCAATACCCTGAACAAAGCTTTTCGGGGCACGGTTATCGTGGTTTTGCTCTAAAGCAGTCGAGAAAATCCATTGCTGCAACTCTGGGCCATCGCTGAAGCAAGCGATGGCCCAGATTCATTTTTGGACATTCCAGCAGAAGCAGAATTGGCATAAGGTGAGGCCCCGGAGATCGAGCGGATTTTTCCTCAAGAAAAATCCGCCCTGCACGCTGGTCGCTACATTACGGTAATTCTGCTTCTGCTCTAAGGTGAAGTTTCTTTGCAAAAGAAGCTCTCGGAAAACCCGCAAAATCTCCCAAATTTGATCGATACGATCATTTTTCTGGACAATCTCTTCAAAACGGCGTACGGTTCTGTTACGCGAAATTCAAGCGGGCGCGAGCTTGCGGAATTTGGTTCCATCCGCCGAGAACGCCCGCTGCATGGCAAGACAACGAAGGACTCCCAGGCGGATTCACGCAACTCAGGCGTGGACTCCTCCTGTCATACACACAATGGCCGGAACAGGCTTGGCATTTGTCCTGTTCATGGCTTCGCATTTTTTCTCTTGCACCAATGAATCAAGTGAGGCCCGATGATGAAGAATCTGATCAAAATAACTCTGGCAGTTGCGTTAGCGGTATTGCTGGGTGTACCCGCCGCCTTGGCGCAGACGGTCACCGGCTCCATTACCGGCACAGTGACCGACTCCAGCGACGCAGTCGTTCCCGGCGCGCAGGTTGTAGCGCACAATCTCGACACCGGCGTCGATGCTCCCACAACCACCAATGCCACCGGCTTTTACCGCATTGAGTTTCTGCCCATCGGGCGTTACCTGGTAACGATCGATGCCAGCGGATTTGGCAAGCAGACGATTCCACCCTTCAATCTGGAAGTGCTGCAGACCGCGAATTTCAACGTGAAGCTGGCGGTTGGCGGGGCCTCGACTACGGTCGATGTCTCAGCCGCCGCGCCGATTCTGAATACGAGCGACGACACGCAGAGCAGCACGTTCACGGCCAACACGATTTCCAATCTGCCGTTGAATGGACTGGATTTCTCGGCGGTGACGCTGTATGTGCCGGGATCGGTGAGCACAGCTGGAACCTCCGGCACGACCAGCATCGAACGCAGCACCTCGTATACCGACATGGTCAATGTGAACGGCAATCGCGCCCAGGCGAATAACTTTACGCTCGAAGGCATCGATATGAACGAGACGTTCAACAATCTGATCTCGTATAGCCCGGCGCCGGAAGCGCTGCAAGAGATCAAGGTGCTGACGGCGGATTCGCCGGCCGACTACGGCAACGTCAACGGCGGTGGCGTGGTGAGCGTGCTCAAGAGCGGAACCAACCACTTCCACGGTTCGGCATACGGGTATGTGCAGGATTTCCGGCTGAACGCAAACTCATGGACGAACAACTTTAAGGGCATTCCGATCAATCCGTATTCTCAGGCGCAGTTCGGCGGCACGTTCGGTGGACCGATCAAGCGCGACAAACTGTTCTTCTTTGTCGATTATCTTGGTTCGCGGTTTCACACGGCGGGGCTGGGTTCGGCCAGCGTCTTTACGCCGGCCATGCGCCAGGGAGATTTCTCGGCGCTGCTGACGGCGTCGAATCCGATCCAGCTCTACGATCCGGAAAATGGCTTTGCGCCTTACCAGAACAATCAGGGCGTTCCGATCGTGAATCCGGTGGCGAAATTTCTGTTCGCCAATCCCAATCTTTACCCGCTGCCCAACGCGACTCCGACCGACGGCATTGCGAATAATAACTTCCAGGGTCAGCAGACCAGCTTCAAGGCGAACAACCAGGGCGATATCAAGATCGAATACGATCCGCGCGCCAAGGATAAGATCACGGGATTTTATTCGATGTCGACGGCCTACGACGGCCAGACTGCCGTGCTGGCAATTAGCTTTCCGGGGATCAACCTCTTCCCCACCAAGATTACGGGCGCAAACTGGGTTCATACCTTTTCTCCGAACCTGATCAACTCGGCCCGCCTGGGCTTTACACGCACCCACTGGATCGAGGGCTTTCCCCAGGATCCGACCGGGGCGTTCGGAACCGCGGGCGACGCCAAAGTGGGCATCAGCTACGCCAACCAGGCTTATAACGGATTCACCGACCAGGGCATCGGCGGCGGTATCAGCGGCCTGGGCACGGAGGCGCAAGACAACGGCTCGCTGCTCGATAACACTTTTAGCTACATCGACAACGTGAGCTGGCAGCGTGGCCGGCATTATCTGAGCATGGGCGTTCAGGCCCTTCGCTACCAGAACAACTATCCCACCAGCAACAATAGCGGATTCCTGGGCATTGAGAACTATACCGGCGCGTTTACCTCCAATCCGAACGGGGTAAATGGCGGCGGTTACGGCGGCGCGGACTTTGTGCTCGACCGGGTTCAGTCGGCTTCGGCAACGCTGGCCAGCATCAATGTGGGACAGCGGGCGTGGCGCACGGCGGGGTTTGTGAACGACGACTACCGGGCGACTTCGAAACTGACGTTCAATCTCGGTCTGAGGTATGAGTTCGATGAGCCGTGGGTGGAACAGAATAACAAGACGGGCACGATCGATCTGACCACGGGACAGGTGCTTTATGCGCATCAGGTGCCGACGGGCGCGCCGGTGGGATCGGGGCTTTGCCAGAACCGCGCCTGCTATCAGCCTAACTTCAGGCAGTGGATGCCGCATCTGGGATTCGCGTACCAGGTAAACGATCGCCTGGTGGTTCGCGGCGGCTACGGAGCGAACAGCTTCTTTGAAGGTAACTCTTCCAATCAACGCCTGACTTCGATCACGCCATTCATCCAGGCTGTCAATGTCAGCGTAAATTCGCCAACTCCGGCCGCTGTTACGACACCTCGCACGGCGGAGCAGGGCTTCGCTGGCGGCACCACTCAGTTTGGCGGCAGCTTCAATGTGTATCCGCAGAATATACAGCCCGCGTATGTGCAGCAGTGGAATCTGACGACGGAATACGCTTTGACGCGCACCACTTCGCTGCAGGTTGGCTATGTGGGCGAGCAGGGCCAGCATATTGAGGACTACGGCAACGTCAACCAATACCAGGTCAATGGCGATCCGACGACAGCGCCCTTTTATAACAATGCCTATCTGGGCGTAAACGGGATCGATGCTTCGCTCGGAATCGGACCGAACTCGCTGTTGATTACCGAATCGCGCGCGATGATGAACTACAACGCGCTGCAGGCCGTTCTTCGCCAGCGGGCAAGCCGCGGGCTCGAATTTACCCTGAACTACACCTATGGCAAGGCGATGACCAACAGCATGGGCAACTATGCGTTGAACGTCGAGGGCGACGAATTCGGCCAGGGCGCGGGAGCGTTCCAGAATTACTACAACAGCGCCGGGGATTACGGTCCGGCCGGCTACGACATCAAGCACAATCTTTCGGCAACGGGCGTGTATGCGCTGCCGGTGGGCCGTGGGAAACAGTATCTGAGTGGCGTCAACCATATCGTGGATGAAGCGATCGGCGGGTGGAAGATCTCGACGGCGGTGGTTTCCTACTCGGGCTTTCCAGAGACGATTTTCGACAACTCACAGTCGGCGGGCAATTCAAACAGCTAT
>Ga0302326_10025378_pt1 | contig 12023 bp, 14 predicted proteins | sample Palsa_T0_3_FD_202264 | JGI IMG/M metagenome (GOLD analysis project Ga0302326, IMG submission 202264) | Peat permafrost microbial communities from Stordalen Mire near Abisko, Sweden - Palsa_T0_3 | ecosystem: Environmental > Terrestrial > Soil > Palsa > Peat permafrost | place: Sweden: Abisko... | reverse complement strand
GGAACCAGCACAACCGCACCGCGAACAAAAACTGCGAGATGAACTCCCCACCATACGGATACGGCGGACGCAGAGCAGACCAAATCGTCCTCCCCGTCAGGAGCATCATGTCCCCAATTTCCTCAACAAGGGTGCCCGGTGCCATCGTTCATCCGCCGATCGGAGCTCGCACATTGGTGCCCCAGAAGATCTGCGTGCCGAGCATCCCAATCGTGTTCACGAGCACCAGATTGAGCACCATCGACTTGGCCGTTGCCTGACCCACACCGACAGGGCCGCCAGTGGCGTTGTAGCCGTAATAGCAGCCCACGAGTACGACTGTTGTGGCCATCGTCATCGCCTTGATGAGACTGTATAAAAAGTCCACTGGGTTCTGGAACTCCCAGAAGATCAGCAGGTACCCACCAGAGGAGACAGATGCAACCTGGTGCACCACTGCGATGTACGAGCCGAGATAGGCCGCTCCGAGCGCGACGATGTACATGAAGGGCAGCACGATCCAGGCGGCCAACAATCTTGTTGCGCAGAGGAACGTCAGCGAATCGACGCCCATCACCTCGAGCGCATCGATCTCCTCGCTGATGCGCATCGCGCCGAGCTCGGCCACGATCCCGGTGCCGATCTTGGCGGCCATGATGTAGCCGAAGATCAGCGGGGCGGCCTCGCGCAGGTTGCACCAAGCGGTGAACACGCCGGCAAACGACGGCGCGCCCTGGGACTGGGTGAAGTACGCGCCCTCGATCCCGCACGTCTGCCCGAAGATGAAGACGGCGATGACGATCACCTGCGTTGAGCCGACGATCAGGAGGCCCGATTGGCGCAGCGCCTCACCGAAGAAGCGAAAGACGTGCAGGCCAAACACCTGGCGCATGACGCTGGTGAAGAAGCGACCGATCTCGCCCGTCGCCGCCAACCATTCGCGTGGCATCGCCCACAGCTCGTCCATAGAACCAATGTACTAGTTCACCAGCACACTGTCAATCCGCAGTCATGGCCGCTAACCTGATCGTCATGGTCAGAGCGCCTGAGGAGATCGGCTTGGAGGGGTTCGATGTCACGATCGACCGCGACGCCGAGGTGCCGATCGGGGTGCAGCTCGCGTGGGCGCTGCGCACGCGCATCCGCGACGGCAGGTTCAAGCCCAGCCAGCGACTCCCGGGACTACGCGAGATGGCTGAGGCGGTCGGCGTGAACGTCAACACTGTCCGCGCCGTCTACCAGAACCTCGAGCACGAGGGTCTGATCGACAGTCAGCAGGGCAGCGGCACGTTCGTCGCCTCCACTCGGCAGACGCCGTCCGCCGTAGGCACGATCGCAGCCGACGCGGCGCGCGAGGCGCACGCGACCGGGGTCGACCCGCGCGAGGTCGCGGCTGCCCTCTACGTCGCGTCCGAGCCGCCTGCCCGGCCGGCAGACGAGGCGGCGGAGCGCCGGCGGCAGCTGCGCACGCAGATCGCCGGGCTCGAGCGGACGCTCGGAGAACTCGAAGCCAAGCACCCCGGCCTCGCGCCGGCGCCCACCCAGACACGCGCCAATATCGGCCCGGCGCTGCTGGACAGCGATCAGCTCGAGCAGGTGCTGAGCATGCTGGTGCATCGCCTTGCCGCCACCCAGACGGCGATCGACGCGCTTGGGCGTAAAGAGGACTCGGGCGAGGCAGAGGGAGAGCGCAAGCGCAAGGCGGCCACGGCCGGCAAGCGCGCCCCTCGACCGCGAACCAAGACGCGTCCCGCGCCGGCAGGGGCCTGAGCTCGATGGCGCATCTCTATTTCCTGGCAATTGTGCTCGGCTTCCCGCTGGTGATCCTCCTGCTGGCATTGGTCGGTGGGTATCTCTATCGCGGCCGCGACGCCGAGCTACTCGACTGGAAACCCACCCGCTCTCCAGAGCGAGAAGCCGAGCTCTCGATCAACGACATCGACCAGATGCGCGCCTCCCTGGAGAACCTTCGCCGGCGACGCTGGGCCCGAGAAACCCTCCTGCGCGAGGGCTGATCCAAACATAAGGAAGCGGGATGGGTATCTAACTTTTAAAACTGCGTATAGCTATAGTTACACGAGGTTTTAAAAGTAGAACATCATCCGCAGCCGCTCCTGCCTCCGCCGGGAGTCACACCGGGATATCTCCGTCTGGTAGGTTCGTCCGCAAATCCGTATTTAGGGGACGGGAGCGATGACGGTCATCCAGGCTGTGCTGAGCGAGACGCAGCGCCAGACGCTGCGAGCGCTGTGTGACACTTTCGTGCCTTCGGTGGCAGCTGAGACGCACGATCAGCTCGAACGTGATTTCATGGCGCGCGCTGCGAGCGACTTGGGCGTGGCCGAGCTGATCGAGGGGTTGATGGCCGAGGCCATGATTCCCGCGGAGATTGCTGGCTTCGCCGGTCTCTTGGACGCGCTCGGCGCCGTGGGCTTCACGGATGCGGACCTTGACACGCGCACGCAGACGGTGCACGGCTTCGGTGCGCAGGACGCCGAGGCCAAGCAGGGGCTGCGTGCTCTCAAGGGCCTGGCGTTGCTGTTCTTCTACGGGCTGCCCGACGCGGCCGGGCGCAACCCCAACTGGGAGGCGCTCGGCTTTCCGGGAGCCAAGGCGGCGCCCCCCTCTGCCGAGCAGGCCCCGAAGACGATTACCGTGCAGGAGGTCTCCGGCGAGGCTGCGACCCTGTCGTGCGATGTGTGTGTGGTCGGCTCGGGCGCCGGCGGAAGTGTCATCGCGGCCGAGTGCGCGAAGGCGGGCAAGAGCGTCCTCGTCCTGGAGATGGGGGCCTATCGCAACGAGTCGGACTTCTCCAATCTTGAGGTTCCGGGCTACTTCGAGCTGTACTACGGTGGCGGCCTCGCTGCCTCCGAGTCGGGGTCGGTCTCGATCCTCGCGGGTTCGACGCTCGGTGGGGGCACGGTCGTCAACTACATGAACTGCGTGCGGACGCCCGATTCGATCCTTGCCGAGTGGGAGAGCCACGGTCTGGCGGGGGTGTCCTCGAACTCGTTCGTGGAGGACCACATGGACGTTGTGATGGGGCGCATCGGCGCCAACACGGAGGCGACGCGACAGAACCAGACGCACCAGAAGCTGCTGCACGCCTGCGATGAGCTGGGCTACGAGCACCGGCCGATCTTCCGCAACGCATCGCTGGACGACGACCCAGAGTTCTGTGGCCACTGCGTGCTGGGGTGTCAGCGTGGGTGCAAGCGCTCGGCCATGAAGACCTGGCTTCAGGACGCTTCCGACGGAGGCGCGCACGCCATCGTGGGCTGCCACGCCGACAGGATCCTCGTTGACGGGGGACGAGCCGCGGGCGTCGAGGCGACCGTCACGCACGCCGGGGGCTCGACCACGGCGCTGAGAATCCACGCGCCGACCGTAGTGGTGGCGTGTGGCTCGATCGAGTCGCCCGCCCTGCTGCTGCGCAGCGCAATCGGCGGGCCGGCGGTCGGCAAACACCTGCGACTGCACCCCGCGTTCGCGGTGTGGGGCGTCTACGACGAGCCGATCGAGGGCTGGAACGGCCAGGTCCAGTCGGCGCTGTCCGACCACTTCTACAACATCGAGGACGGCTACGGGTTCTTGATCGAGGCGGCCGGCGCGTTCCCCGCGTTCACCTCGCCCGCGCTGCCGTGGAGATCCGGTGAGCAGCACAAGCGCCTGATGAGCGAGCTGCGTTGGATGGCGCCGTTCATCACCGTCGCCCGCGACCATGGCTCGGGAGAGGTCGTGCTCGACGACCTCGGCCGACCGGTCGTTCGCTGGGGCCTCGATGACGACGTCGACGCGCGCCTGGCGGTGCGTGCGCATGTGGAGCTGGCTCGGCTGCACCACGCCGGCGGCGCGTCCGAGATCGTGACCGCACACGCCGACGAGCACCTCTGGCGCCGCGGCGAGTCATTCGACGACTTCCTCGCGGGACTCGACGCAGCCAGCTACGCGCCAAACGACGTGACCTGCTTCACCGCGCACCAGATGGGCTCGTGCCGCATGGGCGCCGACCCGGCGAGCTCCGTCGCCGACGGCCGTGGCGAGCTTCACGACGTCAAGGGAGTATGGATCGGAGACGGCAGCGCCTTTCCCACCGCACCCGGTGTCAATCCGATGGTGACGATCATGTCGCTCGCGCACCGTACCGCCGGTGCAATCCTCGGCTGAGCGGGCCGCACTTTTTCTCGCAGGTTCCTCAAGCGGCCCGGGACCGCGTCGTTTTTTGTTCGTGGCTAGCCGGATCGACGCTCCAGGGATTGCGCCCAGTGCTCTTCGTCGATTGCCCTGGGGATCTCTGTGTGGGCGCGGTGGGTGTTCTCGGCGAGTTCGTTGCGTAGACGCTCGCCTTGCTCCCCAGCGACGGCGCGGGCGGTGTAGAGGCCTCGCTTCCAGGCGGTGACCTTGCAGCCGAGGAGCTCCTCGACGTCGTCGATCGGCTCCCAGTACGGGTGGCGGAACTCGCCCTCGATTTCCGGGCTTTCCTCCAGCGGCCGGTGGCTGAAGTGCACGAGCGAGTAGCTGGGGGCTCGACGGCCGTCGATCGCGTCGCGGTAGTGCTCGATCAAGCGGAACTCGCGCCCGTCTGAGAACTCGCTGCGCTGCACCGTCGCGGCGACGATCTCGATCGCCAAGGTAAGCGAGGTGCCCGGGTTGTCATCGAGCCCGCCGGCGATCACGACGGGGAGCGCTCCGGGCTCCTCGTAGACGCGGATGTGGCAGAGCCCATCGAAGACGTCCAGTCCCTGGTAGGGCAGCAGCAGCTCGCGCGTAAGATCCATGCCTGACTCCGATTCGTCGTGGGGGTCTTCCTCCTACTCCGACGAGACGAGCCAAACGGGACACAACTCCACAAGCACTTCAACGAGGCTGAGCCGGTGAGCCAGTGAATCGGCCCTGGCCGGAAGACTTATGTCGGCCGTTCGGCTTTTATGCCGTGGGATCGAGTAGGTGCAGGTTGAGTTCTTGGGCGCGTTCGGGTGTGACGAGCGCGTTGGTCTGCTGCAGTAGGTTGAGCACGTGGTCGTGGTCGGTCCATGTCATGTGTGCGGCCCATTGTTGGGCGCGGTCGATCATGCGCCACAGTGGTGTGGGGTGCTCGTTTTGGCTGAGTGCGCGTAGTGCGCTCATGTACTCGTCGCGGTAGGACAGTGGCACCATTACGCGGCAGAGTCCGGCGGCGCTCAGCTCGGTGTTCATCAGGGCACGGGCGACGCGGCCGTTGCCGTCGGCGAACGGGTGGACCTCGGCGAGCAGGAACATCGCGTAGATCGCTCGGGGCATTCCGGCCGGCAGCGTTTGGTAGAGCGTGAAGCCCTCGTACAGCGTTCCGCGCACCAGGTCGGGGTGTACGAAGAAGGTTATGCCGGCCCTGTTGCTCTGCTCCTTGTACTCGCCGGGGCCGAGCTCTCCTCGCCCCCGCATGATGCGTCGGTGGACCTCGAGTATGTATGTCTCGAGCTCCTCGACACTGGCGGGTGCCGCGCTGCGCAGCACGGGATCGGTGATCGCGTCGAACGTGCCCTGGATGTCGTGCGCATCGGCGGGCCGCTGTCCGAGGATGTGGCCCTCGAAGATGATCTCCTCGGCCTGATCTACCTCGAAGACGGTTCCCTCGATCCAGTTGGAGAAGTAGGCCTCGAAGAACGCGAACAGCCGCTCGGGATCCTCTGGACCCGGGCGCTGTGCGAAGTCTTGGCTGGCGAGCTCGGCGCGCAGCAGCTCGAAGCGCCGCAGCCGGTCGGTGTCGTAGCCCAGGCCCGCGCCGCGCGCTCTCCCCGCCGGGGTGCGCAACCTCGCCTCGCGCGTGCCGAGCAGCGCCCCGATGAGGTCCTCCAGCTCGGCGAGCTGCTCAGCGGCGTCGAGCGCCGGGGCGATCTCGCGCGCGTCGTCGCGCAGCTCGTTCAGCGCCTGCTCGCCTCTGATGCGTGCGATGCGATCGAGTCGTTCCTCGAGCTCCTCGTGGCGCAGGGTGCGCGCCACGCTCGAGCGCGCGCGTGAGGGTCGGATGTTCTCCAGCGCGATTCGCGCGGGGCTCGCCATCCAGAGATCGGCGAACTCCATGTCGCCCTCGATCGGGCCCGGCCCGCTGCGTGGTCGCAGCGTCAGGCCGGGGAGCTTCACCGGGCGAGGGTTGGCGGGTGTGGGGCCGCTGTCGAGAAACAGCGATCCGTCGGCGGCCGGGCCGGAGACCGCGGCACTGCGATCGACGATCACGGCGCCGGGGAAGTACAGGGCGGCGACGTCGTACCAGCGGCGGCGAAGAAGCTGCTCGGGGGCCTCGTCGAGGTTGGTCGAGTACAGCCCGTGTGCCAGGCGTCGGATCTCCCCACGCCCCGCCGCGGCACTGGCCCATTTCGGATCCTCCGGCATAAAGATCTCGGGCAACTTCTGCGACTTACGAGTAGTCATGGACGCCTCTTATCGGAAGATCACGCACTTAGGATACAACTTCAAGGGAAGATAACGCAGTTAGCATGGAGCCGGCATCGTAAGCTCATCCAGCGGGTCTAGCGAGCAACGTGGGCACAGCCTCCCGCAGCGCTTTCAGGTGGGAGGTCCCGTGGGAGGTGCGATCGAGTAGCAGCGCGCCCTCGATCGCGCTGAGCAGGACGCGCGCCTGGGTGGCAGCGGTATCGGCGTCACGGGTGCGACAGAGCGCGCGTTCGAAAACGTCCGACCAGCGAGCGAACGCGGCGGCCGCGGCGAGACGCAGCTCCTCGCTCACGCCGGCCGCGTCGATTGCCGTTGGCGCGACCGGGCATCCGTCGCGCGGGTCGGCCTCGAACGCGGCGATCATGCCGTCGATCGATAGCTGCGCCGCCACCACAACGTCGTCGGTTGCCTCGAACGCGCTTTGCAGAGCGGCCTCGACCTGTTCGGCTGCCGCGTCGATCGCTGCGCGCGCCAGCTCCTCCTTGCCACCAGGGAAGTGGTGGTACAGAGAGCCATTCGCGGCGCCGGCGGCGTCCAGGAAGTCGTTCACGCTCGTGCCCGAATACCCCTGGCGGCGGAGCAGCTGCCCAGTAGCAGCGACCAAGGCGGCGCGATGGCGATCGGGGCGAGCCACACAACGATGATACTGGAGTGGATGCTCTGATACGTTGTAGAGAAATCACTCTACAACTGCCGATTGGAGAACAGCCATGCCGATGATCGACGTTTACTCAGCCCCCGACACGTTCGCCGACAAGCACGCACTTGCCCGGGATCTAGCGAATGCCGTGATGCGCTGGGAGCAGGTCCCGCCGATCGCGCTGTTCTCGAAGAACACGGCCGCGTTCATCCACGAGCTGCCGGCAGACTCCCTGTCCAACGCCGCCGGCGAGAGCAACTACGTGCGGGTGCAGGTGCTCACCCCAGTCGGCGTCCTGGACCGCGATAAGCAGCTCGGCGTGGTCAAGGAGCTAACGGACATCGTGGCAACCGCCGCGGGCGACCCGACGCTCACCGAGCGCACCTGGGTACTGATCACCGAGTCGCCCGAGGGCGGCTGGGGCATCAACGGACATGCCAACACTGGCGCCGACATCGCAGCCCTCGCCCGCAGCGAACTCGCCGGCAAGTAGCGCTCGCCCACCGGCCAGGCGGGCGTGTTCTGATGTCGTGCCTGGGGCCGGTCGCGCGGCGTATGCTCGTTTGCTCTGTATGGTCCGCGCGCTCGTCACAGGAGCCTCTGGTTACGTAGGTAGCCGGCTGGTGCGTGAGCTGCAGGTGCGCGGCGAGTCGGTGGGGTGCGTAGTGCGCGACCCGAGCCGGGTCAACTTCGAGCAAGTCACCGTACACCGCGCCGACATGCTCGATCCAAGCTCCCTGAGTGCCATCGGTGACGGTTACACGACGGCCTACTATCTTGTTCACTCGATGGGTCGCGGGGGTGATGGCGACTATGAGAAGCGCGACGCGCAAGCAGCCGCCAACTTTGCCCGCTTCGCCCTCGACGGCGGCATTGAGCAGGTCGTCTACCTCGGCGGTCTTGGCGATCGTCCCGCATCCCAGCATCTGCGCTCGCGTCTGCGCGTCGGGGAGATCCTGCGCGATCAGGGACCACCGTTGACGTGGTTTCGTGCCGGCATGGTGGTGGGCGCGGGCTCCGAGAGCTACCGAACGCTGCGCTCCCTGGTCGAACGCCTGCCGGTGATGCTCGCACCGGCGTGGCTGTCCACACCCACCCAGGCGATCGGTATCGGCGATGTGTTGCGTTATCTCATCCAGGCTCCTCGGATTCCGCAGACGCGCTCCCGCGAAATCCAGATCGGGTCGGCGGAGATACTCACATACGGGCAGATGCTCGATGAGATGGCCAGCGCGCTCGGACTGCGCCGTCGCCCACGGATCCCGGTACCGCTGCTGACGCCATGGCTCTCCTCGCATTGGATCGGACTCATCACACCTGTTGACGCGGGTGTCGCGAGGCCATTGATCGAGGGGCTCTCCACCGATACGACCGTCACCGATCCGTCGGGAATGGCGTTGTTCGACTTCCTGCCCGGATCGTTCGCGCAGGCGCTGAACGAGGCCATCGCCGAGGAGGTGTGAGCGTCGCTGCGGCCATGATTGTGGGCGTCAAGGATTGGGTAGACAGTGCGTGTCAACTTCGAGGAGGGAGGCAAACAAATGGTCGCACTGGTCATATTGGTATTGCTGTTGGCGATCCTGGGTGGGTTTGGGTTCGCCGTGCATGTGCTGTGGTATGTGCTCGTGATCGCCGTGCTGCTCTGGTTGATCGGCTTCTTCATCGGCGGTGCCCCTGTCGACGGTGGGCGCAGGCGCTGGTACGGACGGTGGTGAGGTCCACGACAGCGCAGAGTTTGAGCGCCACGCCGGCTGAATGAAGCTGGCTCTCGTGAGCGAGCGGGAGATCTGGAAAGGGTAGTTTCCAGATCGCGATCAGCGGGCGCCGATATGGGTCAGGAACGCGGTGAGTCGTTTTTCGTATAGGCCGGGGTTGACGTTCCAGGACTCGGTGTGCCCGGCCTGGGGTACGCGGTAGTAGGTGACCCAGCCGGGGAGCTCTTTGGCAAACTGGTCGCTGGTCGCGATCGGAACGAGCTTGTCTTCGGTGCCGTGGAACAGCAGGATCGGGAGATGGAAGTCACCGGGGTGCGACAGCGCGTCGAGACTGTTCCAGTTGGGGTCGATCCGCGCATCGATCATCCACTCGACCGGGTCGGCCGCGAACGAGGGCAGGCCCATCTCGGTCGCGTTGAACGACAGGATCGCCTTCCAGTCGAGCGCCGGGGCGTCCAGCACCAGGCCGGCGACACGCCCGGCGAGCGCAGAGTGCTCCATGAACTGCGCCACGATCGCGCCGCCCATCGAATAGCCCACCAGGACCAGGCGCTGCGCTCCGTGGGCGAGCGCGTAGCGCGCGGCGGCCTGCAGGTCGCGCCACTCGGTTAGACCCATGTGGTGCAATCCGTCGGGGCTCTTGGGGGCGCCGAGATCCTCGCGGTAGGTGATCAGCAGAGTTGGTAGCCCGTCGGCGTGCAGCGCCGGCGCGATGCGCAGGCCGACGTTGCGACTGCCGTTGATGCCGTGCACGAAGATCGCCCACGTGTGCGTTCGTCCGGGGATCAGCCAGGCCGGCATCGGCCCGAGTTCGTCGGGGACGTCTACGTTCGTGAACGGCAGGCCCAGCGCTTCTCTGGGGTTGCCCGCGTAGACGCTTGCGTCGAGGGCGACCTTCGTCCCCGGCGCGAGGCGACCGTAGACCGCGCGCAGTGCTCGCGTGACCGTGTGTGCGTCGTTGCTGAGCACGCCTTCGACGATTGCGTGTCCGGCGTTCCAGTCCAGCCCGTACACCCCGGGGCGCAGGGTCCATTCGGACCGCGAGAGGACCACCTTGCCGGGCATGAGAGCCTTGACGGTGACATCGGCGGGCAGTCCCGAATGGTCCGGACCCGAATGGTCTGTAACAACTACCTTCGAGGAGAAGTACCAGCTCACCCCCGCACCCACCACCAGGGCGATCACCACGAACGCAACGGCCGCGAGGACTATCCCCCGGCGGTGCCGGCGCAGCAACGCAGGCGTTTCCCCATTTGCAACCCTCACGGTGAAGGCAGCCTATCGACAGCGGCACGTGTATTTCGTGCCGGTGCAGGGACTCTGGGCCGGCACCTGAGTCGTATTTTTCCGGAGATTGCGGGAAGAGTGATGGCGGAGCACTTGTGCTCGCCGCCAGAGTTACCTATGTTGCTTCTCGACGCGGAACCGAGTCGCAAAGAGCGAGGCCACCGAGGTGTGAGGCCCTGCCACCCAAGCTGGAGCGCCGCAAGGCGAACTGGGGCGGGTTCCTCAAGCGGCCCGGGACCGCGTCGTTTTTTGTTTATCGTTGTGGCCATGCCGCTTCGGCTGAGACCGTTCATTAGCGATGACGAGGCCGCCGTTCTCGAAGCTCAACGTGAGCTGAGCGCCGATGGCTTCATGTTTGCTCTCGGCTACGAGGACGGGATGGACTGGCAGGATTACCTCGACTCCCTCGAGCATGAGCGTCTCGGCCTCGATCTGGCGGCCGACCGTGTGCCGGGTTCGATGCTCGCCGCTGAAATCTCCGGCGTCCTCGTGGGCCGTCTGTCCGTGCGGCACGCGTTGAACGAGTTTCTAGCGCGCGAGGGAGGTCATCTCGGCTTCGCGGTTCGGCCGCAGCACCGCCGCAACGGCTATGCGACCGAGATCGTCAGGCAGGGGCTGATAGTCGCACGATCACTCGGGGTTGACCGCGCGCTCGTGACCTGCGATGAGGACAACATCGGCTCGGCGACCGTCATCGAGCGGTGCGGCGGTGTCTTCGACTCGATCCACCTCACTGACGAGGACAGGCCAATGCGCCGCTACTGGATCGACTAGCGAGTATGCCGCGAGAGACCCTTGTAGCTTTCGAGCCATGAACGTAACGGGCCTCGATCATGTGCAGGTTGCGGCTCCGCGAGGTTGCGAGGCCGAGGCGCGGCGGTTCTACGGGACCCTGCTCGGCCTGGTGGAAGTCGAGAAGCCCGAGTCGCTACGTGGGCGTGGCGGAGTTTGGTTTCTGTGTGGTGAGCAGCAACTGCATATCGGGGTCGAGGACGACTTCGCGCCGGCGCGCAAGGCACACCCAGCGATACGCGTGGCCGCCGGCGAGCTCGACGCGCTTGCCAAACGTCTGCGGGATGCCGGTGAGCAGGTGCTCTGGGATGACGCGTTGGCCGGCGTCCGGCGGTTCTACACGCAGGACCCGTGGGGCAACCGCATCGAGCTGCTCGAAGACCACACGCTCGCGCAGGCGTGACAAACCTACCTTCTCGTTCTCGGCGTTCTTGAGGCGGTCCTCCAGCGCGGCGCGGAATGCTTCCGGTGTCGCGTACCTCACAGGCTCGTGTTCTCCAGCATCGCGGCGAGGTTGTGTTGGACGGTCTTCGGGAAGGCCGGTGGGGAAGGGTGCGCGTGAGAGGCCATACAAAGCAACGTGCGAAAACTCGGGCCCTCATATCATGGTGGGTATGAGCGGCGGCCGATATCGACTGAGGACCTGGCTGCGTGGGCGTTTGCCCGTTGCGCTGGCCGATCTCGTGCCCAAGGGCGCTCGCGACTGCGGCGCTCACGAGTGGTATCGCGCCGATGAGCAGACGTGGCGCTGCTACCACTGCCAGCCCGCGGTCACAACCTCGTCGCCGTGGACCCGTGAGGAGCATCTTCAGCACACCCTCGGTGGGATCGACTCGACGTTGCGGGTCGTGGCCCTGCGCGGGAAGCCTGGCGGCGAGGAGGAGCTCGCCGAGCTGCACCGGCTCGTCCAGGACGCGCTCGCGGCACTCCCGGAGGAGGAGCACAGGCTCGAGCGCCTGGCCGCGGCCCCCGCTGCGGAGCTCCCTGGGCTCGTGCAGGCTCTGCACGCCGGCTGAGGACAGGCTGCGTTCTCGCGAGGTTCGTGCCCGCGATCGAGTGTGCCATCTCAAGCTCGGGGTAGCTTTCGGCGCATGCTTTTTCGCGACCCTCAATCAGCGGCGTCGGTGGCTGGATGCCCAGCTGCCGGGCCGGTAGAATGACTCCATGGCCACCGAGGT
>Ga0302326_10025376_pt1 | contig 12024 bp, 10 predicted proteins | sample Palsa_T0_3_FD_202264 | JGI IMG/M metagenome (GOLD analysis project Ga0302326, IMG submission 202264) | Peat permafrost microbial communities from Stordalen Mire near Abisko, Sweden - Palsa_T0_3 | ecosystem: Environmental > Terrestrial > Soil > Palsa > Peat permafrost | place: Sweden: Abisko... | reverse complement strand
AGGCGCGCAGCCAGGCCGTTCGCGGCATTCACAAAATTGGGATTGTCGATCCTGGCATTCTGGACCAGCCTTAGCTGATGGAATTGCGAGCGCCGGGCAATTAGTGTCGTGACCATGGAGGTTCCCACGCTGCTTCCCATGTTGCGCATGAAATTGACGATGCCGGCGACCGCATTGTTTTTCTCCGGCGCAATTCCGATGTAAGCCACCAGCGTAATCGGCACGAACAGGAATCCCAAACCAATCACCTGGGTGATGCGCAGCCAGGTGGCGGCGCTGAAGCTGATTTGCAAGTCAATCCGCTTGGTGGAATAGAACATCGCGATGGACAGGGCCAGCCAGCCGAAGGCGATCAGGTAGCGCGCCTGGATCTTCGTTGTCAGTTGGCCCATGAGGGGCATCTCAAAGAGCAAGACCAGGCCTCCCGCCGAAAGAGCAAGCCCAGCCAGTTGCGAAGTGTACCCCAAGAGCGTCTGGAGAAACTGCGGCATCAGGACGAGGCTGCTGAACAGCATGATGCCCAGGGTGAACATCATCAGGCTCGAACTTGCGAAGTTGAAGCTCTTGAACATGTGTACATCGATGATCGGCGCCTTGTGGTACCACTCCCAGATCACCAGCGAGATCAGGCATACGGTGGCGACGACGACTAGAGTGGTGATGAGGCGCGACCCGAACCAATCGTCTTCCTGACCCTTGTCGAGCAGGATCTGTAGTGCTCCGATACCGAGTGCCAGGAGAGCGATGCCAATGTAGTCCAACTTAAGCCCAGCCGCCTTGAGCTTACTTATGTAGGGCGGATCTTCGACAAACCGCCGCACCAGAAACCATGTGGCCACACCGACCGGCAGATTGATGAAGAAAATCCACCGCCAGGAGTAGTTGAAGGTGATCCAGCCGCCCAGGGTTGGCCCGATCGTGGGCGCCATGATGGCCGTAATGCCGTACAGGGCAAACGCCAAGCCTCGCTGTTGCGGTGGGAAGGTGTCCGCCAGAATGGCCTGCGCCATGGGCTGCAGTCCGCCGCCGCCCGCGCCTTGCAAGACCCGAAAGAAAAGAAGAAATCCGAGACTGGGCGCGATGCCGCAGAGCAGGGAACTCACAGTAAAGATACCGAGACAGGACATGAAAAAGCGCTTTCGCCCCAAGGTGCTGGCGAGCCAGCCGCTGATCGGCAAGATGATGGCATTCGAGACCAGATAAGAAGTAAGCACCCACGTACTCTGGTCGTTGCTCGCGCCCAGATTCCCCGCCATATACGGCAGGGCCACATTCGCGATGCTGGTGTCGAGGACCTCCATGAAGGCGGCGAGCGCCACGACAACGGCAATCAGCCAAGGATTGTACTTGGGCCGCCAAACGTCCTGGTCGAGGGTGAGAGAAGCGGAACTCATATAGCGGAGGTTATTGAACGCAACTCATTGAACGGGACTCATTGGAGGTATACGTCCGGCACCACGTTCATGCCGGGACGCAGCCGGCGATCTTTATTCTCCCCGGGATCGAGAACGATCTTTACCGGAATCCTCTGGACAATTTTCACGTAGTTTCCGGTTGCATTCTCCGGCGGAAGTAAACTGAAGAGCGGGCCGGTTGCTCCCGCAATGCTGTCCACATGGCCTTTGAAAGTGCGCCCGCTTGAGTCAATATGGATATCCGCTCTTTGTCCAACCTTCATGTGCCTGAGCTGAGTCTCTTTGAAGTTGGCGGTGACCCAGACTTCATCGAGAGGCACTACGGTGAGGAGTTGCTGTCCGTCTTGCACGTTCATCCCGACAACCACCGTTTTATTCACTTCGCCAGTGACGGGAGCAATGATTTTCGTGTATCCGAGATTGAGTTGAGCCTGCTCGAGCAGCGCGCGCTTTTGCTCGACATCCGCGATCGCAGCCCGGACGCGAGCCCGGGTCGATGACACCTGCTGCGGCCCGGTTTCCGCCGATTGGTGGTTCGCATCGGCTTGCGCCAGGCGACTTTGTGCCTGTTGGACAAATTGCTGCGAGGCGGACTCATTGGCGCGGGCTGCCGTTATTGCCGCGGTGCTGGATTTGGCCGCGGCTAATGCCTGGTCGTAGATCTGCTCCGATATTTCCCGCTTGTCGACCAGTAACTTGTAACGGTGGAGATCGTCTTGCGCTTTCACATCGTTCGCCTCGGCCGCCTCCAGTTGGGAATGCGCGGCGGTCACTTGCCTCTCCGCGGCGATGACTCCGGCGTTAGCGTCTTCGATGCCGGACGCAGCGAACCTCAGTTGGCTTGAAGTGTTCACCGAGGTGATCGGGACGGTGATATTCAGCGATTGGGCCGTGGCTTCGGCGTTGGTTAGATTCGCTTGCGCCTGCGCGACTGCAACCTCATAGTCTTTCGGATCGATCTCGACCAGCACCGTGCCTTTCTCCACCCACTGGTTGTCGTCGACGTTGACTTTCACCACGTAGCCGGAAACACGGGCGCTGACGGGAGAGAGGTGAACATCGGCCTGAGCGTCGTCGGTCGATTCGTAGCTGCTCAAGTAGCGCCACAGGAACACTCCGCCGACGAGCACCACGATGATGACGACGAGAATTAAAAGGTTCCTGCGGCGCTTGGAATTCCGGCGCGGCGGCGGCTTATAGTCCCTGTCCCTTAGGATCGAGGGATCGGCCGGGGAATCTTTGCCCGTCTCTGGCGCGGAACGGGGTGGGTTTTCTTCCGCCATATTTATTTTCCTTTGAAATATTCCTTGACGCCCTGCTCCGCGATGCCCAGAGCGCGAACCAGGGAAATTTTTGCATAATTGTAGCTATAAAGACTCGATATGTACTGTTCGTGCGCGCTCGCGACGGCCTCTTGCGATTGCACCACTTCCACAGTATCGGTGACACCCGCGCTGAAACGATCGCGCGATTGCACCAGCGTCTGTTCCGCCAGATCAATGCTGCTGCGCGCCACGTTCACCTGATCCGCCGCCGACTGCAGGTTCAGCAGCGCCGCGCGCACGTCGGAATCGATCTGCGCCCGCAGATTGTCCAGGCGCTCGCGGCTTTCCTCAAGTCTGGCATCTGCCTGCAAGACATCGCCATGAACGCTGCCGCCCTGAAAGATGGGAATCGTCAGCGTTCCGCGCACGTCGGCTACTGGCGTTGCCGTGGAGGGATGCGACCCTCCCAACCCATAATCCGCATTGAGGGAAAGTGACGGGAAATAGCCGGCCACTGCGGCCTTCCGGGCGAATTCCGCTGCGCGCACGTCGCTCATCGCCGCCTGGTAATCGGAACGCGCAGCGTAGGCGCGTTTCAGGGCCTCATCCACGCTGACATCTTCTATCGGCTGGTACGGCGACTTGTCCGTGAACTCGAATTCCTGCCCGGGAGCCAAGCCGATCACGCGCGCTACGGTCAGCTTCTGGATGGCCAGGTTGTTTTTCGCCTGGATCAACTGTTGTTGACGGGTCTGGAGCTCGACCTTGGCGCGCAGGGCGTCGATGTCTGGCGAGGTTCCGGCATTCACCTGGTCGGCTGCCTGATCGTAGACCGCCTGCGCCGTCTTGACCTGGGCGTCTGCCGTTTCAATGCGGGCTTCGTCGGCGATGGCCTGCAAATAGGTGTAGCCGACGGCCAGCACAACCAGGTCGCGGGCGTCCTTGAAAGTATAGCCAGTGGATTTCAAACTCTGGCTAGACGCGCGGGCAGCGTTGATTGATTTCCAATCGAACAGCGTTTGGGTCAGATTGGCACGCGCGTCAAAGTAAGAGAAAGGGCCAACGGATGGCGAGATATGGAAGAGGGTAGCCAGGCCGGCAAAGCCGCCTTCATCAATATTGATTTTCGACTCCGCCAAGTAAGGCGTCGCCGTCACGTGCGGCAGGAGAGCGCTTAACTGCTCCCAGCGCTGGCCTCGGGCCGATTGAATGTCGGCGCTGGAAAGCAGCAGTCCGAGATTTTGCTTCAATCCGCGGTCGATGGCCTCCTGCAACGAAAGCGGCATAATTCCCGGAACAAGTTTTGCGGGCACGCTGCCTGCGAAGGAGCTCACGCCGCCTGTTCCGGGGATGGCTTGGCCAGGAGTGCTCGGACCTTGTGCGGTCTCGGTTTGCGCAAGGGATAGTGCTGCTCCACCGGTCAAGACTCCGGCCAACAAAAAAACGCGGCAAGATTCGTAACGGAACCTCAAGGAAGTCTCCTGGCTTCGGATCTTGGTGGCGGTGGTGGTGAAGAGGAATATCCTATATCTGGCCGGTTATTTCTGGCAAATGGATTCGTCAGTTGGCTGGGGTGAGTTCCGGTCCCGGTGGCCGCGTCTCCCTCGCCACCCGCAAGACGGGGCAAGCTCCGTCTCTACGAATAGGCTGAGCCTACGCGAATATTGCGGAACCGCGGGCTTGCCCCCTGTCCGTGTCTCGCGCACTTTCGTATCTTTTCGCTGGATGACAATTCTCTTCTACATTTACGAATCATTACGAAGTGCGTCATCGCAACTTTTCTGTCAGACTTGGGTTAACGACTAGCGTGGTGAAGAGAATCAAAAAACTGCATCCGGCTCCCGTTTAGCTATCATCTAAATTTGTAGGGCATGCAGGGGAGGTTTAAGATGAACATTTCCAGACGTACTCTAGAGTTCCCAATCGCTCAGTTAGGCAAGCAGAGTATGGTTTTCTTGTTGTCTTTTGCTCTTTTGTTTGCGACGTTGCCCGGGAGCCTGTGGGCCCAGGATGCTCCGCCTCCTCCGCCGCAAGATACACAAGGCGCAGATCAAGGCGCGCAAGCGCCGGCTCCGCCGCGCACGCAGCAGACTCCTGAACAATTGCAGCGGTTGGTGGCGCCGATTGCGCTGTATCCGGATTCGCTCGTGGCGCAGGTCCTGGCCGCGTCCACTTTTCCCGATGAAGTCGTCGAGGCCGACCGATGGGTGCAGGCGCATCCCGATTTGAAGGGCGATGCCCTTGGTCAAGCTGTGGATCAGCAACCCTGGGATCCGAGCGTTAAGGCGCTCGCTGCATTTCCGTCCGTGCTGGGAAACATGGACAAGAATCTTTCCTGGACCTCATCTCTCGGTGACGCATACTACAACCAGCAACAGGATGTGATGGATGCGGTACAGTTCATGCGCAACAAAGCGGAACAAGCCGGCAATCTGAAGAACACGCCGCAGCAAACCGTAACCACGCAAGACTCGACCGTGGTAATTCAGCCTGCTGATCCAAATGTTGTTTATGTCCCCGCGTACGATCCGTGGCTGGTCTACGGATATCCAGTTGCGGCGTGGCCGGGATGGTATCCGTATCCCGGAATCTGGTTTGGCGGTCCGTACCTGTCGTTTGGACTCGGCTTCGGAATTGGCTGGTTCGGCGGTTTCGGATGGGGATGGGGCCATTGGGGATTTGACTGGCATAACCACTACGCACTTTATAACCACGGCCGGTACTACTCCGGAAGCAGAACTTTCTATAACCGGAACAATTTTTACCGTGGTGGGGCTGGGCGGGGTGGAGTTTATAACCGTCCTGGGGCCGGTGCCAGGCCGTTTGACGGAAACCGTCAGGCAGCTCGAGGATACGCCGCACCTCGCGGTCAAAGCGGCGTGCGCTCGGGCGCGTTCAGCCACATTGAGCATGGCGGGCAGGCGAGGAGCTTTTCATCCCGCGGAAGAGCCAGCGTGGGCGGCGGAGCGCATGGTGGAGGGTCCCATGGCGGCGGCCGTCGGTGATTGGGATTGCGTTGGATCCCTGGTAGTTTGAAAAATGTTAAAGGTTAAAGATGGAATGGAGATGTGCCATATGCGGCGAGCCAAGCTGACGTTCAAGAAGTTTCATGGGGCCACTCTTCCTACACTAGCTGCGGTTGTTGTCCTGCTGACGGTGTTTTCCCCCACCGCTTCCATGGCGCAGCAAACGGGTCAGAAAACATTTTCGTCGTCGGAAGACGCGAGCGGCGCGCTGGCTACAGCAGCGCAGAATAATGACGAAAAAGCGATGCTCGAAATCCTGGGACCGGACGGAAAGCAAATCGTGTCCTCGGGAGACGATGCCGAGGATGCGGAGAACCGCGCCAATTTCGCAAAGAGATATCAGGAAATGCACCGTCTGGTGAAGGAACCGGATGGCACCACTATCTTGTATATCGGCGCTGAGAATTGGCCGACGCCCATACCGCTCGTGAGCAAAGGTAAGTCGTGGTATTTCGACACCGAAGCCGGCAAGAAAGAAATTTTATACCGGCGCGTCGGCCGGAATGAACTATCGGCCATCCGGGTCTGCCAGGAACTCGTGGCGTCGGAGAAGGAATATTCCGCGCAGCACAAGGAGTACGCCCAGAAAATCTTCAGCGATGAAGGACAGCAGAACGGTCTTTATTGGAAGTCTGCCGATGGCGCGGCCCAGAGCCCTATCGGTCCGCTGGTGGCATCGGCGGTTGCTGAGGACTATGTCAAGAGCCAGACCGGCGCTCCCACTCCTTACCGCGGATACTATTTCCGCATCTTAACGCGTGGCGTGGGCGGGGGGAAGAGTTACGTCGTGAATGGCAAGATGACCGAGGGCTTCGCTTTCATGGCCTATCCGGCGGAATACAGATCGTCAGGCGTGATGACGTTCCTCGTTAACCAGGACGGGGTTGTCTATGAGAAGGATCTCGGCAAGAAGACCGAGGTTGCCGCCAAAGACATGAAGCAATATAACCCGAATTCCGGTTGGCAAAAAACTGAAGAGCAGCCGGACGAGACTGCTGGCACGCAAAACCCGAAGTAAAAAGGGCGGAACGGGACCGGATGGCGAGGGTCCCGAATTATTCAGCTGTGAGCCGCTTTTACTATGCCGGTTTTGAGCAACCCGGCGAACTGCTGCGCGGGTACCGGCCGGCTGAAGTAGAATCCTTGCGCCTCGTCGCACTGGTGGGCCTGAAGAAAGGCCATCTCTGCCCGGGTTTCCACGCCTTCGGCCACCACTCGCAGTTTCAGGCTTCGCCCCATACTGATCATGGCGGTCACGATGGTCGTTTCGTCGGGGGCGGTCGTGATCTGACGCACGAAGGACTGGTCGATCTTCAGGGCATCGATGGGAAACTTTCTCAGATAGCTCAAGCTGGAGTAGCCGGTGCCGAAATCATCGACTGCAATCTGCACCCCTCTGCTTCGCAACGTCTTGAGGATGGACTCGGTGGACTCGGCATGTTTCATCAGAACGCTTTCGGTCAGCTCCAGTTCAAGAAATCTCGGGTCCAAAGCTGTGTCCCTGAGGATCGCGAATATTCGGTCGAGAAAGTTCTCGTCGCGCAACTGCACGGCGGAGATGTTAACGGCCATGGTCTCGAGGGGCAGGCCCGCTTCCAGCCAGACCCGGGCTTGCTGGCACGCTTCGCGAAGGACCCATGTGCCGATGGGCTGGATCAGGCCGCAGTCTTCGGCGACCGGAATAAATTGCGCGGGTGAGACCGGCCCTCGAACGGGGTGCGTCCAGCGCAGCAGCGCTTCTGCGCCGGCAATCTCACCGGTCCTCAGATTGATCTTGGGCTGGTAGTGCAGGGCAAATTCCTGCCGCTCCAGGGCGCGCCGCAGACTCTCCTCGATCGATTGACGCTCCACCGCCCTGATGTTCATGGCGGGCTTGAAGAACTGATAGCCCTGACGTCCGTTTTCCTTGGCCTGATACATGGCGGTATCCGCGTTCTTGATGAGCGTCTCCGCGTCCAGGCCGTCGTTGGGATAAACGCTCAAGCCGATGCTGGTCGTGACGTGAAGATCGTGCTGGTCGATGGAATGAGCCTCAGCTACGGCTTGCAGGAGTCTTCTTGCCGTAATGGCGGGATCTTCCGGGCGTTCCACTTCGGAGAGCAGTACGACAAATTCATCGCCGCCTTGCCGGCTCACCGTATCGGACCTGCGTACGCAAGTTACCAGGCGTTTGGCGATGGATTGCAAAAGCTTGTCCCCGGTGGGATGACCCAGGGAATCGTTGATGTATTTGAAGCCGTCGAGATCGAGGAAGAGTACAGCGACTTTTTTCAGGTGGCGGGGCGCCAAGGCGATGGCCTGGCTGACTCGGTCGTTGAGCAGCATGCGATTGGGCAAACCGGTCAGAAAGTCGTGCTGAGCCAAATGCGTCATCTGCAGTGCCATCGCGCGGGCCGCGCTTACATCGCGAAAAACAATGACCGCTCCCGTAACCCGGCCTTCACGGTCGTGGATCAGAGCAACGGAATCCTCGATCGGAATTTCAGATTCGTCACGTCCGATGAGGATGCTGTTCGATGGCAGGGTTCGGTTCGGGTGGACTGCCCGATCCAGGGGATGCGGCGCAATTTTGCGGCTGATAGCGTCGAGGATCCGGAAAACCGCCGCCAGGGGGCGGCCCGCCGCTTCCGGCAATGACCATCCCGTCATTTTTTCCGCGACCAGATTGAGGTAGGTGACATTGCCTTCGATATCGGTGCAGGCCACGGCGTCGCCAATGCAGTTGAGTGTGACCTGAGCGCGTTCCGTGGCTACGAACAGCGCCTCTTCCATACTCTTGCGCTCGATGGAGTAGCGCAGAGATCGCAGCAGTCCGCGCGCATCGATCTGGCCTTTAATGAGATAGTCCTGGGCGCCTTCCTGCAAGGCCTGCGCGGCCAGTGCCTCGTCGTCCAAGCCCGTCAGCACCACCAGAGGGACGCGGGGCGCGATCGCGTGGGCCCGTTGTACCGCTCCCAGCAGCTGTGCATCGGGGAAGTCCAGATCAAGCACGATAATGTCAACCGGGTTCTCGGCCAGATGCTTCTCCGCGTCAATCAAACGCTCGAGCTGCGTTATTTCGGTCTGGTGCGAACCCTGCTCGTTCAACAATTCGCCAAGCAGACGCTTGTCTCCAGGGCTATCTTCGACCAGGTGAAGTATTTTGATCGATTGCTTCGGCATCCGCGTGTCTCTAATCTCGATCTCTATTTCTGCTGCGGCAACTGGATCCGGGTCAGCCAGAAATCGTTGATACTCTTTACCAGGGCCTCGAAGGCGTCCAATTGCACCGGCTTGACGAGGTAGCAGTTGGCCTGCAGCTGATAGGTTTTTACAATGTCCGCTTCCGCGCCGGAGGCGGTGAGGACCACGGTGGGTATGCTTTTCAAGCTGGCGTCAGCCTTGATGTGAGCGAGAACCTCGCGGCCGTCCATTTTGGGGAGGTTGAGATCGAGCAAAATGAGATCCGGGCACGGGTCATCGAAGTGGACCCCCTGTTGCCACAGAAAGGCCATTGCCTCCACGCCGTCGGGAACCACGTGCAACTGGATCGATGGATTGGCGTCGCGGAAGGCTTCCTGCGTCAGCCGGACGTCTCCGGGATTATCTTCAATCATCAGAACATTTATAGGCAGATATCTTCCTCCGATGACACTCCCATCGGCGGAATTGGTATCAACATTAGTGCTTGCTGGCTTGGTGAAGATCAGGAGCCCAGTTGGTACCGGGTAGAATGGACTTACCGCAGCTTCGCCAGGCTCCGGTTCGAAAATCAGGCAGAGGCTCTCTTCCTGTAATGAGGTTCAATCGAGTCCCCAAAACCTGGTTGCCGCGTCACTTATGCGACTTCTTTTCTCTCGGCACTCGCCGGAGTCTGTGCCAGCTCTTCGACCAAAGACCGGAAGTGGATCATCGCCGTTCTCAGCTCTTCGGTGGTTGCTTCATCTCTCTCGACCCGCAGGGCGATCTCGTGCGCGACGCGGTAGCCCTCCATTACTCGGGGATGGTCGACGGAAATATCGGCGGAGCGCTTTTCGAAATCGGATAAAGGATAACCGCGAACTCTCATTAGAGAGGACACCAAGTCATCGGCCTCTGTGACGGCAGCTTTAGGGGATTCAATAAAACGAGACTGTACGGACTCCCACCGTTTCGAAAAAGGTTCGTGCTCCATCGGAGCAAAATCGCGAAAGTTGAGATTTTCAACCCGGTTCTCGCGATCCTCTAACTGCGTTTCCGCATTTTGTTCCGACCCATGCTCCCGTAGCGGCCGATCGAACCCGGGCCCAAACTCCTTCCGCAAGCTTTCGGGCGTATCCTTACTAGCCTTATGTTTTCGCACATACAGTAGAACCAGCACCGCAATGATCAGAATCGCAACGACGGCGAGCGCAATCAGGTTCGTATCCAGCAGATGTAGATGCATCGAAACCTCCATGTATCAAGAATGTCCGCAACGACAATATGTTCACGAAGCCGATTCTGGCGTAGACACCGGTGAGTCGCCAGCATCGAACTTCAGGCTTCGCAGGACTGGTCAGAAGTGATCGTTTTGTAAGATCAGGACGGTGGGCGCTTTAAGTTTGATGCGCGCGGGGGCTAGTCGTGGAGAACGATATTTAGAAGCGAACTATGAACCTGCAGTCCACCTCCTCCGTATTCAACGAAGCCCAACCTTCTGAACCTGTTCATGAAAAAACTGACGCGCGAACGGGTGGTGCCTATCATCTCTGCCAGGGCCTCCTGACTCATCTTGGGAATTACGGACTCGGGCACACCTTCCTTGCCGAAATGAGCCAGCAGAAGCAAAATGCGAGCAAGTCTCTTTTCGCTGGAATTGAAGAGTTGGTCCACTAAATCCTCTTCGTATCGGATGTTCCGGGCCAACAGATAGGCCACGAACAAATCAGAGAACTTGTGCTCCTGGCGCAGCGCAAGCATCATGGCCTTCTTGTCGATGCGCAGAACTTCGCAGTCCGTCATAGCGGTGGCAGAGCCCATGCGAAGAGGCTGTCCAGCCAGGCCGCCTTCTCCGAAGAACTCTCCGTCGCCGAGTATGCCGAGGGTCGCTTCCTTGCCAATCTTGGATACGACGGTGAGTCTAACTTTGCCTTCCTGAATGTAGAAGACTGTGTCCGCCGCATCGCCCTGCGTGTAGATGTTTTTTTTCTTGGGAAAGGCCACGACTTTCCGACCCTCGCCGATCGTGGCAAGGAATTGTTTGGGGTTAAAGATGCGCTTTTTGCCGGCCAACACTGTTGGTGCCATCAACGGTTTCGCTCCCGCGCGGAATTGCACTCTGGGAAAGTGTCACACAATGAAACCGCGAGAGATGTTCACTTTTGCTCACAATCGGCAAGAGGCGGGGCTGGATCCCATGCCGCAATTGGCCGCCAGGCTAATAATTTGCATAGTGAGCAGTATTGAGCATTTTCCGGCTGTGTGATGCTACAGTATGGGGACGTGAAAGCCAAAGACCTGACGCTAAAACAGATGCTATCCGTGCCTTGCACTACCTGTGGTGCAACGATCGGGGAAGCTTGCGAACTGCATAATGGTGCCCCGCGGACCGAGCCACACCGGGACCGGAAACTTTCCGCAGCCGAGGCCGTGGAAAAGCAAGCCGGCAAACGATAACAAGGCTCGCGCGGCAGAATGGCCTCCGGCGGGTCTAACCATTGGCTACCAGCCATTGCTTACCGGTTCCTACCTACCAGGGATACTTCAAATGCGGCCGAGAACCAGGAGAATGACAACGATCAAAAGGACCATCCCCAATCCTCCGGTCGGGTAATAGCCCCAGTCTCGACTATGCGGCCATCGTGGTAGTGCACCCAAAAGCGCTAAAACCAAAATCACGATCAATATAGTTCCAAGCATGTTTCACTCCTCATCTTCCGGTGAGACGTTCAAGTGTCATCTTCCGGAAGGGGCTCTGATTCCGTTTGACTCGATGCGTCGCAGTCAATCCGCTGCTGACGAGGCTATTCTTTCGCTCCCGGGTCTTTTTTCTCCGGACGCGGAGCAGTTTCCGGGCGAGGTGCAGCCTGGGGATGTGGCGCAGGCTGCGCACGAGCCGCGGTTGCCGGACGCGGAGCGCTCTCCGGGTGAGCCTCAGGCCGAGCAGCAGCCTTTTGACTGGGGGCGGCCTGCGTATGGGCTGGCTTATTCTCGCTTGAGCTGGAGCGAGTTGCCGGTGCTTTATTCGCAGTAGGCTTGTTCTCAGTGGAGCGAGTTGCCGCGGCTTTATTCTCGGCCGCCTTGTTCTCAGTGGAGCGAGTTGCCGCGGTTTTATTCTCGGCCGCCTTGTTTTCAGTGGAGCGAGTTGCCGCCGCTTTA
>Ga0302326_10025373_pt1 | contig 12024 bp, 9 predicted proteins | sample Palsa_T0_3_FD_202264 | JGI IMG/M metagenome (GOLD analysis project Ga0302326, IMG submission 202264) | Peat permafrost microbial communities from Stordalen Mire near Abisko, Sweden - Palsa_T0_3 | ecosystem: Environmental > Terrestrial > Soil > Palsa > Peat permafrost | place: Sweden: Abisko... | reverse complement strand
GTCGCTTATGCCGGCACCATCGTGACTCATCCGTGGCCATTCGCGCTGCTCGCGCTACTTGGCGGCGATCCGGCCGCGATCATGGTGGCGATTGCCGTCCTGGTCGCCCGCATGACGCTGTGCCGCTGCGTCGAATGGCGGTTTGGATTGCCACGGCAGAATTATGGGCTCATTCCGGTCCACGATCTGATCGCATTTGCCGTTTATGCGAAGAGCTTCTTCGGCGCCACGGTGCATTGGCGGGGTGCCGATTACCGCGTGGCGTCCAACGGCAGCCTGATCGAAGGACAAGACCTGAGGCAATCGTGATGCGAACATTGTGTCTGCAGGCCCCGTCTTTCGACGGCTTCGACGGCGGCGCGGGGTCGCGCTACCAGGCGCGGCGCGAAATCCGCTCCTTTTGGTATCCGACTTGGCTCGCGCAAGTCGCCGCGGTCGTCCCCGACAGCAAGCTGATCGATGCCATTCCGCACCGGGTGACGCTGGCCGATATTGTGCGCGACGTCGGCCAATACGATCTCGCGGTGCTGCACACCTCGACGCCCTCTTTTGCTTCGGACGTTCGCGTCGTCGAAGCGCTTAAGGCGGCAAAGCCAGGCCTCAAGGTCGGTTTAGTCGGGGCCAAGGTGGCGGTCGAGCCGCAGGCCAGCATGGAGGGTTCTCCGGCCATCGATTTCGTCGCCGGCAACGAGTTTGACTTCACCATCAAGGAGGTTGCCGAAGAGCGCGATTGGCGCACCATCGCCGGACTTTCCTATCGCGACGCCTTCGGCGAGATCAGGCACAACCCGCCGCGCGCGATTTTGGAGAACATGGACGAACTGCCGTTCGTGACCCCGGTCTACAAGCGCGACCTCGCCATTGAGAATTATTTTATCGGCTATCTGAAGCATCCTTACGTCTCGCTCTACACCGGGAGGGGCTGCAAATCGCGCTGCACTTTTTGCCTGTGGCCGCAGACGGTCGGCGGGCATCGCTACCGCACCCGCAGCGTCGGCAACGTCATCGAGGAAATGCGCTGGGCGAAGCAGGCGTTTCCGCAGGTCAAAGAGTTTTTCTTCGATGATGATACCTTCACCGACGACCGCGCCCGCAGCGAGGCGATTGCGCGCGAACTCGGCAAGCTGGGGATGGTCTGGTCATGCAATGCCAAAGCCAACGTTCCGCGCGAGACCTTGAAAGTCATGCGCGACAACGGCCTGCGGCTTTTGCTGGTCGGTTATGAAAGCGGCAACCAGCAGATACTGCACAACATCCGCAAGGGCATGCGCGTTGAGGTCGCCCGGCGCTTCACTAAGGATTGCCACGAGCTCGGTATCGCCATTCACGGCACGTTTATTCTCGGGCTTCCCGGCGAGAGCCGCGAAACCATCGAGGAAACCATTCGCTTCGCCAGCGAGATCAATCCCCATACCATTCAGGTCTCGCTGGCCGCGCCTTATCCCGGCACCGAACTTCACCGCGAGGCGCTGGAGCACGGCTGGCTCGACGAGGAGCACGCCGAGCTGATCGACACCCACGGCGTCCAAATGGCGCCGCTGCATTATCCGCACCTGTCGCACACCGAGATTTTCCATTCGGTGGAGGATTTCTACCGGCGTTTTTATTTCCGCGCGCCGAAAATTGCCGCCATTGCTTCGGAAATGGTGCGCAGCCCGCAGATGATGCGCCGCCGCCTGCGCGAAGGGCTTGAGTTCTTTTCGTTCCTGCGCGACCGCCGTGAGGCGGCCCATTGAATCGGCTGGCGATAACGGCCGACGATTTCGGGCTCAGCGAACCGGTCAATGCCGCGGTTGAAGAGGCGCACCGGCGCGGCATTCTCAGCGCGGCAAGCCTGATGGTCGGCGCTCCGGCCGCGGCCGATGCCATTCGACGCGCGCGCGCGCTGCCCGGACTGCGCGTCGGACTTCACGTCGTTCTCGTCAATGACGATCCGATGACGCCGCGCGCGCAAATTCCGGCGCTGGTCGATGCGTCGGGGCGCTTGCGCAATGATCTCGTCGGCTACAGCGTCCGTAGCGTGATTGCTCCGTCGGTGCGGCGGCAAATTAGCGCCGAAATCACCGCGCAATTTGAGGCCTATCGCGCGACCGGATTGCCGCTCGACCACGTCAACGCCCACCGCCATTTTCATTTAAATCCCGTCGTTGCCGCCGCAATTGTCGGCATTGGCCGGCGTTACGGCATGCGGGCGCTGCGCGTTCCGGTCGAGCCCTGGCGGATCGTCGCCGATATCGATCCGCAGACGCATCGCCTTGCCGCACGAGTAGTCGCGCCATGGGCGACTTGGCTCCGCGCGCAGATCCGGCGCGCCGGGTTGATCACCGCCGACGCGGTGTTCGGATTGGCCTGGTCGGGAGCGATGACAAAGTCGCGCGTCGCCGCCTTGCTCGGCCGCTTGCCCCCTGGCTTCGTCGAAATTTACTTTCACCCGGCGACGACAGATGCGTTCGCCGGCGCTGCGCCCGGCTATCGATACGCGGACGAGTTTGCCGCTTTGTGCGACGCCGATTGCATCGCTGCCGCGCGCCGCTCAGGCTACGCGATCGGCGGTTACGCGGATGCAGGGAATTAGCGCCGCCGCTTCCGGTCGAGATAGCCGGCATCCCGGAACCAGCGGATCGCGTCCTCAAGTGCTTCCCGATAGGGCCGGGCGCGAAAGCCGAGATCGCGTTCGGCTTTTGCGGCCGTAAAGAACATGCGGTAGGCGGCCATGCGGATTCCATCGCGGGTCGTGAACGGCTCGCGCCCGGTCAGCCTGGCGGCCGCTTCCGCAAGAAACGCCACCGGGATAACGGCGGCGCGCGGCAGGCGCAGTCGCGGCGGAGAGCGGCCGCAGATGCGGGAAATGTCCGCGAGCATATCCGCCAGCGACACGTTTTCGCCGCCGAGAATGTAGCGCTGGCCAATCGCACCGCGCTCGAGCGCCGCCAAGTGGCCGTCGGCCACATCATCGACGTGGACGAGATTAAGCCCGGTGTCGAGGAACCCGGGCACGCGGCCGCGGGCTGCTTCGACAATGATCCGCCCGGTCGGCGTAGGCTTGATGTCGCCGGGACCGATCGGGGTCGATGGGTTGACGATGACGGCTGGCAGTCCCTGTTCCGCGATCATCGCTTCGACCGCCCGCTCCGCGGCGATCTTGCTGCGCTTGTAGGCGCCAATGCCGGCCTCGACGGTCAGCGGCACGCTTTCATCCGCCGGAGTTCCATCCTTGGGAAGCGCCAGCGTGGCGACGCTGCTGGTATAGACGATGCGCTCGACGCCCGCGTTCAAGGCCTCCTGCATGACGATGCGCGTGCCGTCCACATTGGCGGTAAAAATTTCACGCGGATCGCGCGCCCAGAGCCGGTAATCGGCGGCGACATGAAAAACATAACGCGCACCCGCCATGGCGCGGCGGACGGATTCGGCATCCCGGATATCGCCGACCGCATATTCCAGGTCGAGCCCGGCCAGGTGCGCGCGCGGGCTCGTTGACCGCACCAGCGCCCGCACGCGGTGTCCGGCCGCGACCAGTTTTTTCGCCACGGCCGATCCGACGAGCCCGCTCGCGCCGGTTATTAAGGTATGTGGCGTTGTTCCCATTCGATACGTTACCGCTGAAATCACGAACCGATCAGTTCTATAGTGAAACACCATGCGGCCATGCCACAGGCCCCAGAATAAATTGAGAAATTCCGTATTACCCGATAGCAATGATGAGGGATTGTGTTAGAATTTACCGTTGCACTCGGTGATTTGCCGGAAGAAGCCGAGAAGTCTGCAAGGCGCACGTTTGGGGGCGTGAACCTGGCTAGGTTGTACCGAGGCAAGGGCTTCTGATGGCATCCCAATTGGATTTCGCCGGGGGTACGTTTGTAGATGGACTGGTCAACGATAGCGACGAACCTCTTTTCGTCAGCGAAGCAGCAGTCGAAACCCCAAGACGCCTCGTCATTGCATTCGTAGGGCTCGCTTTCGAGGCTCGCATAGCCGCGGGCCCGGGCGTGCTGGTCGCGTGCCGCACCGCCGGCAGCGAACTCGAAAAGGTCGCAATCACCGCCGCGCGCCAGGGCTATCGCGGCATGATCAGCTTTGGCGTCGCGGGCGGGCTTGCCGCGCATCTGCGCGCCGGCGATTGGGTGGTGGCATCCGCTATTCGTGAATCAGAAAATGTCCATGCGACCGACCCGGTCTGGTCGCGCAAGCTCCTTGGAATGATCGACGGCGCCGTGCATGCGCCAATTGTCGGCGTCGATGATCCGGTCGCCGAGCCCGCCAGGAAGCGCGAGCTTCACCGCGCCACCGGGGCGGCCGCCGTCGACATGGAATCGCATCACGTCGCCCGCGTTGCCGCCGAGCATCGGCTGCCTTTTGCCGCTGTGCGCGTTGTTGTCGATCCGGCGCACCGGACCGTGCCGCCGGCGGCTCTCATCAACATGCGCCCGGACGGACGCGCGAATGTGTTGGCGATGATGCGGGACGTGGTGGCGCGGCCCTCACAAATCCGTCCGCTGGCGCGTATCGCCGCTGACGCCTTCGCCGCACGCACGGCAATGACCCGGGTGCGGCGGCGCCTTGGCCCGCATTTCGGCCTGCTTGAGCACGGCGAGGGCGCTTAGAGCGGGATCACCTTTCGTCGACTCGTCATGCCGCCCTTCGCTTATTCATTGAGCACGATCTTTTCCGAAAACCGGGATCCACTTTTCGGGATCGTGCTCTAGGCCTGCGAAATGAACTTCGTGTTCAAATAGGCCTGTAATCCCTCGAGTCCGCCTTCGCTGCCATAGCCGGATTCTTTGATGCCGCCGAACGGCGTTTCGGGAGTCGAGACGGCGATTGAGTTCACGCCGACCATGCCTGACTGCAAGGCGTCGCCGATCAGATTGGCGGTGTGCGCCGAGCCGGTAAACGCGTAAGCCGCCAGGCCGTAAGGCAGCGAGTTGGCGCGTTCGACGACTTCATCCAGCGTCTTGAACCTCACCACCGGCGCCAGCGGTCCGAACGGTTCTTGCGTCATGACTTTTGAATCGTCCGGCACTTCGGTGATCACCGTCGGCTCGAAGAAATAGCCCTGATTGCCGTGGCGGTCGCCGCCGGTGACGATCTTGCCGCCGCGATCCTTGGCGTCGCGGACGAAGGATTCCATGGCGTCGATGCGCCGTGCATTGGCGAGCGGTCCCATGGTCACGCCCTTTTCCAGCCCGTCACCAAGCTTGAGCCCTTTGGCGTATTCGGTGAAGCGGGCGAGGAACCGGTCGTAGACCTGCTCCTGTACGTAGAATCGCGTCGGCGAAATGCAGACTTGGCCGGAGTTGCGGTATTTGAATCCGGCGATGGTGTCGGCGGATTTCTCCGGATCGGCGTCGGCGAAGACCACGACCGGCGAGTGGCCGCCAAGCTCCATAGTGGCGCGCTTCATTCCCTTGGCGGCGAGCACGGCCAGATGCTTGCCGACCGGGATCGATCCGGTGAAGGAGATTTTGCGCACCTCGTCCTTGGCGATCAGGTGCTCGGAGATTTTTGCCGGCACGCCGAACACGAGATTGAGGACGCCGGCCGGCAGGCCTGCATCGGCGAAGCAGCGCACCATCTCGACGCACGTGCCGGGCGTTTCTTCCGACGCCTTGAGGATGAGCGAGCAACCGGCGGCGAGCGCGCCCCCGATTTTCCGCGCCGGTGTCAACGCCGGGAAATTCCACGGCGTGAAAGCGGCGACAATGCCGACCGGCTCTTGGATGACGATCTGCCGCAACTTGCCGCGGCCGGGGACGATGCGCCCATAGGCGCGGCGGCCTTCCTCGGCGTACCATTCGATAATGTCGGCCGAGGTGATGACTTCGGCGCGCGCTTCCGCGTAGGCTTTGCCCTCTTCCTGCACCAGCGTCTTGCTGATGGCGTCGTAGCGCTCGCGCATCAGATCGGCGGCCTTGCGCATGATCTTGGCGCGGTCATAGGCGGAGACGGCGCGCCAGACGGCGAAGCCCTTCTTGGCGGCTTCGAGCGCGCGGTCGAGATCTGCCGCGCTAGCATGCGGCAGGTGCGCGAGCGGCTTCTCGGTCGCGGGGTTGATCACATCCTCGCCGGCGCCGCCGCTGCTGTCGATCCATTGGCCGTCGATAAAGAGCTGCAGATTGGCGTACATCGGATACCTCTTTGACGTCGTCTAAACGCGATCGGGGGTGATTGCGGTAGTGTGGCGGTTCAGAAGTCCGCATCATTTTTGCCGCACACTCGTCATGCGGACTTCTGAACCAAAGCCACACTAGATTAATACGTTGCTAGTGTCCTTTCGATTCCGAAGTTCGCAAATCAGGGCGCAGCATAATCATGCGAACTTCGGAATCGGGACACTAGCCGCTGGTGGGACGAATTAGCAGGTTTTCGTCCGTTATTCATCCCCGCCAGAGCGCCTAGGCGAGAACAGGCCCAAGGCCGGACTTTTGATAATCGATCTAGCGCGTCTTTCGCGGCCTTCTCGCCAGAAACAGGAGGTGACTGCGCTGACAGAGCGTGTCCGGCCCGAGTGTTAGGGGCTTTAATGGCATAGCCATGAGAAGACCAATTTTCCGATCGGATAGCCCGACACCCCGTAAAGTCGCTGCGAGCAGCGCATTGAGATAATTGTCGTCGAGCTCATCCTCGGAAACGCATACGACTGCGGCGAAGATGTTTCCAGCAATAAAATCAAGCGCAACGGGCAAAGGCATTTCAATGAAGTCGCCATTCTTCATCGCCGCTCTTATCGAGGGGGACATATACACGTGACGCAGGCTTCCGGGACGCACGTTGACGCCCGCCCGGGCGACGAATTTTGCGAACAGCGGAAAACGCCGCGCGACTTCGACGAATAAGCGAAACCCCATGCATTGACGGGAAGCGGGATCCGGATCGTCCCGAACCTGTGCCTTGATCAGCGTCGAGATCTCGTCGTTGAGCTCCTCGTTGACCGCCGCAAGAAGATCCGCGTTGGTGCGAAAGTAATTATAGAACGTACCGCGCGAAACTCCCGCCGCAACAATAACGTCTTCAATTACCGAGGCGTCCACGCCCTTTCCGGCGAAGACGAGCAACGCACTCTCGACAAGTTTGCGACGCATCCGCGCGCGCCTTTCGGCGGCTACTCGCGGACGGTGATCGGATCGGGCTGAAGCACTGGCGGGCATGCAATATCCAACTAACACAAATGCCTGACCGTGAAAATGACTATTTGTGTCATAATGATACTTATGTCATTATGGAATTACTGGGCCGCTGCGAGCCCAAAATTAAAGGGGGAGGAAATGGTCAAGTCGTGGCTATTCGATATTTTCAATTATTCTTATGTCCCGACTGTCGAGGGTTTCGATCCTCACAAGTGTCAGGAATTGTATGACTGGCACTTGGACTCCTGGGAATTGGCTGAAAGAGCTGGTTTTGAAGGGATTATGTTCAGCGAGCACCATTACACCGCCTATAATCTAAGTCCCTCGCCGAACTTGTTGATCGCCGCGATCGCACAAAGAACGAAGCGCATTCGCCTCGGGGTCATGATCAACATCCTTCCGATGCACAATCCGCGACGTCTGGCCGAAGAATTCGCCATGCTCGACTACCTGACGCATGGCCGGCACGAGATCGGCGTCGGTCGAGGGGTAGACCAAAAAGAATACCTGCGCGAAGGCATCCCGATGGAAGAGGTTCGGCCGCGTTTCGAGCAAGGCCTCGACTTCATCATGAAGGCGCTTAATCAGAAGGTCTTTGCCCACAACGGCCAAGAGACTTCACTATGGCCGCAACCCCTCAAAACGCCGGTGAAGCATCCGTGGATCAGCGCGCTTAGCCCCGAGACCATGCCCTGGTGTGGCAAGCACGGCTACCGGTTGGCGACGGCGTTTCAACCGACCCAAAACGTGAAAGAAGCCTTCGCGGCCTATCGTGCGGCCGCGCAGGCAGCCGGGCATCCGCACGGACCGGAAAACACCATGGTGCTGCGCCCGGTTTTCGTCGCCGATAGCGAGGAAGAAGCGCGTGCGATGGCGGAGCCCGCCCTCAATCACATGTTTGGTCTGTTTCGCGAAGCGGTTGTCTTCAAAGATCTGGATCATGTTCCGAAGACTTTCGAGTTCTATTCGAATTTCTTCCGGCCATTTACTGGCGGCGCCGTTAGCTGGGAGCTCTTGAGCGACCTGGGAATAATCGTGGTCGGCTCTCCGTCAAGCGTGCGGGAACGCCTCGTGGCGCAGGCCAAGGAACTGCAAACCGGCAATATCTTGATGTGGGGGTCTTTCGGCACGCTGACCAAGGAACAGACGATGCGGTCCTACGAACTGCTCGGACGCGAAGTCGTTCCTGCCTTGGCCGAATTAAGTCCGGCAGCCGATCTCGCTGCTTAGCAGACAAATACGCGCAAGGGCCGGCGCGGAGTCTCTTTCGCGCCGGCATCAAAGCCATTTGTTGGACTTAGCATTGAGAGAGCGCATGTTCGGCACAAACTGGAAAACGTCTGAGCGGCTTTACGGGGTGACGGTCACCCGTGACGTTAAAATTGAAATGTCTGACGGAGTTGTCTTGGACGCGGATCTTTTCCGCCCCGACAGTCCGGGCCGGTTCCCGTGTCTGTTAGGCGTCCATGCCTACGACAAGGCGATGCAGACTACGCCATCGCTCCCGCGGGCGATGCAGGGGCAAAACGCTCAAGCCGAAGCCGGCGACCCAAATTTCTATGCCCGGCGCGGATATGCCCACGGCATTGTCAACGCTCGCGGCACGGGACAATCGGAGGGGCGCTACAGCCATTATGGGCGACGGGATGTTGACGATATACGTGAAGTGATCGCCTGGCTTGCGGCGCAGGATTGGTGTGACGGCAATGTAGGAATGTTTGGCGCTTCGTATTTTTCTGTCGCTGCCAAACAAGTCGCCGCGACCAATCCACCCGCGCTAAAGGCGGTTTGGGCGATGTACGGTTACACGGACTTTTACCGGGATAAATTTTATCACGGCGGCATTCTCGCGCGCTCATTCCTGACGTCGTGGGCCCGGCATCTTGCAAACGTACGCGTTGATCCGTGGTCTCGTGCGAATCTTGGCGACGAGGAATTCACTCGGCGCTTGGCCGCGCTGCAAAACGACCGCGACATCATGGCCGTACCGGAGTTGGCGGCCGCCGTGAAATCGCCGGACGCCGGCGCTCACCCGCTCATCATCGACGTACTCATGAATCCGCACGATGGCCCCTATTGGCGGGAGCGTGCGCCGGACCTGGAAGCCATTAGAATACCCATTATGTTGGGCGCCTGCTGGGGCATGTATGGCCTACACTTGCCGGGCGAATTTCGCGCGTGGGAGCATATCAAGGCGCCGAAGAAGATGCTCGTCGGGCCGCCGATTTATCTTGATCGCCCGATCTATCAATACGCTTACGCATCGCTGCGCTGGTTTGATCACTGGCTCAAAGGTTTGGATACGGGCTTCATGGACGAACCCCAGATCCAGATGTTTCTGCCCGGGGAAGATGGACGCTGGGTTGACGGCGCTGAGTGGCCGCTGCCGCAGACGCAATGGCATCCCTTCTACCTGCACCGCGACGGATTGCTGAGCGAACACGAGTTTTGGCCGGCTGAAGGCGGCACCAGCTACGAAGACAACGTCTTCAATGCACGCGGCGGCGCGAGCTTTACAACGCCGCCGCTGGTCGAGCGAACGGAGGTCATCGGCCCGGCAAGGCTTACCGTTTTTGCCTCAACGAGCGACGATGAAATCTTCTTTTTCGTCACGCTCTGGGACGTGCCGCTTGACGGAGACGCCCGGCTTTTGACCCGCGGCTGGTTAAGGGGCTCTCTGGCCGAAACAGACGATACCGGGTCAAAGCCGTGGCAGGCCCATCACACATTTCGCCGAAATCAAGCGCTGACGCCTGAACATATCTACCGCTTCGACATCAATATCGTGCCCACGGCAAACGTATTCAAAGCCGGACATCGCATCGCGGTGCGAATTAGCGGAGCCGACGATGATCCGCCGCGCACCTTCCTCGACCTCGTGGCTGAGGGACATTTGCTTCGGCAGCGGCCATCGTGGGTAACAATTCATCACGACGCCGATCATCCTTCAGTGCTTTATCTCCCCGTCACGAGTGGGAATCGCATAGGCACTTATATGTCGGGTGGAGTGAGCAAGCCCTCGACACCGGCCGTAGACGCCAAGAAAGGCTGGGACGCCTGGTGACGTTTTCGCTATCGAGTAGACGCCTGCTTGTCCCGGACCATTAAGTGGAAATGGCCCGCACGTTGGGGGCATGAATGTGCGAGGAATAACGCATTGCGGAGGTTCCTGTCCGCCGATTTGCCGGGAGTGTACTCGCGCCGGAACTGACATATTCTGTTGCTCGATCCGATCCTCGCGCGGCTGGCAACACGGGAAGCAGTTAGACTCCGGTAGATGACAAAGAGCGAGCGAGCGAGTTTCATCGAAAAACACGGCCTTTGGAGCGACGAGCAGAAACGGCTCGCCGCGGACCTCGTGCGCCGGGTCGAAGGCGAGAAACTGCGTTTTGTCCGGTTGGCCTGGGGCGACACCCACGGCTATTCGCGCGCGAAAACCCTGACCATTCCGGCTTTCGTTTCGGCGCTGACCGAAGGTTTCAATATCGGCGTTGCCACGACGACGCTGGATTCCGCCGGCGCCCGCGTTTTCGCTTCTTTCACGCCCGGCGGCGGCATGGGCCTGCCCGAAATGACCGGTTCTCCCAATCTGACCATTGTGGCCGACCCGGCAACCTTCCGGGTTCTTCCGTGGGCCGGCCGTGTTGGCTGGATATTGGGTGACGAATATTTCAACGACGGCAGGCCGTTCCATTTCTCGCCGCGCCAGATTTTGCGGAGGACAGCGGCGCAGCTTGCGGCGCACGGCTGGAAAAGCGTCATCGGCCCGGAGATCGAATGGTACTTGCTGCGCGTCGTCGATGCGCAGTTGAGCGAAGACAATGTCGGCGCTCCCGGGCTTCGCGGCCGGCCCATCAAAACGGCGCCGGTCGAACCCGGCTATCACTACCATTCCGAGTCGAATATGGACCTGATGCAGGAGGTGTTCGACGCGCTGGGCTCCGCCTTCGAAGCGTTGGGACTGGGCTTGCGCTCCATTGAAAACGAATGGGGTCCCGGACAGGTCGAATGCACATTCGCTCCGCGGGACGCGCTCGAAGCAGCGGATAACGTGCTGCTGTTCCGCACCGCCACGCGGCAGATCTGCAGACGCCTTGGCTATTTCGCGACTTTCATGTGCCGTCCGGCGCTGAAAGGCTTTTACTCCAATGGCTGGCACCTGCATCAATCGCTGGTCGATGCAACGACTGGCGAGAATCTGTTCATGCCGCGAAACGCCCGTGAAGTTCTTTCGCCGCTTGGCCAGTCCTATCTCGCGGGCCTGTTGCAATACGCGGCGCCGGCCACCGTCTTCGCGACGCCGACCGTCAACGGCTATCGGCGCTTTCGTCCAAATTCGCTCGCACCTGACCGCGCGACCTGGGCCTACGATCATCGCGGCGCCATGATCCGCGTCCTTGGCGGCGTCAACGATCCGGCAACGCGGCTGGAGAACCGCGTCGGTGAGCCCGCGGCCAATCCTTATCTTTACATCCTCGCGCAGATTGTGACCGGGCTCGCGGGCATCGAGACTAAAGCGGCATTGCCGCCATCAAGCGCGGAGCCTTACGCGGCCGAACGGCCGCTGTTGCCGAAGAGCCTGCCTGAGGCGCTCGATGCGCTCGAAACGGAGCCGTTGTTCCGCCACGCGCTCGGCGATATCTTTGTCGACTATTTCGTCAAGCTGAAGCGGACGGAAGCCGGCCGCTATCAAAGTTCACTGCAAGGAGCGCCGCCGGCCGACGAGCCAAGCGAGTGGGAACAGAATGAGTATTTCGATTTCTTTTGAGCGCATCGCACCGCTGGGGCGAACCGCCAAGCTGCGGCGCGAAGGATGACGGCGCTGGAGAAAATCGGCGCCGCGCCTGTCCGCGTCGGCAGCACCGCGCTCTACGACTGGGACGATCTGGTCCAGGAA
>Ga0302326_10025372_pt1 | contig 12025 bp, 10 predicted proteins | sample Palsa_T0_3_FD_202264 | JGI IMG/M metagenome (GOLD analysis project Ga0302326, IMG submission 202264) | Peat permafrost microbial communities from Stordalen Mire near Abisko, Sweden - Palsa_T0_3 | ecosystem: Environmental > Terrestrial > Soil > Palsa > Peat permafrost | place: Sweden: Abisko... | reverse complement strand
TTGTCCACCGTTCGACGATTACACTGAAAACACTCTGCCCTTGCGGCTGGATTGGAGATCATGACCCTCCTCACCTTAGCTCTCGCTTTTCAGGATACTGGCGCTACGAGCACGCCTCTCGGCCCATCGCCCGCCGGCACACATTCTGGCGCGTTGATGGAAATGCTGCACAACAGCGGTGCGACAGCCCAGGTCGTACTCGGCATCCTTTTGCTCTTCAGCATCTTTTCCTGGGCCATCATGCTCTCCAAGTGGCGTACCTTCCGTTCCGCAGAATCACAAAGCCGCAAATTCGTCCGCGCCTTCCGCAAGTCCGGTCGTCTGAGCGAGATCGCCGCCGTTGCCGACCAGTTCCGCCCCAGCCCGCTAGTTGCTGTCTTCCATGAAATCCACGATGAATATCAGCGCCAGGCTGGCGGACGCGGCACGCCGCCCAACCCGCAGGCGCTCGAGCGCGCTGCCCTAACCGCCGCCAGCGAATCACTAACTCTCATGGAACATCGCATGACCTGGCTCGCCACCATTGCCCAGTCCGCCACTTTTATCGGCCTCTTCGGAACAGTGATGGGGATCGTGGATGCCTTTCACGGTCTCGGCACTGCCGGCGCAGCCACGCTGCGAGCCGTTGCTCCGGGCATCTCAGAAGCTCTTATTACCACCGCCGCCGGTCTCGCCGTCGCTATACCTGCACTCATCGGCTATAACCAACTCACCGCGCGGCTGCGTGAATCCGCCGCACGCATGGACGACTTCGGGCGCGAGTTGCTCAATGCCATTGAAAATGCCGCACTTCTAGCGCCCACAGCTCCTCCAGTCGCTCCTCCACCTGTCATGCCCACATCTCATATGCTTGAAGACCCGCCACGACGGAGGTCGTTCTAGCCATGGCGTTCTCAGCGCGAGGCCGGACTCAGACCGTATTGGCGGACATCAACATCACTCCGCTGGTCGACGTCGTGCTTGTGCTTCTGCTCATCTTTATGCTCACCGCGCCGGTACTGCAGAGCGGTATTGAGGTCGCTGTCCCGCAGACACGCACCGTGGAACAGATCACCGAGCAGCGCACCGTGATTACCATCGACAAGGACCAGAATATCTTTCTCAACAACACTGGTACCGACCGCACCATTAGCATCAACGACCTCACGACAGCGCTTGGTCCGTCGCTGCCCGGATCGAAACGTGTCGTTTACATCCGCGCCGATAAGCAGGTTCCGTTCGGCGCATTTGCTTCCGTCATGGACTCCATCAAGCAGGCCGGCATAACCAATATCAGCATCATCATGCATCCGATAGAAAATAGCTCGCAACAATAGCGTCTGTCTGCGTTCAAAGTAACGATGGCCCTCACTCTCACAGCTCGTCCGTTAGCCAACGAAAAGTTCGGTAGCGGCCTTACGCTGGCCATTGTTCTCCACGTCGTTCTCGCTGTGGGCATTCTCACGGCGGCATTCGTCAACCCTTTCAATATAGATCGCTGGGGCGGGCACGAATCTACCGAAGGCGCTATTCAGGCTTCCATCGTGGATTCACTCCCACTCCCACCAAAAGCTCCGCCAGTAGATAAAGCGGTGCTGGTTCAGCCGGATGTCACACCCGCTCCCGCACCTCCACCCAAAGAAGCCACGGTCGCTCCGCCAAAAGAAACGGACGTGCTAATCAAAGGGAAGACAGCACCCAAGACCGTCAAGGTCGAAGCACCGGCGCCGCCCAAGCATCCGCAACCCACGCCAGCCACAACCAAAGCCGCTACCGGCGAAGCCGCTACCCAGATTCCGCAATCCATTGCCAAGAACAGCGTTGGCCAAGCCGCACTCACCGTTCAGGACCACGTATTCGGACAGCGCTATGCCTATTATTTTGACGCAGTGCAGCGCACCATCAACCAGAACTGGTTTGGCCGGGAAGCGGACCCCCGCACATCCATGGGCAAGAGCGTGAAGCTAATTTTTGACATCAACCACGACGGAACTCCCTCCAACATCCGCGTGGAGACCTCTAGCGGCTCGCCCAGCCTAGATCTTTCGGCGGTCCATGCCCTGCAGCGCGTAGACACCTTCGGTCCGCTCCCGTCCGGAAACAAGCAGACCGTAGAGGACACCTTCACCTACCGACCCCAGTGAGCCTGGCTGGCAGTTTGGCTTTCATTTCTCACAGGTCAACCGTCTACTATGCAGGAGATGCTTCTAAGGATGCGATCCTTACATTTGCTGCCCGGTCTGCAGCGGCTCGCCGCTCTGATCTGCGTTGCCGTCTGTGCCTTAACCGCAACCGCACAGGATCCCTTCCCCCAACTGCATCAGGACCTGAACAACAGCCGCATCCGCATCGCGGCGGCTGACTTCAAGGCCTCCGGGAGCGACCCCACCACCCCTGCGCAGAAGCACACGTTCGATACCGTGCTTTTTTCCGATTTGCAGAACGCAGGCATCTTCGATCTCGTCTCGAAGAGCATGCAGCCATCAGCATCGCCCGGCTACCCGGCGGAGATCAATCTAGCGCAGTGGTCGGCGCCGCCAGCCAGCGCCTCCATGGTTGCATTTGGCAATTTCGTCGTGCAAGGTGGACGCGTCATCGTCAATGGATTTCTGGACGACGCAAAAAACTCGCAATTCCCACAAGTCTTTGCCAAGCAGTACAACGAGGTGGCCGGTGAGGACTCAGCGCGGCAGATCGCACATCGCTTCGCCGACGAGATCATCTTCCGTCTCGGCGGCGGCATCAACGGCATTGCCGAATCCAAGATTTATTACATCAAGCTGGGCGGCCCTAACGATAAAGAAATCTGGGAGATGGATTACGACGGCGCCAATCAGCACCCCATCACCCATCTCGGTACAATTTCCATGTCCCCACGCGTTTCGCCGGATAACTCTCGTCTCGCCTTCAGTGCGCTCGATATGAGCGCCGGCTTCACGGTAAAAATGTATTCGCTACTCCTTGGCCGCATGGTCACTTTCTCCGGAGGCAGTAACAGTGGCGCACCCGCCTGGACTTCTGACGGCAACCAGATTGCCTTTTCCTCATCGCGCTCAGGCCATCCTGAAATTTGGGTTGCGGATACTGAAGGCCGCATTGCGCACCAGGTCACCAACTTCGGTTCTGACACCTCTCCCACTTGGAACCCAAAAACCAATGCGCAGATTGCGTTTATCTCCGGCCGCAGTAAACTCCCTCAGCTTTACATCATGGAATCCGACGGCTCCGGCGTGCAGCGTATGACTGATGGCGGTTATGCCAGTTCTCCCTCCTGGTCGCCCAACGGACAGTTCCTCGCCTTCGCATGGGACCGTAAATACGGTCCCGGCGCACCCGGCGGCCAAGACATTTATGTGATGGAGGTCGCCAGCAAGCGCTGGATCCAGCTCACCCATGACGAAGGCCGCTGCGACTTCCCTACCTGGTCGCCAGACGGCCGCCACATTGCCTATGCCAGCTCTGCGGGCGGGCGGGCAGCCAATTCAAAAATTATGACTATGCTCGTCGATGGCACACAGAAACATGCTCTCACCAGTGCTGGCGCGGACATGCCCAATTGGAGTTGGAAGTAGGATTATTATAGAATTGTCGTATCACGATGCACAGGTATCCTGCGTCCAATGGAGTATTGATTTTGTTACATGGGCCAAGCTCTTTGCTACTTTCCGCTTTCCCGCGCAGCACGGCTCACTGAATTCTTCATATGATGATTGAGGAAACCACTATGATCTCGACTCCACGCCTTCCCCAACCGATTCGCCGCTCGCTCCGCTATGCAGCCCTTATCGGTTCACTCGCGCTTATTACCGCCACCGGTTGCCACAAGAAACCGAAGATGCCCGGTCCCGATCAGCTCGCTCCTGGTACCAACCTGCCTGCGCCTACAGCGATGATTACTGCTGATCCGCTGGCCATCGATCTTGGCCAATCCGTAGTGCTGAACTGGCGTACCACGAATGCCACCGCCGTTTCGATTGACGGCATCGGTCAGGTCGCCGTCAATGGCACACAAACTGTATCGCCCGCCAACTCCACCAATTTCCACCTGGTGGCCAAGGGCGATGGCGGCACGACAGAGGCCAATGTCCGTGTCACCGTCAGAGTTCCTACTGTCGACCACAGCGGCGATATGAATAACAATGCCATGGGCTCTGAAGCAGAGTTCCAAGCCAACGTGCAGGACCTCTTCTTCGACTACGACAGCGCTGAGCTCCGCGCTGACGCACAGGCTTCCATATCTGCCGCTGCCCGCTACCTGAATTCTCATCTTGGCATTCGCGTTTTAATTGCCGGCTTCTGCGATGACCGCGGCTCAGCCGAGTACAACATCACCCTCGGTGAGAACCGGGCTGACTCCGCTAAGTCTGCTCTGGTCAGCGCCGGCGTCTCGCCCAGCCGCATCCGCACCGTAAGCTACGGCAAGGAGCGCCAGTTCTGCACCGAGGAAAACGAGAGCTGTTGGCAACAGAACCGCCGTGACCAGTTCAGCATTGACAAATAGGCAGATCGATCAGAAGACAAGCAGTGCCCATCCTGAACTTCGGGTTCCCCATCCATTGCATATCATCAAAAGTTTTGGGTGGGGATTCGCACAATGACTAGGAGCCTACCAATGTCTCTTCAAAAAATAATTCGCATGGCCGCTGTCCTGCTCGTCATCAGCGGCATCAATGCTCTGCCCTCCTATGCCGCCGAGAGCAAGGACATGATTCAGCTCCAGCAACAGATACAGGATCTCCAGAACGCTGTCGCGAAGCTGCAGCAATCCAATGACGAGCGCATGGGCGTCCTCAAAGATCTTGTCCAGCAGACTGCCGACTCTGTAAATAAGATGTCAATCGTCGTCAACGGATTCCAGCTGCGTATGCAGAACGTGCAGGACGCATCGTCTACCAAGAGCGATCAGCTTTCCGGGCAGATTCAGTCCCTCAACGACTCACTCGATGAGATGAAGGCGCGCATGGGCCGCATGGAAAAAGCTCTCACTGAGATCCAGAACCAGCAGGCTTCCGCCAATGCCATCCTCAATAATCTGCCCGGAAACGGCGCCGCACCTGCGGCCGGCCAGCCTCTGCCTGTACCCGGCACAAGCTCGACTACTTCTCCCGGCTCCGTGCTGCCCGCGCGCCAGGCCGCAACTCTCGGCATCCCAGTCGGAGATCTCTACAAGACCGCCTATGCGGATTACATGACCGGCAAATATCCACTCGCCGCCTCTGAGTTCAACAATCTCATCAGTACCTACTCCGACGACAATCTCGCCGGCAACGCATACTTCTATCTCGGCGAGATTGATATGAAAGCCCAGAAACTAACTTCCGCTGTGAAGAACTACGATCAGGTGCTGGAGCGCTACCCGGACAACGCCAAGATTCCTTCCGCACATCTGCACAAGGGTGAGGCGCTGATCGCAATGAAGAACACTGATGCCGGCTCACGCGAGCTACATACACTGATTCAGCGCTTTCCCAACTCCCCTGAAGCCACACAGGCGCGCACCAAGCTGGCAGCGCTACCTGCACGCTAGTAGCAGGCTTCGTTTTGCTCAAGCTCGCAACGAGGCCATCACCAGCTCCACACGCTTACGCTCTTCTCCCGTGAGCCCAAGTCGCGGCAACCGTGGCGCGCCTCCGTAATAGCCATTCAAGTCGCAGGCATACTTCACGCCGGCAATGCCTAGTTCCTGTATCAAACAATCTGCCATACGCAGCCTTAGGGCTTTCTCACGTGCCAGCTCTGGATTTCCATCTTTGAACGCCGCATATACCTCGTGACAAGCCTGTGGAGCGCATGCTGCCAGGCGTAACATCGCTCCGGCAATCCCTGCTTCCAGCAGCTCCACCAGATTTTCCGCATTGCCGGCGGCCATCATTTGCAAACCAACGGTCTTCATGCGCGTTTTAATAGCAGGCTTCGGAGGCGGCACGGCCAAACCTGCGCCACCGCCTAATGACTCCGCTGTGACAAATGTTGCCGGCCCTTCGTTCGTGATTTGCGCTTTCATCCGCCCTGTCACCGGGGCGAATACCGTGGTCACTTCAACCTCGCGCTTCACTTCGCGCATGGCTTCAACGATCGCACCGTATTGCACAGGCCTGAGTCCCGGCGCGTAGATTCCAATCACATTCTTGTGCGACGCCATCTCCGCGAGTCGCTCATACAGCAATACCGGCAGCGCGGAGCTGTCCGCTATGGCAGAAAAATACACCCCCGCATCCCAAGCTCCCAGCTTCATCTCCGGCACACTCAGCAGCACAGCATCGAAGCCAGCCTTCGCAGCCTGCTCGGCAACAGCCAATGCTCCGCGCACACTTTCTTTTGCAATGCCCGCAACCAACACCTTTTCCCGCGCCGCTGCCGCGCTCACCACCTGCAGCGTCTCTGCAACTTCGGCATCCGAAAGCGCACCTGTCTCGCCTCCCGGTGGCATCGCTACCAGGCCTGCGACTGGGGCAAGCGAATAGCGGCCAACATTGTGCTCCAGCTTGCGCCAATAGCTAGTCCCATCGCGGTAAAAGGGTGCCGTCAGAGGTACGTGAATTCCGTCGATCAACATAATGTGTTATCCCAAGTTTAGCCGCTTGGAGCTAAACTATTTTCAGCCTATGACTGAAGATTTTGAAGTCTCGCAAGGCAAATCCATTGGCGATCTCGGCCGCGAAGCCGTGTGGTTTTCCGCACACACCCTCTTAGCTATCCTCACGCTCTTTGGCCTGGTTGCGGTCATCTGGCTCTTCCATCCTGACCCCAACGCCATCTCACCCAAGCTGCTGGCCACTGTACTGGCGCTCCTCGTTCCCCTGGTGATCGGCTTCCTCATCACCAAGATATCAAGCAATGACATTGGCCGTTATGTCTGGATTTCCGGTTTACTCATCTTCGCCATCGTCTGCGTCTGGGTCATCGATCTCCCCACCGGCCCTGGCTTGTGTGAGCATTGCAGCCTGATGGAACGCCTCTGGCGAACCTTCTTCGACTTCCAGCACGGCAGCGGGCTAATGGGCGGCGACGGAGTGCTTATCGGCACCTGGGTCCCGCTCTCGCTCTTCGGATATGCGATCGGCTCCAAGTTTGCCGCCAGCACCGAATAGCTCTACACACCCACCGCTTCCCTTGCTGCATGCAATGCCTGCAGCGACTCCACAGCCAGTTCTCCACGCTGCAACGCTTCAATGCCCTCTGCCGCAGCGCGCGCTGCGGCCAGAGTTGTAATCGCCGGCACCCGAGCCGCCACTGCCGCTCTGCGGATAGCCTGGTCGTCGAACACGCTGTCCTGCCCGGTCGGCGTATTGATGATGAGCTGAATGCGGTCGCTCTTGATGAAGTCCACAACATTCGGCCGGCCTTCTTTCACCGCATATACGCGCTCCACTTGCATGCCGCCGTGTTCCAGCACATCCGCCGTTCCGTGCGTCGCCACCAGCTGGAAACCCATATTCACAAACCGCCGTGCCACTGAGGCCACATGCTGCTTGTCGTGTTCCTTCACGCTGAAAAATACAGTGCCCTTGGTCGGCAGGTACAGTCCCGCAGCAATCTGGGCCTTGGCAAACGCTTCACCAAAGGTCTTCGCAACTCCCATCACTTCGCCGGTCGATCTCATTTCCGGCCCCAGCACAGGGTCCACACCCTGGAACTTACCCCATGGGAACACCGGCGACTTCACAAAATAATGGTTGCCTGTACCAAGGTCCTCGCCGCTCGCCAGCTGCTCCGGCAACAACTGTTTCAGCGTGCGTCCAGTCATCAGGCGCGATGCAATCTTCGCCAACTGCAACCCGGTTGCCTTCGAAACATACGGCACAGTGCGCGACGCCCTCGGGTTCACCTCAATCACAAATACTTTGCCGCGCTGCACGGCGAATTGCAGATTGACCAGTCCCACTACATTCAGCGCAAGCGCGAGTTTGCGCGTGTAGGTGCGGATCGTGTTCTTCACTTCATCCGTCAAATCCACCGAAGGCAGCACACAGCTCGAATCGCCCGAGTGCACGCCGGCGATAATCACGTCGTTGCCATCGCACAGCGCATCAACGTCGACCTCCTGTGCATCCTCAAGGAAGTGATCAATCAGGACTGGCCGCTCCTGCGAGTACTCGATCGCCGTCGACATATACCGCACCACCGCGGCATCGTCATACGCTATCACCATCGCACGACCGCCAAGAACATACGAAGGCCGTACCAGCACGGGATACCCCACGCGCCGCGCGCCTTCGAGCGCTTCTTCCACGCTGGTCGCCATCGCTCCCGGCGGCTGCGGAATCTTGAGTTCCGTAATCAGCTTTCCAAAGCGCTTGCGGTCTTCAGCCAGGTCAATCGACTCCGGCGACGTGCCAATGATCGGCACCCCCGCCGCCTTCAGCGGCAGCGCCAGGTTCAGCGGGGTCTGTCCGCCGAACTGCACAATCATGCCTATCTCCGCTCCGCCGCTTGCCTCATGCTCATACACAGCCAGCACATCTTCCAGTGTCAACGGCTCAAAGTACAGCCGGTCGCTGGTGTCGTAATCGGTCGAAACGGTCTCAGGGTTGCAGTTCACCATGATGGTCTCGAAGCCATCCTCACGCAGCGCGAATGCCGCATGGCAGCAGCAATAGTCAAACTCAATGCCCTGCCCAATGCGGTTAGGTCCCGAGCCGAGAATGATGACCTTCTTCTTCGCCGTCGGTGCAGCTTCATCTTCTTCGTCGTAGCAGCTATAGAGATATGGCGTGAAGCTCTCGAACTCCGCGGCGCAGGTATCCACCAGCTTGAATACCGGCTTCACGCCCAGCTTCTTGCGCAACACGCGCACGCTCGCGCCTGAGTCTTTACCATCGAGTCCCAGAGCCGAAGCGAGCCGTTCATCGCTCAGCCCCATGCGCTTGGCAATGCGCAGATCGTGAGCCTCAAGAGTCTTCGCATCCAACTTCACGACTTCAGCTAACTCATCGGAAATCTGCTTCATCTGGTACAGGAACCACGGGTCCATCCCCGTGAATCGTGCAACGTCGCGCACGCTCATGCCCTGATCGAACGCATAGCGCAGGTATGCCAGCCGCTCCGGATGCGGCGTCACCAACCGCTGCCGCAGCCTGCGTGGATCGATAGTATCCCCCGAACCTTTTTTGCCGGTTTCGAGCGAACGCACCGCCTTCATCAGCGCTTCCTTGAACGTGCGGCCGATCGCCATCACTTCACCGACACTCTTCATCTGCGGCCCTAGAATCTCATCGGCCCCTGGAAACTTCTCAAACTGCCACTTGGGAATCTTGACTACCACGTAATCGATGGTCGGTTCAAAGCACGCCGGGGTTGCCTTGGTGATGTCGTTCTGCAGCTCGTCGAGCGTGTAGCCAACCGCCAGCCGCGCAGCAATCTTCGCAATCGGAAACCCTGTCGCCTTCGACGCCAGCGCCGAACTGCGGCTCACGCGTGGGTTCATCTCAATCACCGTCATGCGGCCGTTCTGCGGATTCACCGCAAACTGCACATTGCTTCCGCCGGTCTCCACACCAATCTCGCGGATAACCGCGATCGCCGCATCACGCATGCACTGGTACTCGCGGTCAGTGAGCGTCTGCGCAGGCGCTACAGTGATCGAGTCACCGGTATGCACGCCCATCGGGTCAAAGTTTTCGATGGAGCAGATGATCACGACGTTGTCTTTCAGGTCGCGCACCACCTCCAGCTCATATTCCTTCCACCCCAGCACGCTCTCTTCAAGCAAGCACTCATGCACTGGCGAGAGGTCCAACCCGCGCGACAAAATCTCCATCAGCTCTTCGCGGTTGTAGGCGATGCCACCACCGCTGCCGCCCAGCGTGAAGCTGGGCCTAATCACCACCGGAAACCCCAGCTTGCCCGCAAACTCCAGCCCATCGCGAATATTGTTCACCAGCATCGATTTCGGCATATCGAGCCCGATCTTGGTCATCGCGTCCTTGAACAGCAGCCGGTCTTCCGCCTTCTTGATCGCTTCGAGCTTCGCACCGATTAGCTCGATGCCGTAGCGATCCAGGACGCCTGCATCCGCAAGGTCGACCGCGAGATTCAGCGCCGTCTGCCCACCGACCGTCGGCAATACTGCAAACTTTCCCTTTAAAGCATCGAGCGATGCAGCTTCCACGCGCAGAATCTCTTCGAGATATTGCGGCGTCAGCGGCTCAATATAGGTGCGATCAGCCACATCCGGATCGGTCATGATCGATGCTGGGTTGGAATTCACCAGCACCACCTCATACCCTTCGGCCATCAGCGCCTTGCAAGCCTGCGTGCCCGAGTAGTCGAACTCCGCCGACTGCCCAATCACAATCGGGCCCGAGCCAATTACGAGGATCTTCGCAATGTCATTCCTACGCGGCATTTACTTCGCACCTACCTGAGTTCTCACTTTTTTGAACTCCTCCATCATCTTTCTGAAGTCCTTGAACAGGTAGTGCGAATCGTGCGGCCCGGGACTCGCCTCTGGGTGGTACTGCACGCTAAACATCGGGTCGCTCTTGTGCTTCAACCCGGCCAGCGTGTTGTCGTTCAAATTCACATGCGTCTGAACGACGTCATCGGGTAACGATGCCGGGTCGACGTTGAAGTTGTGGTTCTGTGCGGTAATCTCCACCTTGCCTGTCGCAAGATTCTTGATGGGATGGTTCCCACCGTGATGCCCGAACTTCAGCTTGTAGGTTTTGCCACCCAGCGCCAACCCAAAAACCTGGTGCCCCAGGCAGATGCCGAAGATCGGAGTCTTGCCCTGCAGAGCACGCACATTCTCAATCGCATACTCCAGCGGCTCCGGGTCGCCCGGACCGTTCGAGAAGAAGACTCCATCCGGCTGCATCGCCAGCACCTCAGCCGCAGAAGTTTTCGCCGGGACCACCGTCACTCGGCAGTTCTCGCGCGCCAGCATCCGCAGAATGTTTTGCTTGATGCCGAAGTCATAGGCCACCACATGCATCTGTTTCGCAGATGCAGCTTGATCCGTGCCAGGCAGCAGCTTGTCGCCGGTCTGGTTGCGAGCCTCGCTAGCATCCCACGAGTACGCTTCCTTCGTCGTAACCACGCTGGCCAGATCGGTGCCATCCATTTTCTTGTGAGCGAGAGCTTTGGTCACCAATGCATCGGTATCTTTTACCGCAGTAGAAATTACGCCACGCATTACACCGTTGGCGCGCAGGTGCCGCACCACCGCCCGCGTGTCGATCTCCGCAATCACCGGAACACCGCTGCGCTCCAGATATTCATCGGCAACTTCTGTCGAACGCCAGTTCGAGCTCACCGGCGAAAACTCGCGCACCACCAAACCCTCGATGTAGGGCTTCGCGGACTCCGCATCGCTCGGCGAAGTTCCGTAGTTGCCGATGTGCGGATTGGTCAGCACCACGATCTGCCCCGCATAGGAGGGATCGGTGAAAATTTCCTGGTAGCCGGTCAGAGATGTGTTGAAGACCACTTCGCCAACGCGCTCGGTTGTCGCGCCAAATGCCTTGCCGCGAAATAGGCGCCCATCTTCAAGGGCCAGAATCGCTTGCATGGCATCTCCTGCGAATGTGATGTCTCTATGTTAGCAGCCGGAGCAGTGCATAAATTCTCACTGCTTTCCACACGCGATAGGTTTTCGAGCAACAGAAAACCCGGCCAAGGCCGGGCTGTCCGCTTGCAGCAGAGCCTGCGCCAAACTATCGGCGGCGACAGTGACGGTGGTGGTGCCGAACCCAGCAATGCCGGGCGGCATGGGCTGGGGTCACCGCTCCTGCCAGGGTGGCAAGAACGATCAACGAGAGAAGGACCTTCTTCATTTGTTTAGTCTCCTGAAATACAACAGCAACAGCATACATCCCCAAACGCGCACAACCATATTTAGTTGTGCTAGTTGCAATAAAAAGTAGTCCTACACAGCCAAGACATGTAAACAAAATCAATGGGGAACCTGCGCAGGTTCCTTTCTACTCGGAAGGATGCTCAGCTCATGAACCACATTGCTTGGCCGCAGGACGCCTTGATGCAAGCCATGAGATTCTGGATTTGTCACTCATGCCGAAGCCATCAACCCCGTCGCGCCGCAGCC
>Ga0302326_10025371_pt1 | contig 12025 bp, 11 predicted proteins | sample Palsa_T0_3_FD_202264 | JGI IMG/M metagenome (GOLD analysis project Ga0302326, IMG submission 202264) | Peat permafrost microbial communities from Stordalen Mire near Abisko, Sweden - Palsa_T0_3 | ecosystem: Environmental > Terrestrial > Soil > Palsa > Peat permafrost | place: Sweden: Abisko... | reverse complement strand
GCGAGAGCATCGCGCAGAGCGACGTGCAGGCCGAAGGGTGCCTTTATGCCACCTACCCCAGCACCGAATGGTTGAAGGTGCCCTGCGCGGAGCCTAAGGCTGTGCCAGCCGCCCCGCGAATCAGGGGGGCGAGCCGCGGTATCGTCGGCGATGGCACGGATTATTCGGCGGCGGTCAGCTCGGGTTTGATCAGTAGAACCATGGGCTCCTTTCCGATTTTCACGTCGACGGGCGAGGAAGACGGTGGCAGCGCGAACGATTACACGCTGCAGCTCAATACCAACTCCCAGGACTGCCCTGGCAATCCGGCGAACTGCTCGGCCTTCGTTCAGTTCTTCTATGGGCCCGGGGAAGGATTTTTCCAATATTGGCTGATCGGCTGGCCCACTACCTGCCCCAGTGGGTGGGGCACGTACCCCTACGACACGTCCGATTGCTACCGGACTAGCCCCACGGTGTCGGTACCCGCGGAGCCAGTCTCCTCCGTGCTCGAGACTGTAAAGCTGTCGGCCTCGGCCAAGGCGGGCGGCCAGGATAGACTGATCGTGACTATAGGGACCGAGGCTTATACCACCTCGATGAAGGAAGCCCAGCTCAAGCTCGCCCCTAACTGGACCGAGTCGGAGTTCAACATTTTCGGCGGTTGCTGCGGGTCGGAAGCCGTTTTCAATAGCGGCACCTCCATCAGGGTGAAGGTCGGGGTGACCAACGGCACTACAAATGCGCCGATTTGCGAATCGAACGGCTTGACACTTGAATACAGTAATTTGACGCTTGGCAAAAAGTGCACGGCTGTGGGCGGCACGGCTCCTTATATCGTGTTTAACGAGTCGAACTGACGCGGCCGCGCTGCCGGATTAGCGCTGACCACGAGTGCAGGCCGAAGGGGTTTTCTCTCGGCCTGTTTTTTTGCACTACATATGTTACTAGTAACACTTTCAGTACATGTGTAGCAGATATGGACCTCGGCTCCCAGTGTGGATGCGCCAGGATATCTCGCCCGAACCTGGAGGAATGGCAGTCATGGCCGACGAAAATCACACCGTACCGGGCCTCATGGGAGGCTGGGACAGCGCCGTGCTGGTGCCGGTGGCCGAAATCAACCAGCACATGCTGCAGATCGTGCGTGCGAGCGCCGACGAGTCTGCTATGGCATCGCGGCCGCAACCGCGGCTGGTGAGCGCATTGAGTGAGCTGTGGCGCGCGCTGGATCCGGCCGCGCTGCAACGGCTCGCGAACTGTCCTTATCTGCTGCTCGATGCCGGCTTTGCCGCACCCGAACGCTGGGACCGGCTGGCGTTGGACAGCGGCGTCATGGACGGCGCCGCCTCGCGCGGCTATTTCGCGAGTCCGGCGGGCGTGGCGCTGGTGCGGCGCACGCTGGTGTTCGCCTGGCATCTGGCGCGCTCCAATCGCATGACCGCGCGGGTGTTGCTCGGCATGACGCCGCAATGCGCCGGGCGCATCGCGGCCAGTACGCTCAAGGATCTGGAGCTGCTGGCGGAGTTGTGTCCGCTGTGGGTGGCGCCGCGCTGGGAGACGCACTCGACGGTCTGGCGGCAGCTAATCCAGGCAGCCATCGACGGCCGCGCAGCGCCCCTACGGCGGGTGCAATTGCGCGGGTTGCAGCTGCTGGCGGCGGGCGAGCGCAGGGGCGACTGACGGCTAGGATGATATACTTGTGATATGTATATCATTGGAGTCAGCCATGCGTGTCGCGAAATGGGGCAACAGCCTCGCGGTTCGGCTACCTGAGTCAGTGGTGAAAGTCTTGGGCCTTAAATCCGGCGATGAAATAGAAATAGTGGTCACGGGCACCAGGCAGTTCCAGGTCGGCCACGAGCGCAGCCGTGAGCGCGCGCTGGCGCGCCTGCGTGCGCTCAAACGACCTCTGCCGAAGGGTTTTCGTCTTGAACGCGAGCAGGCCAATGAGCGCTGAATGCTTCCTCGACACCAATGTTCTGATCTACGCCTTCGCGGCCGACGATCCCCGCAGCGCCCGCGCCGAAGCGCTGATAGAGGCCGGAGGCGTCATCGGCGTGCAAGTGATCAACGAATTCACCAACGTCACGCGCCGCAAGCTCAGTTGGCCTTGGGAACAGATCGAGGCGGCGCTCGCGGTCATTGCTGAGCTGCTAGGACCGGCACGAGCGCTCAATGTGGCGATCCATTCGCACGCCGTCGCGTTGGCGCGTAGCCACACGCTGGCTTTCTACGATGCCTTGATCGTGGCGGCGGCGATCGATGCCCGTTGCCGCTGGTTGCTCAGCGAGGATTTGCAGCAGGGCCGGCAATTTGGTGCCCTCACGATCGAGAATCCGTTCCGGGAGGCGTAAGGCCGCTAGGCATACTTCACCGCCGCGATGATCCCTGTCGATGCTTCGGCGCTCCTCTGCCCTAGCTCCCCGCCATGTGCTAAGTTGCGCGCCCCATGCTTGCCCTGTCGACCCGAGCGCTGACCAAGACCTATAAGAACGGCGTGCATGCGCTGCGCAGCGTTGACCTGGACGTCGAGCAAGGGGATTTCTTCGCACTGCTGGGCCCCAATGGCGCCGGCAAGACCACCCTGATCGGTATCGTGACCTCCTTGGTCAACAAGACCAGCGGCAGCGCCAGCGTGTTCGACTTCGATATCGACCGCCAGATCGAGCGCGCCAAATCCTGCATCGGCGTGGTGCCGCAGGAGCTCAACTTCAACCAGTTCGAGACCCCGCTCACCATCGTCATCAACCAGGCCGGTTTCTACGGCATCGAGCGCAGCGAGGCGCGCACGCGTGCCGAGCGTTATCTACGGCAGCTGCAGCTCTGGGACAAGCGCAACAGCGCCGCGCGCGGACTGTCGGGCGGCATGAAGCGGCGGCTCATGATCGCACGCGCGCTCATGCATGAGCCACGGCTGCTGATCCTGGATGAACCCACTGCCGGCGTGGACATAGAGATTCGGCGCACGATGTGGGATTTTCTGCGCGACATCAACGCCCGCGGTACCACCATCATTCTGACCACCCACTATCTGGAAGAGGCCGAGAGCCTGTGCCGCAACATCGCCATCATCGACAAGGGCGGCATCATCGAGCGTGACCGCATGAGCAATCTGCTGCGCCGGCTCAACACGCAGACTTTCGTGCTCAACACCCGCAATCCTATGCTCGAGGCGCCGGCGGTCGCGAACTTCAGCGTGCGCCGTATCGATGAAACCACGCTCGAGGCCGACATCGCCAAAGAGCAGAATCTCAATGAGCTGTTCGAGCAGCTCACGCGCATGGGTGTGGAAGTATTGAGCATGCGCAACAAGGTCAATCGCCTCGAGGAGATCTTCATGCGCCTGGTAGAGAATCGCAGCGGCAATGTCTAGCCTCATGCCCAATATCCCGACCCTGCTGCCGCTCGCGACCGTTCGCTGGGTGGGCCTCAAGACCATTGTGATCCGCGAGTACAGCCGCATTGTGCGCATCTGGGGCCAGACGCTGGTGCCCTCGGTGGTCACGGCGACGCTGTATTTCGTGATCTTCGGCAGTCTGATCGGCCGCCGCGTCGGGCCCATGGCGGGCTTCGACTACCGGCAGTTCATCGCCCCCGGGCTGATCATGATGTCGATCATCACCAACTCCTACGGCAACGTGGTGTCCTCGTTTTTTGGCGCCAAATTCGGCAAGCACATCGAGGAGCTGCTGGTCTCGCCGCTGCCGAACTGGATCATCGTCGCCGGCTACGGGCTCGGCGGAGTCATGCGCGGCATGATGGTCGGACTGGTGGTGACGGTGGTGTCGTTGTTCTTCGCGCGTCTGCCGGTGGCGCACTTCGCCGCCATCATCGCCGCCGCGGTGCTGACCTCATCGGTGTTTTCGTTGGCCGGGTTCATCAACGCGGTGTTTGCGCGCAACTTCGATCAGATGAATTTCATCCCGGTGTTCGTGCTGACGCCGTTGACCTATTTCGGCGGGGTGTTCTATTCGGTGTCCATGCTGCCTGATTGGGCGCAGAGGCTGTCATACATCAACCCGATCCTGCACATGGTCAACGCCTTTCGCTTCGGCTTCCTGGGCACCTCGGACGTGCACGTGGTGTTCGCGTTCGCGCTGATGCTGCTGCTGACCGTGGGGTTGTTCGCCGTGGCCGTGGAACTGCTCAACCGCGGGGTCGGGATCCGGGATTAGGTATCGGCATTGAGCTCTGTGATGGCGTTTTTTTTGAGAAATCGAGCGTTATTACAAAAGTTATAACGTGCGATTTTCCAAATTTTTGACCCGCGGCGCGCCGGGATCGCACTGCAGCAAAATGGGTCCAGCGCCGCTTTACGCACGGCGCGCGATCAACGAATGCCCTGCAATCCCCTATTGGTAGCAGGCGCCCGACCCGTCTTATGCCCACATATAGACGTAAAATCCGCGACTTACGTCACATTGTCACTGGAGCTTCACGGAACCTTCATCTGCCGTCCATGAGCATGCCCTAGCGTGGTTTCATGAACCGTGCCCAACTCATCATGGCTCGATTCGACATGGCCGAGTACCGCCTGTGCCGCGGATTGAACCGCGGCGCGGGATTGCCTTGGGTGCGCTCGGTGTTTCAGGGAGCCAGCCGGCTCGGTGACGGCCTCGCCTGGTACGTGCTGGTGGGGGTGCTGCCTTTGATCTACGGCCAGGCGGCGGTACGCCCGGCGCTGGTCATGGCGGTCACAGGGCTCATCGGCATACTGATCTACAAATGGCTCAAGGGCCGATTGCTGCGCGAACGGCCATTCATCCGCCACCCGGGCATCACGCTGGCTATGCCGCCGCTCGACCGCTATAGCTTTCCATCCGGCCATACGCTGCATGCCGTGGCCTTCACCTGGCTCACGGTGGAACGATTTCCCGAGTTCGCGTGGGTGCTGATTCCGCTGTCCGGCATGATCGCGGCCTCGCGCGTGGTGCTGGGACTGCACTATCCCAGCGATGTGCTGGCCGGGGGCGCCATCGGCGCGGCGCTGGCCATGCTGGCGCAGAATTTCCTCTGAACGCATGCGGGTACTGTTCATTTCCGATGTCTATTTCCCGCGCGTCAACGGCGTATCCACCTCCATCCGCACCTTTCGCAGCGACCTGACCGCAGCCGGCATTGAAACAGTACTGGTGGCGCCGGCCTATGCCGAGGGCGCCAAGGCCGAGCCGAACACGATTCGCGTGGCTTCAGCCGGAGTGCCGCGCGACCCGGAAGATCGACGCATGAAATGGGGCGCGCTGCAGGCGGCGCTGGCGCCGCTGGCCGCGCAGCACTTCGATCTGGTGCATATCCATACGCCATTCATCGCTCATTACGCCGGCGTGGGGTTTGCGCGCCGGGCACGCATTCCGGTCGTCGCCACCTATCACACGTTCTTCGAAGAGTACTTGCACCACTATGTGCCCATGCTGCCGCGTGCGCTGGGCCGAGTGCTGGCGCGCCGCTTCACGCGCTCGCAATGCGCACAGCTCGACGCCATCGTTGTGCCGTCCGAACCCATGCGCGCGCTATTGCTCGAGTACGGCATCCGCGCGCGTACACAGGTAATCCCCACCGGCCTGCCGGCGGATCGCTTCGTGCAGGGTAATGGGGCGCGCTTCCGCGCCAGCCACGGCATCCCCAAGGATCGCCCGCTGCTGCTGTACGTCGGGCGCGTGGCGCATGAGAAGAATATCGAGTTCCTGCTGCATAGTTTCGTGGCGCTGCGGCGCGCACGCCCCGATGCCATGCTCGCGATCGCGGGCGAGGGACCGGCGCGCGCGCACCTGCAGTCGCTGGCCGTGCAGCTGGGCATCGCGCCGCAGATGCATTTCATCGGCTATCTGGATCGTGAACGCGCGCTCGGCGACTGCTATGCGGCTGCCGATGTATTTGTATTCGCCTCCCGGACCGAGACTCAGGGGCTGGTGCTGTTGGAAGCGCTCGCGCAGGGCAGCCCCGTGGTTTCAACGGCCATACTGGGCACGGCCTCGATTCTGCAGCCGGGCTGCGGCGCGCGCGTGGCGCCCGAAAAGCCCGACGTGTTCGCGCAAACCGTCGTGGACGTTCTCGACGATCCACAACGGGCGGCAAAACTCTCGGCGCAGGGGCGCCAGTATGCACAGACCTGGGCCTCGGCCAACATGGCCTGGCGTCTGGCCGAGCTGTACCGCGAGCTCGGCCACGCAGGCGCCGAGACGCATACGGCCGCGGCCGCCTCAATCTAGGCTTTCCGCCCCCGGCGCGGGGCTATTCAATGCCAGACCACGGTTACCGCACGGTTGCGGTCGGCCAAACCTGTTATGACGGTCGAGGGCGTTCCTGACCGCGAGCTGGTATTCAGGTTGTCCCGACGATCCGCGAGCACGCTCTTTTCTCATGGACAATCGTGAACACGAAATTGACCGCGGTGCGCACGATGCGGCTTGGGTTCGTCGCGATGGTGGCGTTGCTGCTGACCGTCGGTGTCGCCGCCTATCGCAGCGCCATCACGGCCAATGACAGCGCGGAATGGAGCGAGCACACGCGCCAGGTACTTGAGAATGTCGAACTGCTGCGACTGGCGATGGAGAATGTTGAGAGCGGATATCGCGATTTTGCCTTGAGCGGCGACGGCGCATTTCTGCTGTCGTCCGGCGACAATATTTCGCTGGTCGACCAGGAACGTAAATACTTGCGGGCGCTGACCTCGGATAACCCCGAGGAGCAGCGACGGCTCGACATACTCGACGATCTGACACAACAGCTCATCCTGCGCGGCCAGGCCTTTGTGCGCTTGCCCAGATCAGGCGCTGCGCAGAGCCCGGTGGCGGCCGTCCTCAAAGCACAGATCGATCCCATCCTGGTCAAATTCCGCTCCGTCACCGTGGACATGAGGGACGAGGAGCGCCGGCTGCTGCAGATACGTGACACGGGCGCGCAGCATACCTTTCGCCAGACGCAAGTGGCTCTGATCGCCGGCACCGCGCTGGGGGTGCTGATTGCGCTGGCATCGGGCTGGATGTTGCCGCGCGCCTATGGCGAGCGCTTGAAAGCGGAGAATAAGCTCAAGCGCCTCAACCGGCTGTATGCCATGGTCAGCGGCATCACGGCGCTCGGCATACGCGCGCGCGATCGCGACGATCTGTTCGGAAACTCCTGCCATATCGCGGTCGAGCACGGCGAATTCGCGATGGCATGGATAGGTCTGTCCGATCGAGGTGGAACCAGGCTCGTGCCGATGGCTTGGGCCGGAGCCGACTCAGAGGCGCGCGCGGCGATTGAGGGCGTGTTCAGCTCGGATGACGGCACGCTGCAAGGGAATACTCTGGTCGCGCAGGCCATTCGCGGGAAGGCAACCCTGGTCGCCAACGATGTGCAGAGCGACCAGAGGATGCTGCTCGCGAGAATGCACGTCAAAGCAGGCGTGCGTTCGATAGCCATTCTGCCGCTGATCGTCGCCGATAAGGCCATCGGCGTGTTCGTGCTGTACACGAATAACGTCGAGTTTTTCGATGCCGCGGGACTGACACTGCTGACGGAGCTCGCCGACAACATCGCCTTCGCAATAGACCATATGGAGAAGCAAGAGCGGCTTGACCACTTTGCCTACTACGATGCGCTCACCGGACTTGCCAACCGCAGATTGTTCCTAGATCGGGTTACGCAGCACATGCTCAGCGCTACCAGCGGCGGCCATAAGCTGGCCCTGTTTCTGTTCGATTTGGAGCGCTTCAAGAAATTCAACGACAGCCTCGGCCGCCCTGTCGGCGATGCGCTGCTGAAGCAGGTCGCCGATTGGCTGGCGCAGAACGCCGGCAACGACAATGTCGTGGCCCGTATGGGCGCGGATCAGTTCGCGGTGGTGCTGCCCGATGTGTCGCACGAGGCCGGCGTTGCTCGCTCGCTTGAGAAAACGCTGGCGGCTTTTCTCAATCATGCCTTCAGTCTGAATGATGTCGTATACCGGATCGCCGCCAAAGCCGGCGTGGCGCTGTTCCCCGACGATGGCACCGACGCCGACACGCTATTCAAAAATGCCGAGGCGGCGCTCAAGAAAGCCAAGGTTGCCGGCGACCGCTACCTGTTCTACGCGCAGAAGATGACCGAAACCGTGGCCGGCAGCCTCGGCATTGAAAATCGGCTGCGTCAGGCGCTCGAGCGAGAGCAATTCGTGCTGCACTACCAGCCCAAGGTCAACCTCGTCACCGGCAAGGTCACGGGCGCCGAGGCGTTGATCCGATGGAATGATCCGCAAACCGGCCTGGTGCCGCCCGCGCGCTTCATCCCGATCCTGGAAGAGATCGGACTGATTCATGAAGTCGGACGCTGGGCATTGCACAAGGCGATTGAGGACTACCATCGTTGGCGCAACGCCGGCCTGACTGCCGTGCGCATCGCGGTGAATGTGTCGCCGTTGCAATTGCGCAGCCGCAGCTTTGTCACCGAGATCGAAGAGGCCATCAGTATGAGCCCTGAGGCGGCGGCAGGCCTTGAGCTGGAGATCACCGAGAGCCTGATCATGGAGGACGTCGATCACAGCATCGTCAGCCTGCTGGCAATCCGCGCCATGGGCGTGACCATTGCCATCGACGATTTCGGCACCGGCTTCTCCTCGCTCAATTACCTGTTCAAATTGCCCGTCAACACGCTCAAGATCGACCGCGCATTTGTGGTCGACATGATTTCGGGAGCGGGTGGGCTGACACTGGTCTCGGTCATCGTCAATCTGGCGCATGCGCTGAAGCTCAAAGTGGTGGCCGAAGGCGTGGAGACGGAGGCGCAATTGCGTCAACTGCGGCTCCTGCACTGCGATGAAATGCAAGGCTATCTATTCGGCAAGCCGGTGCCAGTCGAGATCTTCGAAACGAAGTATCTGACGCCTGCCGATGGCCTGGCGCTGGATGCCGCGCGGCTGCGCGTTACCTGAATTTGCTGAGCCTGAGCGGTGTTACCGCGGGCTCAGCACGGTGAGCTCGGTGCGTCCGAGCAGGCGTCTAAAGCCACGATCAAACGTGACCAGGTGGCTGCCGAGTGTTCTGACGGCGGCTGCGATCCAGGCGTCGGTGATGTCATTGGCGGCTAGTCTGTGATCGCGGCTGAGCTGCCGAAGCGTCGGCCACTCGCGTCCGAGTTCCGGCATGTCGATGCCGGGAATGGACAGTAGCGAGTCGATATACGCGATGGCCTCGTCGATGGGCGTCGGCACAACGAAGATCTTGGGATTTGTTGCCAGACGCAAAAACCCGGCAGCGACCATCGGTAGAATTTCAACGTTTTGCCCAGTGGCGCATCCGGCGATTGCCAGAGCCAGCCAGCCGGATGCCGGTTCGTGTTGAGGATGGTCGGTACGAGAAGCGGCCAGCAGGACGTTGAGGTCAGGTGCCATCGTCCGCCGCGTCGAGCAGCGATCGATTCGAAAGCGGATCGATACCCTGAGCGAGCCCGCCTTGGCCGATGTGAATCGCTAGTGCCTTGGGCAGTATGTCTCTAGCTGAACCAGGACGCCGGAGCCGCAGACGCAGGCCTTCCTCGATCAATGCGGTGAGGCTTTTACGCTCGCGTGCTGATACAGCCTTCGCCTTGACCAGCAGTTCATCGTCAAGATCGAGTGTGGTCTTCACGAGCCAATCATACAGAAATCTGTATGCAAGATCAACGGCATCTTCGAGGGCTCAGAATGCGTCTAAGCGATTGAATTACATCACTTAAGAAAATGGCGGTACCCGCAAAGTGTGCAACTGACTCCTTATTCTAGTAAGGGGCTCAAGCGTGTTGGGCGGGTGTAATCTGCGTGCGATGAATAAGGGGAAGACGGCCTGGGTGGAGCGGCTGTTCGCGCAACACGGGACAGCCCTGCAGGCATTTTTTCGCCGACGGATCCGGGTGGCGCCCGACGCGCCGGACCTCGCACAGGAAGTCTATGTCCGCATGCTGCGCCTCAGTGACACCGATGCCATACGCAACCCTGAGCTGTATCTGTTCACCGTGGCCAACAATCTGGTCAAGGAGAACGGGGTGCTCGAGAAGCGGCGCAGCGCCTGCGAGGATATCGACGATCTGGCGGTGCAGGAGCAATTGGCCGAACTGCCGCAGTTCGATGGCGAGATCGATACTGAACAGCGCTCGCAGCGGCTGCGCGAGGTGCTGGCGCAGTTGTCACCCAAATGCCGCGCCACGGTCATTCTTCAATATCGCTACGAGATGAGTTATCAGCAGATCGGCGAGCGCCTGGGCATTTCCACACACATGGTCAAGAAGTACCTGAGTCAGGCACTGGGCCACTGCCGGCGACGCATGGAGCGTCTGAGATAGAAGCATGGGCAACGAGAATCACGCGGTTCGTTCCGCGATCGCACAGGAGGCGCTCGATTGGTTCGTGCTCAATCGTGGCCGAATACTGTCGGCCGAACAACGTGCCGCATTTGGTGCGTGGCTCAAGTCCTCGCCCCTGCACGTCGAGGAATACCTCAAGACCGCAGCCATGTCGCGCAGTCTGCACCAAGCGGTCGATGCCATGGATATCGGCATGGATGCATTGATTGCCGAGGCGCGTGCCGAAGAAAACAGCGGCGTGATATCGCTTTGGAACCGCAGAGGTCCCGATGTTCCCGAGCCCCGAGCGCGACGGCTGCTTCGACCACGACAAGCCCTGGCCATGGCCTGCGCCGTGCTGCTGGTGCTGGTGGCGGCGGTCTGGATGCAGCGTGACGGTCAGCGCTTCGGCGTGGCCAGGGAATTCGTGACCGCGCACGGCGAGCAGCGATCCTGGCTGCTGCCTGACGGCACCGGCCTGAATCTGAATTCCGATTCCGCCGTGATCGTCCGTTACAACAAGCGCGAGCGGCTCATAAAAATGGAACGCGGGCAGGCGCTGTTCCGCGTCGCGCACGAGAGCCAGCGGCGCTTTCGCGTGGTCGCAGGAGATGCCGGCGTGATTGCGGTGGGCACGCAATTCGATGTCTGGCGCAGACCCGATTCGACACTGGTCACAGTGGTGGAAGGAAAAGTGGCCGTGTTTACCGGTGAGGCGCCATTACCGGCGCTGGCCGTGTTGCCGTCGCAGGCGCTATCGGTCAGCGCCGGTGAACAGGTTCAGATCGACGATCATTCCAGGCTGGCGCGATCTGCGGCGGCCAATGTGCAACAGACGGTGGCATGGGTGCAGCACCAAATAGCGTTCGACCGGCGCCCCCTCGGCGATGTGGCCGAGGAATTCAATCGCGATGGCGGCACGCCCATCGTCATTCAAAGCGAGCGCCTGCGCGCCATCCCGATCACCGGCGTCTTCAGCGAGTACGACACTGACTCATTCGTCGCGTTCATTTCGCGGCTTGATGATGTGGCGATCGAAAGAACGCCCGACCATATCCTGATAGTCGATAAAGTTAAAAAGTAGTACCCGAGCTCCGGCCCGTCCCCTCTTTCTCTAATGAGGGCCGCGTAACAGCGGCCAGACGATCGAACAAATGAAACATGGGGGCGTGCGCGCGAAGCGCCAGATCGCATTTTTTTGTGCCGTGCTCAGTCCATGGCTCAGTGCCACTGTGCAGGCGCAATCCAATGCCGCCCCCGTCACCGCGATCGCCACGCAGCCATTGGATCGAGCCCTGGCGGCGTTCGCGAAGCAAACGGGGTTGCAGGTGGTGTACGTGTCCGGGGCAGTGAGTGGTACGACTTCCAAAGGCGCGCCGACGGGTCTGACCCCGCGCGAGACGCTGAGCCGGCTGCTCGAAGGCACCGGCCTGAGCTTCGAGTTTCTGAACGAACGCACGGTGCGAATCTTCGCGATAAAACCTGCCGCGCATTCCAAGGACGATCCCGGCCCCCCCACCTTGCCCCAAACCGACACGTCCAAGCCGCCTGACGGCGCGCGCGACAGTGCCAGCAATTACAACGGGGGAGATGAAGTCATGGTGCATAAGGGACTGGTCAGCCGTCTTATTGGGTTGTTCGCGTTGTGCGGGTCGGCGGCCTACTCCAATGCGGCCTGCGCGCAGCAGGCGGCATCGGCCGATACCTTGGAAGAAATCGTGGTCACGGCCGAAAAGCGCGCCGAGAGTCTGAGCCAGGCGCCTTTGTC
>Ga0302326_10025369_pt1 | contig 12026 bp, 3 predicted proteins | sample Palsa_T0_3_FD_202264 | JGI IMG/M metagenome (GOLD analysis project Ga0302326, IMG submission 202264) | Peat permafrost microbial communities from Stordalen Mire near Abisko, Sweden - Palsa_T0_3 | ecosystem: Environmental > Terrestrial > Soil > Palsa > Peat permafrost | place: Sweden: Abisko... | reverse complement strand
GATCGTCGGCCTGCCCGAGTCACCCATCCTCAATCTGCGCCTCACCAATGTCCACATCAGCGCCGAGACCGGGGCTACAATCCAGTATGCGGATGTGGTCGGCAAGGGATTTACCGTGACCGCACTGAAAGGCAAGCCGATCCAAGTCGGACAAGGGGTCCGTGGCGAACTCAAATGAAACGCCCTGGCCTCGCTACTGGGCCAGCCGGCGAAGCCTGTTCACTTCGGTGAGTGGATACCAGGAGTCGTTCCCTCTCAAAATCCTTTCGGGCGTGAGCGATCTCTCTTGTGCCTCGGTCAGCGCTGGGTACACGATCGCGCGATGCCCGTCATTCACTCCCGGCCCGTGCGACTTGTACTCGCGATAGGTCGCCGTCTTCAGTCGCCCATCCCAGTCTGACCAGCCTTCCGGCAGAATCTTCTGTTCGATATCGGTGTCGTAAAAAACCACAGTCGCATACTCCCGCCACGGCCGCCCCAATGCGACGCGACTCCCGTTATTGTCGCCTGTAATCTTGCAGCCCAGAAAATAGTAGCCCGAGTCCTCAGCCGGAAAATGCCTGCTTTGCGCCGTGACCATCACGGTGCCATGGGGACGCGAATGCAGCTCGCAATGATTGAAGACAGCCTTGGAGTCCCCAAAAATATAGTCGACGTTTCCTTCGATGAAACAGTCGTTGAAGTATTGTCGCGACGCCGCGCACGGCGACAGATCGGTGTTGCTTCGGCATGTCCGGCTAGCCGCGAATAGAGTGTCCTGGCCGCTGAGCAGACGCACCCGGTCCAATACCGCCTTCTCCGAAGTCAACTGCAGCGCGACCGCCTGGGAAGCATCGCCCGGCGCCGTGTGTTCATCCCACCAGGTATTTACGATCGTAAGATTCTCAGCCTCGAATCCATCGGCCTCGACCGTAACAGTGCCAGACTTGAACGTGCTCCCCGTATTCTTTGCTGAGTCTCCAAACGTCAATACCACTTCCTTCGGCGACGCTCCGAGCCCCACCATCGTTAGACCGGGCCTGTTGACCAGAATCTTCTCCTTGTAAATTCCTGGCTGAATCCGAATCACCGCCCCCGGCCCAGATGCGTGGTCTACCGCCTCCTGCACCGCCTGGAAGTCACCGTCGCCCTTCGGCGATACAGTCAAAGTCACGGGCTTGTTCTGCGCCATAGCCATTCCCGGCAGCGCGGAACTCAAAACGCCAAGAGCGATCAACCTGCGAGCCAAAACCACCTTCCCCCCCCGCATTTGGCACCATATTGCTCCATGATTGTGGCAACGTTGCCATTCCACTTCTACACGCACTCTAGATGACCCGCCATCAGAGCGTCAAGACGCGGCCCGATCCTTCCCTGCACCCCGTCTTGAATTTGCGAACAAGCCCACCGGGCTAAGTCACTGAATCGTGAGGGCCACGCTGACGGTCTGGACCGCGGCCCCGCCCACGGTCGCCGTGACGACTACCTGGCTGCTTCCCGGGCTCGCGTCGTGATTCGTGCTGGAGCCGGAACCACCACCGCAACCCGAAACTCCGAGCGCTACGAACGCACTACCCAGCAGGAGCAGCATGACCGGCAGCAAACGGCGTTTGCGTCGCGCAAAAATAAACCCCATTGGCAGGAATGCCAGGACAGCGAAGAAATACCCACGAGAACTTCTGACCGCGGCCATCTGGCCGTTGGTGCTGATAGTGAGCGTCGAAGTCACTGCGATGTTGGTCCCGGTCGCAGACAGACTCGTCGGGGAGAACGTGCAGAAGACGTCCGTCGGCAGCGTTCCGCAGCTTAGAGTTGCCGTACCTGTGTATCCGCCAACCGGAATTAGCGTAATGGTTGTACTCCCCGTGGAACCGCTCGCGATGGTCAGGGTCGACGGTGTGGCCGATAGACTGAAGGACGGCGGCACTGTAGCGGTGATGGTCGTCGCGCCTGATACGGAGCCGTTGAAGTTGGCGTCGCCCCCGTAGCTGGCCGTGATCGAGTTGCTGCCGACAGCAAATGCGGCGGTCGTCAGCGTGGCTATTCCTTGTCCGTTCAATGTGCCGGTGCCGAGCGAGGTTGTTCCATCGAGGAATGTTACGGTCCCAGTGGGTGTTCCGCCGGCGGAGGCGACCGTTGCGGTCAGGGTCAGGCTGGATCCGACCACCACACTGGTGGCCGAGGCAGTCAGGCCGGCGGTCGAGGACGCTTTGCCGATGGTCAACGTTCCCGGAACCACGGTGGTTGTGTAGTCACCGGCCGAGGATCCTGAAACAGTGCCGTTCACGAGGTAACTGCCGACTGTGGATGTCGCGGTCGCAGTGGTCGTGTAACTGATAATCAGCGTGGTACCCAGCGCGTCGCCGTTGACCTGGCCTGCCGCTGTCGCTGCGAAGCTCGGAAGCGCAGCGCCGTAAGTCTTGGTTGCATTCGCTATGGTAACGGTCAACGGAACCTGGGTGACCGAGAGAACACCAGGAACGAACGTCACGGTGTAGTTCCCGGCGGAAGTGCCGGAAAGCATTGCGGTGATGGCATAGTTCCCTACCGCGGACGCCGCCGTCGCCGTTGTTGCATAGGCCGGAGTCAACGTGGTCCCAATCGCATCGCCGTTCACGAGGCCGCTGGCGCTCGACGAGAAGACTGGAAGCGCCGCGCCATATGCCTTGCCTGCGTTCGCCACGGTCAGGGTCAGCGCGGCCTGAGTCACAGTCAGAGTACCTGGCAAGACGGTAATGCTGTAGTTGGCGGATGAAGTGCCGGTGACCGTCGCGTTGACCGCATAGGTGCTCGCGGCGGATGCAGCAGTCGCCGTAGTCGCGTAGCTCGGCACCAGGGTGGTCCCAAGTGTATCGCCGTTCACGAGGCCCGAGGAGGTTGCGGTGAAGCTTGGCAACGCCGCGCCATAGAGCTTGCTGGCGTTGGCAACGGCGACCGTCAGAGGAGCCTGACTTACGGTGATCGCCCCGGCGACAAAGACGAAGTTGTAGTTGGTTGAGCTGAGCGTTCCGAGCGCAACCGTCACCGGATAATTGCCCACCGGCGAAGATGACTTTGCGGTTGTCGTGACCGACGCGGATCCCGAGACGACGCTGCTGGTCTCCGAGTTTACAAAGCCTGTGATGGCGACCGAGAGCGGCGGCACGGTTCCTCCGTAGGTCATTGCCGCGGTGTTGCCAGTTACGGTCAACGTGGCTTTGCCCACCGCGAAACTCATCGCAGAGGCGGTGGACGGCGCGAAGGAAGAGTTGCCGCTATACACGGCCGAGATGGCGTGTACGCCCAGGGCAGTCGTGCCTGGGATCGTCAGTGTGGCTTTGCCCGAGTTAATCGGCGACGGAGTTTGCGCGACGCCGTCCAGCGAGAACGTCACCGTACCGGTGGGAACGCCCGTGCCCGTCGCCGGACTTACCGTCGCAGTCGCCGTCGCACCCTGCCCGTAGGTTGGCGACGAGGAACTCAGTTGCAATGTCGTGACACTTGCGGTACCCGCGATGACGATGGCGGCGCTCGAAGTGGAGCCGATAAAGTTGCTGTCGCCCGAGTACTGGACGGTGATGGTGTGGGTGCCGTTGGCAAGGGTCGAGGTGGTATAACTCGCCTCCCCTAGCGCATCAAGATTCACAGTCGTCAGGACGCTCGCACCATCATAGAAGGTCATAGTTCCGGTTGGCGTGCCGAGTGCCGGAGGCGCCACGCGCGCGACCATTGTGACGCTTGATCCCGGAAGAATAGAGAGCGACGTTGCGCTCGGCACAACTGCCGCGATGTAAGTCTGGAGGCCCGCAAGAGGATTCCAACTGTCCGGCCCGCTCAAGAACGTTGCCGGCGCATAGGCGGCAGCCTGCGCAGCGGTGAGTTGAATGGCGTATTGCTCCCGGCCGGCGGAAGCGTAGCCCGGCCCATAGTTCCCGTACTCCCCATAGGTGCTGGTGGGCAGGTTATCTGTAACTCCGGGAGTAAACTCCTCCCATCCCGGAGGCTCCACCAATTGGATGTAGTCGTTGATGAATACATTCGTCGCATACGGTCCCCACGGACGGCCATAAAAGAGTTGCGTCGGCGTACCGCCATCCGTCTCGTTCGTCACCTGGCTGTTGATGATCACGTACCCGCTCAGATAGTTCTGAGGCGAGGTCGAAGCGTACTCTTTCTTCTGAGCCGTAATCGTAATTCCGCCCGATGCCGTCTGGTTATAGACCGAGTAGATGCTGCAATTGTCGAACACCGCCGCCGCATCGCCGAAGATATAGTCGACATTCCCTGAAATCTTGTCGCTGTTGAAGTACTGCCGCGACGGACCATTGTTGGCATACAGCGTGTCCTGCCGGGCAATAATCTGCGAGTTGTAGATGACGTCTTTGTCGCCCGACAGATACAACGCAACCGACTGCGTGTTGCCCGTTGCCGTCGGATTGTCGGCCTGGAACGTATTGTCCACATAGATGTTCTCCATGTAGAAGTTGCTTCCCGTCACTCCCAACGTCGCTGAAGCCTGATCGCTGCCCGTCTCCTGCGAATCCTGGCTGCCTGCGAGGATCACCTTGGTCGGGTCCCCACCCAGCCCGCGCAGTTGCACATTCGAGGTCGAGATCGCATTCTGGCCGGTGTACGTTCCGGGCCGCACGTAGATGGTTCCACCGGTTGTGGGCAGGGCCGAGATTGCCGCGCCCAGCGTCGCGTAATTCCCCGAGCCATCGGCCGCCACTACACTCTGCGTCGGACCAACCGCGGGACTCGTCGCGGATTTCACGATCGTCAGGCTGGCTACACCAGCCGTCGCAGACGTGTAGTCGACTGCGTCTGCTGGCGTAAAGACCAGGCCCAGCGAGTAGGTGCCCACCGGCAGGAAGGAAGTGCTCGCGATACTTACAGGCGAGCCACCCGGAGCCGTTGCCGTATACGCAAACGTGCCCGGCAGGCTGCCCGTGGAGGTCGCCGTCTCGACGGCGCTCAACGCGATTCCATAGCCCAGTGACGCGACCGGCGACCACGCCAGAACGGGCGTCGCCTGTGCCACGGTGAAGCTGTTTACACTGGAACTGCTGGGCGCAAACGCTCCTGTCGGCGAATACACAGCCGTGATCGTATGCGTGCCCGCGGTGAGCCCGCTGAAACTGCCAGTCGCCTTACCGCTGGCGAGGGCTATAGGAGCCTGGGCCGTCGTATCGACCGTAAAGGTAACCGTTCCGGCTGGTACAACGGTGCCGCTCGTGGCCGCGACGGTCGCGGTAAAGCTGGCGGTCTGCCCAAACGTCAGTATCGCCGGAGTTGGAGCCGAGACGGTCGTGGTAGTTCCCACCGTCAGGGTGCCCGTGCCGCTCAGGGTTAACACCGGCGAGCCTCCGTTTGACAGGAACGAGACCACATCCGTCTGCGTGCCGGATGTCTGCGGGGAGTAGATTCCGGTGACTCCACACGCACCCCCCGCGGCCAGGATTCCAGCCGCAAACACGCAACCGCCGGACGACGACGCCGACACGCTAAAGTCGATCGAGTCGGTCTGCGAGAAGCCCGGCGAGGTAAACGTCAGCGCGGCGTTGCCTAAGTTCGCCAGCGTGGCGGCGACCGGCGTCGACGAATTCGCAAACGTCAACTTTCCGGTCCCGCGAGTCAACTCCGTGACGGAAGCAACCGCGGAATCGGCGATGTACACATTCCCGGAGCCATCCACTGCGATACCCACCGGTGTCGTGAGACCAGTTACCAGCGCAGTTCCGGTGGACGACCCCGCAGCGTACATGAAAACCTGTTCGCTCGCGGAATCGGCTACGTAAACATCGAGCGCCGCATCGACTGCAAGCGCCGCAGGCAGGATGCTGCCCAGGCTCAACACGGGTTGCGCCGTACTTCCCGGCGCGATCTCAATGACGCGAGAATTTCCCAGGTCCAGCACATAAAGGTTGTTCGCCGCATCCACCGCAAGAGTCGTCGGCCCGCTGAATCCGCTTCCGATGACCACCTGCGTGCCCGGTCCCGCAGGCACTTCCACGACGCGCGAGTTGCCCGTATCCGCGATGTATATATCGCCGTCCGAATCGATCGCCACGCCGCGCGGCCCACTCAGCCCTGCGCCGACTGTCGACAAAACGCCGCCCACGCTGACCTTTAGCACGCGGTTGTTGCCGGAGTCTGCCAGATAGACGCTGCCAGCGCCATCCAGCGCCACCTGGAACGGCTGCGACAATCCGGTCGCCAGCGTGGTGGATGTGGATGCGCCGGCCGCGAACTTCAAGAGCGACCCGCTGGCCTTGTCCGCGACGTAAACATTCCTGTTGGCATCCGCCGCGACGCCCTGGGGCACCAGCCCCGAACCCAGAGTCTTCGACGTACCAGGATTCAACACCAGGGCCGCACCTACACCTGTGCCGCCCAAAGTAAAGGTCGACACCGCACCCGACGTCGCGGTCACCACCAGCGGCATGGTGCGATAGCCTGGCTTCACCGGCGCAAATACCACCTGCACAATGCAATCCGCGGTCGTGTCGCCGTTGGTCGTACAAGCCGGCGTACCGCTCACCGTAAAGTCTCCGCTTGCGATCGGCAACGCGTAGGAAGATGCCGTATCGCCCGGGCCAAAGTGAACGGTCAAAGCCTGAGTCAAGCTGCTTCCCGTTCCAGTGGCAGCGAAGCTCAAGTTCGAGGAGACCTTGCGCACACGCGCATTGCCGGGATCGGTGATGTACAGATTCGCCGACGCGTCGACCGCGACTGCCTGTGCGCTGGTGCCGACGTTCAGCGTAGCGGCCGTTCCCTGGCATCCATCGCCGATCGTGTCTGTCGCCGCGGCACACACCGTTGTCGCTCCGCCCGCCACCGTGCGGATGTACCCCGTCTGCACGTCGAAGAACCAGACCACATTCTTGCCGCCATCGCCCAGGTACAGATTCCCGTTGGCATCCGCGGAAACCTTGGTAATGCTGCTCATGCCGATGCTGGTTCCCAGTACCACCTGCCCCGTCGTGTACGTGCTCGAGCCGCCCCCCGCAACCGTATAGATATAGCCGGGAGTCGCGGTGGTACCGGAGTTGGTCGCCGCGATCAGGTTCGCCACGGCGGTTCCACCTTCATACACCACCCGCAGCTGCGTCCCGTCCGCAATATAGAGGTTCTGCTGGTTATCGGCGTACACTCCCTGCGGGCCGCTGGTTCCGCTCGCCGTCGCCAGGACTTTGTTCGTGATCGTCGACGTTCCGTTGCCTGCCACCAGATAGATACCGCCCACCACCGGCGTCGTCGTCGACAAGCCGGAGAACGTCCCGCCGTTGTAGACCATCCGAACCTGCTTATTCCCCACGTCCGTGATGAACGTATTGCCCAGGTTGTCGACCCATATTCCGCGCGGCCCGTTCAGCGGAGCCGCCGTCGCCAACGTTCCATCGGTCGCCGTCCCCGAAGTTCCCGAGGACGAGACGCTGGCCACCTCGCCGGCTACCAGCGTCATGACGCCCGTCACGGGATCGATGCGATGCACCAGATTGTCGCTATACCCGCCGATGTACACGGCACCGGCCTTATCCGTAGCCAAACCGCGTGGCCGGTAACCTGTTGTTTGCAGCGCAAGGCATCCATCGCCGGTCGAGTCGGTGTGGCCGGAGCACACCGTTCCCCCGCCCGCGAAGGTCTTGATCAACCCCGACAGCCCACTCACCGAGCGCACTTTGCCGTTGGTCGAGTCCCCGATGTATACCGTGCCGAATCCATCCACCGCGAGACCGCGCAGATCGGCGGCGAGAGTGGCGGCGGTTGCGGCTCCGCCATCGCCCGTCACGCCGACGGTTCCATTGCCGGCGAAAGTCGTAATAATCTGCGGCAACAGCACCGGAGCCACTGGAATCCCCGAGCTGCTCGACGACACCACCACATACAACGAGTTCGATTGCGATGGGCCAAAGTTCGCATCGCCTGCGTAGCTCGCCAGCAGCGTGTGCGCCCCCACGGCCAGCTTCGTGGACGTGAATGTCGCGGTATTTGCAATCGGAGTCACCGATGCCACCACGGTAAGGCCGTCGTAGAACGTAATGTTCCCTGTCGGCGAGCCGCCCGACGCCACATTCAATGCGGCCGTAAAGGTCACGCTCTGCCCCGGCGTCGCACGGCCGTTGGTCGTATTCGATGAGAGCGCGAGCGTCGTCGGCGCCAGCGCCGATATGACCGACACGGCGGCGGAAGTCGACGGGCCGTACACTGAGTCGCCGCTGTAAGTTGCAGTCACGCTATGGGTGCCGACCGCGAAGGTTGAAATGGCCAACTTAGCCGTGGTCCCGCTCAGTGCAACCGTTCCCAGAACAGTCGTACCGTCATAGAACGTATACGATCCTGTCGGCGTTCCCGAGGTCGTGCTCGACACACTCGCCGTGAACGTCACGGTCTGTCCCGGATAGGTCGAGGTTGCGCTCGCGCTCAGCGTACTCGTCGTCACCGCTCCCGCCATCACCGTAATCGTCAGATTCGGACTCACCGCGGAGGCAAAGTTCGTGTCGCCGCCATAGCTGCCGAACGTCGTGTTCGATCCAATCGCGAAGTACGTCGTGTTCTTGGCGGTATTGAAGGCCGACGTCGAAATCGTGTAGGTCGCGGTGCCATTCATCAGGGTCAGGTTTTGTGGAGTCTGGCCATTCACCTTGAACGCCATGTTGCCCGTCGGCACGTCGACGGAACTCCCACTGGCAGCCGCCACGGTCGCCGTAAAGGTGATTGGCTGGCCCATGGTCACGCTGGTCGCGCTGGCGGTAAATGTCACTGCGCTCGCCGCCTGGGTCACGGTCACAACCACGGCACTCGATGTGGAGGTTCCAAAGTTCGTATCGCCCGAATACGCCGCCGTGATAGTGTGCGCGTTGTTGCCCAGCGATGTCGTCGTGAAGGTTGCGACGCCGCTCGATGACACCGCAACTGTGCCCAGCGGATAAGACCCGTCGAAAAAGGTAACCGTTCCAGTCAGGGTACCGGAGCTTGTGCTCGAAACCTGCGCCGTAAAGGTCACACTCTGCCCCGGAATCAAGGCGGTCGCACTTGCGCTCAGTGCGGTGGAAGTGGTCGCGCCGTTCGTGACCAGCAGCGTGTAGCTGCCGAAAGTCTGCGGCAGGTAATTCGCATCGCCCGAATAGCTGCCCGTAATCGTGTAGACGCCGGCAGCCAACTTGGCGATGTTGATGCTCACAGTGTTTGCGTTGCCAAACTCCGCCGCCGCGGACAACGTTGCCGTCCCCAGCACCGTCGTCCCCGACAACAAGCTCACCGTGCCGGTCGGGGCCGGGAGTTGCAGTGTCTGCGAAGGGTTACCGCCGAGGGCCGCCGCATACGATGCATAGCTGGTCTCGCGAGGCGTCAGAATCTGCGCCTGCAGCGTAATGTTCTGGCCCGCCGGCACTGCCGACGGCCCATGCACAATCTCGCCCGCCAGAATATTGAATACGGAAGCCGGACAGCTATACGGCGCATTCGTATCGCTCACATTGTTGGTCACCGTAACTCCGACGCCCGCCAAATAACTGGCAAAGTTCACCGGATCCGGTCCCAGCGCGAACTGGGTGTACTGCGAAGCAACCTGGTTCGATGCAATGCCGTCGATCGACACGTTGTCCAGGTTCATTCCCAGCAGATCGGTCACGCCGTTGGTCGTATTGTTGTCATATCCGTCGAAGCTGACGTTGCCCGGCGTCAAGGCATGGACATTCAGGAAGTTGATGTTCCGGAACTGCGGTATGCTCGTTCCCGTCGCCGTCGTGTAGAACGCCGTCATCACGATCGGGTTCGCCACATTTTCCATGCAGACGTTCTCGTAGGTCACGTTCTGCACCAGTCCGCCCTCTGCGGCATCGGACTTGATGCGCAGCCCGGTGCCGCTGCCGTTCGCTGCGACTTCATTGATCGTCAGCCCATTCACAAGGATGTTCTGCGCCCCGCCTGCGGTCTGGCTGCCGACCGACATTCCATGCCCGCTGAAGAAGTGCGTGTTGGTCACGCTCATGTTCTGCGTCACCGGAAGCGACCCTGGTTTCAGTGCGATCTCGTCGTCGCCATCGCTGAAGTAGGCTTGCGTCACGGTGGTGTTGTTGAAGTTGGCGGGGTCGAAGCCATCGGTATTGTGGGAGTCCCACGGCGAGATCACCTTGGTCCCCCACAAGATCATGTTGTTCGTCGTCGTGGTTGTGATGTGGAACAGCGGCGAGTTCTGAAAGGTGATCCGGTACAACGTCACATTCGCCGAATTGCTCACGTTCAGGAGCACCGGATAAACCTGCCCTGTGGCATTCAGGCTTTGCGTCCACCACGACTGTCCGGAGTCGGCGCCGTTGATCAACATGGTCGCGCCGCCGCGCCCATCGATCGCTCCGTAACCCATAATCGCCGCGCCCGGAGCGCTGCTGATGGAAATCAGCGGCTGGCACCCGGAACCCGCGCCCCCGATGCTGCCGCAGTTGGTGCTGGTTCCTTTGTTATAGTCCGCGGGGTTTCGCGAGCCCATGACCCTCACACCCGCATCGACCAGCAGCGTCACGCCTGCCGGGATCGAAATTGGCTGAATCAGAAATGCGTTATACGCGCCGCTCGGCTGTAGTTCCATGGCCTGGCCCGCCGCACAGGCAGTCAAGGCACTTTGAACGCGGGTGGTATCGAAGCTGGTTTCCTGTGCGATGGTGAGCCCACCAGAAGGAGTCGAGTCGGCTGCGATCGACGCCTGTAGAGTGGCGCACTTCACCGCCGGAATCACAGGTTCCGTAACGGTTCTCGTATCCTGGGCTAAGGCGGAGCCCGCCGGTAGTGCCAATGCAAGCCCGGTCAGTAGTGCGAAACGGAAGGTGGAACGCGAACCAGTTTGCATGCTGTGGGCCTCGGAATCGCGGATGACGTCACGTCGGCGTTGCGTAACGGTCGCAAGAGCGCCTCTCCATGGTGGCCACACCGGGACGCAAACCTCCAATGCTGTAACGCCTGCGCGTCCGTCATTTGTACTGTTTGCAACAAGAGATTAAGTCGCTACTGGCAACGTTGTCAACAAATGGCCTGGCGCCCACACTCCGTGAAACGACAGAGCATCGGAACGCAACGAAGCCACCAGACTTGGATCGCTTCCAAAATGAGTTGCCGAATGGGAGACGTTCCAGGCAGTTATTGCGTGTTGATCTTGAGAGCGGGGAAGGCAGCGGCGAACTCACGCGCAACCATGGCGCCGAAAAATTCGCCACCCTTGGCGTTGAGGTGAGTTGTATCGCGGCCGGGGACGGTCCGGTCAGCGGGATTGTTGTTGAACTGGTGCGCCTCCGCTTCGGTCATGGCGTCGAGGGCCGCGTTGGCCTCAGCGTTGAGATCGAGGACAACGGTGTTGGTCTCCTTGCCGACGGCACGCATGGCCGCGGCATAGTCTTCCAGGGTGCGGACATGTTTGCCCTCCTTGTACTGACGCTGCGGAAGCGGCGTGACGAGCACGGGGATCGCGCCGGCAGCGCGGGCATCGCGAATGTCCGCACGCATGTTGTCGGAAAAGGTGGTGGCGGGAACGTCCTCCAGAAGAGGCCCTTTGCCGGGGCCGTCGTTGGCGCCGAACTGGATGAGGATGTAGTCGGGGTGCACAGCCAGGGCACGGTCCCAAAGGCCCTGCTCGCGGTAGCTCTTGGCGCTGCGTCCATTCCGCGAACTATTGAAGCATTCGGTGTCGGTCGTCTGGCGCTCGCAGAAGGCACTGCCCCAGCCGGTGGTGTGGTTGACAGTGGAGTCGCCCGCGAGCACGATACGCGTGGCGTGAGGCAGCGGATAGATTTCACCATGGGCGGCCGCGGAGGAGGAGATCGGCGCGGCGGGAGTCACGGACGGCGGCGCCGCTGACGCGGAAGGCGCAGGCGTCTGCGCGCTGGCGGCAGTGGCGGCGAAGAGCACTAGAAGAGTTCTTAAGGTTAGCATCGTTTCATTCTGGACTGATTGCGTTGAAGTAACGAGTTCGCATCTGTCGCACACCTATTTCACGGCGGGCGCCTTAGGTGCTACAGGCGTGACGTGAGTGACGTCCTTGGACCACTCGACTGGTACGGCGGGCGGCGGCTCGG
>Ga0302326_10025367_pt1 | contig 12026 bp, 11 predicted proteins | sample Palsa_T0_3_FD_202264 | JGI IMG/M metagenome (GOLD analysis project Ga0302326, IMG submission 202264) | Peat permafrost microbial communities from Stordalen Mire near Abisko, Sweden - Palsa_T0_3 | ecosystem: Environmental > Terrestrial > Soil > Palsa > Peat permafrost | place: Sweden: Abisko... | reverse complement strand
GTCTGGCAGCGTGAACCCATCGACTATGGCGTTCCGGTGTTTCCCCCGACTGTTGGTGACTTGACACGCAGATAATGACGCAAAGTCGCGCGAGGACTTTCTGAATTCGTGAAAGTTGGATGCAACGAGAGGGCCTCAGGTTACGTACGGGCGCGTAGCAGGCGCCATGGGCAACGCCGCGGTTTCGCATAGACGTATGAAGCTCGATCGCATCCTGTCGACGGATCGAAACGGCACAATCGCGGATGTTCATTTCCCGGCCTTTGAGACAAATAGTCTTCGCCGACATCTTAGAAACGATGACCTCGGCTCTCGACTGCGATGTGCTTGTCGCCGGCGGCGGACCCGCTGGGCTCGCCGTTGCAATAGCAGCGCGAATGAACGGTCTTAGTGCGATCGTAATCGAGCGCCAGCCCTCTCCACCTGACAAGGCTTGCGGCGAATGCCTCATGCCGCCGGCGGTATCAGCGCTGAACCGGCTGGGCGTGCTGGATTTAATCGATCCCGTCCGTCGCGCCTCGATCGACGGCATTCGATTCAAACGAGAAGGCGCTGCGTCGGCCGAGGCCCGACTCCCATCACCGGGCGGACTGGGCGTCAGGAGGACCGAGCTGACTGCGGCGATGATGCATCGAGCTCGTCGGCTCGGCGCGGAAATTCACCAGCGCACCAACGTACGCGGCTATCGTGTCCAGCAGGACCAGGTGCTTGCAGAAACGGATGCGGGATCAGTGCGCGCCCGATTCCTTGCTGCCGCAGACGGCCTCCACTCGCGCCTGCGCTCAATGGCTGGATTGCAGGCGACCTCGAGCGGACCTCGGCGATTCGGGCTACGCCAACATTTTCGCGTCAAGCCGTGGAGCCGCTTCGTCGAAGTTCACTTCACCGACCGAGTCGAGGCCTATGTCACTCCGATCGGTCCTATGCAAGTAGGTGTCGCGTTCCTGTGGGACGACGCGCGCGTGGCGCGGCACGGCGCTTCGATTGACAAACTTCTTGAACGCTTTCCTTCCATTTTGGTCCGCCTTGCAGGAGCGGAGGTGGATTCCCGTCCCCGAGGTGCGGGTCCGATGGCACTTACGGCACGCTCGCGAATCGCAGACCGTTTTGCGCTGGTGGGAGATGCGGCAGGTTATATCGATGCGATCACAGGCGAAGGGCTGTCACTCGCGCTCGTCTCGGCGCTCACTCTTGGCAGGATACTTCCCACCGCGCTCGCAGTGGGCGGGTCGCGCGAGACACTCCTCGCATACCAGCGCGAATCTGCGCGCCAGTTCCGCCGCTACGCGATTGTGACAAAGATCATGCTCGCCTTTGCGCGCCGTCCAGCGCTGCACGGGCCAGTGATCGCAATGCTCGCGCGCCACCCTCAAATGTTCTCGGCGATACTCCATTTCGCTGTCGGCTCGCGCCCGGCAAGAGAGCTGCCCGAGAACGTTCGATCGCTGAGCCCCGCGGAATCGCGAAATTGAATCCAGAGCCAGGAGGAAAACATGCGTTCATGGAAAATTCTAACATTGTTGGCTATTGGACTTGCGCTCGGGACTTCCGGCTGCGCTGCGGTGGAGGCCGCCAGATCAGCGCAGGTTGAAAAGCAAATGGCCTTCGAGCATCGCGTTGACACTGCCCATGTCTGGCTCACCACGGGGGCGCCTCCGGCCGGCAAACCTTACTCTACGCTCGGCGAGTTAAGTTACACCGAGCCGTTCTCGCCCGACGCGATTGACGAGGCCGGGATCAGCGACAAGTTGAAGAAAATAGCCCTTGAGAAATGGCCTGACATGATCGACGCGATCGTCAACGAGAATCAGACGGTTTCCGCCGACGGTTCGCAGATCACGGTCACGGGAACGGCTATTCAATACGACTCGTCGGTGGACCGGGCTGCCCTACATCACCTTAACGACGACCTCGTCGCATCGCCTAACGGCAACTAGTAGCCGTCGACAGAATACAGGCGCCGGTGGAAACTAATCCGCGATGCACCTCTTTCAATAGGGCAGCTCGAAGCATCGCTCGGTCAAGGGGCATAAAGAGTCTGCACCCTTATCGATACTCGCCTCAATGCCCATCGTCTAACGTCCGTTCGGAACTCATGCCCACACTCTCTGAGACCTTTTCTATCTCCCGTCATCTAAGAAATCATAACGGTCGAAGGTTTCCCGAAGTTTCTCGAGGACTGGCATATGACTTTCAGTCGGTTTGTTACGATCACTGCTCTCGCGTTGACGATTGCAATTATTCCTAGAGCCGTCCCTGCTGGTGCACAGGTGAAACCTGGAGACGTTATTACTCCCGACAACGCGTCTAAGGTCGAGGGGTTGGTAAGTCCCGGGAACCTCATCCTGGTCAGACAAGGCATGAAGATGAAGATAGTTCCGACTGGCCACCTGGATTGGCCACCGCCCTACAAGGCCGCCACCGAACAGTACTCGCCCCAGGTCTCACTCAGTCCCGACGGTGAGCTAAAGAACTATGCCGCTGGTCTGCCTTTTCCGCTGGTCGATGCCAACGATCCGCAAGCCGCCACCAAGATCATGTGGAACTTCGCCTTCCGACCCCTTTACACTGACGACCTCGATGCACGCGGGGTTGAGATTGTGAGTCACGCGGCAGGTTCAGCCGATCCGATCGAACACTTTTCGATCGGTCATATGGGCTTTTACAAGTATGTTGGCCGGACGGAGGTCGCACCGGTTCCGGTGGACAAGGACATCTTGAATACCGGCATCGCCTTTCGCGCGGGTGCGTATCCGATCCTCGACCCTCCCGAAATGCGCGGCGCGGGAATCATAATGCAAGGCTACGCTATTCCCGGGTTCGAAGATGCAGTGTGGGAATACAGTTCAGGGTCGCGTAAGCTGAGACGTCTGCCCGCCGCTGAGCTCTCTGACGCCTTCGGAGTCTCCAAGACGGGTACTGGCGTGCAAAGCGGCGGTAATGGGGGCGCCGCGACGTATGCGTCTACTTGGGATCCCGATTCCGCATTCGGTTTTTCCGCGAAAATCCAGGACTACACCTATAGGCTGCTAGGCGAGCGGCCGATGCTTGCATCGGTCGAGGCCGTGAATTCTCCGGCGCAGCCGTGCGGGAGCGACGGCGGACGCTCGGTATGTCCGGAGAATTGGGAAATGCGTCACCTTTATGTGATCGAAGCGACAGCGAAGCCTAGCTCTCCTCTGGGGGGTAGCGTGATCATTCCTACGCGTATTCTCTACATCGACTCGGAAGGCTGGTTTATCACCGCCTCGGACCAGTTTGACAGACAAGGTCAGCTCTGGAAGACGATCGTGACCTTTAATACGTACCGCGACCGGCCGGTTCCGGACGCAAAGGTCGCGATCTGGCCCTTCAAACGGATGTTCGAGACCGCCTTGGTTGACGAGGATGTTACTAATGGTTTCTCGACCGTGATTTATTCACCAGGTCCAGACAGCCATGACGACGGCTGGTACATCAACATGGGCGCCGTCGATAAGACATTCTTTACACCCGAGAAGATGGTCCAAGCAGGCCACTGAGACGCGGTTCCTAAGGAAGCGTCGGTGAGCATCGCGCCGGGTTAGCACTGAAACAGGATCTAAGCGGGCGGTACGCGGTTCGGCAAAGTAAAAGCTCACGCCGGCCAGGCGTGTAGGGTTTCCAAACTCAATACTTTGCTTTTCTTGGTTCTTAGCAAACCTGCATTTTCACTTCTACTGCACTGGGCCGCGTTTTGGAGCATTCACACCGTCGTAAAGTCGAACGCGTTAACACAGGACATACCCTTGGCGTCGACGACCTCCGCAATTCAGAGCGCGATCAGGGATAACGACGCATACACCCACGCTTGGCGGTCGGGCGTTAATGAGCTCTCGACTAACAGCGCAGCTAGAAAGTCAAAGGTCGCTTATGTATCGGATCGGCGCCAAGTCGCTGGAAAGACAATGCGAATTGAGACATCTACCGAGTCGTCACGGCCTCTATCGCACTGAGTCCACAAGTGAGCAGCTTCCGTCGTAACAGTACCTCACGATGAAGTCTGAGCCGCGCGCAGAGAAATCATTCTGCCGCAGGGCTTTCCTTGCTGTTGGGGGCTGCGAAGCATGTCTACTGTTACCTGCGTGTTGATCGGCTCGCATTGATGGTATTTATCTCACAGGATTGTTAATCCTCGGCGCCCAAGGGGTTTAGAATGAAGCTCGCCGGCGCCAACAAATTGCGGAGAGGGGATCGATCGAGAAGAGCCAGATGCGCTTCCGTTCTCGTTGGGACGAGATGCTCGAAAAATAGACCTAAGGCCCTTAGACCCTACCAATTGCCACCGCATCCGAGTGGCGGTCCCCGGTCACGCCCTGCTGGGTTTTGTCCAGTAAATGCTGACGAGCGCGTCGTCGGGAATGTCCTTCGGCGCGGGGAAAACCTTGTCTTGACGAACGCATCGGACCTCAGCGAGGCCAGATCGGAGAGACCCCTTCCGGAAGCTCGACCTCGAACGCATTTAGCGTGAATGAAACCATGCAGTAGAACCCGACGAGTGCTACCAGCTCCACGACGGCCGGCCATCCGATCGCCTTGGCAAGCTGCTCGGTCAAGTCAGCGCGCGTGCGGCCGGTTTCGACCAAATCTTTCGAGATCACATGGACGAGACGTTGCTGATCGTCTTCGTAGGGAACCGGCGTTCCCACACGCAACGCGTTGATGACGGATTCGGGAAGGCCCTCCGCGCGGGCCACCTGGGAGTGAGCCCAGAATTCGAATTCTGCTTTCCAGTGGGCACCGGTTGTCAGGATTGCGAGCTCGCGGTGCTTGCCTGAGAGTTCGGAATGAAACCGCAATCGCTCCCCCATCTCGGCGGCGAGCTTTCCGAATGACGGTATTTGCATCCAGGGATTGAACGGGCCCGGCAGGAATTTGATTGACTCGCCGAGGCTCGCGCCGCGAGGCCCTTTCAGAATGTAGTCCCACAGATCATTTTGCTCGGCGTTTAGGTCGTCTTTGCCAAGTCGCGGTAGGTTCGACATAGCTTCTCCTGAATGGTGACCGGTCAACCGTGTCAGATGCGGTAAACTCTTTCGGCCGTTCCGACAAAAATTGCTTCCTGCTCCGCCGGCGAGTAGTCCTCGACCGCCCGGCGATAAGTCCGGAACAGCTTTGGCAGAGTGACGAACAGGCGCTCGATATGAAAGTTGCTGGCAAACATAGAACGTTCCGGACCGAACGCGTCGACACATTCACGAATCCATTGGCGCAACGTCACCGCATAGAAGTTCGCCGGCGCGCCGCTTGAAAAACCCGACATCTTGACGACCACATTCGGAGCCTGGGCGAGTTTGCGCAATCCCGCGCGCCAAGCCTGCTGATAGTCATCAAGTTTCGACACCACTGGAATTCCCGCGTGACAAAGTATTATCGGCCGATCTGAAAATTGTTTCGCGACTTGATACATGGCGTCGAAGTGCTCATGCGTGATCATCAACTCGCAAATTCCACCGAGAGCCAAAAGCGCCTTGTATCCTTCTATCCATTGAGGCGTTCCTATCAGGCTCATGTCACTGCAATCCCGTATGCCCCGAAAATTCGCGTACGGGGCATGGGTCTCGAGTTCTTTTGGCGCGCCGGGATCGGCGAGAAACCCTCGCGCCATGATAGCGTTGGGCCATTCATATCGGTCAGCGACTGATTGCAACCACGCGGTCTCCGCCGCTGCGGGCTTCTCCATGGTCGCATGCTGTAAGTGAACGACCTTGGTAACACCCAACGGCGCTGCCTCCGCTCGATAGTCGGGGGCGGAGAATCTCTCCTGGTCGAGCCGCCACGCCCACATCAATCTCGGGTGCTGCCAGTGTCTGCTCGAGACACCCCAGCTTACGGTCTTGTCCGCATGGTCCCACCAGTGCACATGCGCGTCGACCATCCTGAAGGTCTTAGGAACCGCATAATCGGCGGGATCTGCTATCGGGGGTTCGTATCCTTCCATGATTGGTCCAGCACTCCTCGTCGAACCAGGTTAGTCCGGAATTCGGGTCGCCTGGATCGATACAAACTTCCAGTGGCCATCGATACGCCGGGCTACTTGGGTTAGGAAAAGCTTGATCGTCAGCGGCTCGCCGTTGATCTGTTCGTGGTTAATCTGAGGTCCCGTCATTACTGCGGTATCGTCATAAATTCGTATCGTGGGCTCGCGAGGCTCGACTTTCCTCGGAATCGACCTGAGGCCCGCCGCGGCTCCTGCCTTGTCGGTTACGAACCCGTTCGCCAGCACATGTACGTGGTCATCGCCAAGCAGCTCCAGAAGCGCGGCGGGATCGGATTCGTTCATCGCCTTGAGTCGCCGCCGCTCGAGGTCCAGTAATGCAGCGCCGTCGTTAGACATGGGGGCTCCTTTTTGGTGCAAGCTTACGTCGAGCCTAATGACCAGGGCATGCGGACCGTCGCAGTGGCTGGTCTGACCGACTGGCGCTTTGCGTTTTTGACTTGTAGAATTTCCTGTCAGATCTGTCAATCACGGGGATGGGCAAGGTAGCAACCCGGCGCGAACCCGCATGAACGCAAGCAGAGATTGCCAATGCAAACAGGCTCCTATTCATTCGTTCCGATAGAAAAGATCCTCTGGGGTACCGCGGCCCGCGAGGCACTTCCTCGCGAGATCGTCGCGCGAGGTGCGACGCGGATTTTCATCGTCGCATCCGGCACCTTGTCCAGGAAGACGGAAAACATCGATCAAGTCGTGAGCGCACTGGGCAAGCGCTACCTCGGCCGCTTCGACGAATGCCGCGAGCATTCGCCACTCGAATCTGTGATCGCCTGCCTTGATGCGGCGCGGCGCGCGTCTCCTGACCTGCTGGTGACGATAGGCGGGGGTAGCGTTATCGACACTGCCAAGATCGTGCAGCTGGGCCTGACCCATGGAATTCAAACTCTTGATGAGCTTCTGGAGCGCGCAAACAAACCTACCCCGGGGCCCTCGAAAATTCGGCAATTTATCGTGCCGACCACCCTGTCGGGTTCTGAATTCACAAACAGCGCGGGGAGCCTCGACGAGCGAAGAAAGTTGAAGGTCGGATTTTCCGCGGGCGACATGTGCGGTCACACCGTCGTGTTGGATCCGGCACTGTCGCTGCATACTCCGGAAAAACTCTGGTTTTCGACTGCAGTACGATCCATTGACCACGCCATTGAAAGCTTCTGCGCGGGCGCCTCGAACCCCTATATCCGCGCGAACACTTGGCAAGCCGTGCGCTTGTTCTTTTCGTCGCTGCGTCGCACCAAGGAAGATCCGCATGATCTTGACGCGAGGCTCTCCTCGCAGCAGGCTGTCTGGCTCGCAACCCAAGGGCTATTTCGCGTTCCCATGGGGGCGAGCCACGGCATCAGCTATCTGCTGGGCTCTGTCGGTGGAGCACCGCACGGCTATACTTCATGCGTGACCTTGCCCGCAGTATTGCGATGGAACGAGCCGGTCAATCGAGACCTCCAGCGCGAACTTGCGGAAGCGATAGGAAATCCGGCCCGGAGCGTCGCGGATTCCTTGAGCGAGTTGCTCGACGAATTGGGTCTGCCGCGGAAGCTTAGTGATATTGGAATAACACCGGAGATGATTCCTCAGATCGTGAAGTATGCTCTGCAGAGTCCGATTGTGGGCGCCAATCCTCGGCCGATTAAGACCGAAGGTGATGTGATGGAAATCCTGAAGCTCGCGTCGTAAAACATATCGACGGGTGGAGAGATGACGGGTTGGATGAATAATGGCTGCTAACGCTGCTGGGACGAAGCGCAAGAAGCGCATCTCCGAACAAACTCAGGGACGAGCGCAACGATCCGCAAGCGCGCTAGATCCCGGAAACAGAAACCAGATTCTCGAAGCTGCTCTGATGGCGTTCGCGCGCGACGGTTTTGACGGCGCATCGCTGCCGAAGATCGCCGAAATCGCCAAGGTAGGCCATCCGCTGATTCACTACTATTTCGGATCTAAGGATAACCTGTGGCGTGAAACGGTCGAATACGCCTTCGGCGGCCTGATCGGCGAGGCCAAAGCAGTCGAGGCTGCCTCGAGTAGTTTATCGCCGCTGCAGCGACTGCGAGTGATGGTTCAGGCATTCGCGCAATTCGCCGCACGCTATCCTAACCACCTCGGCTTGATAATGGCCGAGATGCGATCCGACTCGGAGCGGCTGGATTGGCTTCGCGAAAATTACTTGAACGCTTTTGTGAAACGCCTGACGCGAGTGCTGAAGGACGCGCAGGAACAAAACGAGATAAAGAAAGTCCCGGTCGAACACCTGGTCCCAATCCTCATGGGTTCCATCCTGCTTTATTTCAGTATCGACGTGAAACCGCCGAAGAATGCCGACCCGCAAGAATCGGCGAATCGCCATGCCAAGTGGGTTCTCGAAGTCATCCTGCAGGGAATAACCGCTTAACCTCAAGGCCGGCACTTTCACTGGGAAGTGGGCGCTCGCCTCGTCCGCAACGGCCTGCGATTCTAGCCCGCGACCTTTAGCAGGTCCGGATGATCGATCCGTGCCCACTCAAACGCGGACCGGTACAGCTCCACCAGGGGTCCGGGCTGGTCGACGCCGTAGAGATCGTTGGGAACTGAGATGCCGCGCTGCTCGAGCAGGTAGGACAGCAGCCGATAGCTCGGCCGGCGCCCTTCGAGCATCTTGGGGTCGAGAATGACAGTCTGGCCCGGCAGCGCGGGCGTCATTGTGTCGGCCTCATAGATCGCATCCATCCTCACGATCCCCCAGCGTTGGCTCCGCTTCTCGGTCCGGTAGAGCAGCCGAAGATAGGATGCCAGGTCGCTCTCAACACCACCGATCAGGATGCGCGATTGGATCGTCACCGACACTTCCGCCACGGCCCGGTCATCGCGGATGTGGATGCTCGGAAGGGCGAGCCGGTGCCCGGCGCCGCTTGCGCCGGCGGCCATCTTCCGGGAACCCTCGACGAAATCCGTCGCTGAGCCGTCAATCCAGCTGAGCCGAAGCGTGGCGTCCGGCCAGAACGTCTGGCGCATCTGCTCCCACCAAGCCCTGTCGCGGCCTTGTCGTTCGCGCATGATGAGCTGTGTGATCTCCTCGCTATCGCTCATTGTTCACTTCCCCGGCGCGACTGCGGGCCATGGGCTCGAGTTCCGCGCATCCGCGCGCATTTAGCGCAGGGTGATTGTCGCGTCAAGGAACCTCCTGACAACAAAACTATGAATGCTTGACATGTCTGTCAAATGCGAGCTAGACAGAGGAGAAGCTTTGAGGGAGAGGCCCCAGCATGCCCGTTCAGGTTGCGACCTATCAAGGAAGAGAAACCGTTACTGCGGAAAGCCTCTACGCCGCCGCGCAGGAATTCGTACCGGAGATTCGCCGACGCGCGCTGAAAATGGAGCGAGCACGCCGCCTCGACGACGATTTGGTCGATGCGATGGAGGCAGCTGGGTTGTTCTCGGTGCTGGTGCCGAAGCGCTGGGGCGGGGCAGGTCTTGGACCGCATGAAGTTAATCGCGTCGCGGAAATTATTGGCTCTGCAGATTGTTCCACTGCATGGATAACCTCCTTCTACCAATACCATAATTGGTTTCTGTGCCGCTTTCCGCTGGAGGTGCAGCAAGAGTTGTACAAAGACCGATCGTCCGTGCGCTGTGCAGCGGTGTGGTCACCGCCGGGAACCGCGGAGCGCGTTCAAGGAGGATTTCGCGTCACCGGACGCTGGGGCTACGCATCAGGGATGTTACATGCACCGTATGCGCTCTGTCCGGCGATGGTCGACAATTCCCCTTACTGGTTCGTCGTGCCGCGCGAAGAACTGGAAATATTCGATGATTGGGACATGGCATCGATGGCCGCAACGGGGAGCGTAACGATCGCGACAAAAAATACATTCCTTCGCGATGGCTGGGGAATGGAAATAAAAAGACTGATGTCGGCGACCGGGCACGCCGGCACCTTCCATGAAGAAGAAGTCTATCGCCAGTCTTTTTCGGTTCTCGGGATGGGTACGGCCTCGCTGTGCCTGGGCGCGCTGGAAGCGGCGGTTGAGCTAGCCCGCGAAAAGCTTCGGACGTCGAAACCATTTGGCATCCCGCGCATCGACCGGAGTCCCTCGCGCATCCGCTGGGCGAGAGCTTATGAAGCGGCACGAGTGAGTCGTCTGATACGCGACACGGTCACAGAAAGCGCGATTCAGCGCGCGCGCAAGGGCAGTCCGCTGCCGCTTGAAGACGAGGCGAACATGGGACTGCATGGGGTTTTTCTTATGCAGACGATGAAGGACGCCGCACGATTGCTGGTTGATGGCTTGGGCACCAGCGGCTACCGCGCTGACGATCCTATTCGTCGCATGTCGAGCGACATTGCCATGCTCAGTACTCATCTCCTGGGCGGCGACTATGACATCGTAATGGACCGTCACGCCCGATGGGCGCTGGGACTTGGTGTGGACCCGGGCGATCCGATGACGCGGTTCGCGTAATTCCATTAGACAATCACTGGAGGGTTAGAGAATGAGCGCAAAAGCAGATCTGTCAAAACTGCCTGGGAGGCTGCACCATAACGCGCGCGTCGTGAAAGACCACGAGCGCACGCGACACTTCTATGAAGACATCGTCGGGATGCCGCTGCTCGCTACATGGGCCGAGGTTGGACAGTTTCCCGATTTTCCGGAAAGACCAATCAGCTTCTGCCACACGTTCTATGGTCTGGCGGACGGCGGTGCGCTCGCATTCTTCGGGTTTGCTGAACCAGACGTTTACGAGAAATTCAAGGCGAAGACGCAATCCGGGTTCAACCACATCGCCCTTGCCGTATCTGCCGACCTGCAGAACGAGATCAAGCAGAAGCTGGAAAAGGCGGGACACAAGACCCTCTTCATCGATCACGGATACTGCCAGTCAGTGTATGTGCAAGATCCCGATGACATGACGCTGGAATTCACCTCGGACCCCGGGAACATCGCCGAGATCAATAAATGGCAGTCCAATACGGCACATGAAACGCTCTCCACGTGGATCGGCGGCGACCGAAAACCGAACAATAAACTGCGCCACGGATGAGAATGATTCCGCTCGCGCGCCCTCTTGCGCCATGCCGCGCGCCACGGATTGGATTCGTCTACTTGTCACCCGCAAGACGACGGAACAGACGTCGCGCGTTCTGGTTGACCGCAGTTTTCTCGGCTTCGGTCATACAGGTCAGCGAGGCGAGCGCAGCGATGTTCTGATCGATGACCGGCACGGAAGCGGGCGGAAAATCCGAGCCGAACACGATGTGATCGGGCGTGGTCAATTCGAGCACCGGACCTATCGACGCGGCAGTGCCCGCGATCGCGGTATCGAAGTAAAGGCGGCTAAGTTGCGCTCGCACCGTATCTTGCGTCAGCTCGGGTTCGTGACGCACCCAGGGCAGCGTTCCGATGGTGCCGAGGCGAGGGGCCAAAGTCGGCAACGGTCCGCCCGCATGGCTTACGATGAACCTGAGATTGGCGTGACGCTTCAGAACTCCGGCGTAGAGCATGTCGATCACGGATCGGCAGGTGTCGAAGGTAAATTCGATAACTGGCCCGGGACGGCCGCAAGCGACACAATCGTAACCCGCGGGATTGGTTGGATGGATAAAAATTGTCGCGGACCTTTTGTTTAGCTCTGCGAAGATGGGTTCGAATCGCGGATTTCCGAGATAATTGCCGCCGTAGTTGGTGACCATTATGACTCCGTCGGCATCAAGCTTATCGAAGGCGAAAGCGATCTCGGACAACGTAGCCTCGATGTCATCCATCGGCAGGGTTGCGAGCAGGCCAAAGCGTCCCGGATGCTGTTTGACCACTGTCGCGCCGTATTCGTTGAGCATGCGCGTCTGCTCGCGGGAAGGTTGAATCGGCAGCGAAAGCATCTGAGTCGCTATGTCATGGTGATCCATGAAATCGATCGCGAACTCCGGCGACCATGTCGGCATCGGAGAGGATAGTAAATTCTGATTGGGCGGTAGGGTGCGCGCGGCGCCTGGAGGGGCGAAGTGTGCGTGGACGTCAATTCGGTTAAGTTTCATGGAATC
>Ga0302326_10025366_pt1 | contig 12027 bp, 8 predicted proteins | sample Palsa_T0_3_FD_202264 | JGI IMG/M metagenome (GOLD analysis project Ga0302326, IMG submission 202264) | Peat permafrost microbial communities from Stordalen Mire near Abisko, Sweden - Palsa_T0_3 | ecosystem: Environmental > Terrestrial > Soil > Palsa > Peat permafrost | place: Sweden: Abisko... | reverse complement strand
CAGGTTGCGCGTGAAGACCAGGTCGTGCGGGAAGCGCTTCTGCGCGTAGAGGTTGAGTTGAACGGCGAGCTGCGGACCAATGGCTGGTTGGTTGGGCAGATTGAAGTCGTTCAGCGTCAGACCGCGGCCGAACCATGCGTTGAGCTCGGTGCCGGAGAAGATATCGCTGACCTGATGGGTAAGGTTGGTGTAGTCCTCGCGGCGGCGCTCGCGCAGGTAAAGGCGTGCAAGTTTGTCGTACCACCCGCTGTTGGGGAAGCGGGCGAGCGCGAGTTTGTAGGTCTCTTCCTGCTGCTCCGAGAGGTCGTTCTGCTGCAGGAAGTTGGCCAGGCGTTCGTAGAGCAGCGGCTCGTTGGGGTAGAGGTCGAGCTGGTGGCGCAGCAGCGTGAGCGCCCTGGGAAGCTGCTTCTCCGCGACCAGGCGTCCGAGGTAGCGATCGAGGACGCCGGAGTATTCAAACGACTCCGGGATCAAGGGGCTGGCGGGTCGCTGCGCGGTCAGCTCCAGGCTGGCGGCCTTCATGGCTTCGACAGCCCGGTTGGGGACGTTGGGCGACTCGTCCGGCTGGCGATTCTCGGCGTCGGGGTTCGGCGGAACCGGCGGATGGGGGATGCGCGGCTGCGGTGTTGGCGGCGCGGCTTCGGTGCCGGAGGTGAGCGGAAGGCCGCCGGTCTTGGCGGCGAGTTCAGTCAGCAGCGAGTCGTAGAGGGCGAACTCGGCGGCGGTATTTTGCCGACGCGCATAGGCGTCGGCCATCAGGCCAGCGATCTCGACACGGGACTGCGAGGCGGGGAAGTCCACGAGGAATTGTTTGCCGGCGTCGACCACCGCATCGGATTCGCCGTACTGGGCGTAGATGCGGATCAGCTGGGCGTGCAGGCCTTCGCGCTCGGGCGCGGCGGGGAATTTGGTGTCCAGTTGCCCAAGCAGTTCGGCGGCTTTGGCGCGATGGAAGTAGCTCTGCGCCTTGGCAGTTTCGGCGTTGTACTCGGTCCCCTGCGAACTGCCGCTCAACCACAGCGACAGGATGCCGTTCCAGTAGCCGGGGCCTTGATCCACAGTGGCGATATCGCGGTAGAGGGTGAGATTGCCCGCGCCGATAGCGATGGGTTGATCGGGCGCAGTCGCCAGCAGGTCGATGAGGCGGCTGAGGCCGGCCTGCGCGGCGGGTTCACCGCTCGGTAGATTGCCGGGAATGGACGCGAGGGCGTAGTCGTAGCGCGCGGCTTCGGCGTAACTCCGGGTCTCGTTGGTAAGCGTCGCGAGGGTGTAAAGGTCTTGCGGCGTCCAACTGCCGTTGCGGGCTTCGCGGCCGATGCGGAAGCCGTCGATGGTCTGCTGGGCGCGGCCGAGTCGACCGGCTTGCAGATCATAGTAAAAGATGCGAGCCGCGGCGTTGAGGGCTTCGGGGCCGTCGGAATGCTGCGCTAGTTGCGCGCGAGCGGCGGCCAGGAACGCGCGCTTGCGGTTGGTCGCATCGAGCAGCGCGAAGTACGACTCGACCAGCCCGGCGTCCCACGGCGGCTGGAAGTTACGGTCGTAGACCGCCAGTGCCTGGTCGATGTTGCCGCGGCGATAGTCCAGCAGCGCGTTGGCGCGGATGGGGAACGTGTCATCCTTCGGGAAGGCCTTCTGGTAGCGGGCGATCAGGGCCTCGGCTGCCGGCCAGTCCTTCTGCGACAGTTGCCAGGTCAGGCATTGCGTGTAGACAGCGGGTTGGTCGGGGTAGCGAGCCAGAAAGGACTGGAAGGTCGCGGCGGTCTGAGCGGGCGGCAGGCCCTGGTCGGCGATGAGCGCGAGGATGCGGTTGAAGGCCAGCCAGGAGCGCTGCTGTGCGGGGTTGACGAAGCGTTCTTGAGGAATGGCCGGCGCGGCGGCAACTTCGTTGAGGGTCGCGAGCTCCTGCGGGATGAGCAGGCGGCGATGGTAGAAGTCGGCGAGTTCGAGCTTTGCGTTGACCTGGTCTTTGGATTTCTCGACAGAGAGCTTCCAGTCGGATTCAGCCGATGCGATGTCCAGCGCGGCTTCGTCCGAGCGGGCCCGCAGCATGTAGAGGTCCGAGTCGTTGGGCGCGGCGGCGATCAGAGTGGCAAGTTCTGCCTGGGACTCTTTGGGCGGACGTGGGTAGAGCGCCTGCACCGACGGCAGAGACATCGTGCGAAAGAGTGCCGACTCGATGGACGAGGCGCCGATGACGTGCTGCATCCAGGGTGGGAGATTGGCGTGTGCCGAAAGTGTGATCGCCGCGAGTAAGCCGATGGTCGACGCGAAGATGCTGCGCCGGCTGCTTCGGATAGGAGCCTTAGGCGCCACGGAAATTTGCCTAGGGGATGACATCGACGGGAACCTCCTGACTGCCGAGGTTGTGGGCCACGTCTTCGGCGGTGACGGTGAGGGTGTAGCGGCCGATGGGAAGGTCGGGAGGAATCGTCAGCGTGCCGGTGTTGGTCAGGGCGCGGCTGTTCCAGCGCAGCGTGACCGGGGCGATACCGTCCATATGAGCCGTGAGAGTCCTGGTTGAGGCCGTCGCAGCCGCGCGGATTTCCAGCGTTTCGCCACGGTGCAGGCTGCTGCGGTTCAGCTGCAGCTTGACCGTCGGCGGAGTGCTTGCGATGACGAAGGTCTTGGCCTCGCGGTAGGTGTTGCCGTTGACGTCGCGCAGGATCAGCCGCACGCTGTAAGTGCCGTCCTTCATCTCGGGTGGCGCGAGGAAGCGCGTCTCCCAGAGGCGGTTGGCGTCGTCGCCCGGCGTGTTCACGTCTTCTGAGGCGAGGTGGCGCAGTGGCTTGGTGAGTCCGAACGGAAACAGCGCGATGACAGAGGTGATCTGGGCGTCGGTGCGGACGCGCAACACGGGGTCGCCTGGACGGATGACGCGCGGACGCAGCAGCGACCGCGGCACGGCCAGGAAGGACGTGTAGGGCGTGACGAATTTGTAGCGGCGCGAGAGCCGGATGATCTCGTCGATGGCGGGGCCGGTCTCGCCGCCGCGGTCGATCTGCTCCAGCAGCGCGTTGACCCGGGCCTGCGCCCAGATGCGTGGCAGTTGCGGATGGCTGAGGTCGGTCTCGGGCAGCGGCGTGGAGGCGCGGGCCTCGAACGCCGCGCCGTCCCGTGTGCCGCGCACAGTCAGACCAAGCGGCGTCGCCCCGGGTGTGTACTCGCCGATCCACTGCGCGACCGAGCCGGGGTAGATGGCGTCGTCGAGCTGATAGATGAGGTGGGTTGACGCAGCCGGTTCAGGCGTAAGCGATAGCCCGAAGACCGGGGCGCGGCTCAGCTTCGAAAGGAAAGACTGGACGTGGAAGTCGAAGGGTTCGGTCGAGAGCACGGACTCCAGAAAGCCGCCGTTGCGCGAGACATTGCGCAGCAGAGTGAGGTTGGCGTCGTCGCCCACGGCAAAGACGCAGGTGTGCGGTGGGTGCGGGGATTCCTTCCAGTGCGTGGCGTAGGCGGTGGCGATCTTGTTGGGGACGATCGTATCGCCGCTGTTCGACCCGCCGTCAGACAGCAGGACGAGCGAGGTATTGGCTTCGGTGGTTTGGGCCAGCGCGGCGGTGAGAACTTTGCCGAGATCGGTCCCGCCGCGGAGTTTGGTGGCGCGGACGAAGTCGAGGGCCTGCTGCACGGCTGCAGCGTCGGCGGCGACCGGTGCGGGCTTGAACGAAGTCACGCTCTGATTGAAGAGCAGCAGGTTGAAGTGGTCGGCGGGCGTCAGGGCGCGCAGCACCGCTTCTAACGCGGCATAGCTGCGTTCGAGCTTCTCCCATTGCATCGACAGCGAGTTGTCGAAAAGCAGGATGACGGTGCGGGGGGCGGCCGCGCTTCGCGTCTGCGGTTTGGGGTCGGCGACCAGCAACTGCGCCTCGAAGAAGCCCGGTTCCGGGGCTTTCGACAGGTTGGCGGTCAGGCTCGTGCCGGCGTCCGGAAGCGGTGCTGCGGGGTTGCGGAAGGTGATCACGTCGAGGTTGTCCGACGCGGCCGGGGTCAGATTCCAGGTTACGGAGAAGTCCTCGCCGAGTGCGAGGTCGGTGGCCTCGAAAGTTCCTTCGGCAGAGTGCGGGTCGCTGGCGGCGAGCTTGATGGGGAAGAGCTTCGACGGCGTCTGAAAATTTTCAAACGCGTGAGCCGAGCGCAGGATGAAGTGCAGCTTGAAGTGATGCGCCGATTGCTTCTCGCCGGCATCGGGCTTGAGCGGCAGCGCGAAGAAATGTTTGAAGTCAGTCGCACTCAGCCGCTGGTGGTATTCGAGCTCGAGGCGCTTGGTCCCGTAAGCCGGGATGGGAACAATTTTGGCCGTGAAGACCGCGGTGTTCTTCGGATTGATGTGATCGCGTTCGCCCATTTCGAGCAGGCCGGGGTCGATCGTTTGCAGCCGCGCCTCGTCGTATATTTGCTCGGCCCGCTTGCGTTCGAGGATGACGGCAGGGATGCGGGTGACGCCATCCCACACCGCAAAGTCGGACACCGAGGAGCCCGTCGGCAGAGCGAAACGGTAGGTGCCTTCCTGGATCTCGGCGGTGCGGTTCAGGAATATCTGCATGATCGAAACGTGGGCGTCGCCATTGTCGATGGTGATGTCAACGGACATCTCATCCAGCGCGAGGACTGCGGGGTCGGGATCCTCTTTGTCGCGGGGGATGAGAATGCCCGATTGTGCGTGCGCTAGCGCCGAGAGGAACAACAAAAGCGGGAGGAGGAAATGTTTACGTTCCCACCACCCCGGCGATGAGGTTGTCGCTGACATGGGGCACCCGGTCTCTTGTGGCTGGCGAGTGTTCATGGGAGGCGCGCCTCCGCGATTCGGACGAGGCCGTTTTCGGTGCCGACGTAGAGTTCGCCTTCACGCTCGGCAAAGGCGGTGACGTTAAGCGATGGCAGCCCCTGGGTCACGACAGCCCAGCGGCCGGTTGCATTGTCGCGCACCAGCATCCCGCGTCCGAGCGTCCCGGCGTACACATGGCTGGGAGTCACGAGGATCGCGTTGGGATTGATGACGAGGTCGCGCGGAGCGCCGGCGGGAAGCTCGATCGGCGAGAAGCTGCCGCTGGGCGCGAGGATCTCAAGCCCGGCGCCGTAGGTTCCGATCAGCCAGCCGCCTTCCGGCGTCGCGGCGAGCGCGGTGATCCAGTTGTGTTTCAGGCCCGAATTCGACGCCGTGAAGTTGCGCTTGACCGCGCCCGCTTCGAGGATCGAGAGACCACCAAGGGTTCCCGCCAGCAGGCGGTCGTCTCCATGGCTCGCGCCGAGAGTATAGACATGGTTGTTGATCAGGCCATCGCGCCGCGTCAGTACCTGACGCGGGGTTCCCTGGCGATCGAAGAGGACCAGCCCGTTGGCAGTGGCGGCGGCAATCGTCTGGCGCACAGGGTCGAGCGCGAGCCGATTGATGCAGAAGAGATGATCGTCCTCGAAGTGGCGGATGCTTTCGCTGGAAGTCGGGCTGAGGATGTCGAGGCCGTGATCGAAGAAGCCAATGTAGAGCGCGCCGTCGGGGGCGAACGCGAGCGCCGAAATGTTGCGGTCGGCGAGGTTTGCGGAGGACGGCGGGAGGGCTGAATGCCAGCCAATTTCGCCGCGAAGGAGCAGACTGCCGCCGGCGAGCGCGTAAAGCGGCGCCGAGGGGCCGGCGGGGGCGAGAAATTGGTCGATGCGCTGCCCGGACGACTCGCCTTCGAGCCCCAATGCCGCATTGCGCAGGCGAGGATGGGTCCCAAGTGGAATCCGCTGAATGCCTTGATCGAGCGAGCCGACGAGCAGTTCGGATGCGGTCGGCGCGAGCGAGTGCGCGAACAGGCCGGGGGCGAGGATGCGCTCCGGTTTCAGCGCGACAGACCCATCGGAATGGTTGAGGTCGAACTGAGCAACGCCGAGCGGGGTTCCGGCATAGGCCCGACCGTTGGCGACCGCGATCGACTCGATCTGATCGTCGGGGAGACCCGAGGCTGCGCTGGCATGTTGCACGGTTCCGGCATGGACGTAAAACAGGCCGGCATTGCGGGTGCCGATCAGGATGGACGTGGAATCGGCAGCCGCGAGAGTGGTGATCTCGTGCGCCTGATCGGCGGTTGCGGCGTAGGGTACAAGCGTGGCTCCGTCGTAGAGCAGCACGCCACCGTGGCGCGTGCCCAGCAGGAGATCGCCGGAGGGCAGCGGCAGCAGACTGGTAAGGTCGCGGGCGTCTGGGGAATCTGGCAGCAGTTGGTGGAGCAGAAGCGCGGCGTTTGGCCTGGGTTCGAGCAGCAGGATCCCGGCGCCTGCGGTCGCCAGCAGAATCTGGTCCTCATTCACTCCCCGCAGATGCCCGCAAGCGATGGTGACGATCGGCGCGACGGGCAATTCGAAACCGGTGCGCAGGGTTCGGCGCAGCGTTCCGTCCTGGGAATAGATGCTTAGGCCGGCTGAACCAGCGAGGTAGAGATCGCCGCTCAGAAATGCGCCGGAGGTGAAGGCGTCGGGAGAGTTCACCGGCTCAAAACCGGAGTTCCGCGCCTGAGCGGCGGCGGGGTCGAATGGCTGCAGCGTGAATCCAAGCTGATGCTGGGTGCGGGCGAGGCCAGCGGAGCGGGCCAGGGTGCGTTGGGCAGACCAGAACGCAAGGGCTACGGCGACCACCAGGAGGGCGGCCGGGATGACCACAAGGAGAACACGTCGGGTACGTCGCATGGTGAGGTGCCGGGGCAGCCGCGCCGTTCAGGCGAGGGTGAGACAGCGTAGCACGACTTTTGTCAACAGAAAACTGTGGGAAATCTCCTGGCGATGGAGATGGTGGCGACGCTGATTCCTCTTCATCTCGTCGCAACAGAGGGCAAAACGCAGTCGACAGAACCCGCCCCCAGACGGGTCAGCCCGGGAAATGAGACCTCTGCTATCTTGTGCCGGAATTATTCTCAATTATTTGAGAATTTTCGCTTGCAATTGGTGGCGATTGCTGAAATAGTAACTCCTGCGCAGGAGAAAGTCCGATGAAATTGCATCATTACAATTCGATGCGTAGGTCGCCAGAAGGCAAACCCTTCTGCGGCGATCGCCGGGCTTTTGGTCTTAGCTGGCAATCCCTGTAACTAGCGATCCTACGCACAATCGCACCCACAACTAGATCTGCCAGGTGGCGAAGAGATCAGGTACTTCGACTGTCACTCGATCGCTACCTCCTGTTCTCGCTAAATCCCCTGGCAATACCGTCCGTGGCGAACTTCGTGAATCGTTCTTTGGTCCACCACAGATCTAAACCCGGGCCATTTGAAGTTTGCATGAAGGCTTGTTCCCGGACGGCGTCCTTCCTGTGCGCGAGCGCAAAGCTGCGTTTCGCAAGCAGGAGCACTTATCCGTGGCGATAGGAGCGAGTTACTTCCTCCGCCAATGAAAGGCAGGGACGGAAAGCCCTGCGAGAGTGAGGAAGCGAGTGGGATGGATATACAAGGTTCCGCAGGCTTCCCGCTCAGAGACTCGCCTCGATAGTTCCCGGATAAGTAACGATTGGTTTGGCCGGTGGCGTAGATAACAGTTACTTCATAAACCGCGTGTCGCAGGTTCGAGTCCTGCCGCGGGCGCAAGCCTGTGTAGCTCAGTGGTAGAGCATCGGGACTCACTGTTATCGACTTGTTCCCCGGCCAGTTTAACCCTCCAGCGTGCGGCTGGATAGATGGTGAGAGTTATGGGCAAGGCATTTATCAAGGGCGGGACGCCGGTTGGTTCGGAATCCCTGTGCAGAACGTGCAGCAATGCGCACATCATGACGGGCTACCGCGAGTCGGAGCTGGTCACGATGTGCAATGAGGTACACCCGAACATCGTCGTACCGTTCGTGATCTACGAATGCTCGGGTTACTACGACAAGAATCGCCCGGACTGGGAACAGATGCAAAAACTGGCCATCAATCTGTCTGCGCCGCCGCTGAAGCCCGTTGGATTCAAGCTCGGCCTCGGTTTTCAGGACACGCGCAAGCTTGTCCCGGTCGTAGACGGCGATGACGACCAGATGGACGATGACGATTAGCCACTGTGCCGGTGGCGAAGAGTACGGATACCTCGGGTAGAGCGCCGCTGCGGACTTACTCCCGCAACGGAGGTCGCAGGTTCGATTCCCTGCCGCGGGACGTATGTCCGGCGTAGCTCAGTAAGTAACACTTTCCGTATTCATTTATTCCCCGGCGCTGTTTTACCCGCAAGAAGAAAGGAGTTATGCGATGAAGCTGAATGTCTTGAAGCTGACGGTTGTGCAGGCACTACGCGGTCCCCTGGGCCTGGCGCCGCGGACTTATGAGGGTGCGCCGGCGGCGGTCCTGACCGACGAGCAGGCGCTGCGGCGTTCCGTGCTCTCGTGCCTGCTGTGGGAGGACGAGTTCTACGAGCAGGGCGCGACCATCGCCCAGCGGATCCGGACGCTGGTCCCGAAGGTCGACGCCGCGAAGGTTGCGGCGCTGGCTGTCGAGGCGCGGACGAAGAGGAAGCTGCGCCACGCGCCCCTGCTTCTGGTTCGGGAGATGGCGCGTCATCGGACGCATCGGGGCCTGGTCGCCGAGACGCTGGCGCAGGTCATCCAGCGCGCGGACGAGCTGGCCGAGTTCGTCGCCATCTACTGGGCCGAGGGGCGTGTGCCGCTCTCGGGCCAGGTGAAGAAGGGTCTCGCGGCGTCATTCCCGAAGTTCGACGAGTATGCGCTGGCGAAGTACGATCGCGCGGCCTCGGTCCGGCTGCGGGACGTACTCTTCCTTTGCCATGCCAAGCCGGTCGACACCGCGCAGGCCGAGCTGTGGAAGCGCCTGATCGCCGGCGAGCTGGCGACGCCGGACACATGGGAGGTCGCGCTCTCGGCCTCTGCCACTGGCGACAAGCGTGTGAACTGGGAGCGTCTGCTCTCGGAGCGCAAGCTGGGCGCGCTGGCGCTGCTGCGAAACCTTCGCAACATGAAGGACGCGGGAGTGGAGGAGTCGCTTGTGCTGACGGCTCTGGACGCCATGCGTACGGAGCGTGTGCTTCCCTTCCGGTTTCTCGCCGCGGCACGCTATGCGCCGCAGTGGGAGGAGGGCCTCGAGCGGGCGATGTTCCGGGCCGTCTCGGGCAGTGAGAAGCTGCCCGGGCGTACGGTGCTGCTGGTCGACGTGTCCGGCAGCATGGTGGCCCCGTTGTCGCAGCGGTCTGGAATGCTGCGGACCGATGCGGCTTACGGGCTGGCCGTGCTGCTGCGCGAGGTCGCGGAGAAGGTAACGGTCTACACCTTCTCGGACGAGGCCAAGCTGATTGCGCCGCGGCGCGGATTCGCTCTCCGGGATGCAATGGAGGCGAGTTTGCGCCACGGAGGCACGCGGCTGGGTGCGGCGCTCGCGCACATCGAGGAGCAGGCGATTCGGGAGCCGTATGACCGGATCGTCGTCATCACCGACGAGCAGAGTGCGGACCGTGTGCCGGCGCCGAGGGGCAACGGCTACATGGTCAACGTTGCCGGCGCGAAGAACGGCGTTGGCTACGGTGCATGGACCCACATCGACGGCTGGAGTGAGGCGGTAATCGAGTACATCCGCGAGTTCGAGTCGGCGGTCTGAAACGGGCCGGCCTGGGGAGAGCGCCCCAGGCCAGCCCTTGTTTTTCGGCCAGCGGTATAGAATGAAGCTATGTCGCGTGGCTGGGAGAGTAAATCCGTCGAGTCGCAGCAGGCAGGGCACAGTGACGCGCCGACTACACCCGCGCAGCATAAGGCGAACGTGGTCGCGATGAAGGGCAACATCGCCGCCGATGCCGAGCGTAAACGCAAGCGTCAGGCGCTGGAACTGCAGCGGGAACGCATTTTGTCGGAGCGCACGTCCAATCCTCATCGCAGGTCGGCGCTGGCGATCGCGCTGGCCGATATCGAAGAGAAGCTCGCCGAACTGGGCTGGACGATTCACCTGTAAGCAAGGAGAGAATCTCGATGCGGAGTCCAGGTCCCATCTATATCCGATTTGCTGCCATCATCGTCATCGTGGCGCTTGTGGACGGCGTCGTTGTCCTCTTCGCAACCCGGCCATTGCCGTGGGCTGCCATCATCCCGGCAGCCGTTCCGTTGCTGGTCAGCATCTTCGTCGTTCCCCTCATAAAGGAGAAGGACAAAGCAAAGCCGGGACAGTAGCCTTACGCCGATCGCAGGTTGTGTTTGACGATTATTTGCGCTTGCCGAAGCGATAGACAAAACCCACGTTGAGAGCTTTGCTGTTCTGTATCGTGCTGCCGAAGGTGGTGCCGATGTAAGCCGGCGTGACGCGAAGGGCGAGGCTGGTGTCGAAGTTATACTCCACGCTGCCGCCAACTGAGAACGCGGGCGCGAAGTTTCCCTGCCACACGCCGATCTCCGCCGCGGTAAAGCCCTTGGAGGCACCGGCGAACTTGCCGAGATCCGTCCCACCCTGCACGAATCCCGAGACGGCGAACTTTTCCTTGGCCAGGAAGCGGTAGCTCGGGCCCGCCATGAAGGCGTACTCCGAGATCTGCGGGTTTTGTATGTCGTAGATCGTGTTGCCGATATTGGCCTTGCCGTAGGAACCCTGCACGACGCCCAGAATCCCAACCTTCTGATTCAGGGAGTAGAGCGTCGTGGCCCAGAAGCTCACCTCGTTGTTCTGCCGCAGGAAGGGTCCGCTGCGATAGCGCATGTAGCCGCCGCCGCCGGCCGCCTCCCACTTGTGGCCGTAGGTTTCGGCGATGGTGCGGGCGATGCGGGCTTTGCGGTTGGCGGTGGATTCGCGGCGGACCCGGGTCTGCGCCGTCGAAGGCGCTGCCGCCATGAATGCGAAGAGCAGGAGAACTGCGGCCATCGCTGCGATACGAATTTTCTTTGCTGAACCTGCGGATGTCTTTGAACCGATCGAGCTTATCGAACCATGAATCAACGTGTTCACTCCTACCCCTGTTTTTCGCTGTAAAGCGGCTGCCTTGGTCTGCTACGGTGAGTCTGCTACGGTGAGTCTGTTACGGTGAGTCGGCTACGGTGGCTTGGGTCCGGATGGCGGGACCGCCCCGCGGCGAAACATTTTCCGCACCCGCTTCTGTATTAGAACATTCATCGTCGCCCGCAGGCACGATGAGGCTGTTCACTTGTCGAATGGAACCCGCGAACGATGACGACCCAGCACAACTCGCGCTACTCCTCCTATGGACGCACGGGCGGGCGATTCGGGCCGTTCCTGCTCGGGTTTCTTTTTGCATTCGCGGCGCTCTTCGGGGCTGGATGGCTCTACCTGCACTATGGACATCCTCCGGTCGCGACCGCCGATACGCCGTTTCCAATGGAGGCGCAGATCGTCCGCGCGCCCCTCAACTCCCGGATCGAGCGTGAGATGGAGAAGCCGCCCTTCGGCACCAGCGAGGATGTCTTCGAAGCCGGCGCAAAGATCTATTCCACCAGTTGCGCGAGCTGCCACGGGACTCCTGGACACGACAGCCCCTACGCCAGGTGGATGTATCCGATTGCGCCGCAGCTCTGGAAGAAGCATGCCGGCAGCGCCGTGGTGGGGGTTTCGGACGATGAACCCGGCATGACCTACTGGAAGGTGAAGAACGGCATTCGGCTGACCGGCATGCCGGCCTTTCAGCATCTCTACTCGGACGCGCAGATGTGGGACGTGGCGCTGCTGTTGAAGAACGCGGACCAGCCGTTGCCGGAACCCGTGATGAAGCTCCTGGAGCCGGATCTTCGACCGCGGACAGTCCTTCAAATCATGCCCGCGAGTGCCCCCACTCGCCCGTCGCTGTGACCGAGGTACTATTTTCCCAAAATAAGGGGATTGCCAAGAGTCTTCCGATAGGCATAGTATCCGTCTCGCACTCGGTACAGTTTGCCTCTTTTTTGGGCAGCGCGCCAGAGCGGCATTGAGGCCCCTTGAGCCAGCAGTACCAGCTAATCAATCAACCAACGCATGATTGGGCAGTCAAGACCCATCAGCGTGCATTGGAGCGAACGAACATGGCATGGTATGCCTACTGTATTGCAGAACGTCAGTCTTTCCCTGAACTAGCACGCCACCGCCGCCCGATGCCTCTGACCGGAATTAC
>Ga0302326_10025364_pt1 | contig 12027 bp, 13 predicted proteins | sample Palsa_T0_3_FD_202264 | JGI IMG/M metagenome (GOLD analysis project Ga0302326, IMG submission 202264) | Peat permafrost microbial communities from Stordalen Mire near Abisko, Sweden - Palsa_T0_3 | ecosystem: Environmental > Terrestrial > Soil > Palsa > Peat permafrost | place: Sweden: Abisko... | reverse complement strand
CCCAACGGCCGCGGAGTGCGCAGCGGCTCGCACGCCCCCCACAACACCCTGACACGCGGTGGCGCCCCATCGCAGAACGCGCGCACGAGCGATGTCTTGCCGACCCCCGGCTCACCCGCAACGACCACCAACCGGCCGGTACGCGTCGAGATGACAAGGCTCAGCTCCGCATCCAGCGCGATGAGACTCGCGTCGCGCTCCACGAGCATGCGTGGCTCGACAGCGCCGGTCGCCCGGCCTCGCCCCGTGCGCACACACATAAGTGTCGCAGGGAACCGGCCCGCACGCCAACCCGCTACACCGCCGTGACACCAAGCCTCTGCCACCCGGTCACAATCGACGTCGCGAGGGCGGCAATGTCAACAGCTAGCGACAAATCGAGATGCCTCTGTTTCGGTTCCCGACGCCATCTCGGCCAACATTGGTCTCTTTGTACCTTGCCGATCAAGTTCGATCGGTCGTTATACATCCCTCTCTTGTTCGGTGGGTTTAGTCCAAGGACATCGACAGTCAGCCTCGCCCACTCGCGCCACTGGTTCGCGCGACCCAGGTGAACACTCAGCGCCAGCCCAGCGGGCGAACGGTGACCGCGAAGCCGGAGTTGCCGACAACGTGACCGTTGAGCGCCCTGTGGCCGCCGTCACCGCTAGCGGCCTCGCGATCGAGTCGAGATGGTCAGACTTACCGGCATGAACAAGACCAGCTTCCTCGGCGACAAGCCGATCAACCGCATCGGCTTCGGCGCGATGCAGCTCGCAGGACCAGGCGTCTTCGGCCCCCCGCGCGACCCGGAGGCGGCTCGCGCGGTCCTGCGGCGCGCGATCGAGCTTGGCGTCGACCACATCGACACCTCGCAGTACTACGGGCCGGACGTCGTCAACGACCTGATCCGCGACACCCTCTATCCCTACCCGGAAGACCTCAAGCTCGTGACGAAGGTCGGCGCCCGCCGGGACGAGGCCGGGGCGTGGCTACCCGCCCAGCTCCCTGAGGAGCTGCGGGAGGGGGTCGAGGACAACCTCCGCTCGCTGCGGGTCGAACGTATGGACCTCGTCAACCTACGCCTGCTGGACGAGGGGGAAGGGCCGGCCGTCCCGCTGGCCGAGCAGATCGGCGCGCTCGAGGATCTCCGCCGCGAGGGGAAGCTCGACCTGATCGGCGTCTCGAACGTCGACCTGGCGCGCGCCGAGCAGTCGGTTGAAATGGCGCAGATCGGCGAGATCCAGAACTCCTACAGCATCATCGACCGGGCGGATGACGCGCTGGTGGAGCTGTGCCGCGAGCGAGTGATCGCCTTCGTGCCGTTCTTCCCGCTCGGCTCCGCGTTCACCGATGGCCCAGCCAAGCTCGCGGGCGATCCGCTGATCTCCAAGGTCGCTGCGAAGCACGGTGCGACGACCTCTCAGATCGCGCTCGCGTGGCTCCTCGCCCGCTACGAGCGGATGCTGCTGATCCCGGGGACGACTTCGATCTCGCACCTGGAAGAGAATCTCGCGGCGATCGACGTCGAACTGGACGAGGAAGACCTGTCCGAGCTCGAGACCGTCGAGCAGGTCGCCCGCCCGCATGGCTGACCGCCTGGACCGGGCAGCGCTCGAGTCAGATCCGCGTGACACCGCAGCCGCCGCGCCGCTACGGTGTCACGCGTGGCCCGGGTGACCCACATCGACAAGCTCGACTCGATCACGGCCGGCGGCGTCAGCTGGCGGCCGATCCGCCGCACCCTCGGCATCACGGGGTTTGGGATCAATGCCTACACCGCGGGCAGCGGCGAGCAGTTGATCGAAGATCACGACGAGACCGGCGGCGGCGCGGGCGGGCACGAGGAGCTCTACCTCGTGGTCAGCGGGAATGCCATGTTTACCGTCGACGCGGAGGTGATCGAGGCACCGGCGGGGACGCTTGTCTTTGTGCCGGAGGCGGCCTCGCGGCGGTCGGCGATCGCGCTCGCCGACGGGACGACGGCGATTGTCGTCGGGGGCTCTCCGGGAGCCATCACGCCGTCGCCGTGGGAGCACTATTTCGCCGCGGTTCCCGCCGCCGGCGCCGGCGAGCCTGCCCGCGCTTACGAGATTGCCGCTGCGGGGCTTGCCGACTATCCAGATCATCCTTCTCTGCACTACAACCTCGCCTGTTATGCCTCGCTAGCGGGTGAGACCGATCGCGCGCTCGAGCACCTCACCCGGGCCTTCGAGGGCGACCCGAAGACCCGGGCCTGGGCGGCGACGGACTACGACCTCGATCCGATCCGCTCTGATTCGCGTTATCCCGCTTAGGGGTAGGTAGCGTCGGCAGCGTGCCGAGAACGACCGAGGAGGCTTGACATGGAGTACCGGAACCTGGGCGCCACAGGGCTGCGCGTATCGCGCATCTGCCTGGGCATGATGAGCTACGGGAGGCACGAGAGCCGGGAGTGGACGCTCGACCAGACCGAGGCCGAGCCGATCGTTCGCCGCGCCGTTGAGGGCGGGATCACCTTCTTCGACACCGCCGACGTCTATAACGGCGGGCAGAGCGAAATCGTCACCGGGCGCCTCCTACGCAGCCTGTTCGGCACCCGCGAGGAATACGTGGTTGCGACCAAGGTGCACGGTCAGACGATGCCGGGCGAGAACGGCCGCAGCCTCTCACGCAAGCACATCATGGCGTCGATCGACGCGTCGCTCCGGCGGCTCGAGCTCGAGTACGTCGATCTGTACCAGATCCACCGCTGGGATCCGCGGACGCCGATCACGGAGACGATGGACGCGCTCCACGACGTCGTGAAGGCCGGGAAGGCTCGCTATATCGGTGCAAGCAGCATGTTTGCGTGGCAGTTCGCCAAGGCGCAGTCGGCCGCGATCACCCCGTTCGTGTCGATGCAGAACCATTACAACCTCATCTACCGCGAGGAGGAGCGGGAGATGATCCCGCAGTGCATCGATCAAGGTATCGGCGTCCTGCCGTGGAGCCCGCTGGCGCGGGGTCTGCTCGCAGGCAATCGCACGCGCACGGGAGAGCGCCTGACCACCCGGGCGCGGAGCGATGCCTTCGCCGATTCGCTGTACAAGCCCGAGGTCGACTTTGCCGTGATCGACCGCCTAGCCGAGGTCGCAGCAGCCCGAGCTGTTCCCACCGCGCAGGTCGCGCTGGCGTGGCTGCTCGACAGGCCGGGCGTGACCGCGCCGATCGTAGGCGCCACGAAGCTCGCCCAGCTCGAGGACGCGCTCGCCGCCGAGCGGTTGTCGCTGAGAGAAGACGAGATCGCCGGGCTGGAGGAGCGCTACGTCCCGCACGCGATCGCGGGACACCAGTAGCGGTAAGGTTGTCGATCATGGACGAGGGTCTCCCGATCGCATACCTGGTGCTCGAGAAGGGAGTGCCGGTCTTCGCGTCCGGTGGGGAGCAGGTCGGGACCGTCGATCACGTCGTCTCGGCGCCCGAGAAGGACATCTTCCACGGCATCGTAATGAGCGGCGCGAATCACCAGCAGTTCGTACCCGCGGACCAGATCGAGTCGCTGCACGAGCTCGGCGTCGACCTAACGATCGATGCCGAGGAGGCGGCGGGACTGCCGAACCCGCACGGCGGCGCGCCGGTCTGGCGCGACACCGAGCCGGGGGTTAAGCCAAGCCCTTGGAAGCAGGCGATCCGCCTATTCGAGCCCAACGGCCCGAAGCGCCACGGCTGGAAGCGGGACGACGACTAAGTTCGACCCGCCTCCGGGGGCTCGCCGCCCGCCGCCGGCCGATTCCACGCTAGCCGACGAGCGTGACCCGTGTCTTCTTCAGGTTCCCCGTTCCTTGGCTGAAGTGCGCTTTGAGTGAAGCGGCGAGCCGGTGGTGGCGGGCAGCCATGACCAGTGAGAGGCAATTGTTCCCGAGATCTGCGCGCACGGTGCGGTGCCCGCCCGCCGGGGCCTCGAACGTCGCGCTGCCGCAGCGCACGGTTTTGACACTTGCGCCGATCTTCCCGCGTGCACTGAGGGAGATCCTGCCCTTGCAGGCCGCGCCACTGGTGCCCGAGCATCGCCAGCGGATCAGGGCGGCGCCGTGATGTACGGAGATGGTGCGGCTGCGCAGCGATGCGTGCGCGTGCTGGTGCGTCGACCCGTTCGAACCGTTCGAGCCGTTCGAGCCGGGTGAACCCGGCGAGGTGCCCGCGGTAGTAAACGTCATGTCGTCGCCGCCTGAGACAGTCGGGTTGCCCGAGGTACCGGCTGCTCCCTGGACCGCGACCATGCGGAAGTGATAGGTGGTGCCGGGCTGCAAGCCCTGGAGTCCCGCCGCCTCAGGATCCGTCCCGAAATCCGTGAGCGGCCCCGCCGGGGCGGTGTTCTGTCCGTAAGCGGTTGTGGTGCCCCACTGGAACCCCCAGTCCGTTGGGAGTCCGCCGGGACTGATCGTGCCGTTCAGGACCGCCGAGTTGCTCGTCACGGCGGTGGCGCCCTCGGTCACGGCCGGCGGTGACGCCGCGTCGCCGACCCCGGCGCCGAGCAGAATCATGGTCGCGCCGCACGTGATGGCCGCGGCGAAAGTTCGATATCGGTTGAGCGTTCCCACCTGTCTGCCTCCCTTGTTTTGCTGATCATCGGCTGTTTCGGCGATTTCCATTAGCCCCCGCCGCGATCTCGTTCCGCGAGCCACCACGCGGGCCGAGCGGCCCCGCGCCTCAGACCGGAGGCATCCCCGCCGCGAGCGTCTCGATCAGGCGTTCGAACGACTGGTCGAGGTCGAGCGGCAGGGCGAAGCCTCCCCCGGCTTCGAGCGACACGAAGCCGTGCAGCGCGCTGCGGATGACGCGAACGGCGTGGAGTAGCTCGTCGTCCGCGAGGTGCCATTCGCGCAGGACCGCCGACAGCACCTGTACCGCCGCGAGTCCGGCCTGCTCGTGCTCGGCGTCACCGGGCGGTGCGGCACGCAAGGTCGCCGCGTAGCGCCCCGGGTATGCGTGGGCGTACTCGCGGTAGGCATGTGCCGTCGCCGCCAGCGCCTCTGGTCCTGCGCGCCCGAGCGCGGCGGCTTGCAGACGCGCCGTCAGCTCGCTCAGACCGCGCAGTGCGATCGCGCGCAGCAGGCCGTCGTGGCCCGTCACGTGGTGGTACAGAGAGGGAGCGCGGACTCCGAGCGAGTCGGCGACACGGGCGAGCGTCACGCCATCGAGACCCTCGCGGTCCGCGACCCGGACCGCGGCGTCGACCACCTGCCGGCTGTCGAGGCCACGACGCGGCACCGCTAGGACGCCGCCGCGATCGCACGCCCCATCGCCGCGACGGGCGACTCGACGATCCGGCCGTGCCCGGGCGCCAGCCGAGCCGGGTCAAGCTCGCGCAGCGCGCGCGCACTCGCTAGCGCGGTCGGCCGGTGCCAGGTCGCGAGCGCCGGCAGGGGGAAGCGCGGGTTCAGCTTTGACGACGTCGCGACACCGCCGAGCGTCGAATAGGCATCGCCGCAGAGCAGCGTGCCGTCCCGATGGTCCAGGAATGCAACGTGACCCGGCGTGTGGCCCGGCGCCGCGATGACCTCGAGCGAGCCGACGTGATCGCCGGGCTCGAACGTGCTCGTCGGGACGGTTTTCGCGCCGGGGTAGCTGCCGCGCAGCTTGGCGTCCGGTTCGCCGGGATCAATCGACTTGTCCTTGGCCAGGAGGCGTGCGTCACGCGACGAAATCAGGACCTCCACTCCTGGGATCGCCTCCGCCAGCGCGTCGAGCGAGCCGATGTGGTCACCGTGGGCGTGGGTCAGAGCGATCCGGACGATCGGGGCGCCGCCGCGGCGAGCGGCTTCGAGGAGCGGCTTCGAGCTGCGCGGGAGCATCGTGTCGACGAGCGTAAATCCGTCCTCCTCTTGCACGAGGTAGGCATTCACGAAGCCGAAGCGGGAGATGCGGATCAGTGGGGCCATTGCTGGGTCCTTTCAGACGAAGCTACGTAGAGTAGGCAAAAGCCTAATGAACATAGCCTAGCACTTCTTTCGCGTCACAATCCGTTCATCTTTGTCGCGCTACCGTTAGGGCATGGCCAAACGAGAGCTGCAATCACGGGAAGTAGACCTCACCGACGGCGAATGGCAGGAGCGGCTGACGCCCGAGCAGTACGAGATCCTGCGCCGCCACGGCACCGAGCGCCCGTTCACGGGCGAGTACGTCGATATCAAGGCCGACGGCACGTACCGCTGCGCCGGCTGCGGCGCGGAGCTGTTCAACTCGGACACCAAGTTCGACTCCGGCACCGGCTGGCCGAGCTTCTTCGAGCCGGCTGTGGCCGAGAACGTCGAGCTGCGGTCGGACCGGAGCTTATTCATGGCCCGCACCGAGGTGCTATGTCGGGCATGCGGCGGCCATCTCGGTCACGTGTTCGCCGACGGCCCGGCCCCCACCGGCCAGCGCTACTGCATCAACTCGTGCGCGCTGGCCCTCGACACGTCGGCCCCGCCGGATTCCGAGCCCCGCAGCGACTGACAGCAGCCGGGCATGGTCGCCGCAGTTTGCGTAACACTGCGCGCGTGACTTTCTCGACGCCGGTCGCCTTGGATCACCCACTGGCGGGGTGGTGGACACGGGCTGGTGCGCTCGTTATCGACCTCATGATCACCGCGGGCATCGAGCTCGCGCTCGTGCTTGTGGTGTGGGTGATCAGCGGTAGTCCCGGGCTGACGGTCGCGCACGCGGAGACGCTGCTGTTCGAGGTCTGGCTGCCGGTGGTGGCCCTCTACGCCCCGCTGCTGCTCGCGCGGCGTGGCGAGCACAACGGGCAGACGATCGGCAAGCAAGCGTTGGGCATCCGCGTCATCCGCGACGACGGCGAGCCGCTTATCTTTGCGACGGCGCTCGTGCGCGAGATCCTCGGCCGTCAGCTCCCGGCGGCGCTGACATCCGGGCTATACCTGCTGATCGACTACATGTGGCCGTTGCGTGACCCGTCCAACCAGGCCCTGCACGACAAGATCGGCCGCACGTTCGTCGTATCCACGGGCGACTCCGCGCCGGGAGCCGAGCAGCCTGTCCGAGGGGACTGGCTGCCGCCGCGTGCTCCCTCGCCGTTGCCCGCGTCCGCACCGGACGAGACTTGAGTGCGAGCAGCTCACCCGGCCCGGTGCCGGCGCTCCCTGAGCTTCCAGAACACCACCCCGCCGACGAGCGCGACCCCAACGGCGATCCCGCCGTAGAGACCGACCGTTGAGAAGACCTTGGTCGCGCTCCGTCCTCCGGAGTAAGCGACGAGCCCGACGGTGCTCGCCCAGGTGAGGCCGCCCAGCGCGTTCCAGAAGAAGAAGCGCGGGAAGGGCATCTCGTCGATCCCGGCCATCCACGCGACGACGACGCGGACGAGCGAAACCCAGCGTCCCAGGAACACCGCCTTGGTCCCGTGGCGGCTGAAGAAGCGGTCGCCGACGCTGAGCAGCTTGACCCTCCGCGCCTGGAACGGGCCGGTCGCCTCGAGGATCTCACGGCCGAGCTTGCGTCCGATCGCGTAGCCGATGTTGTCGCCGACGATCGCCGAGGTCACGGCGATCACGAGCACCAGCCAGATCTGGAGCTTGCCTTGGCTCGCCAGCACCGCCGCGAGCACAAGCGCGGTCTCCCCGGGCGATGGGACGCCCAGGGATTCGAGCCCGACCAGCGCCGGCAGGAAGTAGCCGAGCGAGCCGGTCGCGCTGATGATCGCGGCGAGCGCGGTCATCCGTCGGCGTAGCCCGGCGGCACGGCCACGTTGTGGAGCACTGCGAGCAGTGACAGGCCGGCGTGAAGCGTGCGCCCGCGGCTGAGCAGCGCAGCCTCGATCCGCAGCGGTTGCTCGAGCGCGCCGTTCAGCCAGCGGGGACCGACCCGCAGCTCGGAGACGTGGTCCTCGGCGTCGCGGGACCGGTAGCGCTGCGAGATCCGGACTGCCGCCGCCGCCGGCAGCAGCAGGCTGTTGAATGAGGTCAATCGAGCCATGTGCCATCCGGAACCGGTGGCGGCGTCCCGGAGCGTGCGCCGGGTGTAGCGGCGGTAGTGGTGGTTGACCACGTCGTGGGTTGACCAGAGCACGGGATACGCGGGAACGGTCAGCAGGAGCCACCCGCCTGGCGCGCTGACGCGGCGAAGCTCCCGGAGCGCGACCTGGTCATCGGGAGTGTGCTCGAGTACGTCGAGGCAGGTGATCAGGTCAAACGAGCCGTCCTCCCACGGCAGCTCCTCGACCCTCCCCACGCGCACCTCCCCGAGCCCGCGGTCGCGCGCGCGCCCCGCGGCGAGCGGACTGAGCTCGATTCCCGACACCTGACCGAATACGCACAGGTCCTGCAGCGTCCGTCCCGACCCGCATCCGGCATCGAGCACTCGCGCTCCGGCCCGCAGGGGCACCCGGTCGAGCTCGGCCCGGATGATCAGCCGTCGCCCCCGATACCACCAGTGGTGCTCGTCGGCTGCCAGCAGCGTCTTCAGCTCACGCTCATCCATAGCGTGATGCTGTCATTTAGTTGATCGCCACGGCATCCTCGTCGCGCGTCTGCACGGCCGGCAGCCGCATGGTAAACGTCGCTCCCGGCTCCTGCCGGTCCTCGAGCACCAGCTCGCCTCCCATCCGCTCGGCGAGCTCGCGCCCAATCGCAAGGCCGAGCCCGAAGCCGGCGGAGCCGCCCGTCTGGCGACCACGGTGAAAGCGATTGAATATCAGCTCGCGCTCCTCAGCAGCGACGCCAGGGCCATGATCGGAGACGCTGACGCCGACCGGGCCGTCGCCACCGCGCAGCTCGACCCTGATCTCTGACCCGGGCGGGCTCATCTGAACTGCGTTGTCGAGCAGGATCCGGAGGATCTGCGCGACGCTGCCTGGGTCGCCGAGCGCCCAGCACGGCGCCGCCGAGTCCTCGAGCCGGGAGCTGATCTCGCGCTCGGCGTTACGGGGCTCGAACTCGGCGAGCACCGCGCGGCTGAGCTCGCCGAGCTCGACGGGCTCGCTTCGGAGCTCGACCTCAGCGTCGAGGCGGCTGAGGTCGAGCAGGTCGCCGGCGAGCTGGCCGAGGCGGCGCGACTGGGCCCGCGCACGCGCGAGCAGCCGGCGGGCGTCCGGGAGATCGGGACTGGGCCCGGTGAGGTCATCGTCCATCAGCTCGAGCATCCCGTGCAGCGAAGCGAGGGGGGTTCGCAGCTCGTGCGACGCCGTCGACACGAACGCCCGTCGCGCCTGTTCCTGCTGCGCGAGCCGGCGCTGCATGATCGCGAATGTGCGCGTGAGATCGCCCACCTCGTCGGCGGCGCGGTCGACCGGCACCTCGACCGTTGGCCCTCCCTGCGCGAGCCGAAGGGCTGCGGTCCGCAGGCGCTGGAGCCGTCGCAGCAACGTGGCCGAGAGCGGAATGCCGAGGATCAGGGTCAATGCGATCCCGGCGAGCGCCGCATCGATGAAAGCGGTGCGGACGATGTGGACCGCTCCCGGAATCTCTGTTATCGGCCGGCTCGCCGCCAGGACGTAGGTATTGGTGCGGGCGGGGCCGCCGATCTGGATCGGCACCGCCACCTCGGCGACGTCGCTGTTGGACCCGGAGCCGAAGCCGGTACGGGTGCGGTCCGTCTGGAAGGCCGCCGCTACGCCCCTCGAGTTGGTCGTCGATCCGGCGAGCGGCGTACTCGCGATCGGGATCTGGGGATAGGCGAACAGGGTCACCGTCGCCCCTGCTCGTCCGGCGAGCGCGACGACGGCCTGGGACACGCTGTTGCTCGCAGTCGCCCCGTCACCCCCCGGCGCAGCCGCCGGGGCCTTACCGGGCGGCATGTTCTCGTCGGCGATCTCGTCCGGCGTGAGCTGGGCGAAGGCCCCTGAGGGCCCGGTCTCAGACTTGACCTCCGTCAGGAGCGTCGCCTGCGCCTCGTTGCGCAGCTGGCTCTCGAGCTTTGGCAGCAGCGCCAGCGCGGCAACCGCCAGCGTCGCGACGGTGCTGATCAGCAACGCGCCGACGATCCGGCCGCGCAGGCCGAGAGCACCGTGGCGCCTGAGCACTAGTGCACCCTACGGGCCCCGCAGGCGGTACCCGGCACCGCGAACGGTGAGGATGTAACGGGGATTGTCCGGCTCGGGCTCGAGCTTCTCGCGCAGGTGCCGGATGTGGACGTCGATCGCCCGCGGGTCGCGGTAGGCGCTGTCGCCCCAGATCGCCCGCAGTAGCTCCTGGCGATTGAGCAATCGGCCGGGATCGGCCATCAGGGCATCGAGGAGCTCGAACTCCGAGAATGTGAGCCTGACCTGCTCGCCGTCCATCACCACCTCGCGCTGAGCGCGATCGAGCGCGATCGGGCCGACAACCAGGACCTCATCGCCCATCGCCCGGGTGCCGGCGCGCCGGAGCACCGCGCGGATGCGGCTGCGGAGCTCCGCGAGCCCGAACGGCTTGGTCACATAATCATCCGCACCCGCCTCGAGCCCGAGCACGGCGTCGGCCTCGGAGTCGAGCGCGGTCAGCATGATGATCGGCACCACGTTGCGTCGGCCACGGAGTGTGCGACAGACCTCATACCCGTCAGGCCCGGGGCCGAGGGCGACATCGAGCAGGACGACATCGAAATGGTCCGTGCTCGCGCGATCGATCGCGGAGCGTCCGTCGGCGACGGCCATCACATTGTGCCCCTCGCGCGAGAACGAGCGCGTCAGCATCTCGCGCAGATCGGATTCGTCGTCGACGACGAGGATGCTGAGCGATGGATCGGCAGTACGGCCGGCCGCGGGGAGCGGACCGGCGGTTGCGGGACGATCTGTTGTCACGGAGGTGTCGATCGTACCGGGAGGGTGCGTGCCGGCTGGCCACCGAGCGGGCGCCGGCCCCGTTACGGGATGTAGGGCACCGGCGGGCCGGACCTAGGGTACCTGATGAAGAAGTAGCTCTGGAACGTCGTCTGGCCGTCCACGATCGAATAAGGCCCGAGCACCGACGGCAGGCTCTTGGTTGTAAGGAACGCCGTGACAAGCTTCTCGCGCCGGTCCTTCGCGCGAGGCCCGAGCCCGTACAGAGCGTCGAGCACGCCGCTCATCGCGACGTACCCGAAGATCCCGCGTTCCCACTGACTTCCGTACCTGGCCATGAAGTCGGCGACGAACTGACTGCCGGCGCGGGGTAGCGCTCGACTCGGGAGCCCGGGAGCGCTGAGGAAGGTGTTGTAGCGCGCCGCCGGAGTGGTCAGATCCCAAGAGGCGGCATCGGTGAGCGCCGCAGACGCGAACTTCTTGATCCTGGCGTCAGTGGCCGACAGCGCGTTCCAGAACGCGGCCACTCCATCGCCTGGCTCGCCGGCGTAGAGGAGGCCGCCCGCCTTCAAGCGCTTGATCGCCCGCAGTAGCGGGCGGGTGTCCGGCCCCAGGTATCTGCGGCGGAGATTGACCACGACGATCCCGTAGCTCGCGGCGTTGCTGAGCGCCGCGGTGGCGATGTCCGTGCCGTACGTGCTCCGGTCCTTGAGCAGGTACAGGCGCTTCACGCCCAGCTTCTGCATCGCCACCAGCTCGGCCACGGCTTCTTCGGCCGCCGTCGGCACGACGCGTGCGAACGTAGCGCCGGTGACGTTCGTGGCCGTATCCCCGGGGCTCACCTGAAGGATCCCCGCGGCGCTCAGGATCGGGCTCGAGGCCCGCGAGGAGCCTGGCGCGAGCTCGCCGATGTAGGCGATCGTGCTCGGATCGGCGGCCGCGATCCGGGCATTCTCGGCAACCAGCGCCGGGTCCGGCTGCCCGGTGGCCGAGCTCGCGTCGTCGCGCCGCCTGAGCACGACCTTGAAGCCATCGACGACGCCTCCGGCCTGCGTGAGGGCGAGTTGCTCGGCGTCGTAGATCGAGCGTGCATCGGCGGCGTACGGGCCGTCGAAGGGCAGGCTCGTGTAGATCGACAGCGTCCCGGTCCTGGCCCGCTCGCGCCGGCTGTGGCCACCGCAGCCGCCCACCGCCGCGGCGACGCAGAGGCACAGGGCTGCCGCTGCGGCAAGTCTCGGAGTTCGCACGGTTCCGCGAGCTGCGGGCCCGCGGCTCCTAGTGGGTCCCGCCGACGGGATCTGGGACCCGGATCCCATCCTCGCGCGGCT
>Ga0302326_10025363_pt1 | contig 12027 bp, 9 predicted proteins | sample Palsa_T0_3_FD_202264 | JGI IMG/M metagenome (GOLD analysis project Ga0302326, IMG submission 202264) | Peat permafrost microbial communities from Stordalen Mire near Abisko, Sweden - Palsa_T0_3 | ecosystem: Environmental > Terrestrial > Soil > Palsa > Peat permafrost | place: Sweden: Abisko... | reverse complement strand
GACGCGAAAGACGTGCTCGACGAGCTTGGCGTCCATTTTGAGAATTCGGCGTCTGAAGCGGCGGCGGCCGCAATGCTTTCAGCCTCGGTGCACTATCCGATCCGGGGAGCGGTCACGTTCAAGTCACCCGTGGGCATCAATGTCGCCTCCGATGCGATTGCCAATCTCGCCTCGGGCGGAGTCACTGGCGGCGCGCTCATCATTATCGGCGAGGATTACGGAGAGGGCTCCTCGATCATGCAGGAGCGTTCCCACCCCTATGCCATGAAATCGCAGGTCTGGCTGCTCGATCCACGCCCCAACCTGCCTTCGATCGTCAAAGCCGTGGAAGACGGTTTTGAGCTTTCGGAAGCCTCGCACACGCCAGTGATGCTTGAAGTTCGCGTTCGAGCCTGCCACGTCCACGGCCGTTTCATTACCAAGGATAATAAACGCCCTAGCTTCGCGTTGCGCGAGGCGCTGGAAAATCCACGTCGCGATACCGAACGCGTAGTGCTGCCGCCGGCCTCTTATCTGCATGAGCGCGAGAAGATTGAGCAGCGCTGGCCTGCCGCCGTCAAATTCATCAAGGAGCACCAGCTCAATGAGTTTTTCGGCCCTTCAATCGCCGACGTCGGAATTATCGTGCAGGGTGGTCTTTACAATTTGACGATACGCGCACTCCAGCAGCTGGGCCTCGCCGATGTTTACGGCGAGACAGCGGTGCCGATTTACGTACTCAATGTCACCTATCCCCTGATCGATGACGAGGTTGCCGCTTTCGCAGCTAATAAGAAGGCGATCCTCATGGTGGAAGAAGGCCAGCCGGAGTTCATCGAGCAGGCGCTCAACACCATTCTGCGCCGCCGCGATATCCAGACCAAGATTAGCGGTAAGGACTTGCTGCCTATGGCGGGCGAATATACCCCGACGGTCGTCACCAAGGGCATCAGGGCTTTTCTCGAACTCCACGCCAACACTCTTCTACGTAACGCGCCGCCTCCTCCGAACGCGTCCGCCGTTCTCGATGACCCGAAGATTAAGGCGCTCGCCAAGGTGTTGCCGCCGCGGCCTCCTGGATTTTGCGTCGGCTGCCCGGAACGACCGATCTTTGCGGCGTTGAACCTTGTCCAGCAAGAACTTGGCGAACATAGCATTTCGGCGGACATCGGCTGTCACTTGTTCGCCAGCCTGCCACCGTTCAATATCGGCGCCACAACGATGGGTTATGGTCTTGGTCCGGCCTCCGCATCTGCCTTCAACGTGAAGGCTGACAAGCGCCCTATCTCGATCATCGGCGACGGCGGCTTTTGGCATAACGGCCTCGCCAGCAGCGTCGCCAACGCCGTCTACAATAAGCAAAACGGCGTGATCATGGTCGTCGATAATTATTATTCGGCGGCGACCGGTGGACAGGACATCATGTCCTCGCGCGCAATCAATCCGGAGCGAGCGACCAACAACGCCATTGTCGATGCGGTGAAAGGCGTTGGGGTCAAATGGGTCCGCCACATCGACCGCACCTACGACGTCAAGCGCATGCAGGACACGTTGCGTGATGCGCTCACGACCAAGGAAGCTGGCCCGAAGGTGATTGTCGCTTCCTCGGAATGCATGCTCAACAAGCATCGCCGCGTGAGGCCGATATTTCAGAAATCGGTGCGCGACGGAAAACGTATGGTGCGCGAGCGCTTTGGTGTCGACGAGGACGTTTGTACGGGTGATCACGCCTGCATCAGACTGTCCGGCTGTCCGTCGTTATCCGTCAAACATACCGATGATCCGCTCAAGGACGATCCGGTCGCCGCGATCGATCACAACTGTGTCGGCTGCGGCAATTGCGGCGAGGTGTCGGAGGCGGCGGTGCTTTGCCCGTCATTCTATCGCGCCGACATCATCCACAACCCAACCTGGTTCGACCGCTTCATCTCGCGGTTGCGCCGAGCGGTAATCGGTATGCTCCAACGCCACCGCGAATCTAAGCGGATTGCTTTCGCCGATTGAGGCTGAGCCGCACTGTCATGAACGATTTGTCACGAACACCGATCAGGTATGCCAGCGAGCGACCGATTTGCGTCGCCGTCTTCGCCATGGGCGGACAAGGCGGCGGCGTGCTCTCGGATTGGATCGTAGAACTCGCCGAATCCCAAGGCTGGCATGCGCAGTCGACCTCAATCCCGGGCGTCGCCCAGCGCACCGGCGCTACAGTCTATTATGTCGAGATGCTGCCGCCGAAAGCCGATCGGACCCCCGTTCTTTCGCTGATGCCGGCCCAGGGCGAAGTCGATATCGTGCTTGCGACCGAACTGATGGAAGCTGGCAGGTCCATCTTGCGCGGCCTCGTCACTCCCGACCGTTCTACATTGATTGCCTCGACGCACCGCTTATACGCTGTCGCTGAAAAGGAAAAACCCGGCGATGCCATCGTCGATCCGAACGTCGTCATGGAAGCGACCGCCGTCGCGGCGAAGCGCGTCATCGCTTTCGATATGGAAAGTGTGGCCAACAAGAACAACAGCGTGATCTCGGCTTGCATGTTTGGAGCGCTGGCAGCATCCGCAATCCTGCCGTTTGGACGCGACAGCTTCGAGGCGATCATAAGTTCCGGCGGCAAGGGCATAGCGCCGAGCCTCAATGCATTCCGAGCCGCGCACGATCACGTCGCGCAATCGTCGGTCGCGATCGGTCCGGTGGTCGCCGCAAAAACGGGCAAGCATTTTTCGCCGCTGCCGGATTCCGCCGGCAGACCCGAACTCGACCAGCTTTTGGCCCGGATAAGGCAATTCCCGGCGGCGCTTCAAGGCATGCTGTTCGCCGGCGTCAAACGTGTCACCGACTTTCAAGATCCGGCTTACGCCAACGAATATCTCGACCGCATCAGCAAAACTTACGAGCTCGATAGCATGCACGGTGGCGCCGCGAAGGCCTATGCGCTGACCGCCGCAGCTGCCAAATACGTCGCCATCGCGATGGCGTATGACGATGCGATCCGCGTCGCCGAATTGAAAACCCGATCACATCGTTACGAGCGCGTTCTGAAGGAAAACGCGGTCGGGCAAGGGCAGATCGTGTACACCACCGAATACATGCATCCGCGGCTCGAAGAGGTTGCCGGCACGATGCCGGCACCGCTCGGCCGCCTAATGGAAGCTCATCCGCGTCTTTTCGGCTGGCTGTTTCGCAAGCCGCGCCGCGTGCGTTCCGGAACGGTCCATTGGTTTTTGACGCTCTATCTTGTGGCTGCATTCAAACGGATCCGCCGCACCACATTGCGCCACACCCGAGAACTGGCTCATCTCGAGCGATGGCTGTCACTTGCTGCCGCGCGCATCTCCGAGAATTATGATCTCGCCGTCGAAATCATCAACGCGCGTCGCCTGGTCAAAGGATATTCCGACACGCACGCGCGCGGGGAATCTAAGTTCGATCGCGTCATCGGCGCGGTACCGCTGCTTGCGGGCCGTTCAGATGGTGCCGAATGGATGCGTCGACTCCGCAGTGCTGCACTCGTTGACGAAAACGGTACCGCGCTCGACGGCGCCCTCAGAACGATTGCTACGCTCTGAACCGCGGGCGACCTCCATCACCGCCTTTCACCATAAACCAGGTAGCCTCGGTGGCCGCCATCCTCGCGTTCCTCTCTTTATCCCGCCGCGCAGATGGTTGGACGTCACTACGTAACTATAGATTATCAACCGTTCGCGAGTTTGCCCTAGTTTCACACGGAAGTGGTGGTCGTTCAGTCCCTCTGGCGCCCAGTCAAACATCATTCCATCTGTACGCACGTGTCGTTCGTGGTGAATTTCACTGGGTCACGGCCGGCAGCGGCCGTGCAACGTTGAGGTGATGTGGCTGGTGGGTCGGCTTGCACCCGCGATCCCGTCAAGAACCCTCGGTTTTCGAGCGCTCGCGCACGTACGCGCGGATGTTCTTCGCCCAATCGACCACCTCCCCGTCGATAAGTTTCACAATCATATCCATGCAGCGTTTTGTTTCTTCAGTCACCTCCGTAATCTCTTCAACGTCAGCAAAGTAGGCTTGCGGTTTAAGCGTCTGCCGCGATACGTGGCGAGCACCTTTGTTATCCCATGTCCCGTGCACGAGCTTGACGCGAGCATCGTTTACACGAAGGCATTTATTGAAAATCTCCGCTGTTTCCTTCGCCTTCGGTCATCGGGGTTCGTCAATGTCTGAATAAATGCTGATGTTACCCGGCATAGCGGCGCAAAATCATACGAGGCCGTCACGATATAGAATTGATCCGCCGTCAGCTCCAATAGGTCGCTGAGCAAATGCCGGATGGAAAACTCTAGTTGGGAGAACTGGGAGACGAACTTTCCAATCGCTTGATATTGAACAGGATCATCCCAGAACTGTTCTATTCGTCCTTTGGGCTCTTTCATGCTTTCAGGGCCTTACGAGATGCGCATAAAGGCGACCAGGGAGTCCCTGACAGCCTGCTTCATTGGGTCGGCGGTCGTGCCATCGAACGACATCCGATTGATGACGGTCTCGATGCGGATGCCTCGACGAATGAACTCGCGAACAGCATCGGTCACGTCCTGGTAATTGCGACCCAGTCGATCGATCCAGCGGACCACCAGGATATCGCCATCCCGCAAGACATCGAACAAACGACGACCTTCGGGGCGTTCGCGGAGGCGGGTGGAGACACCCGAAATGCCTTGGTCAGCAAGCACCAGATCAGGTTTAAATCCATTCTGGTGAGCCTGGGTGAGTTGGTGATCGACCGTCTGATCAATTGTACTCACCCGGCAATAGAGCACCGTTGTCATTGCCCAACTCCTGCGCCCGCTAGGGTGATGACCAGCTAGGAAGCGTCCGCAGAGAGATTCCTTACGCTTGCGGTCACGTTTGCCAAGCGATTTTAGGTGCCCGCTGGGCTATACCCCTGTGGGCACCTTGCTCTTGCCGTCTTCTGACGTCGGGGTTGCAGCTGGGAAAATGGTCGAGTTCGAGACGATTTTGACGATGTGAGCAAAACTTTCGAAGCGACCTACAGCCAGTTGACCGGGCCGAGAAAATCCCGCTTTCCGATCGGCACGCCGCGATGACGCAAAATGTTGTACGCCGTCGTTACAAAGAAAAAGAAATTCGGCAACGCACACTGTTGCAGATAGTCGTTGCCCTTCAGCTTTCGGTCGTTTCCGCCAGCGGTCCAGGCGATGATCTTGCCCTCCGCGCCGTCGACCTGTGCCCGAGTCAAGGACTTCACGAAGCCCAGCGCGGTTTCGACGCGGCTCTTGGCGGCGGCAAAGCTGGTGTCGTCCACGGCCGGCGTGGCGGGGGAGTAACGCCAGCGAGGCGGCCGCCGGTGTTCATGGCGAAATCCGTTGACTGACGGATCTGGCGGGCAAGGCAGAACATGTCGGGATACAACCGGTCCTGCAGTAAGGCCGATTCCTCAATCTTGTTGGCGGCACAATGCGCGGCGGCCTTGTCGATAATGCCGGCCAGTGCGCCAAGCTGCTGCGCGCACGGGGTCACGGCTGCATCATACAGGGAATAAGCCATTGGGTTTGTCCTTCGGGTGGGATTTCAGGGCAGAGACCATAGGTGAAGCCCGGCACTCATGCCAACAGGTCCTGTCCTTACCAAATACTCCATTGACGACATTTGCCCGCTGCTAGCGTGTCTGCTGTTCGTCCGGTAAGCCGCGAACGCCAATCCAAGTCTCGAAAGGTCACTATCGGACCAACAACGGACAAAAATCGAAACGGGGCCTTCTTGGCTGAGGAGCGATTGACCCATCGCGTCATTTCGCACGGTCGATTGATCGACATCGAACATTAGCTCGGGCCAGCGCGTTTCGCCGGTTTACAAATCATCGCTATGCGTATGCGCTTTTGCCGAATGCCGCATTGTAGGCTAGGAAGGCTTGGCGTCGAACCCCGCGGGCTCTTAATTATGACAAATGACGAAGCGCGCGCTCTCACGGCATTCACGACCTCACAAAAGACACTTCGCAACAAGCTCGCGTCAGCTACGATTGGCCGGACGGAGTTTGCGCGCAAGATCAAGCGTTGCAGTTTGGATAGCTGTCGGGGAATGTGCTGCTACGACGGAGCATCGGTTGACGCGGCAACGGCGACAAAAATCCAGAAGGTTTCGGATCAGCATCGTCCCCGTTTCTCGTCGATGGGGTTGAGTTTGCCCGACGTGGTCATCGAAAAAAATGAATGGAATGGCGTCGTAGGATTTAAGACGGCGGTGCGGCCGTTCACATTTCGGTCGCAAGTGGAGAACTTTCCCGAGCACTTCAACGAGACAGCTTGCGTATTTCTTCTCGATGATGGCCGGTGTGGCCTACAGGTGCTATCTGAACAGGATGGAAAGCATCCTTGGTTTTATAAGCCATTTACCTGTTGGTTACAGCCCATCAAGCTGACGGATGACGCCATCAGGCTCTACGACGAAGAATCCGATCCCAACAAGCTTCCAAACTACGATGGCTTCGTAATTCGGACGTGTTGCGGCCGAAATGAGCCCAACGGACGTCCAGCCGCTGAGGTGCTGCGCGAGGAATTGGAGTTCTTGAGCAAATTGCTTGATCGAGATTTGCTCGCTGAATTGGCAACGAAATCCCTAGATGATTCGGAGCCGACAGAGCCGAGCGCCGACGGAAATCAGGCGTCAGGGTAATTCTCGCGCGACCCGGAAACCGACGGCGTCGAAGCGACCGTCGGCGGGGTAGCCCCAGCGCTCCGCGCAGCGGATGATGGTGGGAAAGCTAACGAACGCGCCACCGCGGTTCACGCGTTTGCTGCAGTCGCCACCGCCAGCAGTGGTCCATGTGGATCCGTCAGATGGCGCACCTTCGTAGGTGTCATGCCAGCAATCCTGGGTCCATTCCCAGACGTTTCCGACCATGTCGTAAAGACCGTACGCATTGGGAGCAAAGCTGCCGACGGGCGCGGTGCGAGTATTGTCCCATTGCGAACCGCATCCGTTGCAGTCAGCGTTGTTTTTTCCGACGTCGTCGCCCCAAGGATACGCTGTCTGGGTGCCGGCGCGTGCGGCATATTCATACTCGCTTTCGGCGAGCAGCCTGTACGTTTTGCCGGTCATTTTTGAGAGCCAGTCAGCATAGTGCTGCGCTTCGGACCAGGTCAGGTCAATGACCGGCTGTGATCCGCGTCCGTAGCCGGCATCGCTGATGTGGGGACAATCACCATAATTGGTGCATGCGTCCCAGTCGTCAAAAGTGATCTCGTACTGGGAGACAGCGAATGGCCTATCGATTGTGACCGTGTGTTGCGGTTGTTGCGTAAAGTCTTGACCTGGCTCGTTTTTGTTTGCTCCCATCGTAAAGGACCCGGCCGGAATGACGATCATCGCCGGGCACTGCGCCGCGCACTCTTTGAAGCTATCCTTTGGGTTCAGTGCCTGCGCCGCTTCCACCGAGAGTACATGAGGGAGTATCTGCGCCTTCTGGTACGGGAGTGTGATTCTTTCCCAGCGCCAGAGCGCAATCAACTTATCTTGCTCTAACCAGCTGGCTAGCGTGGCGACGATGGCGAAAGCCAGGACTGCCACCAGTGCGCCGATCCGGTGCTGTCGCCGCCGTGTTGTCCTGATGCTTAACTTTATGAACTCCTGATCCGGAGCCGACATGTCGAGCGGTCTTTTTCGCAGCCAATTGGTAGCATTCGTGGCTGCCAGACCCATCAGCAAAGCGCCTTCCTTGGACTTTTCGGGGGTCACCTGCCAGGTTCGACGGGCCGATTCGAGACCACTTCGCCAGGAGAGGAACTCACGCTCCGCCGCGATCCACTCGCGGAGTTTGCCCCAGCGCCGAAAAATGGTCTCGTGAGCAACCTCTGCGAGCGCCTCACCGGTTTCAGGCGTTGCTATGGCGAGAAGCCGGTTAGGATGGTCCGCAAGTTCGCTGACCAATTTCCACTGCGATTCGGAGAACTCCGAACGCGGCGCACGCCGGCGTGTCGGCTCCCCATCCTCGCGTACGGTGGCGAGGTTCAAGGTCAGAACGCGGCGAAGCTCTTCCGCAGAGTTCGGATGATTGGCGACGAAGGCGTCGGCACGCTCGACCAACACCTGACCAAGATCGACCGAACGAGCGGGCAAGCGAAGCACGCCATCGCCGCGCCTGGTCATGCTCTGCCACATATCGTCCAGCAGATATGAGAGCATCGGAAGTGCGCCAGCGTCCCTTGTTGACTCGTCTGCGGCCTTGCGAGCGATGTCCGCTGCGAGATGATCGGTCTCGAAAGTTGCCGAAAGCAGCGCTGCGGGACGACCCACCACCTCGTGCAACTCCTGCTCGCGCAAGGGGGCTACTTCGATCTGACGGTACACCGCGTGCAGCGCCTGATCCTTTTGCAACTCGCCGAAAAAGTCGGCGCGCAAACTCATCAGTGCGCGTAACCGCGGATCTGTCTGCGCATTCGCGACGATCTCCGAGAAGCGCCTGCGCTGCTGCTCCTCCGAGCGCAGATAAAGTTCTTCGCCCTGGTCGATGTACAGGAAATAAGCTGGCGGCTTCGGCTGGTTCAGCTCCTCGCGGCGGCGTTCGGTTGCGTCGATGAGTTCGCCAAGCGAAGCCTTACCGCTCAGCATCAACTCAAGCCAGCCGCTTTGATGCTTGATGCGATCGGGGTCAGTTGCCGTGAACTGCCAGGTGTCAAGAAACACATTGATCAGCACCTTAAGTGGATCGGTGCCGGGTCGTATTGTGAGAAACACCCATTGGCGGCTGTTCTCGAAAGGCTGCGGCCAAGGACCCGGGGTCTCCACATCAGTCGGCCATGCTTGCCGCTTAAGCGAGCCGAGTACGCCCGCTTGCGCCAGCGAGGATTTACCAACCCCGGAGTTTCCGACCAAAACAGGAAGCCGGTTCACCTCACCTGCAAGCGCCGAAAGGACGTCAACTGTTTCTCTCTTGCGTCCAAAAAAATATCCACTGTCCCGTTCCTCCATGGCCGCGAGGCCACGATAGGGGCACGTGTAACGCCACAAGTCGGAAGGGTTGCCCTCGCCCGCAGCGACCGCATCAAACAGGCGGCCCACTTCCACTTCCGCGGCCGGATCGCCGGTGACGATCCAGTGATGTCGCCGCAGAAACGGCAGGCCCGGTGCTGTTTGACCTTCGAGCAAAACGACGATGAGCGGAAAATCAGGAGACTTAACCCGCTTGTCGAGAGCCTCATCGTATTCATAAACCTGCCAGTCACCCAAGCCGCGTTCGCCCACCAGGAGGATGAAGGCGTTTGCGCTCGCGATTTCCTCGGCAAGTTGTGCCGACCAGGACCGGCCCGCGCGAAGATGCGCCGGTGCGAAAAATACCCGGGACTGTGCGTCCTTGCGCTCTATCGCGTCTTTAAGCCGCGTCGCCAGTAATTCATCTGGCGTGTGATAACTGAGAAACCAGCGCCTTTGCACAGCTCTATCCGGTCCAATGCCGTACCAATCTAGCCAAGGCGCTCGTATTCGCAAAGCGCCGATGCATTGTCCGTGATGATGACAGGCGACAGCTTATCCCATATTCTGAGGGAATTCCCTTCATCCATTCCAGAACGAACCATGCCCATATGCGAAGCTGATCCGTGGCGTTTGCAATATTTTGCGCACATTAAGACGGACGCGAAGATTCCGACAGAGGACCCGGACGCCTGGAACTGGTATCCCGACTACCGTTGGGTCTACGACAAGCTGGCGATAGCGCTGAGCCAGAAGGTGGATGCGGGACCGCATGGAACGGCACCCCCTGGCTTTCCCGTCTTTTCGAAGCCGATCATCAATCTGAAAGGTATGGGTGCCGGCAGCAGAGTGCTGGCGTCCCAGGCTGATTACGACAAGTACTATGCGCCGGGACATATGTGGGTGACCCTGCTCGAAGGGCGGCACGTGTCATCTGACGTTGCGGTCGTCAATGGCGAGCCGCGCTGGTGGCGGCATGTCACGGGCAAGCCCGCGGGCGAAGGCACGTTCGATTACTGGTTCGTCCATGCTGAACCCGATAAAATGATCGAGCAGCGGTGTAGCAACTGGATTCGCAACCACCTCCGCGGCTACACCGGCATGTTGAACCTCGAAACCATTGGCGGTGTCATCATCGAGGGACATCTCCGCTTCGCCGATCAGTGGCCGGACCTCTATGGCGCCGGCTGGATCGACGCGCTGGTCGGCCTCTATGAAAAAGGAGAGTGGCATTTTGCCGACGACGACCGGCGCAACGGATACAGTGTCGTGCTGTTCGGACCAAACGGACAACACTACCACCATCCACCGCAAAAGCTCGTGGACGAGGTCAAGGGCATGAAGGGAGTCACGAGCGTGCAGATAACGTTCCACGAGGACTGGGCGCCCGAACGGCACTCCATGCCGCCTGGCGGTTTCCGGCTGGCAATAGTTAATTGCTTTGATCTTGAAAGCGGATACGAAGCTCGCAAGCGATTTAAGGACTTCTTCCTGTCAGACGCGGCAACGACGTCCGAAAGGAATTAATGACATCTGCGTTCGCCTGTAAAAGCGATGGACGAATAACATTTATCAACACAGACTAGTTGCCGACCAGCGGACAGTGGTCATCTTTCATCGGCCGGAAAGCCTCATCGGCGGAAATAGTCGCCCGAAGCCTGTAATCATCACCTGGATATTTTGACTCGCTCGGCTTCTTGACCTCAAACAGATAGGCAGGATGAAGCTTTCGGCCGTCGGCACGTATGCTGCCTTTTCCGAACAGAGGGTCGTCGGTTGGCATCTCTTTCATCTTGGCAACGACGGCCGCACCGTCATTATCGCTTTTGAGCGCCGTGACGGCCTTCAGATAGTGGGTAATGGCGGAGTAGACACCAGCCTGCGACATGTTAGGAAATTTTCCAGGCTGTTCCACTCGCCAGCGCTTTGTAAAAGCACGGTTGGCTTCGGTCATGTCCCAGTACCAAGTTTCGGTCAATACAAGCCCCTGAGCAATCTTCAGGCCGAGCGCGTTCACGTCCGAAATATAGAACAGCAACCCGGCGAACTTCTGGCCGCCTGCTGTGATGCCGAGTTCGGCACCCTGCCGAACCGCCCTCTCGGCATCGCCCCCTGCATTCGCAAGACCGATGATCTTGGCCTTGGATGTCTGGGCCTTCAGAAGGAATGAGGAGAAATCGCGTGTGATGAGCGGATGGAATGCGGTGCCGAGCACTTTGCCGTTATTAGCGAGAACGACAGCGGCTGTGTCGTGTTCAAGGATCTGACCAAATCCGTAGTCGGCGGCCAGGAAATACCAGCTGTCGCCGCCCGTTTTCACAACTTGAGTACCGAGGACATGGGCCAGCATCCAGGTATCAAAGGTCCACTGAATCGTGTTCGGGGAGCATCCGGGCCCAGTCAAATCCGAGGTAGCCGCACTGGAGGCGAGAAGAACCTTGTTCTTCTCGCGGGCCACCTCACTCACCGCAAGCGCAACGTCGGAGTTGGGCACGTCGACAATCGCGCCGACATTGTCGGTATCAAACCATTGCCGTGCAATGCTGGCCCCGAGACCTGGGTTGTTGTGGTGATCAGCGCTTACGATGGTGACCTTCAATCCATGAGCGGACGGATTGAAATCCTCGACAGCCAGTTTTGCGGCCGCAACCGAACCCTCTCCAGCTGTGTCGGCGTAAATACTCGCCATGTCGACAAGCACGCCGATCTTGATCTCATTGCTGGTCTGCGCGTTGGCAGTAGAGCTAATCAGGGAAGCCATGGCGAACGACAACACAATTGCCCTTTTCACTGCAGTTCCCTCCGTTTGCATTCAGCGTACACCGCGACGCGGAAGTTTTCTCCTGATTTCTCATGGATGTCGAAAACCCCAATTTGAAGAAGCGCCATTCGACATTGAGAGTCCTTCCCGGACAGACCTAAATCTGCTGCGAGCAAAAGCGAAAGCGTACGGCGGGCCAGCGAAACAACATAGAAGCGCTGCTCCGGCCGATCAGAACTCGCCGGCAAGCGCGGTCGTCGCGCCATCGTTCAGCGGCGGCGGTTTGAGCATCGGTGTCGGGGGTATAAGTATCAGCATTGGCTGGTAAT
>Ga0302326_10025358_pt1 | contig 12029 bp, 8 predicted proteins | sample Palsa_T0_3_FD_202264 | JGI IMG/M metagenome (GOLD analysis project Ga0302326, IMG submission 202264) | Peat permafrost microbial communities from Stordalen Mire near Abisko, Sweden - Palsa_T0_3 | ecosystem: Environmental > Terrestrial > Soil > Palsa > Peat permafrost | place: Sweden: Abisko... | reverse complement strand
GGGCTCCGCCCCCCAAGCCCCCGAGAGGCTTCGCCTCGAATCGCTCCGCTGCGCTCCACGATTCTCGATCGCGTCGCGAGAGTTCTTTCTCCGCAAGGCGATCGGTTGGGCGCTCCGCGAGTACGCGCATGTCGATCCTGAGGAGGTCGCGCGTTACGTGCGTCGAAACGAGTCGCGCTTGTCGGGATTGTCCAAGCGGGAAGCGCTCAAGCACGCGGGGCGCGTCACAAACCGCAAGGCTCGACGTCGAAAGACGACAGGCTGAGCTTCGTGTAGGTCGACGCGGCTCCGTGCGTCCGCACGAGCGTACCAACGCGCTCCGCACCGGGGTTTATGAAACGGCACGCGTCGAGCACACGCAGGTGGCTCCCATCGACCGCGTACGTGATGCGCGATGGGTTCGATGGGCCGATGTCTCGCGTCGTGATGGTCTTGTGCGCGCCGTCGTACATCGCGTTCGACAGTGAGGAGAGCGCCCTCGATAGGCCCGAGCTCTGGGTGAATCGACGCGCCTGGGGGTCGAAGAGGAAGACGTCGACGTGCGACCACTTCGCCCCAAGCTCCCGCAGAACGACGATGTCGGGGTGACCGTCGAAGTTGGCGTCGACGATGTCGACGGAGCGGAGGAGCACGTCTGCGCCGACGTTGCGCTCCCCGAGGTCGATGTGTTGCGTGAAGCCTTTGGCCTTGACGTCGAGCTCCGCGCGCGTGACGCCGGCTCGCTCGGTCGCGGATGCGCGCACGACGATGCCCTTGGCGCGCACCTCGCGCGCGTGAAGCGGGAGAGCGAGATGAGCGGCGATGAGCGGGGCGACGAGCAGCGCGGAGAGCACGCTTCGACCCTACTTGTGAGCCGCGAGACGGCCAACAAACTGGGAGTGAGGGGTTACGGAACGATGAGCCGGAGCGCCTTCTGGACGACCTCGATGCTCACACGCTCGGTCGCGGCGAGCTCTTCGCCGTCAATCTGTGCAGCCCACACGGCACCGCCCTCCCAGCGTCGAAAGTCGAGGACGATGCGAGACGCGGACATGACCTTCGAGTGCTCGATGCCGACGGCCGCGAGCATCTCTTCGCTGATCGGGTTAGCGTCGAGATCGACGATGGCCTTGCTCGCCCAGTCACGCTTGCCATGAAAGGGCACGATCTCGAAAAGGCCGTCATCGTGTACCGCCTTTCGATCGAAGACCCACGCCCCACCGTAGACGCGCGTACCCTTGACGACCAAGTCGGAGAGGCCTTCGAGCTGGAACGTCTTGCCGTCGGCCGTGACCTCGACGTCGAACTTGTCGGGCACGACGTACGAGTCCAAGAAGACGCGCAAGAGGGAGCTCGCGTAGACGAGCTGGTCTCGGTAGACGTCGCGCAGCAGCGGTACGTGTGCGACGACCTCGCGCTCGGCGTTGCGCTCGCGCAGCACGCGCGCCGAAAGACCCCAACCCACGGAGTCGAAGAACCAGATGTGCTCGTCCAACCGCCCAGCGTCGAGACGCGTCTCCTTTGCGGCGAGGATCACCTCGAGGTTTCGCTCGAGCGAAGCGTCACCAGCGTCGAGGCCGAAGCTGCGACCCTGGTCGTTGGCCGTGCCCGTCGGGAGCATGCCGAGCGCGACGTCGTCCTTGCGCGACGAGTCGAGGATGCCCGCGGCGACCTCGCGAAACGTCCCATCACCGCCCATCGCGATGACGCATTGGTAGGCGTTCGATTCGATGGCCCGGGCCACCGCCGCCGTGGTCTTGCCCAAAGGCTCGGTGGGGAGAAAGTCACACGGGACGGACGCCCGCTCGAGGTATGCGCGCGCCCGATCGATGCGACCCTGGTTCTTGCCGCTTTGCGCGGTCGCGTTGCCCACGAGCAAGTGCGTGATGCTCACGCCGAAAGCATAAGGCAAACCAGGAAAACGGGAGGGGATCGATCGACGGCGATGCCCGTAGTTTCGTACATGCATACGAGGGTGTTTGGGCTCCTGTTCATGGCGGGTTGCGCAACGCAATCCGGGGTCGCGTCCGTGTCGCTCGCGAGCCCGCTGCCTACCCCTACGGTAGAGGCGACGGTCAGCCCATCACTCCACCCCGTGAAGAGCGAGGACTATGGCGAGTTCTCTTCCGATCGCGGCGTCGTTCGTCTCACGGCAGAATCGGACGGGGCGCTCTCGGGCTCATACCCGGACGGGGTGCTCACGTGCCCGCCACCGAGCGGCGTACACGTCGCGTGCACGTGGTACGAGGGGTCGAACGACGGCCACGCTGCGTTCGTTCGCAAGGACGACGGCTCGCTCGAGGGCACATGGGGCAGCGGCGAGAGCACCGACGACGGTGGCGAGTGGACGCTCGTTCCTCTCGCGCGCGGCGCGGGTCTCAGCGGCGCATGGCACACGAACTGGGGGATCGCGCACCTCACCGACACGGGCCACGGCATCCATGTCGACTACGCACGGGGCACGATGGACTGCGCACTGCATGGGGCGCAAGGGCTCGACTGCAACTGGACCGAAGGCAGCCAATCCGGCAAGGCGGATCTCGTCATCGAATCGCAGAGCGTCTTGCGCGGAACCTGGGGCAACGGAACCAGCCCGAGCGATGGCGGTGCCTGGATCCTCGTCAGGCACTGATCGGAACACCCAGCGCGCCCCGCGTGAAGTACATGGCGAGGCGCGCGATGGCCACCGACGCTGCGCGCCAATCCATGGGGAGGGCGCCGAAGTGGAGCGCTCCAGCGCGCAAGAACTCGTCGCGGACGATGATGCGTTCGAGCTCGGGTCGCCGCGCACCGTAGAGCTCACGAACGAGACGCTCGCGAATGCGGAGATCGCGACCCAGGCGCGAGTGCCTTACGCGATGGGTCCACGCATCGACAGGAACGTCGCCCGCGAGGGCAAGCGCGACGTGGGGCCCGACCATCGCGCCGTACTCGATGGCCTGGGCAATCCCCTCCCCCGTGATGGGATCGATCCCCGCGGCTTCTCCCGCGAGCATGAGCGGGCCCTTCGCGAACGTCTCGGCCATCTCGACGCCACGTTCGGCGAAGCGCTTGTGCTTGTACTTCGTGATGTCGAGACCCATCGTCGCCATGCGCTCGCCGAGCTTTTCGCCGAGATCGATCGAGATGGGGGGCTCCGCCCCCCAAGCCCCCGAGCGGCTTCGCCTCGAATCGCTACGCTGCGCGCCGCGATTCTCGATCGATTCGCCTCCCACCTTCAGGTGATAAATGCCACGGCAAACGAGCGGCTCACCCCCGACGACCGTTGGAAAGTCCCACGTGTATCCAGGGAGCGTGCGGTCACTCGCGTCGAAGTGGATGATGCCGCGCTCTCGGTCGCCGGCGACCTCCTCGGTGTCGAGCTCGAGCACCTGCGCTCGGAGCTTTCCCAAGCCGATGCCGGCCGCCTTGCGGACGACGCTCCCGACCCCGTCGCACCCTACGACGATGCGCGCTTCGATGCGCCCCTGCGATGTCTCGAGCTCCGCACCATCTCGACCGACGTCGATGCTCTCGACCTTGGCATCCTCGATGATCTCGACGCCGCGCTTGCGAGCGAGGGCGGCCATGGCGCAGTCGAGCTCGATGCGACGGACGACGCGGCCAATTCCCGAGACGCGCATGGCGCGCTCCCCGCTCACCACTCGAACGGACATGCCATCGATGGGCACGCTCGGTACGTCCGGCCTGATCCCGAGGCGCTCGAGGATCTTGTCACCGCGCCCGCCGAGGGCACCTGCGCAGTACTTGTCCCGCGGGTACCGCGCCTTCTCGAGCACGACCACGCGGTCTTTGTGGTGCCCGTCACTCGCGTCGAGGATCGCCGCCGCTGCGGTCAGGCCAGCGGGGCCACCGCCGACAACGACGACGTCTCTCCGCACGAGGCTCACTCGGGGCGTACCAACACGCCTGGGTTCATGATCGATGCGGGGTCGAGCACGCGCTTGGCCGCGCGCAGCACATCTCCGAAGAGCGCAGGTCGTTCGGCTTCGTACCACTCTTGATGCAATCGGCCGACGGCGTGGTGGTGGGTGATCGTCCCCCCCGCTCTCGCGAGGGCGTCACTCACCGCGCGCTTGATGGACATGTGCTGTTCGATCTCGCGCCCGCGGTCCGCCCGAAGACCAAACGTGTAGTACGGGGCCGGACCATCCGGATAAACGTGCGAGAAGCGCAGCGACACCATCCCTCCACCCCAAGGCGCCATCGCCTCGGCGAGAGCCGCCCTCACCTCGCGGTCGAGCGCTTCGAATCGCGACCACACGCACGCGGTCTCGAACGTGTCGACCATCACCGAGTACGGAACGAGCGCGCTCTGCAGGTACGGTCCGCGGAGAAACGACGCTCGCCATGTATCCGTGGTCGTGCCAAGGCCTCGCGCCTTCGGAGCGATGGAATTGCGCCGCTTGGAGAGACCGCGCGTGTAGCGGGCAGGCTCGGCGTGACCCCCTTGGCGCACGGCGAGCTTGAGCGCGCGATCCATCCATTCGCCAAGCTCGTGATCCGCCGATTCGAAGCCGAGGAGCAGCGCACACTGGTCAGCGCTGACACCCGACATGAGCGCTTCATTGCGGTCGAGCACGCGGCAGTTCGACGGTTGCAGGCCTGCCTGCACCACCATGCGCGCGGCGTCTACAGCGCCCGCGAGCTCGGCGAAAAACACCGTGGCCGATGCGCGATACGTAGGACGTCGAAACGCGCGCAGCGTCGCTTCCGTGATGATGCCGAGCGCCCCCTCCGATCCAATGACGAAGCGATTGGGATCGGGCCCAGCGCCCGACGCTGGAAACACCTTCGTCTCGAAGGGTCCGCTCGGCGAGACCATGCGAAGGCCGGCGACCATCTCGTCGATGTGGGTGTAGCCCGTCGCGAAGTGACCACCCGCGCGCGTCGCGATCCAACCACCGAGCGTCGAGAGCTCGAAGCTCTGCGGATAAAATCGCAACGACAAGCCATGCGCTGCAAGCTGCGCTTCTAGACCGGGCCCGGTCGCTCCTCCTTCGATGCGGACGAGACGCGACACCGCATCGACATCTCGCAGCTGGTGCATCTTTCCGAGGTCGACGCACACGATGGGCCGCTGACCGTCGTAGGTCACACCCGAAGTGACGCTCGTCCCCCCGCCGAACGGGACGAGCGCTGCACCCTCGCGCGCGCACAGCTCGAACGCCGCGGCGAGATCCTCGTCGCGCTCCAGGTACAGCACGACGTCGGGGGTGCAAGGAAACTCCCCGCGGAAGGCCCGCAGCACGTCGCGGTACCCCTTCCCGCCCGCGTGCATGACGCGATCGTGCAAGGCGCTCGATGCACGATGCGCCAGCGCGGGCGGTACGCCCAGTCGCACGTCGCGCACGCGTACGGCGGCCAGCACCGGCAATGCCTCTTCGCGAACCTCGCCTAGAGAGGGCACGAGAAAGCGCGCTCGCTGCGCTAGAGCCTCACGCGCAGCCGGGTCCGGAAAGTCTTCCTCGAACCCCCAATGCCAAAAGCTCCGCGTCCGGCTCACGATCCCTTTCTAGTGGAAATCGCGACTCATGTGCGGAAGAGGGGCGCTCTTGGGGAGGCGGACCTTTTCGAGGTGATCGGCGATGACATAAACGACCGTATTGTGCTCGCTCGCCCCATCGTCGCGCCTCTTCGCGAACGCGTCGACCTTGCCTCGTACGAGGAGGAGCCCGCTCGACGTCGCGACGCGCCTGTAGCGCTCAAAGACCTTCGCCCAGAGCACCAGATTGACGAAGCCATCCTCGTCCTCGAGCGTCACGAACACGATGCCGCTCGCGGTGCCTGGCCGCTGACGGCAGATGACGAGGCCCGCGGTCGTGACGTGCGTGCCATGCGCCGTATGCGCGAGGCTCGCGGAGCCCAGCACCGTCTTCGGAAGCGACTCGCGCAAGATACGCATCGGGTGATCGCTCACCGAGATGCCAGTTCGATCGAAATCGAGCACGAGCTGCTCGGTTCGAGTGAGCGGTGGCAGCGGCACCTCTGCGTCTTCGCCGCCGATACCGTGGAACAAACCTTCGCCTCGCGGTGCGCGCACGCTCCACATCGCGTCTCGAGCGCCTCCCGCGATGAGATCTCGGAGCGCTCCCGCCTCCGCGAGCGCGTCCATCTCCTTGCCATCGAGCTCGGCTCGCGCCCGCAGATCCTCGATGTCACGAAACACGTGAAGGCCTCTGGCATCCTCGATGCGCCTCCCTGCGTCTTCTCCGAGACCCTTGATCAAGCGGAGACCGACACGGATCACATTCTCGGTCGATAGAAAACAATCCCAGTTGCTGCGGCAGACGCAGATGGGCAAGAGCTCGACGCCATGACGCTGGGCATCCTGCAAGATGGAGCTCGGCGAGTAAAAGCCCATCGGCTGACTGTTGACGAGGGCCGCTGCGAACGCCGCCGGGTGATGCACCTTGAGCCATGCGCTCGCATACACGAGGAGCGCGAAGCTCGCCGCGTGGCTCTCGGGGAATCCATACTCGCCGAAGCCTTGGATCTGCTTGTAGAGCCGCTCGCTGAACTCGGGCGTGATGCCGCGCTCGGCGAAGCCGCGTGCGAGCCGCTCCCGATGGCGCACGAGCTTGCCGTTGCGCTTCCACGCGGCCATGTCGCGCCGGAGCTGGTCGGCCTCACCGCCCGAGTAGCCCGCGCCGACGATGGCGATCTGCATCACCTGCTCCTGAAAGAGCGGCACTCCGAGCGTACGCGCGAGGATCGGCTCGAGGAGAGCATGGGGCATGTCGACGGTCTCTTCGCCGCTCCGACGCCGCAGGTACGGGTGCACCATCCCGCCTTGAATGGGCCCGGGCCGCACGATGGCGACCTCGATGACGAGATCGTAAAACTTCTTGGGGAGCAGCCGCGGCAACATCGCCATCTGCGCGCGGCTCTCGATCTGAAAGACGCCCACCGTGTCGGCGCGGCAAAGCGCTTCATAGACGACTGGATCCTCGGCAGGAATGGCCGCGAGGAGGTCGATGAAGTTTGATGAGCTCTCGGTGTGCACGAACGCGAGGGCTTTGCGGATGGCCGTGAGCATCCCGAGGCCCAGCACGTCCACTTTGAAGAAGCCGAGGACGTCGATGTCGTCCTTGTCCCACGGGACCACGGTCCGATTGGGCATCGTCGCTGGCTGCACGGGTGCGATGTGCTCGAGCGGCTCCGCTGACAAGATGAAGCCGCCCACGTGAATCGACAGATGTCGCGGATAACCCTGGATGGCCGCCGCCATCTTCAAACACTGGCGTACGCGCGAGTCTTTCGGATCGAATCCCGCCTCGCGCAGCCGCGCGAGCGTCGTCGCGTCCAGCGTGTCCCACCACGATACGATCGACGAGAGCCTGTCGATCTGCTCGAGCGAGAACCCGAAGACCTTCCCCACCTCTCGCAACGCCGATTTGCCGCGGTAGCAAATCACCTCGCTCACCATCGCAGCGCGACCGCGACCGTAGCGTTGGTAGATCTCTTGAATCACTTCCTCGCGGCGCTCGTGCTCGAAGTCGACGTCGATGTCAGGCGGCTCGACCCTCTCGGCCGAAAGGAATCGCTCGAAGAGGAGCGACGACCGCGACGGATCGACCGCCGTGATGCCGAGGCAGTAGCAGACCGCGCTGTTGGCTGCGCTGCCACGACCCTGGCAGAGAATGTCTCTCGCTCGAGCGATGTCGACGATCGTCCGTACGCTGAGGAAGTACGTCGCGACCTCGAGCTTCGCGATGAGGGCGAGCTCCTTCTCGAGGAGGGCGCGTACGTGCTCGGGGACGCCGCTCGGGTATCGACTCGTGGCGCCTTCGTACGTCATGCGCCTGAGGAGCGAATCGGGCGTGTCACCCGGAGGAACCTCGCAGGGGAATTTGTATTTGAGCTCGCGCATCGAGAACTGGCACTGAGAGGCGATCTCGCGCGTCCGCGCGATCCAATCCGGGTGGTCCGCGAAGCGTTTGCACATGTCTCCCGGCGACAAGAGGCGACTCTCGGCGTTGGGCAAGAGCTCGCGCCCCGCATCGTCGAGCGTGATGCCGCGACGAATGCAGTGGAGCACGTCGAGCACGGGCTTGTGCTCTGCGACCGCGATACGCACGGCGTTGTGCGCGACGATGGGCACACCGAGCTCGCGCGAGGCGCTCAGGGTTCGCCCTTCGCGCCTCGCATCTTCCCCATCGAGATGCCGGTGAATGCCCAGGCTGAATCGATCGCCAAACGCCTCGTGAAGCACGCCGAGCGCCGGACGCCCGAGCGATGCCGTGGCCGTGCAGAACAGTCCCTTTGCTTTCGTCGCCAGGCGCTCGACGTCACTTGAGTGCCCTTCGGGCTGTCGTCCCGCCTGCGGCGGATCCTCACTTGAGTGCCCTTCGGGCTGTCGTCCCGCCTGCGGCGGATCCTCAATTGAGTGTGCGGCGCTCAAGAGCGCGCAGAGATGCGCGTACCCCTCCTGGCTCGCGACGTGGAGGAGCACGGTCTCGTCCGTGCGTGAGATTGGAAGCTCGCACCCGACGATGAGGCGTCCTCCTCCTCCAATCTCTTCATTTTCGACCATCGCTCGGACGATGCCGTAGAGGCCTGCGTAGTCCGTGAGCGCGATCGCCTCGTACCCAAGCTCCGCAGCTCGCCGAACGAGCGACTCGGGTGACGAGCCACCCCGTAAAAAGGAGAAGCTGGATCGGACCGCGAGCTCGACGTACTCGGGGTTCGCCTTCGCCCGAACGAGCGCAGGTTTATCGGGTGGAGCCGCAATGGGGAGACGACTCCCCGCATCATAACGGCACCCTCGCATACTGAACAGGATATCAGTCCGGTGCTCTCAGTCGACGATGAACAGCGCCGTCAGGCGTCGGCGAGCGGAACGTACAGGTCCGTGACGGCTGGGCCGGCATGGGTCACTTGACCGCCCTTGCGCATCTCGTCCGGCGGCGGACCTACTGGAAGAAGTTCTGAACCGCCCAGTCCTTCGTGGTGCCGGCGGTGCTGAAGCCACACGCGACCTCGGTGAAGTAGTCGGCGCTCATGTTGCAGTAGTGGCCGCACTCGGCGCCGTAGTGACCGTAGAAGTCGCACGTGGTGGTGTCTTCGCAGTTCAGCACGCTCTGGTTCAACGTGGTGGCGGTGGTGCACGAACCGCAGCTCGAGCAGTTCGACTGCGTCCGCTCGTTCCACATGGCGTCGAGGCACGCGACGACCTCGGCGGGCGAGGTGCCGTAGCCGAGGCACTCGTCCTGGCCGTTTCCGTTGCACGTCGGATACACCATGTTGAGCCACGCGTCGTGGGCGGAGTTGTGCGCCTGGTCGTACGTCGCCTGCTCGTCGACGCACGTGTCGATCGCCGGCGTGTCGTTCAGCGTGTAGGCCGGGCGTGACTCCGTCGCGCGGAGCTTGTTGATCTCGGCGATGCATGCGGCGCGCGCCGCGCCGAATCCGTCGGAGTTGTCGACGTTGCCCGTGTCGGGGGTCTCGCTCGTGTCGTCGCCCATCATGCCGTCGTTCATCCCGGAGTCGCTGCCGTCGCTCGAGTCAGCCGACATCGACGCATCGTCGTTGGCGTCGGTCATCCCGCTGTCGTCGTCGGTGGAGGATGAACCGCTGCACCCGAGCGCGAAGAGCGCGAGCGCGACCAAGACAACGGGGTTGCGTCTCACACACGCAGATTAACAGTGTGTGGATCGAAGCGCGAGCTTTCCATATCAAGCACCGCGTCACCCACAAGGTGTGTGATGTGAGGGCGGGACAATCTCACGCGGGGGTGACGGCGAACGAGATTTGCGTCGCGCCGGCTTGTTTGCACAAGTCGACCACGTGAATCACCTCGCCGAACGGCCGTGACTTGTCACACGCGATCGTGGCGCGGGTTTGCCCGCCGGCTACGGCCTTCTTCACCGCGTCGGTAATGGCGGCGTCCCCTTGGACCAAGACCGAGTCGACGTGAACCGTTCCGTTTGCGGCGATCGTGACGAGGATCGACGTTCCGGTCGTGATCCAGGGTGGTTTCGCGCATCGTTTTGGGTGACGCTGCAATAAGCTCGTGCGCTGGCGCTGTTGATCAATCGATTCAAGAAGCTGCGCGCGCTGATCGGGCGCGCTGCGAGCGATCCCGCGTTCCTTCGCGAGCTCGCGCCGCTCGCGTTCGCCCTCGTCCTGTCGCCGTGGTTCTACCTCGCGTTCAAGAACTACCGCGACGCCGCGGTCTACCGTGACATCACCATGTTCAACTACGCGGCGTTTTGCATTCGAAAGGGCGAGCGCATCTACGACACGGTGGCGACGCCCGACGGCCCGCTGATCTACTGGATCGAGGCGCTCTTCCAATCGGTGTACGGCGTGAACGACAAGGTACAGCGCCAGCTCGACCTCGACTTCCAGGCGATCATCGGCATGACGATCGGGGTCCTCCTCGTTCCGCGCGCGCCGGTGTGGAAGTGGCTGCGGCGTTTCGTGTGGGCCATCGTCGGCGCCGCGCTGTGGCTCGGTTGGGTGATCGAGTCGGACTTCGTCTCGACGGTACAGCGCGAGACGTACTACGTCGCGCTCGGCTTGCTCGGCCTCGCGTTCGTGTATGCCAGCGAGGATCGTGGCGTGCGCCTCGCGCGCGTCATGTTGACGCTCGGAGGCTTTCTCGCGGGTCTTCAGATGTTCGGCAAGCACTCCGGCATCATCTACGCAGCGCTCGCCGTCTTGACGGCGCTGCTCCTGCGACGCGAGCGCATGTCGCGTTTCGCCAATGTCGCGTGGGCGTCCGCGGGCGTTCTCTTGGCGGTCGCGTTCACGTTCGGTTACCTGCTCGTCTTCGGCAGCGTGCGCGGCTTCATCTTCTGGTACGTGCACTACGACTTCGAGGCGTACCGCTTCATTCGCCTCGTCAACGCGTCGGAGGTGATGAGCGGGTCACGCGTCGACATCTACGCGTACGCGGGCGCCGTGCTCGTCGTCGGCGTCGTCGGCATCACGACGCGCGTGCTTCCTGCACGGTCGCTCGCGTTCGCGCTCGCCCCCGCGTTGTGCTCGGCCGCGAATGTCGCTCAGCTTCACGCGTGGCACTACCAGCTCGTGCCCGCCGTCGCGAGCACGTACCTATTCTATCTTTACGTGCTCGGGCTCGCGTGGGCGCCGACGCGGCGCGGAGTGCTCCAAAAGGTGTCGGCGCTCGGCGTCGCGGTGGTCCTCATGCCGCTTTGCATGAAGCAAATCATGGCGACGCCGTGGCTCAACCCGAGGGAGAAACAGATCGCCAACGGCGACATCATCAATCCGCGGGCAGCCGGCGACTTCATCGCGATGCACACGCGGTCGACGGATCGCGTCCTCTACTACGGAGGGGATCCCGTCGCCCCGTTCGTCGCGCAGCGGCTGCCTGCGACGCCGTACATCTTGCGCTGGCTAGTCGATCTCACGCGACAAGCGCCTAACCCGACCGATCTCGACATTTCACACAGGCCGACGCCCGCCCAGCTCGCGCACATCAACGAAATGCAGGCGAAGCTCCAGAACGACGCGTGCAGCCGCGTGATCAACAACCCGCCTGCCGTCATGGTGTTCGAGAACACCCCCGGCTATCCAATCGATCCGCTCACCGACTACAAAACGTTTTGCGGCGGGCTCGACGAGCTCATGAAGGCCCAGTACTTCGCGGCGGCGACGTTCGGCGACACGCGCATCTTCCTCCGCAACGATCGGCCGTGAGCGCGCTTCGGGAAGTATCCGACCTTCGGCCGTGAACGGAACTGTTCTGCAAGTAAACGGTGGTATTAGCGCGACGTGATTCGGGGGCGGCCCACCGCAGTGCGCCGCAAGCGGTGGGTCAGGGGTACGAATGTTCCACGTCGGGAGTTGGCCGGATACGGCTGGGATCGATCATGTCCGCAGACCCCATGCGGTCCCGTAGCAGCGCGGGTGCGATCCCCAAGCAGCTTGCGTGCAATCCCCAGATAGCTTGGGTGCGATCCCCATGCAGCCTGGGTGCGATCCCCATCCAGCCTGGGTGCGATCCCCATGCAGCCTAGGTGCGATCCCCATGCAGCCTAGGTGCGATCCCCATGCAGCCTGGGTGCGATCCCCATCCA
>Ga0302326_10025357_pt1 | contig 12029 bp, 13 predicted proteins | sample Palsa_T0_3_FD_202264 | JGI IMG/M metagenome (GOLD analysis project Ga0302326, IMG submission 202264) | Peat permafrost microbial communities from Stordalen Mire near Abisko, Sweden - Palsa_T0_3 | ecosystem: Environmental > Terrestrial > Soil > Palsa > Peat permafrost | place: Sweden: Abisko... | reverse complement strand
CGCACCCGAACCATCGGCAATATCGACTCCCACGATGACAGGCTGCGGAACGGCTATGCCGAGGCGGGGGATGGCGGATTCAGTACCAGCGCCGCGAAGATAATCACCCATCGAGGGATGGGTGATGTGGATCGTGGCATCGACGCTCTAATATGCGCAAACGCGGACTCTGTATCCTACCAATTCACGGCGGATGAAGAGCGAGGTGGTTATAGCCCGACCGGCGGCGCAAACACGACTTTCAATAATTGCAAGTCCTGCGCGAGGAAGCCGGTGTCCTGCACGTAGGTGATGAATTGAGTTTGGCCATCGCCCTGCGAGAACTCCGGATGTGCCAACGCTGCGTAATCCGCATTATTCTCATATCCCGGTAACCCCGTGTAGAACTGGGTGGCGGCGGACCAGGGCCCCCACGGAGTGTAGGCGACGTTGTAATAAAGATTGTTGTTAAACACGCCGCTGTAAATGGCGACGTACATGCCGAGAAACTTGTCGTAAAAAACCGAACTACCAGCGGCCCCACCGTTGAACACGGTCACGGCGTCCGAGGCGGTCGAGCTCCAGGTGTCATTCCCGGCATAGTAGGTCCAGGAGCTCGCGGTGGTCGCATCCGCGAGCGGAACCTTGGCGACCTGCGTGTCCTCCGCGAGAAACTCGGCCTGATTTCCGTAAGTATAAAGCGTACCCCCATATGTCACCCATCCGGATGTAAAGCCGACGTCGGTACCTTGCCACATGAGCGTCGGATAAGGGGTTCCGGGACTCATGACCGGCCTGGTAATCTTGCCGTCCTGCCAAACTGCGACGCCCTCACCAATCGAAATCCAACCGGAGTAGGTGGGCGAGCGCCAGATTTCGCCGTAGAGGATTAAAGCCCGATTGCGGCCGGGGTCGGGGACCAGGGGGCCCGGCCAGATGGCGAACTCTGCACCGCAAGGCTGGACCTCGCAATCCGTCCCGCTGCCGGCATGTTCCTGATTGTATTGCAACTCCCACGGAAGAAACGGAAAGAAGGTGGTGGGATAGCCGCTGGCATCCACATAGTTGCCATTCAAGGTGATCCCGTTGGTTGCGTCCAGATTGGTGGCCCACGAAAGCGAGTTAGAGAAGAAGTTCTCGTTCTCGGCGTTGTAAACGGTCAGCGAGGTGTCGTTGAACAGCCAAACCGAATTGTTTCCTAATTGCGCGCTGTACGTGCCATCGCGGCCTTGAACGACGGGGTCTTGCGTGACCGTCCCCATCGCCGTGACAGATTGAATTACGGGTATGGGCGGGGGTCCGATTTGAGCATGAACACAATAACAAGATGACATCAAGCAGAGCAATGCGGTGTTTATTTTCATAGCCAGATAGATACAAACCTACCACAGTCCGGGGCTGGCTTCGCGTATCTCACCCTGGCCGCGCGGCTGGCCTTAGCCCGGCCTTAGCCCGTCCGTGCCTTTTGACGACATTTGCGATAAAGTAAGGAGCTTGGATATGGCAGACCAACGAAAGTTGACACTCGACTGGTGGTCGGTGATCGCGGCGCTTGCCGCCGCGGCACTGGTACGATTCAACATACTGCCCCACATTCCGTGGTAGCTGGACAGGACAGGAGAAACCATGAGCCCCATGACCGGCGCGATGGCGGCGCCCCGCGACTCCCGGCCGGCAATTCCCCGGCTGCTAGGCCTGCTTCCCGGTATCGCGCTACTGGCCGCCCTGGGATTCCTGGGAAAGCTGACCGAACAATCGATCGCCCGCTACGGCAAGGCGCATCACACTGCGTTGCCCAACATCGAGTATGTCCTTTGGGCGATTATCTTCGGGCTGCTGGTCTCGAACACGATCGGCGTGCCTGCAATTTTCCGGGCGGGTGTGTCTACTTACGAGTTTTGGCTGAAGACCGGAATCGTGCTGCTGGGCGTTCGCTTTCTGCTCGGCGACATCTTGAAGTTAGGTGGAGTCAGCCTGGCGTTCGTGGCAATCGAACTGGCCGTGTCTATCGCACTGATGACGGCGCTCGGCAGATGGCTGCGGTTATCGCCGAAACTCACTTCGCTGCTGGCCATCGGATCTTCCATCTGCGGCGTTTCCGCGATTATCGCGGCGAAAGGCGCGATTGAGGCGGACGATGAGGACGCATCCTACGCCATTGCCGCCATTCTCGCGCTGGGCGCCTTCAGTCTGTTCGCCTTCCCGGCCATTGGCCATGCGCTAGGACTTTCGGACCACGCTTTCGGTTTATGGGTGGGGCTGGCCGTGGACAATACGGCCGAAGCCACTGCGGCCGGCGCGCTGTATTCCGATGCGGCCGCCAAGTTCGCCGTGCTGGCGAAGACGGCGCGAAACGCCACTATCGGCTTCGTGGTTCTGGGGTACGCGATTTACTGGGCGCGCAAGAGTAACCGTCAGGGCATCGAAAATAAGGCGGCGTTCCTGTGGCAGAAGTTCCCTAAGTTCGTACTGGGATTTCTGTTGATTTCACTGTTGGCGACCCTGGGCGCATTCTCGAAACCGCAGATTGCCGATCTGGCCAACCTGTCGCGCTGGGCTTTCTTGCTTACCTTTGCGGGCGTGGGCCTGCAGACGAATATCCGCGAACTGCGTAAACAGGGTCTGCGCCCACTGGCCGTTGGCGCCATTGGGGAGTTCGTCATTGCAGGCGTCACGCTGGCTCTTATTCTTGCGGCGTCGCGCTGGCTGTAAGCGCACGCGTTTTTTCAGTGCCCCTGTGCCTTAAGCCTGCGGAATCCCGATCCACATGCTCGTCTCACACCAACAAAGCTATCAGCCGGCCGCGCGCGAACGATCCGCGTCTGCTCCAATCGTTACATCTCACGCCGCCCCTCCATCGCCTTCCACATCGTAACTTCATCCGCAAACTCGATGTCGCTGCCTACTGGTATTCCCATGGCAATGCGCGACACCTTCACGCCCAACGGCTTCAGCAGCTTCGAGAGATAGACTGCCGTAGCCTCCCCTTCCACCGTGGGATTGGTAGCAGCTATGATCTCCTCGATTCCGCCGGCGCCAATGCGCTCCACCAAACTCTTGATTTTCAACTGCTCCGGGCCGATTCCCTTCAGCGGCGACAAGGACCCGTGTAACACATGATACAAACCTGAGAACTGCCGGGTACTCTCGATCCCCAGAATGTTAGGCGCTTCTTCCACCACGCATAGCACTTTCTGGTCGCGGCTGGGGTCAAGGCAAAACACGCACAACTCGCCATCGCTGATGTTATTGCAGACGCGGCACAGTCCCAGCTTGTCCTTCACATCCAGCAGGGCATGCGCAAGCTGCTCGGCGTCCTCACGAGACGCGCGCAAGACATGAAACGCCAGACGTTGTGCGGACTTCTGGCCAATGCCCGGCAGGCGTTTGAATTCGGTAATCAGCCGCGCCAGCGGCTCGGCGAACTCCGGCATGGGATTAGAATAATCCGGGCGGCAGTCCCATGCCACCCAACATTCCGCTCATCTTCTGCTGGCTCTCCTGGTCGACCTTCTTGGCGGCTTCGTTGCAGGCGGCCAGTACCATGTCTTGCAACATTTCGACATCGCCGGCCACTTCGGGATCGATCTTCACGCTAAGCACGTTTTTATGCCCATCCATGCCGATAGTGACCATGCCGCCGCCGGCCGAAGCCTCCACGCGGATTTTCGCGACCTCTTCCTGCATGCGCTCCTGCATCTGCTGCGCCTGCTTCATCATGTTCTGCATATTGCCTGGTAGTTTCACAGTGGCTACTCCTTTAGATTGCGGACCGTGCGAATCTCTCCGCCGAACAAGTCCCGAAAGTTCCGCACTTCCGGATTTGCGAGCGCGCGGCTCGACACGTCGTCTTCCTGGGCTGCCGGTGGGGCCGCGGCGTTGTTTTGATTTTGGTCTTGATCTTGCGCGGCGACGTCTCCAATCGTAACTTTGATCTTAAGCGGTTTGCCGATAATCTGCCGCACCGCCTGATTGATATCCGCCTCTTTCATGGCGATGGAAAACTCGCGAGGCGTAGTGAACCGCAACTCGCCATTCACTTCCACAATCTCGGAATGCTCGATGGCGTCGGCAGTGAAAGCCATGCCCAGTTGCATCAGCGCGGCGTGGAGCTTGTCGCGCCATGAGGACGCGGCGGGCGCCGGGTTGTGGAGCTTGACTGCGGCGGGTGCTGGGTTCTGGGTGCTGGGTGCTGGTTTCGCCGCGTCGCGAATCGCCCGGTCGCCCGCGCGCCCGCTGGCCCGTTCGGTACCGATCCCAGCCAGGGCATCCTCAATCGAAACCAACCGCCCCGCCTGCACCATTCGCAGCAGTCCCAGTTCCAGGTGGAAGCGCGGTTGCAGCGAGAATTGCAAGTCCCGGAATAGATCCAGCGTAAGCTGCAGGTAGCGCGTCAGATCCTCTTCCGAAAACTGTCCGGCCGTCTCCGCCAGCCTTTGACGTTCGCCACCCGATGCCGCGATCAGACGCGTCTCGCCGCCCGCGATTTTGGCTACTAACAGATTACGGAAATAGCGAGCCAACTCGCGGCTGAAGTGCTGCAGGTTCTGCCCATTGCGCTCCAGTTCGTTCACCACTTCCAGCATGCGGGACGCCGCGCCATCCACCAGCGCCTGGCTTACGTACCCCAGCGCGTCCAGCGAGAATGCGCCCAGCAGCGCGCGCACTTCCGCCGCTTGCAACGTATCGCCGCAGCAGGCGATGGCCTGATCCAGCGCCGACAAGGAATCGCGCACGCTACCCTCGCCGGCCTGCGCCAGCACGGATAGCGCCTCGGCATCCGCGTTGATTCCCTCTTGCTTGCAGATCCACGCCATGCGCGCCATCAGCGCTTCAAATTCCACGGAGCGAAAGCTGAAGTGCTGGCAGCGCGATGCAATCGTCGCCGGGATCTTGTGCGCCTCAGTAGTGCACAGCATGAAAACGGCCCAGGCGGGCGGCTCTTCGATGGTCTTCAACAGTGCGTTGAAGGCTTCGTTGGTAATCTGGTGGGCTTCGTCGATAATGAAGACTTTGTATTTGTCGCGGGCCGGCTGATAGCGCACATTCTCGCGCAACTCGCGCATTTCGTTGATGCCGCGATTGGAGGCGGCGTCGATCTCGATTACGTCCACCGAGCCGCCCGCCGCGATTTCCTTGCAGCTCGCGCACACTCCGCAGGGCTGGTTGGTGGGGCCGGTCACGCAGTTGAGGCAGCGCGCCATGATGCGCGCGACGGTGGTCTTGCCGGTGCCGCGCTGCCCCGAAAAGATGTAGCCATGCGCGATGCGGTTCTGCGCGATGGCGTTTTCCAGGGTGGTCTTGACATGCTCCTGGTTCACCACGTCGGCGAACGATTGGGGCCGGTACTTGCGGGCAATAACCTGATACATGGGTGGGCAAATGCCAGGCCCCGGGTGATCCGCGGCACACAGGTTAAACCACTACCGTTGCTTCCTTCCGGACCTGGCGGGGTTTGCGGCCGCCTGTCGCACGGAGCCCGAGACCTGACAATCGACTATCGTATCACGCAGACCATTGTTATCATCGACGTTATCATCGACGTTATCATCGAGGTTATCCTCAGTACAATGCTCGATCTCACGCAGCACCCGCACCGGCGCTTCAACCTGTTGGACGGATCGTGGGTGCTGGTGTCGCCCCATCGGACGCAACGGCCCTGGCACGGGCAGGTGGAGAGGGCTGCACTGGCCGCACGGATCGAATACGATCCCAGTTGCTACCTTTGTCCTGGTAATTCCCGTGCCGGCGGCGCCGTCAATCCCGCTTACACCCACACATTCGTCTTCGATAACGATTTTGCCGCGTTGCTACCTGGCACGCCTTCTGAAACCCAGGATCGCGGCGGCCTTCTAATCGCCGTGGGCGAGCCGGGCATCTGCCGCGTGGGCTGCTTTTCACCGCGTCACGATCTGACAGTTTCGCGCATGAGCGTGTCCGATCTTACGTTGGTGGTGGACGTCTGGGCCGCGCAATATGCGGAGTTGGGCCACCAGCCCGGTATCCGGCATGTGCAGATCTTCGAGAATCGAGGCGAAATGATGGGATCGAGCAATCCGCATCCGCATTGCCAGATCTGGGCCACCAGCAGCATTCCCACCGAGGTGGCTTCCGAACAGCGGCAGCAATTGGCATGGCGGACCGATCGCGGATCGTGCCTGCTATGCGATTATCTGGCGATGGAACAGAAGTCTGGCGAGCGTCTGGTGTGCGAGAACGAATCCTTTACGGCGTTGGTGCCATTCTGGGCGGTGTGGCCGTTCGAAACGATGGTCGTCAGCAAGCGGCACCTGACTGGCATGGACGAATTCGACGAAATAGAGCGCGTACGCCTAGCCGATATTCTGAAGCGCGTAACCATCCGCTACGACAACGTTTTCGCGATGCCCTTCCCCTACACCATGGGATTTCACCAACGGCCGACGGACGGCGCGGCGCATCCGGAATGGCACTTCCACGCGCATTTTTTCCCGCCGCTGCTGCGCTCCGCGACGATTCGGAAATTTATGGTGGGCTTCGAGATGTTAGGCATGCCGCAGCGCGATATTACCGCGGAAAGCGCCGCCGGCCGCCTGCGTGAAATGCCGGAGACGCACTATTAATGATCGGCGTTACAGAGCGAAAGTTCGCTCCCAGTGTTTCCGGCGTTCCTCCAATAAATCTCTGAGTAGCAACGGCGGCACATCGTCGTCCAGAGTTTCAAGAATTTCATAGGCGAATGCAGCTTCGCCGTGCGCGTTCCACACAGCTTGCATCGGCTTGTTCCGATGCAGGCCGGCGCGCAATTCGAACCACGTTCCATTCACCTGCGAGTCCAGATGGTTGGACGACCCAATCCAAACGTCGCCGGTGGCGATACAGCGCACCGCGAAGATGCCTTTCGGTGTCTTCTTAGATTTGTATGCGTTGCGCGCCGCTCTTTTGTCCATATTTTCCGCTCTACCAGGGCGAATCAAACGCCGCTTTCGCGATTCGGGCAATGACCTTTTCCCGCTCGGGTAAATCGCGCGTGCTGCCTTTCAAGTAGACTGCCACCGCGAGTTGGCCGGAGCCTTTTGGAAGCGTGATGACGCCCACGTCGTTCGTTGATCCGTTCAGTCCATGCGAAATGCCGGTAGTGCCGGTTTTGTGCGCGACTACCACGCCGGCAGGCAGCAGCCCTTTGATGCGGCCAGCGCCCGTGGTGGTGGCTTCCATCATTTCGATAAGGCGGGCGGTCGATGCGGCCGAGAGCAGTTCGCCGCGAAAAAGGTGCTTCAACAGTTGGACTGTGCCATCGGGAGTGGCCGTATCGCGCGCGTCCGCGAGAAAGCTTCGCATCGACTTGGAAGCATCCAGGCCGCACTGGCGCTCGGTGCGGTCGATGCGAATGCCGTCTAAATGCCAGCTCTGGAGCCGCGCATTAATCGCGGCCGCGCCGCCGCCGATCCGATACATGGTCTCGACGGCCGTATTGTCACTTTTTGCCACCATTAAGAGCAGCAATTCATCCAGGGCAAACCGCCGCTGTTTGGGCCAGCGGTGCCCGACTTCGCTGTTGTTCAGAGTTACATCCGCGTGGACCACTTCGATCTCCGCGGTACGCGCGATTTTTCCTTCATCGACCATCGCCAGAATGTGCAGGGCCGCCGGCAGCTTGCACACGCTGGCCAGGGGGAAGCGTTCGTCGCCATGCAGGCTGACGTGTTGGCCCGATGCAAGGTGCAGCGCCGCCGCTCCCAGGGTGCCGCCGGTTTCGGCAGCGATCTGCCGCCAGCTTTCGGCGAGCTCGTTTCCAGGGGCGGCGGACAAGCCCGCGCCGAATAGATACAGATACTGTCGCCGTGTAAGTTGCATCATAATTGCCGTCTGCGGTCAAATGGGGACGGACGGGCTGGCGGCGTCCGTGGCGGATGTGCAGGACAGAAACCGTATCGCCCTCGATGGTGAAAAGAATACGATACACATGCGGCGTGCGGTCAGCGAAGCCACCGATTCACGCAACCCTTGAAACCATCGCAATCCGGCTTCTCCCGCCTCCTGCGATAACAGTCGCGCCAGAATGGCGTCCAAATCGCGTTTCGCCTTGGTGGTGATCCTAACGCGGAAGGCCATGCTTTAGGCGCAACTCTTCAAACGCCTCCTCGGCGGGCTGGGTGCGCGCTGCTTCCACGTCTTCATAGCCCTGACGGATGCCTTCGGCGGCTTCCTGATAATCGGCGCGCTCCCATCCGAGATACGCGGCTAGAGCCTCATCAAGCGCATCGGTCACGTCCTGTCCCTGCCGCTGGGCGTAATCTTCCAGTTGCGCTTTGCGTTCCGGTCTGATGCGGGCTACTTCCATGACGCCTTCAGGGTAGTCGTTGCGGCGGCGTCTGTCAACGGGGGAGAGGCAGCGGATGTGCGCATAGACGCTTCCCGGCGAGCGAGCGATTTACTCCCTCCTGGTCGTGGGCAATCACGGTGAGATAGGCGCGCACCGGCTGGTCGGGCTCGCAGCGGCCCTGCTCCCAATCGCGCAGCGTCCCGAGCGGGATATGGCCGCCGCCGTGACCTCTTCGTCGGTCATGGTACGCAGGCGCGCCCAATCCGTTTTGTCTTCAATCGGCTTGGCGGAGCCGTCAGGCAACACCTGAACTAGAGTTCCGTCAGTCAGCCGTTTGGCTACGATAGTATTCTGTTTGCTCGAAGCTGACGCCATGTGTGGCCAAGTTGCTTTGCGCCTTGCCGACATCCCACTCGAATTCGTCTTCGTCCATAGTGGTACGGCCTGCCCGTAGTCCTGTCAAGTCGGGGGGAGTGCGGGCGGAACTGCTAATCCTATCAGCGGGTCCTGGCGTAGCCGTATTTCGTGCGTCCATTCTGGGACCCTTTGTGAAACAACTCTGAGAGTTCCCGTACCGGAATCCGGGGCGGTCTAAAAGGGTCCACCCAGACCGAACGACAGCACGGTCGTTAGCCGGGTCCATTACGCCCGCACAGTCTGCCCGCTGCGCAACGCCCGGTTGCCCAAGTGTCCCGCGCGCGCCGCCGACACTCCCACCGCCACCGGCGCATTCGGCGTAGCCCGCGAGCGAATGCAATCGAGGAAGTTCTGCACATGCTCGATCGCGCCATCATGCTCCGACTTGACTTCCTGCGCCACATCTTTCAAGTCGGGAAGTTCGGTGTAGCGCGGCTGTTCGGGATACACCGCGAAGCCGCCGCGGTGCAGCCGCATCAAGGCTTTAGTGCCGTGAAAGATCAGGCCGCCCCCTTCCAGATATCCCATCAGACTGCAATCGAAATTCACCAGGAAGTTGCCGGGATAGTGAAACGCCGCGTTGACCGTATCGGGCCACTGCCATTGCGGAATAACGTAGTTGCCGCCCATAGCCTGCGCGTCGATGGGTGTGTCGCTCGACATGCACCAATGCGCCACGTCCACCCAGTGCAGGAACAGATCGGTGAGCGATCCGCCGCCGAAATCCCAGAACCAGCGCCAATTGCGGTAACGCTCCGCGTCGAACGGCTGATCGGGCGCGGAACCCAAGAACATCTTCCAATCGAGCTTCGAGGTGTCCACGGGTTTGGCCATGCCGCGGCCTTGCAGATGGTTCTGATACCAGTACGTGCGAATGAAGGTGACCTGTCCCAGACCGCCGCCCGCTACGATCTCGCGCGCCTGTTGGAAGTGCGGCCAGCTTCGCTGCTGCATGCCGGTTTGCACCACGCGCTTCGTTTCGCCGACCGCATTTATCAATGGTTCGCCTTCCTCGATGCGATGCGTGACGGGCTTCTCGACGTAAACGTCCTTGCCGGCGCGCACCGCGTCGACGGCCATCGTGACGTGCCAGTGATCGGGCGCTCCGATCACCACCGCGTCGATATCGGGCATTTCCAGCAACTTGCGGTAATCGGTGAATTCGCGCGCTTCGGGCGCTACCTTCTCGCGGGCTTCCTGGCGATGCGGTTCGTACACGTCGCAAATCGCGGCGATCTGGCTGCCGCCTCCCTTATTTAACAGGCTCAGCAGATATTGGCAGCGGCCGCCCGTGCCTATGCCGCCAATGCGAACGCGGTCGTTCGCGCCCAGGATGCGGCCGTACGATGCGGCTGTGGCGAAAGCCGCGGCTTTAATGAATTCACGCCGGTCCGTCATATGGTAGCTCCCTATACTTGCATGCCTTCCAGTTTCCAGGGCGCGCGATACTGCCGCACCAACATCCGATCGGCTTCTTCGTTGCCGATGAAACGCTCCTGCTGACCATCCCAATGCAGCTTTTGCTCCAGGCGCAGGGCGATATTGCCCAGATGGCACGCCGTGGTGGTGCGATGCCCGATTTCGATGTCCGCCACCGGCGTTTCGCGCGACTTCACGCACTGCAGAAAATTCCTAACATGCGGCACATGTTGCACCGACGTGGTGCCGCGGCCGGCCGCGCCCCCCAATTCGTAATACATGCTGACGCCAGTGAGATCGTCGAAGGCCGCGCGGAACGAGATACCGCCCGGCTCCGTGCGAGCTTTCATTTGCGGCGCAACCTCATAACCGGCGCGGTCCACGAACAGCGTCCCGCGCGTGCCGTGGAATTGGATGCCGTAGCTGCCGAAGGGTTTGTGGCCCGCGTCGCCATTGTGGCCGTAAGAATTGTGATGCAGGCAGGTGTAGTGCAGCAGGAATCCGGGATACTCCCAGGTGACTTCGTGGGTGTCGGGCGTGTCGCGCTGGTCGCGCACAAAGAGCTTGCCCCCGGAAGCGGTTACCGCTTGCGGTATATCCACCCCCATCGCCATGTGGACGACGTCCACCAGGTGCACGCCCCAATCCGTAATGCGCCCGCCGCCATACGCGGAGAACGATCGCCAGTTGCCCAGAAAGCGAGCCGAATTGAAGGGAACATTAGGCGCCGGTCCGAGCCAGAAATCGTAATCCAAGCCGGCGGGCGGATCGGCATCGGGCGGCGTGCCCAACCCTTCCGGCGATCCGGCCTCGTGGATCCACGTCTGCACGTAGTGAATCTCGCCGATTTCGCCCGTGCGCACGATCTGCGCGGCACGCTGGAAGTGCGAGCCGGAACGCTGTTGCAAACCCACCTGCACCACGCGCTTATTTTTCCGGGCGGCCTCCACCATCAGACGGCCCTCGCGCACCACGTTGGATACGGGCTTCTCCACGTAGACGTCCCTGCCCGCCTGGCATGCGGCGACTGTAATCAGCGGGTGCCAATGATCGGGCGTCGCCACCACCACCGCGTCCACCGAACGGTCTTCCAGCAGCTTGCGAAAATCGGGATAGGTGCGCGCCTTGCCCTCAGTGAGTTTGTGGGCCGCCAGCAGGTTCGGCTCGTAGACATCGCAGACAGCCACGATCTCCGCCTCGGGCTGCTTCTGGAAATCGGCCAGATCCATACGGCCCATGCCGCCGCAGCCGATCACGCCGATGCCGATGCGGTCGTTCGCGGCGGCGACGGCGGTAGTTTGCTGCGCGAGTGCACCCGTGGCTAACGCGGCGCTCTTGAAGAGGTCTCTTCGGTTCATGGGCACGCCCCTCTCATTCCCCTCTTTAATGCGATTCCATTCTATCTCCGATTCGCGGCCGAATCTTCCGGGCTAGAATATACAGGATCATGCAAACTTCCCGCTTCATCTGGGAACCATCGCGCGAGTTCATCGAGCGCACCAACGTGTACCGCTTTATGCAGTATCTGGGCATCGGCGACTATCGGGATTTCATCCGCTACTCGCAGGAGCATTTGGAAGAGTTTTGGGACCGGATGGTGCGGGAGCTGGGCATCGAGTGGTTCGAGCCATACCAACAGGTGCTCGACACATCCCGCGGCGTGGAGTGGGCGCGCTGGTTCAATGGAGGCAAGCTGAATATCGCCTGGAACTGCCTGGACCGGCATGCCGAGGGGACAGCTCGCGACCGTCCGGCGGTGATTTGGGAAGGCGAAGACGGCCGCGTCCGCACCCTGACCTTCGGCGAATTGCGCTGCGAAACCGACCGCCTGACGATTGCATTGCGCGCTCTCGGCCTCGCGCCGGGAGACCGCATCGCGCTGTACATGCCGATGGTCCCGGCAGTCGTC
>Ga0302326_10025355_pt1 | contig 12029 bp, 10 predicted proteins | sample Palsa_T0_3_FD_202264 | JGI IMG/M metagenome (GOLD analysis project Ga0302326, IMG submission 202264) | Peat permafrost microbial communities from Stordalen Mire near Abisko, Sweden - Palsa_T0_3 | ecosystem: Environmental > Terrestrial > Soil > Palsa > Peat permafrost | place: Sweden: Abisko... | reverse complement strand
TCAGTTTGACTTTGGATATCGCGTCGCGGGCGAGATCAAGTTGTTCCATGCGGTGTCTCTGAAAGCGGGCGTGGACTCGGCGGTTTTATTGGCTGCGCGTTATCCGAGGATTGCACCTGTTATGTCGAAGGTGGCTGGAGCTGTCCCTTCGCTGACGGCGGTGATTGATGACGATTTGGATCGAGGAGAGCAAAGCGTTCAGTTTGCGCTGGGCATGATGGAGGACGAAAAGATTCGCATCGCAGTGGCGGCTGAGATGCCGATGATTGCGGAAGTAGCTCGGCGGGAGTTGAGGGCATGAGGACTGCCGAAAACACCATCGGCATTTTGCTGGTTCTGCTCGCCCCGGTGGGATTGATTTATGCCTGGGTCTGCTATTTCACTCCTGCGCGCGAAGAGCCGATCGGTTGGCGTAGCCGGGCCACACTTCTGTCGCTGGCTCTAGCGTCGCTGGCGATAGTGCTTTGGGTGGAAATGATGGTGCGGTTGCCGGGAGCAGACTGGAGCACTGGTGCGGGAGTCGGCCACCAGGTGGTATGGATGTAACGCTCGCACGCGAACTGCCTTTGCGGTCTTGCTATTAGCGTTCGTACTGAACATGCTCGGGAGACCGCGATTGATCCTGCCGATTTCTGTTGCCTGCATCGGTACGGCAGTGCTCTGGCTGGTGAGCACGATGCCATAGAGCGGAGTTTGCGATTGGAAGGCGCCCTGCTTCGGCGGGGCTTTTCTTTTGGGGCGATTAGATCTGCGAGGGCGGGACGCCCCCGCGACAGCCGGCAAGATGCCGGTGCTACCTTCCCTCTGAACGCGACGGTGTACTTCGAGTCGAATCATTTCCTTATCTCTCTGCATCTACTTTCTATGGAATTTCGAACGCTGGGACGCTCTGGATTGAAAGTGCCGGTGCTGAGTTTTGGCACGGGAACATTTGGCGGTGGCAACGAATTCTTCAAAGCCTGGGGCGCAAGCGATGTCGCCGAAGCCACTCGCCTCGTCGATGTCTGCCTCGATGCCGGCGTAAATCTTTTCGACACCGCCGACGTTTATTCTAACGGCCTCTCCGAGACCATTCTCGGTAAGGCGATCGCCGGACGCCGCGACAAAGTTCTGATCTCGACCAAGGCGACGTTCAAGATGGGGCCGGGTCCGAACGATCTCGGGTCGTCGCGGCATCATCTGATACCGGCGTGTGAAGCCAGCTTGAAGCGGCTGGGAACGGACTACATCGACGTCTATCATCTGCACGGTTTCGACGCGCTTACGCCGGTGGAAGAAGTTCTGAGCACGCTCGACAATCTCGTGACCAGCGGAAAAGTCAGATACATTGCCTGCTCGAATTTCTCCGGCTGGCATCTGATGAAGTCGCTTTCAACTTCGGATCGTTATGGCTGGACGCGGTACGTCGGCCACCAGGTGTATTACTCGCTGATTGGGCGCGAATATGAATGGGAGCTAATGCCGCTGGGCGCGGATCAGGGGGTGGGCGCTCTCGTCTGGAGTCCGCTGGGCTGGGGGCGGCTCACGGGAAAGATCAGGCGCGGCCAGCCGTTGCCGAAGGAGAGCCGTCTCCACAAAACCTCAGAGCAGGGACCGCAGATGCCCGACGAATATCTCTATAAAGTAGTCGACGCTCTCGACGCGGTGGCAAAGGAAATGGGGAAGACTGTTCCTCAGGTCGCCCTCAACTGGCTGCTGCAGCGGCCCACGATATCGACGGTAATCATGGGCGCCCGGAATGAAGAGCAGTTGCGGCAGAACCTGGCGTCCGAAGGATGGAATCTGTCGGCGGCACAGGTTGCCAAGCTGGATCAGGCCAGCGATGTGACTCCGATTTATCCTTACTGGCATCAGCGGCAGTTTACGGAGCGGAATCCCGCTGCTGCGGCGCCGGGAGCGCGGACGGCGGAGAGTATCTAGTCGTCCCTGAAAAAAGAATCGTGAAGCCCCGGACGCCCTCGTCCGGGGTTAGTCGCGTTGATTCTCGCTTTTTTCTAAATCCTTCGTACACAAAACAGGCGGACGAGGCGTCCGCCGCTCCATGAGCTAGTTCTTAAGAAAGTGATGAATCAGCTCGGACGCGGCGGCGTCGCAGGCGTCAAAGGTGTCGCCTTGGTTCGTCATGACCAACACGGCGAAATCTTTGGCCGGGGCCATCCAGACGACGGCGTAATTCTGCGTGTTGCTGCCGGCGTGATTCAGAGCAATTCCGCCCGCCCAGGGGCGGTCGACCACGAGCCATCCGAAGGCGTAGTTGCCGCCGAATGAGGGCGTGTACAGCCGCTTAAACGTCTCCGGCTGCAGAATTCCTTTTTCGCCTTTTTCTCCGCGCAGGTGCGCCGTGATGAACTTTCCCCAATCGACGACTGAACAGTGGACCGTCCCGGCGGGGCCGATGACGGCGGGGTTGTCGGCCAATGGGCCAGGTGCGATGGGCCGGTGAAAGGTGAGCAGGAGTTTGTGCTGCCAGGGCTGATCGATTTTCTTGGCATCGGTTGCGCCGGGAGTACTTATCGCGCCGAAGCCGCAAGTGCTCATCCCTAGCGGTTGGAAAATTCGCTTCTGCATGAGGTCTTCCCAGGAATCGTTCGCGATTCTCTCGGCCATCGCTCCGGCCACGGCATAACTGCGATTCGAATAAAGATACGTGCTGCCGGGCTCGTTGACGGGGCGCTCTGTCAGGATCATCGCGACGTAAGCGGCGCGCTGTTCGCGCGGAGTTCCGGGCAGTGCGTGCATGTCTTTGAATGTTTTGCCCTGCGGCCAGCTCTCGTCGGTGAACCCGGCGCGATGAGTGAGAAGTTGTTCGAGCGCGACTTTGCGGTAGGCGAGATTCATCGTCATCGCGGGATCGGTCGCGAGATCGGGAAAAACTTGTTCGAGTGTCGTGCTCCACGAGAGCTTCCCTTCTTCAACCAGGGTGGCCAGCATGGTCGCGGTCATGGCCTTAGTGTCAGAGCCGAGATGAAATTCATCGTCGATGGTGACAGGCGAATCGGTGCCGTATTTGCGCACGCCGACGGCTCCGACGGCGACGAGCCCCTTGCTAGTAACAATCGCGCCCGCGAGTGCGGGCAGATCGTATTTCTTCAGGATGGGTTCGAGCAGCGCGTTCAGATTCTCAGGCACGGGCGCATTGGGAGAGTCAGGGGAAGCTTCCGACACCCCCGCGAACGCGAGGATTAGGAAGCCCAGAGCAAGCGCGCCGATGCCGGTTACGGTGATAGCCGAAGTCCTCACATATCTCTTCGAAGATCGTCTACGCGATCTTCTCGCCCACAGCTTTCGCCTGCGTGAACAGGTAAAGATAATCTGGGCCGCCGGATTTGGAATCGGTGCCGGACATGTTGAAGCCGCCGAAGGGATGCGCGCCCACCATCGCTCCGGTACATTTGCGATTGATGTAGAGATTGCCGACGTGGAATTCCTGAATCGCGAGTTCGATCTTATCCCGCGACTGGGTATAAACCGCTCCGGTCAGGCCGAACTCGGTGTCGTTGGCGATTTCAAGGGCGTGGTCAAAACTGCGGGCTTTGATGACGGCCAGAACGGGACCGAAAATTTCTTCCTGCTCGAGCTTCGACTTCGGCGGAATGTCGGCGATCACAGTGGGCTGGATGAAGTAGCCCTCGCCGGGAGCGCGCTCGCCGCCGGTAATGAGGCGTCCGTCTTTCTTGCCCTGCGCGATGTAATCGAGGATCGTATTCATCGAGCCTTCGTTGATGACCGCGCCCATGGCGGCGTTTTCGGTAACGTCGCCGATTTTAATTTTTTCGACGCGCGCCTTCAGTTGTTCGACGAACTTGTCGTAGACGCGCTCGTCGACAATTACGCGCGAGCAGGCGGAGCACTTCTGTCCTTGAAATCCGAAAGCGGCCTGGGCCACGCCTTCGACCGCGGAGTCGATGTCCGCGTCGGCGTCGACGATGATCGCATCTTTGCCGCCCATCTCAAGAATTGTCCGCTTGATCCAGATCTGGCCGGGAGCCTGGGTGGCCGCGACTCTATTGATGTGCAGGCCAACTTCGCGCGAACCGGTAAACGCGATGTAACGTGTTTTCGGATGCGCGACCACCGCGTCGCCGAAGCTGGCTCCGGCGCCGGGACAGAAGTTCACCACGCCCTCGGGCATGCCGGCCTCTTCCAGAAGTTCGAAAAACCTTGCGGCGATGGTCGGCGAATCGCTCGATGGTTTGAGAATCACAGTGTTGCCGCTGACGATGGAGGCCAGCGTCATACCGGCCATGATAGCGCAGGGAAAATTCCACGGCGGAATCACAGCGCCCACTCCCAGCGGAATGTACCTGAGTGTGTCGTGCTCGCCGGGAAGCTGAATGGGCGTCTGCGCCTTCGCGAATCGCAGCGCCTCTCGCGCATAGAACTCACAGAAGTCGATGGTCTCGGAAATGTCGGCGTCGGCCTCGGCCCAGTTCTTGCTGACTTCGAAGACCAGCCAGGCCATGAATTCCATCTTGCGGGAGCGCATCAGATCGCCGACGCGGAAGACCAGCGCAGCGCGTTCTTCCACGGGAGTGCGGCTCCAGGATTCAAAAGCCGCGAGCGCAGCCGTCATAGCGGGTTCCACGTGATCCCGCCCCGCCTTCTGGTGCAGGCCGACAATCTGCGACGGCTGCGACGGATTCAGAGACTTGATCTTTTCCGCCGTCTTGATCCGCTTGCCCCCGATGACGAGCTCGTACTCCTGCCCCAGTTGCCCGCGAACCTTCGCAATCGCGCTGCGCATGCGGCGCGCATTCTCTTCATTGCGAAAATCGTAAAAAGGTTCAGTAACGAATGGGCCGGAATGCGCCGTAGTGCGCGGCTGGACGGGGGCTTCGAGCGTTGCCATGGGGAAATTCCTTTCAAACTAAACGGCTGGAAATTTTAGGGTGCAAGCGCTATTTTACACCTCCAAAACGGGACAGTGTTTTGGCTGCCCCGCTGTGGCGATTTCCCTTTTCCATCATCTGCTCTGCGCAACACGGCATAGTCACAATCTGGGCGGTCGCTCACGCCAGCGGAAAACCCGAATACTGGGCGCGTCGCTTGAAGTAGGATCGAACGGATCCGGTTTAGTCTTCCGAATTCTCCAAGTAGCGTCCTAATCTGGCAAAGCACTGCGCCGGTAGAGCCGGCATCTTGCCGGCTGTCGCGTAGGCGTCCTCGCCAACGCATTCCACTTGGTCCCTCCCGAGCGCGGGAAGTTCCGGAATGCTAGACTCGAACGTTTGCTTCGAGAAAACTCCGCTTCAGGGAAATGACGATGAACATTCAGCGAATAGGCGTGGTGGGGGCGGGCACTATGGGCAATGGCATTGCGCATGTGTTTGCGCGTGGCGGGTTCGACGTGGTGTTGTGCGATGTGGAGCAGCGGTTTCTGGATCGCGGGCTGGCTACGATAGGGAAGAATCTGGAGCGCGAAGCCGCGAAGAACAAGATAACGGCGGAAGAAAAAACGGCGGCGCTGGGGCGGATTCAGGGTGTGACTGACCGCAAGCAACTTGCCGATTGCGATTTTGTGATCGAGGCGGCGACCGAGAAGATCGAGATCAAGGCGGATATCTTCCGCGATCTCGACCGGCTGACCCGGCCGGAAATTATTCTGGCATCAAATACTTCGTCCATCTCCATTACCAAGCTGGCCGCGCTGACCAAGCGGTCGGAGCGGGTCATCGGAATGCATTTTTTTAATCCGGTGCCGGTGATGAAGCTGGTGGAGGTGATCCGCGGCCTGGCGACTTCGCAGGAGACCTTTTCGGAAACTCGCGACCTGGCTTTGAAACTGGAAAAGACGCCGGTCGAAGTGAATGATGCGCCCGGCTTCGTCTCTAACCGGGTGCTGATGCCGCTGCTGAACGAAGCCATGTTCGCGGTCATGGAGGGCGTGGCCACGGCCGAGGCGGTCGACGAAGTGTTCAAGCTCGGAATGGCGCATCCCATGGGACCGCTCACGCTCGCCGATTTCATTGGCCTCGACGTTTGCCTCGACATCATGCGCGTGCTGCACAGCGGCCTGGGCGATCCCAAGTACCGGCCCTGTCCACTGCTGATCAAGATGGTGGATGCGGGCTGGCTGGGAAGAAAGAGCGGGCGCGGGTTCTACAGTTATTAAGGAATGTCATTTCTGAGCGGAGAGATGGTCCGCAAGGCGGGCCAGCCTCGCAGTCGAAGGATCCCTATCGGCGCGTGGCGGGTTTGCTGTTGAATGGAGTTTCCGGTTGATTGTAATTGGAACCAAAACTCTCGGATCATCAATTCGCAAATCGTTGAATGAGTACACCCTCTCCCAGACGCGACTTTTGGTTCTACCTGCTGGCCGCGCTCTGCGGCATTGGCGCGGGGTGGGCCGACGTTGCCATCAACGATCTGCTGTTCACCGCGCTGCTGGTCCTTTCTGCCTGCATTTTGCTGGGGCTGTTGCGGCCGCGCTGGCCATGGCGCTGGGTAGTGCTGGTGGGAGTGTTCATTCCCCTGACCGAACTAGCCGCCTACAAAATCCTGGCGGTAAAGCCGACGCGGGCGCAGGTCTATGGATCCTTCCTCGCATTTCTTCCCGGAATTGCCGGAGCGTACGGCGGCTCAATCATGCGCAATGTGATGGACCGGCTGCGGCAGGGGAAGTAAGGGCATCGCCGGTGCTTTTTGTTCCGTACCGGATGCCTAAGGCCTTGGACTAGGGAAGCTCTCAGTACGTGATGCGGCTGAAGTCTGGCAATTGTGTTCTATCGATCTGCCGGAAATCCATTTGTCACGCCTACCGTATAGCTGCGCCGTTTCAAAGGGAGCGGTTCTACTGCAGCATGCATGGTCATTTGGAGATTACTTCAACAGATGCGGGGACGGTCATGGTACGGGGAGATTGGGCGCTCACCGCTAACTTTCGGCCATGGGATAAGTAAGCGGAGATCACGTTGGGTTGGGACCAGTCGAGATCCCAGCCGTTTTCGATAGCCAGGATGGTGTAGGCGCCGGGAACGACGTTGTGCAGGACGAAGGTTCCGTCCAGATCGCTTTGGTCGCGGCGGAACAGGGCCTGATCCAGTTCCAGATTCTTGGGGTCATACTTCGGGCCGCCGTTCGCATCGTTCGTTGGCACGAGGACCACCATCGCCCCGGCGAGAGGTTGACCGGCGCGCTTGGCGACTCCTTCGACCTCAGTGCTGCCACCCACTAGTGTTAGCGAGAGTGACGGAGATGAGCCAGGGAGCACGGTGATGGTGTGGCCGGAAATGGTGGCGCCTTCGGCCGACATGCGCGCGACGGAGTAAGGCTTCGGCGGGCCCCATATCTGCACTTCATATTTCCCTGCGGGAAGCTGGTCGATCTGAGCTTCCCCTTTGTCGTCGAGCTGTTTCCAGTTGGCCAGGGTGCGGTGACCGGAGCGCAGGCCGATGCGAAGTTGAGACAGTGGGGTTGAGTCGCCGGGAATCTGCGCCGACAGCTTGACACTGGCCATGGGCTCGCTGGCTGAGGTGTCGATCTGCTCTCCATCTTTTGTCAGATCGACTCCGTTCATCTGCGTTGCTGTACCTGGCCCGGAGAGACGGATGTTGTACCTGCCAGCGGGAATTCCCGAGACTTCAAAGAGTCCGGGAGAAACCATGCGGCTGCCGTTGGTCTGAACGAACGAGTCGCCATCGAATGCGGGTTGTTGCAGTTGGGGGAACACGTATCCGTTGTTGCCGCTTCCGGCTACGCGAAAGAGCAGATGCAGGGCCGGGACGGGATTCAGGTGAAGGTCGACCTCGATGCGCTCACCGCCGCGAATCGGAATGGGAGTGGCGCTTTCAGGATCGGTCGCGTCCGCATAGTAGGTGGTGGCATAGGCCACATCCAGAGATGGATCGACGAAAGACGGATCGGCGCTGGAGGGAGCGCCATTGGCCCGCGACCTGCGATTGCCCGGCGCTTCAGAAGCGGGATGCACCGCATACCAGGGCTTGGCGCTGGCCGAGAGGAAATACGTACCGGGACGCAGGCGTGCAATCTCGTAGGTTCCCTGATCGTCAGTTTGCGCGCCGTTGTGCATGTGAATCTGGTCGACGCCGTTGCTGTGATCGTCATAGTAGACCGATACCATGGCGTGGCGAACCGGGTCGCCGGCTTCGTCGAGGACTTTCCCCGTAATCATGGCGTCGGGGGCAAGGCGCAGAGTGAGAGTTTCGGTGTCGAGGCCGGCGCCGGTTACGATGGCAGTGGAAAACTGGTCGTGCTGATCGTAGGCGGCGGAGACGTATCCGCGCTTAGCGCCATTGAGCGAGTATTTTCCGGCGGGCACTCCGGTGAATTCGAACTTGCCGTCTTCGGCGGTGACCATGGTCAGGAATTGGCCGGGATTCTTTACGCTCCTGACCGTGACTCGCCCGCGGGCCAGGGGATGAGCGTCGATCTGGCTCACGATGGTTCCGGCGATTCTGTAGCCGCCGGCCGCGGGCTTCTGGGCTTTCGCGGCGGCGCACAACGTGACGGCCGCGATCAAGCAGAGAGCGAGATTTCGGGTCGCCATCATTACGAAAACTTTTGACCACAGGAGACACAGGGGACACAGACCAAAGATATGCCTCCCCGTATTCTCCGTGTCCTCTGTGGTCTGCCTTCCCTTCAGTACTCGCGTGCGCTTTCTATCACTTCACTCAACGGGGGGAATAATCTGCAATTGCACGTTTGCTTTTTCACCCGCCGAGACGTGAACTACCTGGCCTTTGCCGTCGTAAGGCCGCATGGCTTCCGGGTCGCGATAAGGGAGATTGGGCTGCACCGCGGCGAAGGCCAACAGACGGTAGGTTCCCGGCACCATCGTTGTCGCGTTGAACTTTCCCTCGGACGACACCCAGAGTTGTTCAAATTGGCCGGGACTCTCCGGCAGTGGAACGCAGGCGACCCAGGCGTGCGGACCGGAGAAGGCATCCGACTCGTCCGTCTGGACCGATTTGTCCGCGCCTGTGACCGTGCCGTCGATCTCGGCGGTATCGTCGCGCATTTTGACATCGATGGGAATAGTCGAGGCGGGGGCAACGGTGAGCGGTTCGCGCAGTAAATCAACTCCGCCCACCGTGGCGGAGGCTACATATCCATGGTTGGCCCGGAGCCGCAACCAGTAGCGGCCGGCCGCAACATTTTCCAGTACCAGCGAATCGTCGTCAGGGCCGGTGGGGTTGCGAAGCGATCCTCCGTTCTGACGCTGAAGGTCATCGGCGCTCTCGACGCTGACGTTCAGATACAGGCGCGGTCCTTTCATAGCGAATGATCGTCCGTTTACGCTAATGGTGCCCGAGGGACGCTGCTCCGAGTCAGAAGTGAAGTCCTCCGTTACGCGAACCTCGATGGAGCTGTTGGGGACCAGCGTCATGGCCGGGCTCTCGACCGGCGCGCCGCCCACCGCGATATTTACCGATCCATATTTCGAGTTCTGGCCGTAGGTCGCCGCCTCCACCAGATAATGTCCGTTGGGCAGAGAGCCTTCAATTCTCTGTTGCCCCGCGTTGTAGCCCAGCGAGTAACCGGCACCACGATGCCCCGGCAACGATACGGTGATGTTCAGACCGTTCTGCTCAGCACTAGCCACCGGGATTCGCACCGGGAAGTAGGGCTGGCGCGTCAGGGGAATGTCGGCCTGCGCGGTCTCGCCGGCGGTGAGACGAATAGTGCTGGCGGCAGCGAAATCCGGGACACCGGGGTAATAGACAGGAGCAAATCCGTACAACTGCCCGCCGGGTACGGTGGCGGCGGGATCGGTGTCCATGGCCTCGTTGGTGACCAATTTGTAAGTGCCGGGGCGAAGTTCGGCGAAGCGGAACTCGCCGCTGGAGTTGGCCTGGACCGACGCTCTCTGGTTCCAGTGTGGCAGGCCTTCCTGCACCTGTTGTTCGAGAAGTTGTACGCTGACCCCGAGAGCGGCGTCGGAATCGGAGAGCAGGACGCGGCCCCTGATCAACGCTTCGGGTAGGAGTGTGATCGTGATTTCCGCCCCCGGCTTGGGGATGGCGCGGTTGCGGCGGTTGCTATCTTCGAGGAAACCGGGTTTACGGGCGTTCACCCAGAAAGGAAAGAAGGAAGTGCCGCCGGACTTCCCGCCGATCCAAGGTTCATAGCCCCCTGATCCGTAGCCGCTTGCGCCGATGGAACTGCTTTGACTGTTTGTGCTCGATTTTGGCAGATCGAATTCGAAATGCCCTTCGCCGTCGGTGAAGGTAGCGAAGCGCTCGTCGGCGGAAGTTACGAGGGCGCGGGCAATAGGTCCCTGGGTTACGGCGTTGACCACGGTGCCGCGGATGGTGCTGGACTGATCGTCGGATTGCAGCGCGGGTGTAGATGTCTGTCCCACCGCGGCGGCCGCGAAACATACGGTAAGAAGAAAAGATGCCTTTCCAATTGCCAAACGCATGCTTGCCGAACGAATTGTCCGGGCCCGGTAGTGTCGAACCGCTCTTCGTAGCGCTGTCTCGGCACTTCGCAAGCGAGTCACTCCTGCCTGAGTTGAGGGCCCACCAGCTACGATGCTACCTGCACCGAACGGGTTTTATGGCTGCAGATCAGAGTTCACGAGCGATTGGCGGCGACTGTTCGATTGCTCAATTCATGTCGCCGAGGGAGCAGGCGCCGGGCCCGCGCGGGTCGCCGCAGGATCCGCAGCCTCCGGTTGCGGGCGCCGACGAGGGCCTCGATGAAGACGAGCCTTTGGCCGAGACTGCGAAAACCGAAAGTTGCGGCTCCAGTTTCGTGGCGTGGCACTTGGGGCATTCGGCTTTTTGCTGGCCGTAAAGCAGGGTTTCGAATTGATGGTGGCACTGGCTGCAGATGTATTCGAAGATCGGCATGGGCTACTCCAGATCAGGCTCTATTAGAATCAATTTGTGGGGAGTTCGCAAATCTCGAATTCCGCGGACGAAGACTTGAAGCCTTACGCGCCGCGGGAATGGGCTGGACGTGCGCCGTTCCGGGCGCGGCGCTGGCTGCGCGGCGGACATGTGCAGACCATTGCCAGCTTTCTTCTGCCGCGGAGAATTCATCTGCCTCTGGCGGAGGAGCGACTGGTTGAGGTTGAGCCGGGAGTCGTTGATGGAAAAATCGAGGATGTAACAATCAAGCTTCGCTGCCTGTGTTACTGGCAGCAGGAGCGTACCCAACCGATGACGTTGATTGTCGTACACGGGCTCGAAGGCTCCTCCGATTCGCAATATATGCAGGGAATTGCGCGGGACGGAATTGCGGCCGGAATGAACGTTGTCCTGATGAACCAGCGAAACTGCGGCGGCATGGATCACGTCGCTCCCACGCTCTACAACTCCAGCTTATCGGGTGATGTTGCCGCTGTAGTACGGAACGTGCTCGAGAACGACAAAGTGTCGCGTTTCGCGCTCATCGGTTTTTCCATGGGCGGAAACCTGGTGTTGAAGCTTGCGGGAGAGTGGGGCAGTGACGGGCCGGCGCAGTTTCGGGCGGTTGCGGCGGTCTGTCCGGCGATTGATCTGGCGGCTTCGGCCGACGCATTGCATCGGCCCGCGAACCGGATTTACGAATACTATTTTCTGCTGCAGTTGTTCCGGCGCTTGCGGTTGAAGGCGCGGCTGTTTCCGGAGAAGTTCGATGTGGCTCGGCTGCGCGGAATCTCGAGCCTGCGCATGTTCGACGATCGCATCACGGCGCACTACTGCGGATTCGCCGGAGCGGATGACTATTATGCGCGGGCGGCAGCGGCCAATGTGGTCGACCGGATCGCAGTTCCGGCGCTGATTATTCATGCCGCGAACGATCCTTTCATTCGAATCACGCCGGAAACGTTGCGGCGCATTGAGGCGAATCCGAACATTACCTATGTCGAGACCGAGGACGGCGGCCACTGCGCGTTTCTGGGCGCGAGTGAAAGCTCACGCAATGGCCGTCGCGCGAACGACGGTCGCTGGGCCGAGCGCGAAGCGCTGGAGTTTGTAGCCGCTCGGTAGCACACGAAGCTGAAGAGCTCGAAATCGAGCCATGGTTTGAAAGGGCGCCGGCTTCAGCCTCGCCCTTTCAATCCAGGAGCCAGCCGC
>Ga0302326_10025351_pt1 | contig 12030 bp, 8 predicted proteins | sample Palsa_T0_3_FD_202264 | JGI IMG/M metagenome (GOLD analysis project Ga0302326, IMG submission 202264) | Peat permafrost microbial communities from Stordalen Mire near Abisko, Sweden - Palsa_T0_3 | ecosystem: Environmental > Terrestrial > Soil > Palsa > Peat permafrost | place: Sweden: Abisko... | reverse complement strand
GCAGCCCGTAAACATCCACCTCACCAGGGGTCGAGGTCGAGTTCTCCGCGCCGCCGATGTTGTTGCCGCGCGTGGGGACGTAGACCTTGCCATTCGCTATCGTGGGCACGGTGAATTTGACGGCGTTGCCGGCGGCGTCCGAGGCTACCAAACTGCTGTTCCACAGTTCGGTTGAAAGCGACGCGGCGCCATAGGCGTGCAGTATCGCCGGGCCGCATCCCGACGACTGCGGCGTGCAGTAGGAACTGTTTTCCAGCGCCCATACGATCCCGTTCGAGGCGCCCGTGGCTGAAACCGATGGCGTGGCGCCGGGAAACCCGTATACGGTGGCGGAATCGGAAGTTGGGGTGGTCGGGTTGAAGAGATTGGTGGTGGCGTCGAACGAGTATTCAGCCAGTGGCCCGCCCGCCGGGGCGATAAAGTAGCTGTTGTTCCAGAAGGCGCCGGTGGCAAAGATGCCCGCGCCAATGTTGAATGTCTGACGGGATTTCGAATTGCTTGAGTCGTCCAACCCGCCCATGCTGTCGCCGTTCAAGAGATACAGCCCTCCATCCTTGCCTCCGCCGATGACCAGGTGTTGCAGCGCTCCGGCGTTCAGGTTAAGCACCACGGCCGAGCCGCCCGAGCCAAAGTCGGCGTCGTACAAGGCGTCGTTCGCCTCGTCTGACGGCGTGAAGTAGGAAGAGATCGTCGTGCCGTTCGTGATCTGCAGGAACGAATCTCCATAGTCGTTGTTGGGCGGTGTAGCGCTGTTGGCGTCGAAGGTCCCGTTGCCGGTAATCAGGTAGAGGTGATTGGCAGAATCCGCCGAGGGCGCGCCTCCGCCCATCCATATCCCGCCAAATAGCACATTCGGCGTGATGTTGAGCACGCTGGCAATGGAGAGGTTGGAGGCGTTGAACCCGATCACCCAGCCGTAGTAGGGGTAAGTGTCCTCGTGTGAGGACCACGCGACATAGACCACTCCGTTGACCAGCGCCAGGCCGGGGCGCTGATTCTGCTGCTGCGGATTGAAGCTCACGGTCGCTCCGCCATCGCCCGTGCCGGGAAAAGTAATGCTCGGTCCGATATTTGCCGGGCCCCCGAACTTCTCCTTGCCGGTGGTAATGTCGATGGCGTGCAGGCGCTGATAGAACGAAGTGCCCGCCGAGTTCATGGACTTCGAAACCACGTAAAGCGTGCCTGACGTCGGATCGATCACCGGCGTTCCGGTAACCCCGACCTCGGGCGTAATGTCTCCATAACCCGATCCCACCAGGTTTCCCGTCGGGCCGGAAGGGACGGGTGCTTCCCCGGCAGTCGCGCCGTGGTTGGTGTCAATGAGGCTCACCGTCCAAAGCCGCTGACAAGGGCTGGCGTCAGCGTCGAATGCGAACAGGCTGTCATGCTGCGTGCCCACGAAGACAACATTGTGGCTGGCGCCGTTGATGCTCAGGTTGGGCATCCAAAGCGGCTGCGTGTAGACGGCCCCATCCGTCGGACATGAAAACAGCTTGCCGAAGTCCGACGTGGTCACGGTCTGCGGAAACAGCGCATATTCCTGGCTATTCACGCCGTCGCGCGCCAGGTCGTTGTGATAGGTGGTAACGCCGGCCAGGTCGGTGATGTAGACCATCATGGTTGCGGTCTTGGCGGAATCGGTTACGCTGGTTGCCGTCACGGAATAGGGGCCGGGTGAATTCGGCGCCGTATACGTGACGCTGGCTCCGCTCAAACTGGTCTTGGAAGAAAAGCTGCCGCTCATCGCGCTCCAGGTCACGCCTGCCGAGTCATTGGTTGTCGCTGCCAACGTAAGCGTTTGATTGACCACCAGAGCGGCGCGCTGCGGCGAGAGCGAAACGGTGATGACCGGCGGAGGAGGAGGAGTGCTTTGGCTTCCCGACCCGCAACCGCAGACCAGCAAAGCACCGGCAAGAAGGCAAAATGATGGAACGGAAGCGGCTTTCATTCCGAAGCTCCTATTGCGAAGGGTACGTTTGAATTTTTCAACAACGATTCTCTCAGACGTGACGGTTGTTTGCGCGTTTGTTTCGACCGGCAGGTACCGAATTTGCACTCGAAAGTTTGAGCCACGCGCCTTGCGCCGGGACCAGGAGCGCATTCGCGCTCCTGCCCATGTGTGGCTTGCTGGCTTCAAAAGGCCAATGGGCCCGGCCCAGGACGCGCAATGCAGCGTAAATTGGGAGCATGAAATCTTTGCGAGCCTTTGGCGCACTCACGTTCGTGTTGGCGCTAACCGCAGCCTGCCCGGCTCTCTGTGGATTCGGAGCGCAGCAGCCGGCTCCCGCCGCGGCACAAAAGGCGGACTCAATCCTGATTCTAAAGAAGGATCATGTTCTCGAGTTGCTGTCCGGGGGCAAGGTCATCAAGACGTACAAGGTGGCGCTGGGCCAGGGCGGCCTGGCGCCCAAGCAGCGTGAGGGCGACGGGCGAACGCCGGAGGGCCATTACACCATCGACGCCCGCAACGAGTCGAGCCATTACCACCGCGCGCTGCATGTCTCCTATCCCAACGCCGAAGACCGCAAGCGCGCTGCCCGGCTCGGCGTTGCACCCGGCGGAGCCATCATGATTCACGGCCTGCCCAACGGCATGGAGAAGATCGGCGCAGCCCACCGGCTCTACGATTGGACGCTCGGCTGCATCGCCGTGACCGATGAAGAGATCGACGAGATATGGAGCATGGTTCCGGTAGGAACACCAGTCGAAATCCGGCCGTAGCCGGACGGCGCCACGCTATTTCGGGCGTGTGGCGACGAAGTCGACCGCGGGCCGATCGCCAGCCTGCCGCGTGAACTTGATGGTCGCGCCGTCAGCTTTCCCAGTGTAGGTCATTTTGAAATCATTGCCGTTGAAGCTCACAGTTTGGGTGAAGGTGATCTTGTCGCCATCGATTTTGCCGTCGGTAATGTCGCTGTCTCCGCGCGGGCTCGAAATCTTGCCCGTGAGGGTTGTGCCATCGACATGAAAATCGAAGGTAAGGGTCTGCGTGCCTCGCGGCGTGGTCACATCGGCGGTCCACTTGCCGCTGAAGTCGGTGGCCAGAGCCGCGACGGAACCGAGGGTGAGGAACAGTACTGCGAGTAACGCCTTGCGAACCATAGATTGCCTCCTGAGCGAATCAAGAATCCTGGCTTGGGGCAAGCACACCCGCCGCCTGCCAGATGGACGGCTTGCTTTCGCGGCAAGTCTCAAACATGGTACTCGAGCGGCGCTGGAAATTTCCCGGCGGGGGCATGGATCTTGAGGAGGTTCCGCCGCCTCACGCCGCCGTTGCGACCGCTGCCTGACGAACAACGGTGACCACGGTGATGTCATCCTCCTGGCCAAACTGCTTTGCCGCCTTCACAATAGCCGCGGCAGGCTGGATTGATATGGCTTCGGCGCGTTCAAATCCGAACAGCTCGCCTTGCTGATTCTGCGCTTCAACAACGCCGTCGGAATAGAAGGTGAGACGGCTGCCGGGAGCCAGGTAAAACTCGCTCGTTACGTAAACCGCGCCGTTCATCACGCCAAGTGGCAACGCTCCCGGCAACTCCACTTCCCTTCCGTCCAGATAGGGCGGCAGGTGGCCCGCGTTGGCGATGGTCACCTGTCCGCCAACGGCAATGTGAGCGACCAACGCTGTTGAGAAGCTCCCCCCGCCGCGCCCCACAAGCCTCTCGTTCAGGCTGGCCAGCAATTCTGCCGGGTCAGACGTATACTCCGCCACCCCGCGAATCGCGCCTACCAGCACCGAGACCAGCATGGCCGCCGGCAATCCCTTGCCGGCCACATCGCCCACCACGGCAATCAACCCGCCCTCCCCGTCGGGCAGAATCTGAAAGAAATCGCCGCCCACCTGCTGCGCCGGTTCATAGACCGTTTCAACCGCAAATCCCGGCACCGCTTCTGTCTGCTCCGGCAGCAGTACCTGCTGCACCTGCTGCGCGGCCGCCAACTCGCCTTCAAGAATCGCCTGCCGCCGGCTCATGCGCGTGGAACGCAGCAGCATGATGAGAGCCAGCGAAACCGTGGACAGTATGCCCGAAAAGCTGTTGAGCGAGAGGGAAATAGGGCCGGCGGGATATCGATCGATCAAATTCAATCCGCGTAGTGCAAAATCGTGCCAGCCGGGGATCTGGAACAGTACGCCAAAGCTGATCTCGGCATAGATGTAGAGACTGAAAAGAACAATGGGAATCAGCAGGATGCCTGCTTCGCGATTGCCGCGACGCCAATGGATGGCCAGCACGATGGGCAGGATGACGGAAAACAGGACGACGAGAGGAAGATTGCTGAATGCCTGAAGCGTTGGAGGAACAGTGAACAGGATTCCTTGCAGGCCACTGTAGGCGTTCATGATTCCGGTAAAAATGAGAAAAATGCGCCAGCGCCAGCCCAGGCGCTGGTGAACGAATGAGAAGTAAACACCGGCCAGGACGTATGGAGTGAAGAGCCGGAGCAGGGCGGCTAGAATCTGCCAATGGAGCGGAATGTTAGTGAATTCGGAAATAACCGGCTGCGGCAATTCCAGCAGCGTAAGCAGGCCTGCGGCCGCAATCCACAGGTACTCTTTGTTGCGACGCTGCGCGGAGAACAGCACCAGCGCCACCAGACCAAGGCAGACAGTGAGCAGGTGATCGAGCCAATCCATCAGGTTTTCGCCGATAACCGTCAGCCAGCCATCGCGGTAAAGCGTGCTCTGCTGTCCGATGGTCAGATTGCTTGCATAGAATCCTGGGTTTTGGCCACTCCAGTCGAACTTCGATAGATGGACCCGCATGGCGATCAGCAGCGTACCCGTCGCAAGGAGCCGATCCGGTATGGGCGCAAGAATGCGGGCGTTCGCGGTGTATCCCTCATAGGGCGCCATTCTGCCGGAAGCGACCAGGCGTTCCCCATTGACGTAGATCTCGAATGCGCTTGAAATGAGCTGCTCCCGCAGTGCCAGACCCGACTGATCTGGAGCAACCTTGACGCGCTGACGGCCCAGAATCAGCTCCGAGCGGTCTTGCTCGGGACCCAATTGATCGGGGCTCACCTTCACGCGCAGCCGGTACCAGACCACCTCCGGCCGGCTCTGAGTAATAACTGACGTGAGTTGTTTGTGCGGATTGAAGAGCGTCCATTGCGAATCGTCGAAGTCGGGCCGCGCATAGGCCGGGTCGTCCCCTGCATGGATCAGCCAAGGGCTGTCGAGGTCCGCTGGTTTGCGCAGATTGGCGGCGTCAAAGGTCTGAGCGGCCAGCGTGGCCGTCGCGCAGACGAGAATGAGGGGCGCGATCAGGGAAAGGAATCGGCGCGCGCGGCGTGCATTGCCACAGTCCAGAGCGTTCAAGCGGCCCTCCTGAAGGCTGCGATTCTCCCTGAGAAGTGTAATTCAATCCAGGCTTCACGCTTCTACATCAGGCAACCGCGGCGATGGGCATGTTGCGCTCGATGGTGACCACGGTGATGTCGTCGGACTGGCCGAATTGCTTTGCGGCTTCAACAATGGCTGCGGCGGGTTGCGTAGAGATTTCCTTCCCGCGCTCGAAACCGAACAATTCGCCTTTCAGATTTTGAGCTTCGACAACTCCGTCAGAGTAGAAGGTCAACCGGCTGCCGGGAGCAAGGAAGAATTGCGTGGATTCGTACACGGCGCCGCTCAACGCTCCAAGCGGCAGTGCTCCCGGCATCTCCACCTCGTTTCCATCCAGATAAGGCGCCAGATGCCCCGCGTTGGCGATGGTGACCACCCCATCGGCAGAAATGCGCGCAACCAATGCAGTCGAGAATCCTCCGCCGCCGCGGCCAACCAGCCGCTCGTTCAGGTTGGCAAGCAACTCGGCGGGTTCCTTTGTGTACTCGGCAACACCGCGAATGGCTCCCACCAAAACGGAGACCAGCATGGCCGCAGGCAGTCCTTTGCCCGCAACATCGCCCACCACCACCAGCAACCCGCCATCTCCGTCAGGCAGGATCTGGAAGAAGTCACCGCCCACCTGCTGCGCTGGTTGGTATGCGGATTCGACGGTGAAGCCGGGGACGGCCTCGACCCGTTCGGGCAGCAGGACCTGCTGAATTTCGCGAGCGGCTGCGACTTCACCTTCGAGCACAGCCTGCTGGCGGCTGATGCGCGTGGAGCGCAGGACAATGATGATGGCAAGCGAGAGAATGTACAGGAGTTCGCTGAGCCAGGTAAGGCTCACTTCGAATGGCCCGGCTTTCGTGTTGAACAGTGCATTCATTGCTCGATTTGCTCCGCCCCGCAAGGCGGGGAACTCCTGCAGGAAAATCAGCAGGATATCCGCGTAGCCAACCAGACTCATCAGAATCGCCGGAATCAACAGGATGCCTGCCTCGCGGTTGCCGCGTCGCATTTGCACGATCACCAGGACGGGAATTACGCCGTCAATAAGAAAGATGAACGGAATCACGGCGATCAACCCTGCATTCTGGGACATGCCCAGGTGCGCCTGTCCAATCCAGGAGAGCGCCCACGCCGTGAAAGCGACCGCTGCGAGCGCGCGCATCCACCAACCAAAGCGTATGCGCAGAATCGCAAAGTACATGAGGATTACGAAGAAGGACCACAGGATGCGGAAGGGTTGCGGAACCCAGGTCCAGCCGACAGGCACGTTATAAAAATCCGCAATGAGGACGAGGGACAATGCACCGGCTGCGAAGAAAAACTGCAGGAAGATCCACAGATACTCCCACTGGCGCCGTTGCGCCGCGAAGAGCGCCAAAGCCACAAAGCCAAGCCCGAGTCCAGACAGGACAGCGATCGAATTCAAAGCCTCCTGTCCAATTTCAACGATCCAGATGTGCTCCCACATTGCGTGTTGCATCCCCAGAGTGAGATTTGGCGTGTAAAGGCCGGGATGCGTGGAGTCCCACTCGCTCCGCGACACATGCACCCGCAGCGCGATCACCAGAGAGCCGGTGGCTACCTGTGCGTCGGGAATTGGTGCAAGTAGTCGGGCGTCCTGGGTGTAGCGCACAAAAGGAGCTACCTGGCCGGTTTGCATGATTCGTTGGCCGTTGACAAATATCTCAAAGGCCTGGGAGAGGCTCCGCTCCGCGAGGCCGAGACCCGACTGCGTAGGCGCGACCTTGACGTGCAGCCGGTACCACAGGACTTCAGGCCGGCTGTTGGGAAAGACGCTCTTCACGTCTCCACTGGGATCGACGCGGGTCCATTGAGTGTCGTCGAATTCCGGGCGGGCGTAGGCAGGGTCGTCTCCGGCCTTGACCAGCCAGGTGGTGCCCAGGTCCGTGGGCTGGCGAAGATTGGTGGCGTCGAAGATTGGAGCGGCCGAAGCGACAGCCTGGCCGTTGGGAAGGGCCTTCAGGCCCGAAGCGAAACCGAGCACGCCCAGGCTTAGGACAGCAGCAAGGATTCGGTGCGCAGACAGGGAGCGGCAGCAGGAAGAAGGGATCAATCGGCCTCCTGAGGGGATGCGTACAACCCTACCATCCCCTTCCTGGCTGTTCCACAGATAATCCCGCAATCGCAAGACAAGATATGACCATCGCCAGATCTCACCTCCTCCGCCAGCGCCGCCAAAGCAGCAGCGCCACCAGCAGAAAGAACGCCACCCCAGCCGCAACGCGCGCAAGATCGACGTGGACGGCAGCCGCCACCGGCTACCGCTTCTCCAGGCTGGCGCGGCGGATGGGCTCGGTGTGTTTGGCGTACCGTCCCAGCAGCGCATTCCACCGGATTTTGGCCACATCCTCGAGCATGCGGACGCCGTCTCTCAGGTAGCTCATGCGTGTGCGCGCGTCGTGCGCCCAGCTTACCGGCACCTCGACTACCTTCAAGCCGCATTTCAGCGCAATGAACAGAATCTCCGGATCGAAGCCCCACCGCTCAATGGTCTGCAACTGAAACACCGTCTGCGCAGCGGCTCGCGTAAAGGCCTTGAACCCGCATTGCGTATCGGCAAAGTGCAGGCCCATCACGCCGCGTGTCACCGCGTTGAAACAGCGCCCGAAAAACTGCCGGTAGAGCGGCTGGCGATGCGTCTGGCGACCTTTCTCCAGCCATCTGGAACCGATGGCGATGTCTGCTCCCTCGGCAATGGCGGCGAACAGCCGGTCGGCTTCTTCTATGGGAGCGGAAAGATCGGCGTCGGAGAACATCACCACTTCGCCCAGCGCCTGCAAGATGCCCGAGCGCACGCTGTACCCCTTGCCGCGGTTACCCGGATTCTCGATCAGCCGGACCTCTGGATTATTGGCGGCAAATTCGCTCACAATCTGTGGCGTCGAGTCGGTTGAGCCGTCGTTTACTACGATGACCTCAGCATCCCACCCGCGCTCGCGAACGCACGCGACCACCGTTTTGAGCGTCGCCGGAATGCGCGCGCTCTCATTGAAGGCCGGGATAACGATGCTGTAATAGGGGTACTTTGCCAAGCCGATGACCACCGTCTGTCTCGTGTCCGGGCGCCCACAAAGACCGGCATCCAGGGAAAGGACTCCAGCCATGATAACCCAACTCCGGCTCCCGACCCGGCCAAACCGCCGAGGGTAGCTTTTTCGGCATCTTATTGATGAGCAAAGGCTCAATTCCCACAGAGAGTCTTTTTTTTGACGCGTTCCGGAGTAAAATCCGGTTATGCTTGTGAGCGGAGGCGTAGAGGACATGACAAAGGCAGATCTGGTGGAGAAGGTAACCAGCCTGGGAGACCTGACGCGGCGCGACGGCGAAGTGATTGTTGAAACCATCTTCGGTTCCGTCATCGGTGCCCTGCAAAGCGGAGACAAGATCGAGATTCGCGGCTTTGGCTCCTTCCGCATCCGCCAGCGCAACTCCCGCATTGGCCGCAACCCCAAAACCGGCGAGCGCGTAGAAGTCCCCGCCAAGCGCGTCCCCTACTTCAAGCCGTCCAAAGAACTCCGCGACCTGGTAAACCCCGACGAGGCCAAGAAGGCATCCTGAGCATGCGCGGCGCCTGAATCCGAATCGTCCCGCAGATCAATGGCTCCCGGAGGGAGCGGGCGAGAATAGCCCAGGGGAAGCGAAGCGCACCCCTGGGAACGCGTTGCCGCCCAAATGCCCCGCCCCGGAGGGCCGGTGCGAACCCAGCCCATGCCCTCAATCCTCGTTCACGCGATTACCCTAGCCTCCACGCTCTGAGCCGAATGCCCACGATTCGACCATGAATTCCGCCTAGAGCGACTCGGCGAATTTGCACGATGCGACCCAGACGCCTCGGAAGCTTGGCTGTTCCGATATGGGCGACTCGCCGATCCATCAATCATCTGGGTTCATGATCCTGTTGATTCCAGCGTCTCCGTAATGATCCCTGAGTCTCCGAATGAATGAAGGCTCCGCTGAATTCGCAAATGCCAACATGCCGCGTAGCTTCACCGCTTCCTCTGGCCCGAGCCTCCCAACTAAGAAGTAGTGAACGTGTGAGCGAATGAGTCGCTTCCTTTCGTGTCCAAGCGAAACCTCGCCACTATTTGCGAGGACCAGGCCGGTCACCCGCATCGAGCCGCCACGAGCCGCGTGTACGGTCTTCTCCGTGTTGAGCCTCAGCCGCGGGTGCTTCATCCGCTTGCAGATCTCAGCCACCTTAACCTCCACTTCCCGCAACACATTTTGCCGGTTTGTTGAGAACGCGAGGTCATCCGCGTAACGGGTATACTTGACCCTCATTCTGGTGCAGAAGGTCTGTACCGCCTTGTCGAATTCATACATCAGGATGTTAGAGAGCATCGGCGATGAAGGCGCGCCGATCGACATTACCAACTTGCCCTCTCTCCCACGATTCCAGAACAGAATTTTCTTAAGGTGGAAAATATCCTCAGTGCTTAGCTCAAGTTCCCAGTGTGGCGTAAGGAACGCATCCAAATCGTCGGCCGTGATCGAATGAAAGAAGTCCTTGAAATCCAGCTTGAGGAGGAAATGACTCGACGCGTGCTTGGCTGCATTCGTGCTGATGCCCCGGCGCTTACGGTACGCCATCGCAGCTCCGTGGATCGGGAATTCGCGCAGCAGATTCGCCATGACCCAGTACTGTATCGCCTTCACTTCCCTCGCTGGCTGGGCGATTGTCCTCTTGCCCACTCCGTCCTTTTTATCCACCTCATACACCTTGTAGCGATAGGGCGCCGAGCGAACGATATGCCTCAGAGTGGCCTCCGGGATCATTAGATCGTGCGAGATGGACTCCAGAATGCTCATTTCGACGCCTTTTTCTTGGCCGCGTCAAAGGCGCGAAGGCGATTTTGGTAATTGGGTCGCTCCATGAGGGCCGCTAGAATGTCCAAGCGAAGGCGCACGCGGTCGAACTGCCCCTCATCGGACCTCTCATACGAAACGAACTTTAGACCGCCGTCTGCCTGCACGAAGTAGTCATCCTTGCCCTCGTGCGTCTTGCTAAAGAAATTCAACTTCTGAAGGAGAAACAGGTATTGATTTAGCTCCTTGCGCGGCGTCTCTAACCCGAGGCTGTTCAGCAGTTCTACAATCTCAGGCGGCCGCAGCGCCCCCCCAAGACTCACGAGATCAGCAATGAGGAGCATCTTGTGGCCGGCATTCGCCTCGTCGAAGTTTTCGGAGCGCATTGGGGCGTTGACCGCAACCTCAATCACCTGATTGACGATCTTTTCTGATGCAAGCTCGGCGCGTTTTGGAATGATCCTCGGGCTCTTTGAATGCGACAGCCACTCGAAAGTGTAGAATCCCCCGGACCCGGAGTCAGACTCGGACTCGCTCTCTACCTTGATTCTCGCAATCGGCCCGTCCATTATGAATGACCTGTGGTCTTGGTAGGTCCCTTCCAACACGGCGTGAAGCTTCATTCGAAGGCTGTCGACGAAAGAAAATGCCCCGAGCTCCGCCATCGATCCTGGGCTCTCAACGATGAGCAAGATCAGCTTGGAAAGCGCGGCGATCCTCACCTCCAGGTCGACGAGATTCGAAAATCCTTCCGAAATCGGGTTGTGGTACCACTCTGCCGCCTCCTCGGCAAGCAAGATATCCGGCAGAAGGGGGCTATTAACCCTCTCCAAGCGGGCAATTAAGAACCCACGCAGGGAAGTGGAAGGCTCGCCGGGCTTTGGGATAGGCCCACCGCAGAGGAAAATTTTTCGGAGGGGGTTTTGAACGGAACTCTTGCCGATATTTAGAGTTTTCGCAATTTCGGCCAGAGTCTGTGCCATGAGGAGTGCTCTTTACCTCAGAGCTCGGCGGGAAGAAGCAAATTTTCTTGGCGCAGGGTTGCGCCGGGAAAATTTGCTTCTTCCCGCCGTAATCCCTACCAATCGAACGCTGTCCGGCGAAACACCAGACCCACAGATGAACCTGTGATGACACGTAAAGAGCAACTTCAAAATAGAAGGTTCGCCGTTCCGCGTCAAGGGGAATCCTGAGCCCAACGCTCTTTCAACTAATTCTCGGTCAGTTCAAATCGCGGCCCTGCCGGATCGCTCCTGCATACGCCCCTGCAACAACAAAACCCATCAAGAAGCAAAGGTCATGCCTCCCGAGAGCCGCGCCACCATCCCTGCCGCGAGCGCAAAAAAATCCGCATGGCCCCGAAGAATCGATGCGTACAATTAACCTCCGTTGGCGCACAATTGAATTGGAGAGTAAAAAAGACCCGCAAGGCAGACAACTCAAAGATGCATCCCCCGGATACATCTCGAAGATAGAAGCTGCCGACCCCACCCCTCCCTCCTTTTCGCCCCATCCTCATGAAACAAAATAGATTAAAGCAAAAATGACCATTTCGACCCCCTGAAACAAAGGGCTTGCGGATTCCGCTTCAGAAGCCATTCACGAAAACAAAAGGCTTCCGCAGATTGGCGTTTCATCGATGCAATATAATCGTGCGCACCAATGACGCTCGCTGCTGGAACGAAACTAGGGCCGTACGAGATCGTGGCGCTTGCAGGCGCAGGCGGCATGGGCGAGGTGTATCGCGCTCGCGATGCGCGTCTCAACCGCGATGTTGCTCTCAAGGTCTTGCCGGCAGTTTTTGCCGGTGATCCTGATCGCATGCGCCGCTTTCAGCAAGAAGCACAGTCCGTCGCCGCTCTGAACCA
>Ga0302326_10025350_pt1 | contig 12030 bp, 13 predicted proteins | sample Palsa_T0_3_FD_202264 | JGI IMG/M metagenome (GOLD analysis project Ga0302326, IMG submission 202264) | Peat permafrost microbial communities from Stordalen Mire near Abisko, Sweden - Palsa_T0_3 | ecosystem: Environmental > Terrestrial > Soil > Palsa > Peat permafrost | place: Sweden: Abisko... | reverse complement strand
AGAGCGTGACGGTGGAGTAGCGGTAATCGGCTCAGTTCGCGCGGAACATCGACAGCGCAAACGCTCCAGTGAGCAGACAAGCGCCCGCAATCCCCATCAGCGCGCGGCGCTTTGAGAGAAGATGACCATCGGGATAGAGCCTTTGGTATTCCCTTAGGAGCCTCTGAGTCTTAAGGAAATACCACCCGCCAAAGGCATCGAACTGATCGCGCTCCGGCAGCTTGGCGGTCACTTTTTCCACGATCTCGATGTTCGTCAGGGCAGAAAGCAATCCGCAGATGGACACGCCTGACATCGCAATCGCTCCCACAATGATGCGAGCTTGCATTCATGGTGATTTTAGCCCACCCGGTAAGGCCGGAATCGATTCACAGCGGCGACACGACTGTCGACGCGGCACGCCTGGAGGGCGTGCGCCACCAGCAGCCCTCGAAGCATTCTGGATCGGCGCAGACTGGATGCATGCGTGAAGCTCGCCGCTTGAGGGCTATTATTGAACGCGAGGACGATGGGTTCGTGGCATTCTCTCCTGAACTGGATATCGCCAGCCAGGGGCAATCGATTGAAGAAGCCCGGGCCAATCTTATTGAAGCCCTTTCGCTGTTTTTCGAAACAGCCTCCCCTTCCGAAGTTTCCCGGCGCCTTCACAGCGAGGTGTTCGTGACCCAGGTTGAGGTGCCTGTTGGGCAGGCTTAGGGTCTTGTCCGGCTCGGAAATCTGTCAGATCCTCGAGCACCATCTCGGCAGCGCGCCAACGCGGTAGCCATCGGATCATGCAGAAGAGGATTGATGCAACGACGATTACGGTTCCTGTTCCTCTCCATGATCCTGTCAGGAAGGGCGCCTTGTTCAGTGTCATTCGGCAGTCGGGACTAACCAAATCCTTGTTGGAGGCTGAGTGATTCGAAGGGTCCGTGGCGAGCCATAATAGTCCCATGGCTAGTCTGCCCGATTCTCCGCTCACCGAGGAGCAGTACCTTGCGATCGAGCGGCTGGCTGAATTTAAGAGCGAGTTTCACGATGGGCGGATGTATGCGATGTCGGGCGGCTCGCTGAATCATGCGTTGCTATCCAATGCAATCGGCGCGCTGCTCCACCAGCAGGTGCCGCAGGGGTGCCGGACGTAGCTCCGATCTGCGGATCAAGGTTGCCTCGGCCGGACTTTACACCCACCCGGATTGCAGCGTGATTTGCGGTGAACCGCAATACTTTCGCGAGCAGAAGGATGTGGTCCTCAATCCTCTGCTGATCGTGGAAGTGCTCTCGCCATCAACCGAAGACTATGATCGCGGGAAGAAGTTCGAGCTGTATCGGACCATCCCAAGTTTCCGGGAATACTTGGTTGTGCATCAGGATCGGCGGCATGTGGAGCATTACTCGAAACAGGATGATGGGAGCTGGGTACTGCGAGAATACTCGGATGGGTCTGTACTTGTGGATCGGTTAGGGGTTCGGATTCCGCTCGATGAGCTTAATTGGTCGGCCATCAATGTCAGCGGGAAACCGGAGGGTCAAGAGAAATAAATGGCTGCCGATGAACGCTGATGAACGCCGATAAAACCTAAGGCTTGCTGAATAAGATCATGCTGGGGGCGTCGGATTTCGCGGCCACGATATCCGGCCATCCGTCACCATCTAAATCCGCCACAGCGATTCCGTAGATTGCGCCTTTACTGTCGCCGAAGGGGACGCGAGTGTAATTCCTGCCGCTGCCATCGTTGAAATAAATCGCGCCGGGGGCGTTGACGTAGCCGACGATGATGTCGGGCTTGCCGTCCTTATTCAGATCGGCGGCGAGCATGGAGTAGGGCAGCGCATCCTTATCCGCGATCTTGAGACTTTCTCCATTTCCGAAGTAAATATAGAGGCCGAGGTCTTCGTGGCACGCAGCGATGTCGGGTTTCCCGTCGCCATCAAAATCGCCGATGGCCAGAGCGCGCGTGGAGGAAACGGCGGGGCCGAACGGTTTCTTGGTGGGAAAATTTCCCTTGCCGTCGTTGAAGTAGATCACGCTCTGGCAATCGTCGCGGCAGGCGACTACCAGATCGATTGCCCCGTCGCCGTTCATATCGGCGGCGAGAATGGTCGCCGAGGTTTCGGGACCGAACGGTCTGCATTGAAAATGCGCGTGGCCGCCGTTGAAGCAGACCTGCGCGGGGCCAGGACGATTGGCGACGGCGATGTCGGGGAAGCCGTCGCCGTTCAAGTCGGCCAGGACGACGTTGCGGGTGGACCAGTTGGGGTCGCCGAAAGTACCGCCCATTCTGAAGTTGCCCTTGCCGTCGTTGAGTAAGATGATTTTCGGATCGGGACGGTCGTTGCTGATCACCATGTCGAGAGAGCCGTCGCCGTTGAGGTCGGCCAGAGGCGCGGAGTAGCTGCGGTCGGGCTTGTTGGGCAGGGGCGGGCCGGGCTTGAAATGGCCTTTTCCATCGCCGAAGAGCACGACGTCGGGGAGAGGCCAGTGGCGGCCTTTGGCGAGGACGATGTCGAGATGGCCGTCGCCGTTGAGGTCGCCGATGCTGGCGTTGGCGGTGGTTTCAGCGACAGTTTCCAGAGCAACCGCCTGGAAAGAGCGGAGTGCGGCCGCGACCAGAAGCGTTGCGAAAAAGAGCAGGGCCAGCGCGCGCATGTGATTAGCGTATCTTAAATTCTGGTGACGCAGCATACTCGTACGGTGCATGTCTCGACGCGCGGCAAGGGACTTTATCCGTTCACGCGAGACGTGGCGCAGTGGGTATCATCGCTGAAGATTGAGACGGGGTTGCTGACGGTGTTTGTGCAGCACACGTCGGCGTCGCTGGCGATTCAGGAGAATGCGGATCCGGATGTGGTGAAGGATCTGGCCGACTATTTCGAGCGGCTCGCGCCGGAGAACGATCCGCGATACCGGCATCAGGACGAGGGGCCGGACGATATGCCGGCGCACATTCGCGCCGCGTTGACGCAAACATCGTTAACGATTCCCGTGGTCCATGGGCGCATGGCGATGGGGACTTGGCAGGGAATTTATTTATTCGAGCATCGCGCGGCACCACACCGGCGGAGCGTGGTGCTGCATCTGATCGGTTGAGCGAACTACTGAATAAAGCGGCGGTCGCGGCGGAGGATAGCCGGGACGTCCAGGTCGTCGAAGAGAGGAGCCGCGGGAGGCGCTGCCGAATTATTGGCGTTTACGGCCATAGTCATCGGCTCAGGCTCGGGCTCGCTATAGACGGGCTCGGGCTCCGGAGCCGCTTCGACAGCGACGGGCTCCGCGGGAAGTTCCATCTGTGCCACCGGCTCCGGCGCGGGCGCCGACACAGTTTCCGCTGCATTCTTACTGCGGCGTTCGATAGCGGGAAGATTCTCGCGTTCGAAGCCGGTGGCGATCACCGTGATCTTCACTTCCTCGCCCATGGCCTCGTTGAGGACCACGCCGAAGTTGATCTGCACATCCTCATTGACGGCGGCGTTGCGGATCAGCGTGCAGGCTTCGTTGACTTCGTGCAAGCCGAGTTTGCTGGATCCCATGATGTTGATCAGGATGCCGCGCGCTCCGCGGACTCCGCCGGCTTCCATGAGGGCGCAGCTGATGGCTTTCTCGGCCGCGACGAGGGCCGCATTTTCGCCCTTGGCGGAAGCGGTGCCCATCATCGCGTAGCCCATGCCGAGCATGATGCTGCGGATGTCGGAGAAGTCGCGATTGATGAGGCCGGGGGTGGTGATAATGTCGCTGATTCCCTGCACGGCCTGGCGCAGCACGTCGTCGGCGACGCGGAAGGCCTCAAAAAAACTGGTGCCTTTGGGAACCAGATCGAGGAGCTGATCGTTGGGAATGGTGATGACGGTGTCGACTACGCTCGCCAGTTCGCTGAGTCCCAGATCGGCTTGCTTGCGGCGCTTCGGTCCTTCAAACGCGAACGGCTTGGTGATGACCGCGACGGTGAGCGCGCCGAGCTCTTTCGCAAGGGACGCGACTACGGGCGCGGCTCCGGTGCCGGTTCCACCACCGAGGCCCGCGGTGACGAATACCATGTCGGCGCCTTCCAATAAGTCGATGATTTTTTCGGTGTCTTCGAGCGCGGCCTGCCTGCCGACCGAGGGATCGGAGCCGGCGCCCAAGCCGCCCGTGACCTTCGAGCCGATGGCCAGCTGGTTCGGCACGGGCGATGCCGAAAGCGCCTGGACATCGGTGTTGAGCACGCAGAATTCGACGCCCGAAAGGCCTTCATTCAGCATGCGCGCGACGGCGTTAGAGCCGCCTCCGCCAACGCCGAAGACACGGATTCGCGTCTTAGGCGCAGCTTCTTCCTGAATCACGAATTTCAACGCATCGAGTGCCATATTTTGAGCTCCTGTTTATCTCAGAACTAAACCCATTAAGCCACCCATCCGCCGGCGCGGCGGACGATGAAGTTTAAGCTTTCCCGAGTACATCGCCAACCCCGCCGCCGTGGTCCACAAGGGACTTTTCAATTCTTCCGGCCATTCGCCGATGTCGTTTTCAGTGGTCAAGCCATTGCCCGCCTGACAATTTAATACGCGCTCCGCCATGTCGCACATACCGTTCAACAGAGCGCCGCCGCCTGTGAGCACGATACCTTCGAGAAGATTCCGCTCCATGCCGACCCGCTGCAATTCCGCGCGAACGTAGTGGAACAACTCCTCGGCGCGGGCCTCCAGAATTTCATTAAGATCGCTGCGGCGTGCTTCGCGCGGAGGACGGCCTTCGGGGGAGGGAACTTCGATGAGGCTCGAATCCGCGGTGAGGCCGAGCAGGGCGCATCCGTATTGCTGCTTCAGGCACTCGGCGTCTTCGTAGGTGACTTTGAAAACGGACGCGACATCGCGCGTGAAATGATCGGCCCAGATGGGAATGCTCGAGGCCAGCAGCAACGCTTCGCCGTCGTAGACGACCAGGTCGGTAGAGTCGAGCCCCATGTCGAGCAGGGCGACGCCGCGGGCGCGAATTTCCTGGGTGAGGCACGCGTAAGCCGCGGCCATCGGTTCAAAGACGGTTTCCTCCACCGCGAGATGCGCCAGGTGCACGGCGGCGATGATCGCCTGATGTTCCTGATAGGACGCGCTGATCACGTGAACGTTGGCTTCGAGGCGCGAACACACTCCGTTGTGAGGCTTCCGGTAACCGGAGCGGCCGTCGAGCGTGAAGTCCTGCGGCTCCACATGCAGCACCAGCCGATCCCGCTCCAGGCGGACTTCAGAGGCCAGTTCCACCGCGTACGCCATATCGGCGGCATCGACTTCGCGGGGGCGCCCGAATTCATAAAGTCCGCGGGAATGCGCCCCGTGAACATGCGTGCCGCCGACGCCGACGGTGACCGCTTCCACCGAGACTTGGGCGCCACGCTCGGCATCGGTGACGGAGGCGCGAATCGATTCCGCAACCGCGTCCTGATCGGTGACGCGGCCTTTGGCCCAGCCCGCGGCCGGAGCCAGGCCGTGGCCCAGATAGCGGATAAACCCGCCTTCCAGGGCGCAGATCACACAACGCGTGCGAGAGCTGCCAGCGTCGAGACCAACCACCAGTTGCGTTTTAGAGGCCATGCTATTCCACCGCCGTAATTCGATCGTCAAGACGCAGATCTAGCGTCGCCGCGTTCGGCAGGCTGCGTTTGATCTTGCTGTAGTAACTCAGAAAATTTTGATAGCGCTGCGCGTAGTTGCGATCTCCCAGCAGCAGCGTCATGATGTGGCCGTCGCGCGGGACGGTCACTTTCAGGTTGTCGCGATCGGAAACATCGATCTCCGAAATGTTGCGGGCGTAGTCGCCCAGGTCGGCCGTCAGGCGCAGCATGCGATGCACGCGGTCGCGCCGGGCTTCCAGCGAGTCGGAGGCGCGGACGCCGGTCAGAACGGGAAGCGTGAAACGATCCGAGACCGGCGGCAGAATCACTCCATCATCGTCAATCAGGGCGAAACGCGAAGACGTGAGGGTCATAAATGCCACCGGCTTCCGCTCCTGGACCCGGATCACGACCCGGTTCGGCCAGAGGCGCGCGATCGATGCATCCTTCACCCACTCGACATTGCGCAGCGTTTCGCGGCGTTCCACCATCGGCAGCAGGTAGACGCTGCGGCCGAGATCGATGGAAAAGACGCGCTCAATTTGATCCCGCGACGCATGCGCGGCGCCGGCGATTTCGATCACGCCAGGATCGCCCTCCACGCCGCTGAGAGCGAATCTCGGATCGCGAATGAGGAATTGCTCCAGGCGGTGAAAGGCATAGAGCGAGGAGAGCAACACCACGCAGAACACAACAGCTATGGTGACGATGCGCGCGGTGGAGATGCCCCGGCGAACAGGCGCACCGGCTCGGGCGCGCGATCGCTTCGGTTCGTTCTCTACTTCCGGCAGCATCTTTTTATTCCTCAGAGCTCATGCCTTTAAACCCGATAAAATTCCTTCTCCCGCTTGCGACACGCTGCCCGCGCCCAAGGTCACGATCGCATCGCCGGGGCGGGCGTCCGCCATCACCGATTCGATTCCCCGCTCCATGGAGCCGACATAATTCGCGCTGCGATGTCCGAAAGCGCGGATGCGGGCAGCCAGCGCTTCCGCGGTTACGCCCTCAATCGGCTCTTCCGACGCCGCGTAAATATCCATCACGTGCACTGAGTCCGCCTGGTGGAATGCGCGCGCGAAATCATCCATCAACGCATCGGTCCGCGTGTAGCGATGCGGCTGGAACAATACATGAATCCGCTTGTACTGGCAGGCGCGGGCCGCGGCCAGCGTCGCGCGAATCTCCGTCGGATGATGGCCGTAGTCGTCGATCACGGTCACGCCGCGCTCCGTGCCGCGAATCTGAAATCGCCGGTCGACTCCACTGAAAGCCGCCAGCGCTTCGCGAATCGTCTCCACCGGAATATCCAGTTCGAGCCCGACCGCGATGGCGGCCGTCGCGTTCAAAACATTGTGCGCACCGGGAATGTGCAGGCGGAAACAGCCCAGATCCCGCCCTCGAAATTCGAGATGAAACTCGCTGGCCAGGTGTCCCGCCGAGGAGTGGATTACGCGCAAATCGGCTTGCGCGCTCCAGCCATAAGTAATGATGCGGCGATTGATGGCAGGCAGGATCTGCTGCACATTTTCGTCGTCGAGGCAGAGAATCGCCGCGCCGTAGAAAGGAACCTTGCCCACAAATTCAGCAAACGCGCGCCGAATCTCGCCAAGGCCGGAATAGTGATCCAGGTGCTCGCGATCGATGTTAGTCACAATCGCGACGATGGGAGCAAGCTTTAGAAACGACCCATCGCTCTCGTCCGATTCGACTACCAGGTAATCCGATTTGCCGAGGCGCGCGTTCGCCCCGCCCATCATTCCGACTCGTCCGCCGACGACGATGGTGGGGTCGAGACCGGCGTGGCTGAGAATCGCCGCGGTCATCGAAGTGGTCGTGGTCTTGCCGTGGCTGCCCGCAACCGCGATGCCGAATTTCTGACGCATCAGCTCGGCCAGCAGCTCGCCGCGGGGAATGACAGGAATCGCCAGGCGCCGTGCTTCCGCGACTTCGGGATTGTCCTCCTGCACCGCCGAGCTGACCACCACTGCTTTCGCGCCCGCTATGTTCTCCGCCTGGTGACCTTGAAAAATAGCGGCGCCATTGGCGGACAAGCGTTCCGTAATCGCGGAAAATTTGAGATCCGATCCACTCACGCGATACCCCAGCTCGAGCAGCACTTCGGCGAGACCGGACATGCCGATTCCTCCAATGCCAACGAAATGAACGTGCTGGGGTTTAAAAAACATTTCAATAGGTTATTGTTTCGGCTTTCGCGCCTGAAGTCAATCTGTAATAAAGCTCTCCAAAACGTCGGCAGCCCGACGGGCCGCTCCGGGACGCGCCATTGCCCGCGCGGCCTGACCCATTTTTTCGAGGAGCCCGGGCTCGCTGGTGAGGCGCGTTACCTCCTCCACCAATCGCGCGCCCGACATTTCCGAGTCCAGCACCAGCCGCGCCGCGCCCGCTTTTTCGAACGCCTGGGCATTGCGCAATTGGTGCTGATCGGCGGCGCCGGGCAACGGAACCAGGATCGACGGCTTCCCCGCCGCGGCAATCTCGCTCACCGTGCCGCCGGCCCGGCTGACGATCAGATCCGCCTCGGCGAACGCTGCGGGCATGTCTCGGAGAAACGCTGAAACCTCGCCCGCGACTCCGGACGCTTGAAATTTCGGCGCCAGATCCGGGTACGCGCTCTCCCCGGTCTGATGAATCAATCGCACCGAATCTTTTTTCCACAAAGGCCAGCTTTGCTCCGCTGCCCGATTCAGCGTGCGGGAACCCTGGCTGCCGCCCGTGATCAACACTGTAAACGCTCCCGCAAGCGGCTTCGGCGCGATGGAAAAAAACTCGTCGCCCACCGGACGTCCCGTCACCTCCGCGCGGCCTTTCGGAAAATAACGAACCGTCTCCTCGAAACTCACCAGCGCGCGAGCCACGAAGCGAGAGAGCTTCCGATGCGTAAATCCGGGCACCGCATTGGGCTCCATCACCACCACCGGCAGGCGCTTCCACAAAGCGGCGATCAACACCGGACCCGCCACGTATCCACCCATCGAAAATACCGCGGTGACGGGTCGCGCGCGATCGAGCAGCCGCGCTGCTTCGAAGACGCTCCACGGAAGCTCGGCCAGCGACGTCATCATTTGCCGAAGCCCGACTCGATTCAGTCCGCCGATCTCGATCCAGTCGATCGGAAAATTCGCAGCCGGCACCAGCTTCGATTCGAGGCCGCGGCGCGTTCCTATGAATCGCACCGCATGCCCGCGAAGCCGCAGTTCCTCCGCCACGGCTAGCGCCGGGATCACGTGGCCCCCGGTGCCTCCGCCGGCCATGATGAAGTTCGCGGGCGTTTTCATCCCTCATTTTCACTCACACTCAACAGCATCCCCAGCGACGCGAGGGTGCTCAGCATGGAGCTGCCGCCGAAGCTGATCATCGGCAGCGGGAATCCTTTGGTCGGCGCCATGTCCAGCACCACGCTCATATTGATCAACGCCTGCACGACAATCGACACCGTGACGCCCAGCGCCAGATATTTTCCGAAGTCCTCCCGTGCGAGAAGAAAGAGCCGCGCGCCCCGCCACAGGATGACCATGAATCCGGCGAGCACCGCGGAGGTGCCCCACAACCCCAGTTCCTCGCCGACGGTGGCATAAATAAAATCGGTGTGCGCGTCCGGCAGGAACATCAATTTTTGCTTTCCCTGCATTAACCCGACGCCCAACACGCCTCCCGTCCCGACCGCGATTTTCGATTGGCGAGGCTGATACGTGGGATCCTGCGTGCGCGTCGATCGATCGACGTATGCGCGGATCCAGCCGTGTGTGTCGACCATCTCGATGTGCGAATAATCCGGATCGAGAAACGCAACCACTCGGCGAACGCGTTCGCCCTTGGAGACAATGGCAATGAAAGCAATGCCCGCGCCGATCATCGCCAGGCGCAGCATGTAGCGCTTTTCAAGTCCAGCGACCCAGAATACGATCACCGCGGTGATCACTGGCACCAAGGCGGTTCCCAAATCCGCGACCACCACCATAAATCCCAGCATCGCGACCGCCACCACGGCTTGTCGAATCGTGCGCCGGTCGTTAATCACATGCGCACGGCGGGCGATGAAATAAGCGAGAAACAGAATCAGCGCGGGCTTGGCGAACTCCGATGGCTGCAGCGATCCGACGCCGGGAATTTTGAACCAGCGATGCGTACGCGGATCGGCGAAATATACAAAGACCAACAGGCCCAGCACGATCCCAAGCCCGGAAAAAGCCCACGCGGGCGTGTTCAGCCGCCGATAATCCATGCGCTTGAAATACATCAGGATCAAGAAGGATGCGATCGCGAATCCGATTTGGCGAATCACGAAATAGTAAGGCACGACGTTGTAACGGAGCTCCGCCACCGCGGAGGAAGAGCTGTAAAGAATCACCAATCCGAAGCCCACCATCGCCAGCACGGTTAGAAACAACACCCAATCGGTCTTCAATTTCGCCATTAGAGTCCCCCCACCAGACGTTTGAATTCCCGGCCGCGATGCTCGTAATTTTCAAATTGATCGAAACTGGCGCAGGCCGGCGCAAGCAGCACCGTGTCCCCGCTGACGGCGCGCGCCCGCGCCTCATAGACCGCGGCCTCCAGAGTGCGGCAAGCGATCATGCGAACCTCGCCGCCCAACTGCGCGCGAATCTTTTCGGCGGCCGCGCCAATCAGCAGCGCGGCGTGCGATTTTTCCTTCAGGGGCGCCGCCAGAGGCGTGTAATCGCTATTCTTGTCCTTGCCCCCGAGAATGATCCAGAGCCCTCCCGGAAACGCGGCAATCGCTTTCAATGCCGCGTCGACGTTGGTCGCTTTCGAATCGTTGTACCAGGCCACGCCGTTGCGTTCGCGCACAAATTCCAGGCGATGCTCGACGCCGGGGAAGGTCATCACCGCCGCGCGAATCTGCGCGTGGGTCGCTCCGGCGAGGAAGGCAATGGCCGCCGCCGCCATCGTATTTTCGAGATTGTGAACGCCGCGCAGAGGCACTTCGGAAGCGTCCATCAAGGGTTCTGTGTCCAGCAGAATGCGCGAACCGTCCAGCTGCGCGCCACGGCTCACGATATGAGTCGAGCTGAACCACACCACCTGGCCCTTGGTCAGGCTAGCGTACGCCCGCGTGATCGCGTCGTCGTGATTCAGGACGGCGTCATCGTTCTCTTGCTGATTGGCGAACAGACGCCCCTTCGCCTCGGCATAATTTTCGAGCGTGTAGTGCCGGTCCAAGTGGTCCGGCGTAACATTCAGCGCCGCGCCGATATGCGCGCGAAACGATTCCGTGGTTTCGAGTTGGAAACTCGACAGCTCCAACACATTGAGCTGATCGTCGCGCGAGGAGCCGACCATCGACGCCGGCGGCGTGCCGATGTTCCCTCCGACCTGCGCCGCGATTCCACTCTCTTTCAGAATGTGACCGGTCAACGCGGTGGTGGTCGTTTTCCCGTTCGAACCGGTGATGCCGATAATCTGTCCCTTCAGGAACCAGCCGGCGAGCTCCAGGTCGCCGATGATTTTCACGCCGCGCTCTCTCGATCCATGGAGCTCCGGCAAATCGGCCGGAACGCCCGGCGAGAGCACGATCAGATCGGCATCGGCGAACGCCGCCTCGCTTTGTGGTTCGACCTGAATTCCGTCAATGGCGACGGGCTTTTGATCCACCGCACGGACCGTCGCGCCCTTCTCGCGAAGCAGCGTAACCGCGGCCACGCCGCTGCGCGCCATCCCCACCACCACGACTTTTGCGCCTTCGAGTTTCATCTCAACTTCAGAGTCGTCAACGCGAACAAAGCCAGAATCAGGCCCACAATCCAGAACCGTACAATCACTTTTGATTCCGCCCATCCTATTTGCTCAAAATGATGATGAATCGGAGCCATTTTGAAAATTCTTTTCCCGCGCAGTTTGAAGCTTCCCACCTGGAGCATTACGGAAATCGCCTCGATCATGTAGACGCCGCCGATCAGCGGCAGCAGCAGCTCCTGCTTCAAAAGTACCGCCACCGTTGCCAGTCCGCCGCCGAGCCCCAGCGCTCCTACATCACCCATGAAAATCTCCGCCGGATGCGCGTTGTACCAGAGGAAGCCCAAAGATGCGCCCGTCATCGCGCCGCAGTATATCGTCAGCTCGCTGGCGCCCGGCGTGCGCGCGAGGTCCAGGTAGCGCGCGAAATCGGCGTTCCCGCTCAGGAATGACAGCATCGTCATCGCGCCCGCCGCGATGATCATCAACCCGATGGCCAGTCCATCCAGACCATCGGTGAGATTCACCGAATCCGACGTTCCCACCAGCACTAGAATCAGAAATAAAAAAAACCCGGCGAACGCCAAAGGATACGTCCAGGGATTGTGCAGCCACGGATGAATCAAAAGATCCGGCTTGAAGTTCTTCGCGAAGGGCACGTTCAGGCTGGTATCGTAAACGCCGCGCGCATTCATCGCCAGCAGTAAAACGCCCACCAGCATCGCGGCGATAATCTCCAGCATGAATT
>Ga0302326_10025349_pt1 | contig 12030 bp, 9 predicted proteins | sample Palsa_T0_3_FD_202264 | JGI IMG/M metagenome (GOLD analysis project Ga0302326, IMG submission 202264) | Peat permafrost microbial communities from Stordalen Mire near Abisko, Sweden - Palsa_T0_3 | ecosystem: Environmental > Terrestrial > Soil > Palsa > Peat permafrost | place: Sweden: Abisko... | reverse complement strand
GACTGGCAGGCTCACTGGTGGCCCAAACCCACCATCACTCTGGCCATAGAGCACCGTCAGCTCAGGATTCGCACAAGCAGCCCCGTAGCTCGAAGTGACGATGTCCAGGAGGCAGTCCCCGGTCAAATCTGCGATCACGACAAAGGCGCCGCCCAGAGCTTCGCGAAGAGGACCGACCGAAAAGCTGCCGTGCCCCGAGTTCTCGAGGATCTGAACACCGCCTGGGATACCGAGCACCAGGTCGGGCGCTGCGCCGGGGTGCGGCAGGAACCCCACGTCCTCCGAGGTCGAGGTCGGATAGATGGTCGTCTGGAAGCCGCCGTCGCCTTGATTGAGCAGAACCGCGAATTGGGGCGAGTCCGGGTCCGTCCCTCCGTCGCTCGTGTTCGCGGCAATGTCCGGGAGGCCATCCCCGTTCAGATCGCGGATCGCGAGACGATAGCCCACCCCCGGCAGAACGACGGGAGCTGAAAACATTCCCGATCCACTGCCAAGAGCGACCTCAGCCATGCTGATATCTTCGGATCCGTCACCCGCTTCTCCGAACGCGAGGTCCGCGAAACCGTCGGCGTTGAGATCGCCGATCGCAATGTCGTACACGACTTGCTCGGTCGTCACCGACCCCGCGAGCCGCAATCCGCCCGCGCCATCATTCAAGTAGATGTTGACGCCCGTCTGGCCCGTGGGCGCCGGGGACACGACATCCGGGTATCCATCGCCATTGAGATCCCCCGCGGCAATGGCTAAACCATCGGGACCCTCATAGGAGGTTGGAGAGCTGAGTCCCCCGTCGGGCTGTCCGAAGAAGACGTCAAAGCCGGGCGCCATCGTTCGGTAGGCGACGAGGTCCAGCATGCCGTCACCATTCAAATCTGCGGTGACCAGGCTGACGTACAAGCCGGACCCGTAGATGGCGTAAGCTTGGAGATCTGGAGGCCCGGGTGGGCATGCCACCGCCCCCCCGGTCGATCCGCCGGAGCTCGAACCGGAGGTTGTGCCGGCACTGCTCCCCGAAGTTGGGCCGCCCGTCGCGGCCGCGGCGCTGCCCTCGTCGTTCCCGGTTCCTCCCGAGATAGCGAACTGGCGGCACCCGGCCAACCAGATCAACCCTGCGAGCAGGCTCACTTTGACCACTGCCACGTGGAGAGTGGAGCATGCCGAGGCAGATGCCGCAAACCGCCTGGCCGCGACGAACCCACAGGCGACCAGGAGCAGCAGGTTGTTGCGGACGTTCCTGAGCTCGGATTGCCGTCGGGCAGGGTCCTCGCCTGCCAGTCGGGCGTGGGAGAAGGCGGCGCCGATCATGAGCGCGCCGAGGCCGCTGGCCGCGAGCGGCGTGAGGACGCGCGCGATTCCGCTCAGCCAGGGCACGATGAGCCCGATGGCCCCCAGCAGCTCGCTGGTTGCGACGAAGCGAATGAACGGCAACGGGTAGTGCTTGATGCCGGTCTGCCCCTTTGCGATCAGCGCCTCCTTCGAGAGGGCGATCTTGAAAGCGCCCGAGAGGGCGAAGAGCGCGGCGAGCGCTCCTTGCAGGGTCCACAAGACGACTTCCATGGCGGTTCTCCTCGCGTTTGCCGAGTAGACGAGCGTCGCCCCTTGCAACGTGACAGCCAGGGGTGTCACGAAGTGGAGGCGCAAGTCGTCTCCCCTGCCATGGGATCGCTCGAGCTCTTCCAGAAGCACCGTCCCACGCTGCTGGGGGTGGCCTATCGCCTGCTGGGTTCCGTCAGCGACGCCGAGGACGTTCTTCAAGAAACCTGGCTCCGCTGGGGGTCGATTGACGAGGCCGCGGTCGTTGACGCGAAGGCCTGGCTTTCGACGACCGCGTGTCGCCTCTGCCTCGACAAGCTGAAGTCCGGGCAGAGCCGGCGGGAGGTCTACCCCGGCCCCTGGTTGCCCGAGCCGGTGATCACCGACCGGTCGATCGACCACGCATCCATCTCGCTGGCCTTTCTCGTCCTGCTCGAGCGGCTCAACCCGGTGGAACGCGCGACCTATCTGCTGCATCAGGTGTTCGACTACTCCCACCGCGAGGTGGCCGAGATGCTCGAGCTCACCGAAGGGGCGGCGCGACAGGTGTTCCACCGGGCCAAGGAGCATGTCGATGCCGGCCGGCCCCGCTTCGCCCCGTCCGAGGCCTCGCATGCCCGAATGCTGACGGCATTCCTCTCGACGTTGACGAGCGGTGACCTCTCGGGGCTACGGCAGCTCCTGGCGGAGGATGCCCTGCTCTGCGCCGATGGTGGGGGCAAGGCGAAGGGAGCGGCCACCCACCCGATCGTGGGCCGAGAGCGCGTGGCGAAGTTCCTGCTCGGGCTGGCGAGAAGGCTCGGTGGTGCTCAGGCCAAGACAACCATCGAGCTCGTGCCCATCAATGGCTGGCCCGCGATTGTCGTCCGTCAGGCCGGGGCGGTGTTTGCCGTCATTAACATCGAGACGGATGGCGAGCAGATCCTCGCGGTTCGAAATGTCATCAACCCGGAGAAGCTCGAGCTGCGGACGCTGAGCTGACGCCGAGAGACCTACGCAACTTCTTGCGCAAATTCGGCGGCGGGCCGGTTCTTCTCTTCGCGAGCACAATGACCCCCTCGACAAGAATCGCAGCGTCTCTGACCATCTGCTCTCGCTTGTTGCTGTTGCCGGCCGTGGGCGGCGGCTGCAAGACCTGGCGCTCGGCCTCGCGGGAGTCTCTGCTCGAGGTCGCAGGTCAACCGGACGTCGAGGACCGCACTCTCACGCTGCCCGGAGCGCCGACCCGGCTCGCCCTCGAGGGAAACGCGGGCTTCAAGCTGCACACCTCGGCTGGGCTCGTCGGTCCGTTCGCGAGCCGCGAGCTCCACTTCGAGGATGGGGTCGTGCAGATCTCCGCGCGCGGGAGCGCTCCCATTCAGATCGGGCCGGGACAGATTCTCTGGGCTGAGCTTGCGGTAGCCGACCCTGAAAGTGACCTCGTCGCGGGGGCATTCCCTGATGGGATCAGCAGTCAAGTCTGGCGCTCTGTGTCTCCGGAGTCCGTGCTCGATGTCGCGCGTCAGACGAACGTCGAGCATCGCGTGCTCGAGACCCCGACCAAGCCTGAGACGATCGACATCGACGGTGACACCGCCGTCAGGATTCATACGGTCGATGGGGTCTGGCGGCCCCTGCCGAGCCGATATCTCCACGCGAGCGCATATGGAGTGGAGCTCGACTCGCCCGCGGCGCCTCCGATTACGCTCGACCCGGTCGGGGCTGACTTTCGGGTCGCGGACCCCCATGCGACCACGGCCTTGGTGCTTGGGCTCGCCATCCCGGGGGGCTTGCTGGTCCTCGTAGCGGTCGTCGCAGCGGTCGTCGTCGTCGGCAAGCTGAACCAGCCATGGGGTCCCATTTATAGCGGGCCCGGCGGCTTCTAACTTCCTGCGCACTTCGGCCTCGGGCCGGTTTTTCTCTTCGAATGAGGCATGAATTGGAGCGCTGTCTCGTCGCGTCCGTCTTCCTTGCCTGCGGCGGCTGGGCCTGTGGGGCCGGAAACTCGGGAATCGCCACCGGCACCTCCGCGGGAACGAGCTCGCCGGGGACATCCTCCAGCAGCACCGGCACGTCAGGCGGTACGGGAACCGGGACTTCGAGCGCGGGCACCACCACGGGGACTTCGAGTGGAGGCTCTTGCCTCGATACCGAGACCGACCCGAGCAACTGCGGAAGCTGCGGGCACGTCTGCGCAGCACCCGACGCGGGTCTCGTTGCCTGTGCGGCCGGCAGCTGCGGAGCGCAGATCCTCCTCGCGTCCAGCCCTGGATTGATGGATTTCGCAGTGGATGGCACCGGCGTGTACTGGAGGGACCAAGGAACCGCGGCCAACCAACACACCGACGGCGCGGTGTTCAAGGTGCCGCTGGGCGGGGGTGCGCGCACGACGCTCGCGAGTGGATTGAGTCTCGCGGAGGACAACCCGTCCCCGTCGAACTGCCCAGTGAACAACGACAACGAGTTCGATACGTCGTGCCCATCGCTGCCCATTCAGAACCCGGAGATCGCGGTCGACCGAGGAGTTGTCTACTTCGCAACCATCGCGGATGGCGGAGAAAACGGTCTGCTCTGGGGCCTGATGGAGGTACCCGCCGACGGCGGAGCAGCGAGTCTCGTCGCGGCGTCGCAGAGCTACTGGCCCTCGAGGGATTACTCGGCTCTTGATTCGTTCACTGTAAATGGGGCTGGTCTCTACATCGCCACCGAAATCCCCCAGGACTATGGCACATCGGTCGATGGGCAATTGCTCGATGCTGGCGTGCTCTTCGGAGAGTTTCTCTCTCCCGAAAACGGCGCTGGCCTCGTCTCGAGCGTGCTGCTCGCCTCGAACGCGTCCGATCTGGTCGGCGCCTTTTGCATTGGCCCGTACAGCGGGGAACCTCCGTTGGCGGAGCTCGCCGTGACATCGGCTGATGCGGGAGAGGCGGTGCTTCTCAAGGGCTGGGATTCTCCGTGCCCAACCTCCATGGCGCTCGACGCAAACAACGCCTACCTCACCTTCGGCAACGGCGTCCCAGTCATGGAGGTTTCACTCGAGGACGGAGGCGTGACTGCCTTGGCTGCTTCCCCGAACGCGCACGGGATCGCCGTTGATGACGCCCATGTCTACTGGACCGACCTCGACGCGGGCGCTGTGATGAGAGTGGAAGTCGACGGGGGGGCCACGGCGGTTGTCGCTTCCGGCCTATCGTTCCCGACGGAGATTGTCGTGGACCAGACCAGTGTCTACGTCCAGGACCTGGCCGGCGTCCGGAAGGTCACCCCCAAATGAAACACTTCGGCGCAGTGGTCGTCGTAGCCTTCGTTGCCTGGGGTTGCGGCGGGGCCTCCAGCTCAGCGGGCGCAGTCAGCTCGACGGGCTCAACGGGCACGACCAGCTCAACCGGCATGCCAGCAACGGCCACTTCGGCCGGCACAAGCGGCGGCGCCTCGAGTGCGGGCTCCAGTGGTGCGTCAAGCGGCGGCACAAGCGGTGGGGTCTCGAGCGGAAGCTCCAGCGGTGGTGCCTCGACCGGAGGCCCCTGCCTCGACACGCAGACCGATCCCGGCAACTGCGGCGCCTGCGGACACGCCTGTCCCGAACCGGATTCCGGCTTGGTGGCTTGCGTCGCCGGCGCTTGCGGAGACCAGGTGACGCTCATGTCCAGCTCGACGATCCTCGATTTCGCCGTGGATGACACCAGCGTCTACTGGCGAGATCTCGACGGTGGGCTGGTGTCGAAGAGCCCCCTCCAGGGCGGCTCCATCGAGACTCTGGCGCACGGGCTGAGTTTTCCCGACGACTTTTTGAGCGGCTCCTCATGCGACCTTCCGGTTCGAAACCCGGGGATCGCGGTCGACGAAGGGGTGGTCTACTTCGCCATCAACAACGGACTCGGGAGCGTCGACGTCGACGGCGGAGGTCTCGACCTGCCGGTGGGGGAGCTCGCCTGCACCGTGACGGGCTTGCTCGCAAATGGAACCACACTCGACATCGTCTGCGACAGTGGAGGGGACACCAGCGCGACCGCTCAAACCCTGGCGGGCGGCGCGGCCGTGTCTCTGCCCGGCAGCGCACAATATGGGGGAATGATCCTCGCTGCCTACCAGTCCAACCTGGCCATCGCTGAGTCATACGCCTTCAACATCACACCCTCGTACGCGATCGTGCTCGACACCGACGTCGGGTCCCTGGTCCTGGCACAATCGAACGAAGAGGGATGCGCCTGGGGAGTTGCCCTCGATGCCAACGACGCCTACGTCGCGGTCGGAGGCGCGATCCAGCGGATCGCATTCGACGGGGGGACCACGGTGCTCGCGTCGGGCTTTCCATTCGGCGTCGCAGTGGATTCCACCGACGTCTACTGGACCGACCTCACGGCCGGTACGGTGATGAAGACCGCCACCGACGGAGGTCCCGCCATTATGCTCGCTTCCGGGCTCTCTGACCCCGTCGAGGTCGCGGTCGACGCCACCAGCGTCTACGTCCTGGACTCCCTGGGGCTCCGGCGGATCACCCCGAAATAGACCCGAAGGTCGCACACAGACTTGCGCAGATCGAGAGCGGCGCGGGTTTGTCTTCTGGAAGGAAGCATCGATGCGCCGGCGTGGTTTCGCGATAGCTCTCATCTCGGCGGGCGCCTCTGGCGACCTGGCCCTGGGCCCCGCAATCGCGGGGAACGCTGGCGGCTCGACCGCGGATGGTGTTTGTAGCGAGAGCGTGCAGACGCCCGAGCTCAGGCTGGAGGCACTCTTTCGCCGCTACGGGCCGATCATCTACCACCGTTGCCGAATGATCCTGGGTGACGCTGCCGCCGCGCAGGACGCAACCCAGGAGACTTTTCTGCGCGTGCAACGCCATCTCGAGAAGATCCCGGAGGCCGACGAGGCGCTCGCCTACATCTACCGGATCGCCACCAACTACTGCCTCAACGAGCGCCGGAACCAGAAGCATCGCGCCGAGCCGATGGCCGACCCGCCCGAAGTCTCCGAGCCTAGCTTCGAGGAACGCGTCGCCGACCGCCACCTGGCCTCTCGTCTCATCGCGGGTGTTCCTGCGCACCTGCGCGCGCCCGCTTTCCTGCATTACGTCGACGGCCTGGACCAGGGCGAGGTGGCCAAGGTCCTGAACGTCTCGCGTCGCACCGTCGTCAGTCGGCTCTCGCAATTTCAGTCGAGGGCCAAGGCCCTTTTGAGAGGATCGCAGTCATGACAGAAGCTCAACGACACGTTTCAGCGCTGGTCCTCGACCGGCGATCACTTGGTGCGCTCTCGGAGCAGGAAGCGCGAGAGACCGATGACCACCTGGGGGAGTGCGTGGTTTGCCGGGGTCGGCTGGCCGCCCAGCGCGAAAGCTTCGAGAGCTTTGAGCGCTATGTCTTGCCCGCCCTCTTGCCGCGGCTCGAGAGCCGGTCTCAGCGATTCTCGATCTCGCGCCTCGCCGCCTGGTTCGTCGTCCCGGTCCTGGCGCTGGCGGCGCTGGTGGTGGTTGTCCTGCCGCATGGCGCGGTGCGGGATGAGGTGGCCGTCAAGGGCGGCGCGAATCTCCAGATCTTCGCCAGGCGCGGGTCCCAGGTGTTCGCGGCGACGGACGGCGCGCGGCTTCAGCCGGGGGACGCGCTGCGCTTTGCGATTCAACCGGGCGGGCTGCCCTATCTCCTCATCGTCTCCCGCGACGGCGCCGGACAGGTCAGCGTCTACTACCCGTTTGGCGGCACCGAGAGCGCTCGGCTCGATCCCGACAAGCGCAGCGAGCTGCCGGGCAGCGTCGAGCTCGATGCGACCCTTGGCCAAGAAAGGATTTTTGCGCTACTTTCCCGACAGCCTCTCGAAGCGGCAAAGATCAGCGCCCGGCTCGCCGGCTCGGCGACTGACCCCAGTGCCGCTGAGCTGGGCGCCGAGTCGTTGCTCCGACTGAGCTTCGTCAAGGGGGCACCGTGAGATGGGCAGTTGTCGCGCTGTCGCTCGCATGGGGAGCTGAAGCCGCCGCCACCACCCACCGCATCGCGGTGCTGGTCGGCAACAACGCTGGCAGCGGGGAGCGTCCCCCACTGCACTTCGCCGAGAGCGACGCCGGGAAGATGGCGCGGGTGCTGGCTGACCTGGCGCGCGTCCCGGCCAGCGATCTCTTTCTCCTTCAGGCGCAGCCGCTGTCGGCGATCCAGGACGCCATGCAGAGCGCCCACAAGCGCGTGGAAGGTTGGCACCAGAATCCCGCCGACCGCGTCCTGCTCGTCTTCTACTTCTCGGGCCACTCCGACGGCGAAGCGCTCGAGATCGGCTCCGAGCGGCTCAGCTACGCCGACTTGCGCAGCTGGCTCGCCAAGACCGGCGCCGACGTGCAGCTCGCCATCGTCGACAGCTGTCGCAGCGGAGCCCTCATCGCGGCGAAGGGCGCCAAGCCGGCTGAAGGCTTCGACATCGAGATCCAGGATGATCTCGACAGCGCCGGGCAGGTCTTCCTGGCTTCGAGCGCCGCCGACGAGAGCGCCCTCGAGTCGACCGCGCTCGGCGGCTCGTTCTTCACGCATTATCTCGTCTCGGCGCTGCGCGGCGCGGCCGATCGCACCCACCAGGGCCGGGTCACGCTCGGGGAGGCTTACCGCTACGCCTACGAGAACACCCTGGCCTCGGCGTCGCAGACGAGCTACGGCGCGCAGCATCCAATCTACGACTACCGGCTCTCGGGGCGCGGAGAGCTCGTTCTCACCGAGCTCTCGGAATCGAGCGCCACGCTGGAGCTCCCGAGCGGCTTCGACCGGGCCCTGGTCTACGAGACACGACGCGACCAGGTGATGGCGGAGCTGACCCCGGGGTCGTCGCGTCGTCTGGCGCTAGCCCCGGGCATTTACGCCGTCTGGTTGGAAAGGGAAGGCTCGCGACGAGGTGGGCGCTTTGCGCTCGCGGCCGGCGACCGGCGCGTGGTGAGCTGGTCCGAGCTTCCGGTCGTCCTGTGGGACGGCGCGCAATCCAAGGGCACGGCCGGAATGATCGAGGCGACGCAGCACGCGCCGACCACCGGCTTCACGATCGCGGTTGGGGGAGGACCGACCGTTGGGGTGGCCGAGAGCCTCGGCCTGATGGGCTCGGCGCGACTGGAGGCGTCGCTCCATCCCTTCCGCGGCCCTTACCTCGCGCTCTCGATGCAGACCGGCGCGACCTCTGCCTTTCGCGAGAGCGCCGGCCTTCTGCTGGTCGGCTATCGCTTTGGGCTGCAGCTGCATAGGTTCGAGCTGTTCGCCGCGCCCGCCATCGGGGGAGGGGGCATCGTGCAGGCGCCGGGAGGAAGCACCGCGCTTGGCGCCCTGGCTGCCGAGGTCGGCGCGGCCTACGACTTCGACGGACGCTACGCCATCCAGGTCGAAGGCCAGCTCCCCGCCGACCTGCTGCGCGAGGATGGCAAGACGAAGGTTGTCGTGTTGCCCGCGGCCTGGCTCGTGCTGCGGCTGACCGTGGGTTGAGGGCGCGCGGATGAGGCTGGTCGGAAGTTCTTGCGCAGGCTGTTGCGCTTGTGGGTCTGAGATCTGAATGCTTCGCCCGCTCAGGAACCCTCTCTGGATCGTCTTTCTTGCCGCGCTGTCGGTCGCCTGCGGCCAGGGCGTTCTCTTGAACCCGGTGAAGCCGAGCTCGGGCGGAGTTGCAACATCGGCCGGGTCCGTGAGCGGTGGCTCGACCGGATCCGGATCAAGCGGCGGCGGCACCAGCGGTGGCTTGAGCAATCGAGGCTGCTTCTTGTCGGACGGTGGATTTGTTTCGGACGGAGCATCGGCCCTGAAAGATTCGGAATTCAACCCGTGTTCCGACAATGCCGAATGTCCCTGCCCCACTGCCTGCGTGCGGGACCCGGGGCTCGACTACCCGGGGAGTGGGAGTGGCTGCGAATATTTGTGCTCGGTCTCGTCCGATTGCGAGGACGCCTTCACGGTCTGCGTCGACGGTAGCTGTCGGAAGAATTTCTGCAACGGCACTCCGACAGGCGCTTCGGCTCCGGGAATGCTGGGAGGCCCATGCGCCGCCGCCGGCGGACCCGACACCGGCACCTGCCTGCCCAGGGCCTCTGTTGCACTGGGCGTCCCGACGGAGGGAGAATGCTTTCAGGCCGGGTTGGTGCAAGCTGGTTCAACAATTTGCACCGACAATGCGACGAACGTCCGCTCGGGCCAGCTCTGCCAGGAGGGCACCTTTTGCGCGCCTACCAGCGGGTTTTGTGTCCCCTTGGGGCCCGGGGGGTGCCAGATTCCGGATGCCGGGTTCCACACCAACGCCTATCACGACCACGACGGGTGTGACTTCAGCACTGCGTGCACCTGTCCTCTCAGTTGTGTCAGTCAACCACTTGAATTGACCCCTCTCTGCGAATGGCCTTGCGAGGACGGCGGCCCCGCGTGTCCGCTGCCATCGTGCGTCGCCGCCGGCACCTGTTCGCCTCGGGTGTGCACGAACGGCTTCTGCAATTGATGGCGGGTGCGAGCCATGAACGAGCTCATCACCGCGGTTCTCTTCTCTCTCGGGTTGGCCGCTTGCGGCCAGGGCGTTCTCTTGAACCCGGTGACGGGGAGCGGAGGCGCGTCGAGTGGCTCCACCAGTGGTGGGACCACCGGTAGTGTGTTGAACAATCTTGGCTGCTTCCTTTCGGACGGTGGCTTTGAGCTCGACGGCGGATCGTTGTTGGCCGTGGAGTTTGCAGTGGAGTGCTCCGACAACTCCAATTGCCCCTGCCCACTGGCCTGCGTTCAGGATCAGGAGGTGGGCTACCCCGCTTGCGAATACCTCTGCGGGATATCGTCCGACGATTGCCCGGATGCCTTCACCACTTGCGTCGAAGGGATCTGCCGATTCAACTTTTGCAGCGCAACCGCCAATGGAGCTCCGGCTCCGAGCGCGCTGGGAGGTGCGTGCATGGCTGCCGGCGGACCCAATTCTGGCACCTGCATCCCACAGGCCGCCGACGTACCCGGCAAACCGCCGTACGGCGGGTGCCTTCAGGCAGGCTCGGTTCAACCCAACTCGCTGACCAACTCCTGCTGGACCAATCAGGAGCTCATTCGTTCGGGACCTCTCTGCGAGGCAGGTTGGTATTGCACTGAATATAGTGGATGCGTTCCGCTTGGCCCCGGAGGCTGCCAGGTGCCGGATGGCGGCGTTGCCGTCAGGACCTACGGCGACCATGGGGCATGCGACTACAGCACCGAGTGTGCCTGCCCTCTGAACTGCGTGAGTCAGTCGAACGAACCAACCCCTCTCTGCGAAGCGCCCTGCGAAGTCGGCGGCGGATGTCCGCAGCCGCTCTGCGTCGACGCCGGCACGTGCCCAGCGCGCATGTGCAGGAATGGTTTCTGTGATTGAGCGGGCACTCCGAGCCATGACCGAGCGCGTCACCGCGGTTCTCTTCTCTCTCGTGCTGGCCGCTTGCGGCGAGGGCGTTCTCTTGAACCCGGTGGGGCCGAAGGGGAGCGGAGGTGCGTCGAGCGGCGCCGCTTGTACTTCTTGGTCGCTCCTGCCGACAACGTATCCAGGGGGCGTCGAGGACTATTCGGTGACTGCCGCGGACTTCAATGGGGACGGCATATTGGACCTTGCAGCCGCTAACTATTATGCAGGCACCGTTGCGGTGTTCTTGGGACTTGACGGCGGATTGTTCGGTCCGCCAACGACATTTACCGCAGGTGGTACTCCTTCGTGTATTGCCACCGGGGATTTCAACGGCGACGGCGGCATCGACATCGCGGTGGTGAATTCTAACGACAATGCCGTCAGCATCTTGCTCGGAGATGGCAGGGGGGGCTTCGTCCAAGCTCCGATTAGGTTTGCTGTCGGAAATGACCCGGTATGGGTCACCGAGGCGGATTTCAACGAAGACGGCATTCCGGACCTTGCCGTGGCGAACTCATATGACGACACGGTGAGCATTCTTCTGGGGACGGGAGCCGGACGCTTCGCCGCGCAGTCGCCCTTCCTCACGGGTCTGGGGCCCAACTCGGTGTCTGTCGGCGATTTTAACGGGGATGGCCATATGGACCTGGCGATATCGGATTTCGGAAACGTAAAGGGCACTGGCAACACGGTGAGCATCCTCCTGGGAACGGGCACGGGAGCCTTCGGTCCCGCAACTTTGCTGGCGGTAGGTGAAGCACCTTTCTTCGCAGCGGTGGCTGACTTGAACAATGACGGTCTGCCCGACCTTGCCGTCACGAACAACTTCACCAACACGGTGAGCGTGCTGCTCGGTCTCGGCGATGGTGGCTTCGCCCCGCAGACCACCTTTCGGCTCGGAGCGCGTCCTACGATGCTTGGCGCGGCCGACTTTAACGGCGATGGCATTCCAGATTTGGTGGCGACGAACGCCGGGGACAACACCTTGAGCGTGCTGCTCGGTCTCGGCGATGGTGGCTTCGCCCCGCAATTGATAGTCCCAACGAAAGGACTCGGTCCCTATGGGCTCGTCGTGGATGATTTCAATCGCGACGGCCATTCTGACGTGGCAATTACCGATATCGAGAGTGGAGATGTGACCGTGTTCCTCGACTCGTGTCAGTA
>Ga0302326_10025348_pt1 | contig 12030 bp, 13 predicted proteins | sample Palsa_T0_3_FD_202264 | JGI IMG/M metagenome (GOLD analysis project Ga0302326, IMG submission 202264) | Peat permafrost microbial communities from Stordalen Mire near Abisko, Sweden - Palsa_T0_3 | ecosystem: Environmental > Terrestrial > Soil > Palsa > Peat permafrost | place: Sweden: Abisko... | reverse complement strand
AAAGGAAGCGAAGCATCCGGCGATGGAAGGAGAAGAAAAGGCGAAAGTCAAGAAGGGCGCTTGCAGTCGGTCAGCTTGAAATACAGGGAACTTTGTTGCCAATGGCTGCGTCTTATGTTGGTGGGGGCGTAGCTCAGCGGCAGAGCGGGGGACATTAAGTAGGCGGCTCAAAGTTAAAATCCCCGCGTCATGGGTTCGAATCCCATCGCCTCCACCAAGAGATTAGAAGCCGCCTCGCAAAGGCCCGCCGATTTCTGGTGGGCCTTTGCTTTGTGGCCGCCTGTAGTGACCTGTATCGCTTATCCGGGACTCACGATATCGAATGTCACTCTTCTCCAAACCTCTATCGCAGATTGGCGCTGCTGACTTGCAGGAATTGGTGCAAGAACAAGCTGTCGAGAATCTCCGCCTGGAATTCAAACTTAAAATCCCGGACAAGGATGAGATGCTGAAAAAGCTCTCGGCCTTTGCCAATACATTCGGCGGCCTGATGGTGATTGGTGCAGAGGCTTCAAGCAAAGACGGCCGGCTTACAGAGCTCCCCGGTGTGGACAAGACGTCTGGTTTCAAACAAAAGGTGGTCGACTGGTGCTTTAAGGGAGTCAGCCCACCACTGGAAGTTGATGTTTCAGACCCGATTCCAACCCCCTCCGGTAATGGGAAAGTTATCTATCTCGTTAAGGTTGCGGAGAGCGACGTCGCTCCACATTTCTTGAACGGTCGAAACGGTGTTTGGATCCGCATTAATGAGTTCAGTGGTCGATTTGAGCAGAAGCTGGCCGATGAAAACGAACTTCGACATCTCTTCGATCGGCGGAGGCTTATTCTTGAGCGCAGAGAGGCCCTTCTACGACGCGCAAGGAGGCGATATGAAGCTCTCGCTGACAAGACAAATACGGACCGTGCAGGGTACCAGACGAGATTGGGGTCGAGGCTAGAACTCGCCATCGTGCCCCGCTTTCCGGCACATCCTCTGTGCAAACAAGAGGAACTCAAATCTTTAGTGTTGGAAAACACGCTCACTTGGAGGCAGGTGACGTTTCCCAACCTTAAGGACGGAGTTATCTCGCAGCATGAGAGCGCACTGGTGCTACATGCAGCGCACGAAAATTATTCAATTTGTGAGGCCAATATCTGGGGACTAATCTTTTACGGCACGCGAATCGATTGTAACCGCGAACGTTTGCTCACCGGACTCTCTGACGCCACCGACACTACAGCCATCCACTTGCGCCAGTTCGTAGGCTATATACTCGTTTTTATGGCAAATGCGGCCAAGATGTTCCAGGCGTTGGATTACTCAGGGCCGATAAACATCGAAATACTGCTCAAATCAATCCGCGGGATTTGCTGGCTGACGTTTGTGGATCGGGTGGCATCGGAGGGAGCCGGATCCGAACTCGATGACGAGGTGGCTTTCACAATTCCTACAACCAGCGAGGAGCTGAATTCCAGACCCGACGGTATCGCGATGGATATAGTCCGATATGCACTATTCTCCGTTAACTCATCCGATTTGGTGGACACCCCGCAGGCAATCGAACAAGTGATTCGCGACGGCTACTCATTCAATTTCTGGAAAGCGCCTGTGGTTTTACGGACTTGAGACGAAATTGCTGGTTTCTGGTTACGGCCTGCGTCGTCCCGATATAGCACTCCAGAACCCGCGGGGGTGACGCAAAAGAAAAGGGCCAACCACTCCCCTTGAGTGTTGGCCCCTTCTCGTTAGTTGTTGATATGAGGTTATGCGTTGCTAATTAACTATGGCACTGAATGTAATTGATTGGAGTGTTGGCAGCTGCGCCTGTGTAATTGAGGACGCCGTCCGCCCGCATGAACATTTGAATACCGACTTGCCCGTGCTCGGCATACGTCTCTCGGAGCACGCGAATCCTGGTCATTTGGTCGGAAACAAGTCGCGTGAACCAGTAGCTGGCATCGCCGAAAATTACTGGGATTGTTTTGCTGCCAATCGATGGCATTGACGGGGAAATGCAAACGGGTTTGTTGAGGATGGTTACCGCCCCATCACGGAAGTTGACCAGTGGCAATCCCTGCTTAGTGACAATCGCACTGACGAACGTGAGCGTGCTGTCGTTCATTATCCAGCACGCGCTCGGCGATTCCCGATACTCGCGGTTGATGGAACCCCACAAGTTTGCGAAGTCAGCGCTGCCAAGGCTATTTGCCCCGGTGCCTGCACCACCATCGTTGGCACTGGAACCAGCAGCAGTGACTGCGGGCACATCCAAGGCTTCCAAAGCGGTGATCAGTCCAGTCGTTTGACCTGAGCCGGAGCCTGTAAGAAGAATCTTTCCGATTCCACGGGCCATCCGATCAGAAGCAAATTTCTCGAACAACGCGTAAGCACCATACGAGGCCTCCAGGTCGTTGAAAACTTCCGTTGAGAATTTGTGGATCGGAGTGCGGTAGGAATAGGCAGCGAGTACTGCCTCATTCGGATCACCAAGGTTGACCATGTCACCGGCGAGGTTCGCACCTTCAGCGACGAGCGTAGCTTCATTGCTAGCGTCGTCGTAATTTCCGAGGCGCAACGTGTGGCCGTTGGTGCTGTCGATTCGGGTAACGACATCGCCGTCAAACAGGCAATCATGCTCCAGCATCGAAGCTCTGACGGTCGCAAAACAATCCGTCGGCACGAAACTGCCCAAACCAGAATACGTTCCGATCCCAGCCAGCAAATTGCCTTCTGACTCGTCTCTAAATTCATGGCCACCTTGAACCTTCACTTCGCCGCAATTGCCTTTGACAAGGGATTGCATGAAGACTGCCTTCGCCCTCTGCTCCTCGTTCAAACGCTTGCGTCGAAGTCGGGTCGGCGTAAGTCCGTTCCGGATTTCAACTTCGTTGAGCTGTTCTTGTTGAACTTCGGCAAGCGATGCACCGTTTCGGACGGCAGGGATCATGACTTGCAGCGCCGCGAATCTACGTTCGTCCGCTTTCGTCCAGGAAGGTGTGCTGCTGAGCGTGTTCGCCTCTTGAATTAAGAGGTTCAATTCCGGATTGCTTTTCATGGTGTGACTCCTTTTTGTCCGGCTGATCAAGCACGAGGCGGACTCCCGTTATTAGTTCAGAAGAATGGACAGCAGATCTTTTGAGCGACGAATCTCCGCAGCACTGCGAGAACGTTCAATCGGTGTTCCTGCTACTGCGTCGAACTTCGCAAGGAGCCGTGCAGACTCTTCCAACATTTCAGGAAGCGTCATTTCGCGGTTCTCTGTTTTATTCCATGCATGCTTGTGGACTGGAGTCTTAGCAGGTGGTCTGACTCGGGGACGAATCTCTTCCGTCCGAACATGCTGTGGCATGGACCTGGACTCGCCGCGCCGCAAAGCCGCGTGCCGGTCGTCAATGGATCGCGTTTCAATACCGTTGAGCGTCGCCTTGCGATGTTCGATGATCCAGTTTTTCACCCAGTCAGGCGCATTCGCGTCCACGGGCGCCCATCCGCGAGACGAACTTGCACCGAGTAGTTGCATGTCTTCGCGACCGGGGATAAAACAAGTCGTTTCTCTTTTTGCCATTGGAGTGCTCCTTATTTACCAAGCTGCTGACGCTGGCGGTTGGCTCGCCTTAAATTGCAGGTCGTGCAACTGCTGGCTGAAGTTCTTCCCGCTCGACTCTCGGGCGCGGTTTGAAACGCTTTAGGGCAGCGAGGTAGTTTTCAACAATGTGGGCGGGCGCAAATTCAGTAATACCGCAATGCCTGATCGTCATAGCCTGCGGAGCGTCACCGTCATATGCGAACTGAGCGTGCGAGATTGATTTGGGCTTGCATGCTGGACAGTTCGCTGCAATGAACGGTCTACCATCGAATTGAAACGACAGGACACCCCACGCGGCTGTGCCCTTTTCGGGAGCAGCCGGTTGCCACTCAGCCGCAAAACCTTTGTTGATTAGAATTCGGGCGAGACCGCTCGGAATGTCGAACGGCTGACTCTTGAGGTTCGCTGCATCGACGCACTTCATTGGGATTCTTCTTTTTCGGCGGACGCCGGGTCTTGCAAGTTGCCGGTGTGGTGTTACAGGCTGCGGCAAGCAGGCGGCTATTCCCGCTTGCCGGGCCAATGATCGGACTCCATGTCTCTGTCATCCGAGGAAGATCAGAAAATAGAAGGCCGCTAGCTGAAAGGGTGTTGCGTGCACCCGCTAGCGGCCCGGAGCCAGGAGATGGCAGCGCAGCCGTGAACTGTGACGACCGCCTGTTACTGAAAAAGTGCTCAGTTGGCTGAACCGAATCGCTACCCAATCCGCTTGCCGGTACTTTTTGTTTTGGTTTTGAACCGGATGCACTTGCCAACTTGTTGGCGAACGCTCTATCTCGCGGCTAGAAAGGACTTTCAATAGCCCATGCCAGGTGCAGCGAGTGCGAGGTGGGAAGTCTGCTGGAATCAGCGAGATGGATTATCTAGCTGCTAGCTAGTCAAGATCATGCAAGACAGGACCGCCTGCGGTATACGTCGAATCACCCATCGCTTTCGTTCTGGGACAGCCCTGGGCGTGGATTCGCTACGTTTTAATCGGGTATTTGGTGCGGTTAGGGCGATGGTTATGCGAGTCGTACTCGCTCCCTCAGAGCCTGCTTCTCGATGTCCGACAGTCCCATGACGATCTTGGTGCGAATACCGGCCGGCAACACGCTGTCACCCACAAACTTTGTGGCACGTGCGGTCAGCCATTCGTCGTGGATGATTCTATCAGCCAGTAAATACACATCCATCGCTGGCAGCTTGCGGCTCTCAAATCCTGCCGCGTCTACAATCTCAACCCACTGAGACATCGCCATCTGATTCCTCCCCGCCTGCTTTCATCTCATTTGCATCAACTGCTGCTGGCCGCTGGATCGGAACGACGGACGGCCGCAGCCACTCTGGATTTGTGTCTTCGATGGACCCTGGGACAACCTCTCGCTTCTTGTCGAGAGCAGTTTGCTTCGCCTTGTCGCGGTTCGACACTGTTAAGCCGAGGGCAGCAAGAGCAGCAGCTAATTGCTTCTCCGTGGTCTGTGCCACTTGAAGCCAGGGATTCACTTTGTCGCGTTGGTAAGGGTCACCGTTCTTTGAGTAGCACGTGACATTGACAACGGAACCTTCGTCAGCGACATGTTGCTGAGCGATCATCCACCGCTCCCACAAAATCACGTATTGCGTCAGCAATTCGGTATCGCCATCAGTGGCGACGCACCGTTGCTCCAGAACTTTGGCTAGCTGCTTAAATTTCTTCCTGGCGTCGGCGCTCAGGAACCTAGGTGGGCCGGGTCTTCCAGGTGCGATGTGGCTGACCTTCGTCGTTTCGTAATGGGGTTTAGTCCCCTGCAGCTCGTGCTCCTCAAGACTTTTGCGTGGCATCGGCATAAATAAGCTCCATCTTTCCGGTAGCAGAATTGAATTGCACATCAACTGCTCGACCGGTCTTTGTGTCACAAGGGCGGATCACGTCTGAATACTTAACACCAAGGGCTGCAAGCGCTCGCCGATTGTCGGTCTGTTCTTTTCCGGACATGACGCTTCTTTTCATTATCGTCGTGGGTGTCTAGCATTCTTAATATGGATGGCAAGGTTCAATTGTTCCTTGGTCAACGCTATCCGGGGCTTCTGATTCGCAACCGGAATCGGTAGTGGATTCACGTTGGGTTTGGACGTTCCGCCGTTCTTCCCGACCGTTTTGTTGGCGGCCTCGAATATAGAATTCATTTTGTTGCTCCTCACTTCGGGTAATTATTTTCTCTTACAGCAGAAATTGATTGTGCTTGGCCACCGACAACTTCAACGGTCACCGTGCCCGTCCAACCAGGCTTGATAGTCCGGTTAATCGCTTCGAAAACAATCGCGGCTCTTGCTTTTGAATCAGCAAGCACCGCGGGATCGTGAGGACTGTTCATAGCAAATCATCGGCACGATGTGACGGTCACCTTCTCCCACGGATTAGCCCGCGGGCTTCAAATGCTTTACGTTCCGTGCGTGCAATGGAACGGTTGATTTCGGCGGTCGCTTTGCGCAATTGTTCTTCGGCACGCTTACGCCATGCCGCATTTGCACGGCGGGCAATTTCTGCGAATTGTTCTAAGTAGTTCGCAACGGTTTCGTCATCGGCGTGACGATCAGCTTCTAGTTCGGCTTCGAGATCATCAATCAGGTTGTCCCGTTCGATCACCGTCGTTACAGCGGCTAGACGTTGTTCAGCATCTTTGCGCCAATCCGCATCTATGATTTCTTTTGCACGAAGCCAGCGGGACATTCGCCGTGAAAGTTCATTCGCGGCACGTTGGATCGCCGGGTCATTTTCCCACTCGATGCCATCGTTCAGAACTTCGTCGGGGATACAAGTGTGGGCAAGGTGAAGTTTTCGGGGCATTGGTAGAAAAACCTCTGTATATACCGAGGGGTTACAGATCGGCCGGGTAGTCCAACGCTGCACGTGCCTCGTTTACCTTCTCCTGTGCCGCCTCAATGTCGGCCCGGAAACCGTGGGTTTTTATTTCGACAAGCTCTTGTTCCACAGCTTTGTATGTGGCTGTCGCTGCGTCTGCATCACGTTCAAGGCAACGTAGAATCATCAACTGTTGCTCGGTGACTGGCGAATCTTTCCCATCGTTGTTGGACCCTGATCGTGGCATGTTGGTTCTCCTTGTGTGACGTAGCGTGTTTCGGACTGCGTCGATCCTGTACAGCGGGAATCCCGGATTCGCATATGTCTGCGGCGATGTGTGTTTGGTTCGGTTTTGCCTTTGTCGTACAAAAGAAAGAGAGCAGCTATGGGCATTTCCTTGGCTCTATAGTTATTTCTTTGCTTTAGTATTTTATATAGAGAGCCCGGACGTATTCCGGCGTAAACCCTTTGTTCGCGTTCTACGACGGCCGGACGTATTCCGTAGATGCCGGAATACGTATTCCGTGGATTCGGTTCCGACGGAAGACGTCCGGCTATGTGCACGGTAAGACGTCCGGCTATGTGCCAAATTCAAGACTTATCTCCCTTTCTCTCCTGCCAATCGGCTTTGCTTCTATTCTTGTGACGTACTCGCCGCCATCGTCACGGGTTTTGATCACGCCTGCTTCCTTCATTTTGACCAGCCAAGCATCGAGCATATCGACAGGAAGACCTTGTTCGATTCGCTGCTGCTTAACCTTCCAAGCCAGGCTGACGCAGAAGGCATCGTCGGTCCCGGCAAAGTGGTAGTGCCTGTCTTCACGGCGTTGCAGCTTCATTGCTGCCACAAATGCGATCCAATCTTGCTCCGTCGTCCAATTGCGGTAGAGAAGTGTTGTTGGCGTACCTGGCCGAGTGAAGTTATAGCGCTTCCCTTTTTCCCATCCACAGAACGCGGAAACGCGATAGCAGGCCGTGCACCAAGCGGTGTTCTCTTTGGTCAGAGAATATTCGTCGGCTAGCTGGTCTTCCGTGTAGGTGAACTTGCGGCTGGATACAAACTTGGTTGTGCCCGGCACAAGCTCCATTTCGAGCCAGTGACGCCAGGCTATGACGGTGAATTTCCAAAAGTGGGGAGGAATGCCGCGGCCGACCATCATCAGCTGTTTGGTGATGAAGTTCGGTACAGCTGTGTAATTGCCGTAGTCGGTGAAGCCCTTGCTCTTCCAAAACGATCCAGTATCGGCAGGCATCGGTTCTCCTATCAAAAATAGAGAAGGGAGCACGCCGGTAACGGCAGACCCGTTACCGGCTCAAGAAGACTTTCACGCTTGCGGGGCGGAGCAACCAGACGTTGACTGGGTGCTATCTTCTTGATCTTCCCAAGCGATCTCACGTGATCGCTGCAAGTCAATAAGGGTCACTTGCATACCCAGTTCATTGGTCGGATGTGACAGGCACAAGGCGCGCGTCTTTAAATATCACCAGGTCACACATCGACCACTTTCCAACAACGTCGAATTGCGGGACAACTGCTATTGCCGTCACGCCGCAAAAAATAAATTACGTGACTATGCTAGTGATGCTGCCTTACTTGAGTGAAAAGACTCCCCGTGAATTTCGGAAGCCCGAGTCCCAGGTGGGAAACGTTCCGACGCGCAGACATCGTGGTGAAGGCCTTAATCGAACCGCCTTCACATTGACAACATCATACAAGACCCGCGATCCGTGTTGGCACTGGCCCCTGGGCCAGAAACGGTACAGGGCATCGCCTAACCTGTACCCAATCTGTACCTCGTCGCTGTTGAACCCACACAATTTGTTCGCGTATGATTGTCGGCACTAGAAGGACAGCGGCTCATCTGACCGGCAGCCGCGAATCAAGCGTCCGAACCTCTAGCGGCCAGAACCAGCAAACGGCAAACCAGTGCTCCCAACGGGGGCTGGCACCGAATCCTCCAGGGATTCGTGTGCGCCGATGCCGCAAGAAGATTCACTTTCCATACCCGAAACAAACCTCTCGTCTTCATCCGATGTTTCATTGGATGTTCCGCGCCCGAGAGGTGCGGTTATGCGGAGACGATTCCAAAAAGGCTGCTTCGTGAAAGAGCCTGACGGCCGGTGGTATTCACTTTTCTACGCGGACGTTGATGGCAAGACCAAGCAGGTGAAGAAGTTCGTCGGCAACAGCCGTGAGATGAGCGAACGGGCGGCACGGCGTCAACATGCCAATACGATGGAAGAGGTCAACCGATTGCGCGGCAGTTCCGCGCCCGCGGTGAAGGGACAAGTCTTCCAGGATGCCGTAGATAAATGGCGATCAGCGGTCGCTCCGAACCTTGCTCCCGGCACGGTACGTCAGCGCGAATCCTATCTCCGTATGCACATCGTGCCCCGATTTGGCCGCACAGGACTGCTTCAGATGGATGTTCACGCAATCCAGCAGTTCGCGACCGACCTGCGAAAATCCCTGTCGCACAAAAGCGTGGTGAATGTCCTGGGAACGGTGTTCACGATTCTGGCTTACGCGAAAAAGTGCAATTGCAAGATTGCCGAGGTGAGCTTCGCAGACCTGGAACTGGGATCGAATACAGTAGCGACCGAAGTGCCATTCTTCACACGCCATCAAGCGACGCTGATCATTAACGCAGCACCGGAACCGTTCAAGACCCTGTTCGCAGTTGCATGGTGTACAGGACTACGGGCGGGCGAAATCCTTGCTCTTACGTTGGACGACCTCGACTTCACCCGCAAAACCATCCGCGTCAATAAATCATCGGATGATCGTACGCGGGAAATCCGTCAGCCGAAAACACCGAAGTCGATTGCCCTCCTTCCAATGACCACCGCGCTGGAATCCAAGCTGCGCGAATATATTAAGGGCTACTGGAAGCCGAACGCCGGTCAGATATTGTTTCCGGATCAGGACGGAAAGCGGCCACGATCGCGCGAGGGCGTGGTGGTGTACGGGCTAAGACCCGTATTGAAGAGGCTCGGAATTCCTACCCACAACGTTGGACTCCATGCCTTCCGCCACGGCCTGGCTACTGAACTGGTCGAGGCTGCCGCCCCGTTGACCGTCCTCCAGCATCAACTTCGCCACGCCGACATAAAAACCACGTTGAAGTTGTACAGTCACGTGATCCCTCAAAGCCAGCGGGATGCGATGGAACAGGTTGGTGGGTTCGGCCAATCATTACTTAAGACCGAATCATTACTGAAGTACGCGAGGAAGTGACGTGTTTATGCAGTGTTTGGTGCCCGGGGTGGGGGTCGAACCCACACGACGCGTAAGCGTCAAGGGATTTTAAGTCCCCCGCGTATGCCATTCCGCCACCCGGGCAGCGAGCACGCAAGCCTATCTTACTGAATCACCTGCTGCAACATTGAGGCTTCGGCGGTAACCTGGGTGTCAGCACGTTTCAGCACGTCCAACTATCGACGGCGGGCAGGCAGTGATCACGGGAAGCATGGCAAGGCAACGCTATGCGAGGAAAAGCCGAGCACTAGGCCGCCACTTGTCCGGGAATCCGACTGCTCAGGGGTCGATGGTCTTGTCCAAGCAAATAAGCATGCAACGTTTTTGAGCGTGTCTCGCATCTGTTGATGGGAAGCCAAGGCGCGTGGTGGCGCTCAGGTTTTCCGTCCGATTGATTTGGGCGGCCCTGCACTCACGGAAATGCACAAAGTTCAAACTCGAAAAGCGGTCCGCCGCGCTACGTGCGCGATTATCTTGATGTACATCTACGGAGCTCGGGCCACCGCGCAGGACGCGGCGCCACAGCCCGCGCTCACGCACCGACCCGCTACTGCCGAAACCCAGCCAAGCCCCGAGCAGACACAGACCATCTCCCTAACCGTTTCCGCGAGCACGCCGATCCACGTGGCGCTCGACAACGAAGTGCGCATCCAAAAAGCCGGCCAAGCGATACATGGTCATGTCGTCGATCCCGTTTACGCGTTTGACAAGCTCGTGATTCCGGTAGGGACAGAAGTGACGGGCCGAGTCATCAAGTTGCAGGATCCGTCGGGAACGCAGCGCATGCTCGCGGCGCTCGATGCCGATTTCACGCCCGCGCGCAAAATCGAAGTCACCTTCGACGGGCTTGTATTGCCAGGCAGGGAGGACGTTGCAATTCACACAAGCGTGGCGCCAGGCTCGGGGCAAGTAATTCAATTTGTTTCCGCAGCGGATGCAAACGGGCAAAAAGGGGGTCTGACGGACGAGGCCAGTAAAAGGACAAAAGAAGCGAAGGCGCAAGCCCAGCAGCAATGGGACAATGCAATGAAGCAGGTGAAAGAGCCGGGGAAAATTCACCGCCTGGAACGCTACGTGATCGCGCAGTCGCCCGTACATCCGCAATACATCGATGCAGGCACGGTTTATATTGCTGATCTTCAGGAGCCTCTGGATTTCGGGAACGAGCCTCTGACTCCGGAAATCACTGCTTCGCTGACCGCGGCGCCACCGGATGGCAGCGTCGTGCACGCGGAACTTCTGACGGCGCTAAGCTCCGCCACTACGCAGAAAGGCTCTCCTGTGAAAGCCGTGATTTCGCAGCCGCTCTTTGACGGTAATATATTGATCATTCCAGAGGGCAGCATTTTGAGCGGCAGCGTGATCCAGGTTCAGCCTGCTCGCCACATGAGCCGCAACGGCCAGCTTCGCATGGTGTTTCACGAACTGCGCCTGCCGGATGGTGTGGAACAAAAAGTGGAAGCGAGCGTCGCGGCCGTTCGGGCGGGTAAAGCTGACAATGTGAAACTCGATCCCGAAGGCGGCGCGCAGGCGACGACTCCCAAGACTCGCTATCTGACCACGGGCATTGCAATCGGGATGGCCGCAATCTCTGGCCGCGGCGATGAGGACGCCAAAGGGGGCCCGCTGCCGGAAATGCTTCCAATCGAGCGATTGGCGGGCTCGGCGGCTTCAAGCTTGTTGGCATGGTGCTTGGCGCCGTGGTGCAGTCGCGTGCCTTTGGATACTCGATGGGAGCCTACGGAGCGGGAATGTCCGTTTACACGCACTTTGTGGCGCGTGGACACGATGTAGTATTCGCGGAAAATACTGCTATGGAAATTGGCATCGGCACGCGTCAGCCTTCTCCTTCTCCAGGTGCGGCGCCTGCGTCAGTGAATCAGTAGACCGAACCGTCTGTCAGCTTAGTGCCCGGGACTCGATAAAGGCGACCCAATTGTCGCGCGAGCGACTTCAAGCGCAGTTGCCCATACTCAGGGCGCGAGACCTTATGCGGAGAAATCCACTCCCTAGGGCTCAGCGCTTCGAGGAATCGATTTGTGAAGCGGAGGAAATGCATGCGCATTTTGCTGTATAACCCCGATAACGGGGTCACACGCAACTTTATGCCCCACCTTTGGATGTTTCTCCTTCAGTCGCTGACCCCAAAAGACCACGAAGTGCTGCTGATCGACGGCAACGCGCAGCCCATGGACGAAGCCGGCATCGCGCGATTCGTGCGTGACGAAAACATAGGACTTGTCGGGATCGGCGCGATGACCCGCATGATTGCAAAAGCGTACCGCATGGCTGATGCGGTGCGTGCCGCTGGCGTGCCGGTCGTAATGGGCGGGCCTCACGTTACGGAAGAGGCCGACGAAGCCCTTGGCCGGAACGGCGGG
>Ga0302326_10025346_pt1 | contig 12030 bp, 8 predicted proteins | sample Palsa_T0_3_FD_202264 | JGI IMG/M metagenome (GOLD analysis project Ga0302326, IMG submission 202264) | Peat permafrost microbial communities from Stordalen Mire near Abisko, Sweden - Palsa_T0_3 | ecosystem: Environmental > Terrestrial > Soil > Palsa > Peat permafrost | place: Sweden: Abisko... | reverse complement strand
GCCATGAAGGGCGATCAGGAGCAGTGTCTGGCGGCGGGCATGGATGACTACTTGGCCAAACCGATTCGCCCGCAGGAATTGGACGAGCTATTGGCAAAGTTCGCGCGCGTTGCGCCGGAACGCCAGGCGGTCCGGATGCGTAACGAATCATAAAGTGCACCCCTCTCCCACCTCCGGCGGTGTCGCAGGAATAGAGTGACCACGATGGGGCCGCCACAGGGCGCCGAACTTTGACCAAATTGGGCGATTGCTCGAATTCCCACGACGGAACGCTATGGATGCGGCGAACCAATCCAGGAAAGCTCGAAACTCAATGTTCCCGTTAGACCACTAACACGAATGGTTTTGGCGCACCTGCCCGGTGGCCGATTCGGTACCATGCGTGCAGTCGTAAGTTGCGGGGATTGCCGCGTTTGGCACGGTCCACAGTCCCCGAGAACACGCTACGAGTGCGCGAAGCACATATGCCGGCTGGGCAGTCTGCATAACCCTAGCGTATGGGTGTGTCTGCGCGTATGCACGGACGCCGCAGCCATCCGGGACCGGAGCACAAGCACCGCAAGCCGAGGAACCGGCGGCAAAGGATCTGACCAAGCTCAGTATCGAAGACCTGCTGAACGTTCAGGTCACCTCCGCTTCAAAAAAAGAACAGAAGTTGTCGCGCGTGGCCGCGGCGATATTCGTTATCACGCAGGAAGACATACGCCGCTCCGGCGCGACCAGTATTGAGGATGCGTTGCGCATGGTTCCCGGCCTGGACGTGGCACAGATCAACGGAAGCACGTGGGCTATCGGCGCGCGCGGGTTCAATGAACAACTGAGCAACAAACTACTGGTGATGGTGGATGGGCGAATCGTGTACACCGAGGCGTTCGGCGGTGTTTATTGGGACGCCGTGGATCTGCCACTCGAAGACATCGACCGCATCGAAGTTATCCGCGGACCAGGAGGCTCGATTTGGGGCGCCAATGCGGTGAACGGCATCATCAGTATTTTTACCAAACGCGCCGCCGCGGGGCGCGGAGGACTGATTACGGCAACGGACGGGAACATGGTGCAAGGCTCGGGCACTGTGGAGTACGGCGACACGCTCGGAAAATCGACGGACTATCGCGTGTTCACCAAATACATCAACGAGGGTCCGATGGGCGACCTGACGGGGCAGAGCGGGGATGATGGCTGGCATGCGTTGCGTGGCGGATTTCGCACCGACAGCACCCTTTCGGCCAAAGATTCTTTAACCGTCGAGGGTAACTTGTATACCGAACGGGAGGGCGAATTTGGCTACTTTCTTCCCTCCCTGGAGTCGCCAGGCCTGACCACCATCCAGCAAGAGGTGACCTCGGCAGGCGGCTTTATCCAAACCAACTGGAAACATCAGTACAGCGACCGGGCGGATTCGGAACTACAGATTTCCTTTACCCATTACACGCGCGACGATCCGCTGGAGGCCGAAGAACGGAGCACCTTCTATGTCGACTACCAGAACCACTTTGCCTGGGGCGAACGGCAGGACGTGATTTGGGGCCTGGGCGATTTTTATAGCAATGGGCGGATCGACGGGACTTTGACGGTGTTCTTCAGTCCGCCGGGAAGGTCGTTGGATGTGGGCAACGCGTTCGTACAGGACGAAATCGCGATTTTGCCGGATCGGCTCTATGTAACCGCGGGAGCAAAGCTGGAACACAACACCTATACCGGTTTTGATGTCTTGCCCAGCATCCGGGCGGCGTGGGAGATCGATAAACAGCACATGCTGTGGGCGGCGGTGTCCCGCGCGGTGCGTACGCCAACGCCGAATGACACGGATTTGTCGGTGAACGAGGGCGAAATCGGAACGGCCAATGGCATGCCTGTGGTTCTCCGATTTATCGGCGACAAAAATTTTCAAAACGAACGCCTGGTGGCCTACGAAGCCGGATATCGCGCCACCGCCTCAAATCGCTTCACGTTCGATCTCTCCGCGTATTTCAACCACTACGACCAGCTGGAGTCCACCGAACCTGCCGGCGCATTCCTGGAATCCACGCCCGCGCCGCCGCACGAGGTGGAGATTCTCACGTACGGAAACCTAATCCATGGAGAATCGCACGGCCTGGAGATGTCGGCCAACTGGAAAGTGACGGATCGCTGGCAACTCAGTCCCGGCTTCGCCTTCGATGCGATCCATCTGCACACCGACCCGCAGAGCCAGGATCAACAGACCGTACCCTTTGTCCAAGGCAACACACCGACAAAAACGGCGCAACTGCGCTCGCACGTGGATCTGTGGAACAAATGCGCCTGGGATTTGAGCGCGTATTACGTGGATCCACTCAGGAATCAAGGGTTTTCGGGCGCGGTGCGAATTCCGGGAATAACACGCGTGGATACCGGACTGACATGGAAGGCGCTCGAACACGTTACCTTGAGTGTGGTCGGTCAGAATCTGCTAAAAAATGAGCACGTCGAATTCGAGGATCTTTTTGGCAGCGTGCAATCGAGCCAAATCAAGCGCAGCGGCTACGTGAAACTCACCTGGGTGTTTTAGGGCGCTTCTAGTCCTGCGTCCTGCAAAACGCCCTAACCGGCAACTGCGCTATCACTTTTCTCGCTCTCTTTTTCCCTCCTTAACGCACTATGGTATCGTCAGAAAATCTCGCCCATGACCACTTCCGCCCCCACCTTCCGCCACGCCCTCGGCCATTTCGCCACCGGAGTTACCGTAGTCACCGTCGAATACCAGCCGGGCAAAATCCACGGCATGACCGCCAACTCGTTCACCTCGGTCTCGTTGCATCCACCGCTGATCCTCATCTGCGTCGATCACCGCGCGCTGATGCTGCCCTTTCTGCATGAACAAAAGCGCTTCGGCGTCAGCGTGCTCAAATCGCACCAGCGAGCCATCTCTGAGTTTTTTGCCCAGCCCGGCCTCTACGACGACCCCGACGACCACCTGAAACTCCGGTATCGCCGTTCGCCCACAGGCATTCCCACGCTCGACGACACTTTGGCGCAACTGAGCTGCACCGTCGCCGGCCACCACCTATCGGGCGACCACACCATCTTCGTGGGCGAGGTGGAGTCCGCCCACGTAGCCGAAGGCCACCCCTTGCTCTTTTACCGAGGCCGTTATCACCACCGCGCCTTGAAATAAACCCCTCCCTGGAATAAGACGGCACTACAAAAGTGCTGCGCCACTCACGGCATGAGCGCACTGGCGAATCCGGAGTTACGCGACACAAAAGCGCACAGGCTGAAGCCTGTGCTACATAAAGCCGCTGCTGTAAGTGCTTTGTTTGCGTTAAAAAAGATTTTGGGACCTCCGGGGCGAGAAGGGGGAAACGCGGGTTCGCCCAGGTTAGGAATGAATTAAATGGTGCAGGATGAGATGGTTGCGGTGCGGGAATAAGAGTGAATTGGGCGCAGTTCTTTACTTGGGCAGATTACCAAAGATATGGCTTGCCTGTCAAGACAAAACAGCGGTACTAGGACTCACAAACTTATGGAGCTACGATTTTTTTGCGGCGGATCCTTCTCGGCGCGTTGGCTCGGACCTGCATGGCGGCGGCGTGCAGCAGCACAAGGTTGCTCGGCCGGAGACCACTTTCGCCAAACGAGGTCAATTCACCGAAGGGGGAAAAAAGATATTCCAGAAGTGCGGACTGGGCGTCAGAAACTCTACCGGCACCAGCGACCCTTCGCTATTGATTTGCGGCGGCCGCACCACGCGCGCTTCCACGGTCTTTTGCGTCTTGGGATTCTCGAGCGAAACCTTGGCGCCCTCCGCCAGCGGTTCCGGCAAAACGATCATGGCGCCGTTCTGGCTGACCGTCTGGGTGACGCCGTCCATCGGCGCTTTCCCCGTGACCAATACCTTGACGGGCATCCGCAGTAGCACGCGCTGCGCGCGGCGCCGCTCTTCGGCGGTCGGCGGACGTTGCGCCGCGGGGCGAGAGGAAATCGGGGCCACCGCGGGTTTTTTATCCGGTACAGGCATCATAGCTCCAGTCCCCAAAAGTCCATCTCAGGCGCAACCAGTTCGATTCCATACTCCCAGCCGTCAGGCCGGGGATTGCCTTTCCACACGATCACCGCGGCATTGCTGCTGCCGGTTGCGAGGTTGGAGAGCGCCAGGCGGTGCTCGAGCGCCAGGGCCTGCTCCAGCACGACCATGCAGCCATAGGGATTCACCACGCGGGTGTGCGCTTCCACGCTGACGCGCGGCCCATCGGCGGTATCCCACTCGAGCCGCACCGGAACGCGCGAATTCATGCGCCTTCCGCGCCGGTTATCGTGATGACGCGAACCAATAGGTTTCGCTTCGCGTGTTTTAACTCCACGCACAATTCCAGACATGCAATGCCCTCAATAAAGCCATGCTAAAGTTGGCGTGAGGCACGGTCAATAGAACATCGGTGGCGGTGAGCGGAAGAAGTAGCTGGCCGAAAGTACAGGTGGTTGCGGGAATTGCGGGAAGGTGCTGCGGATTTGTGGCGAAGGCGAGTTGGAACGCGGTGAACGAGCAGTGAAGAATCTCATCGTCAACGCTGATGATTTGGGCTGGACCGAAGGCGTGAACCGCGGCATCGCGGAAGCGCACGGCCACGGCATCGTGACCAGCGCGTCGTTGCTGGCGAATGGCGCGGCGTTTGTCTCCGGCGTGGAGCTGGCGCTGTCGCGCGAAGGCTTGGGGGTCGGCGTACACCTGAACCTGAGCAACGGAGCACCGGTGGCCCCGCGGGAACTGGTCACCACGCTGCTGAACGATGCAGGCGAATTTGCCGGCGGACCGGAGTCCATCCTGGTGAAGCTGGCGCGCCGCGCGCTGCAGTTGCAGGAAGTAGAGGAAGAGTGGGACGCGCAGATCACCCGCGTGCGCGAGTTCGGCATCACGCCAACGCATCTGGACGGCCACAAACACGTGCAGATGCTGCCCGGACTCTTCGAGATTGCGCTGCGGCTGGCGAAGCGCCACGACATTGGCGCGATTCGCGTCTCGCATGAGGAATCGTCGTTGCGGTCGGCGCTCTCCGCTGGAGAGAACCAGCACGCGGGACAAGTGCTGATACAAGGCGTGCAAGCGCGCGGATTAAAGCTGTTGGCGCACGACGCACGGGAGCAAGCAGAGCGCGCGGGAATCGCCACCGCGGACTATTTCTGCGGTATTGCGCAAACCGGCGAACTGACGCGCGAAGGCCTGGCCTGCCTGCTGCGCGGGCTGCCCGACGGAACCACCGAGCTGATGTGCCATCCGGGATTTATGGACGACGAGCTGCGCAAATCGAACACGCGGCTGCAGGATTCGCGCCGCATCGAAGTGGAAATCCTGACCGATAAGGGCATTCGGAATCTTGTCGCGGAGCAGGGGATTCGCCTGATAGACTATGCTTTCCTGGCGCAAGAAGCAGCTTAAGGGGCGGTTTTGCGAAACATGGCAAGCGAAGCAAGCATGCGCTACTCGATCGTAGTGCCCTTCTTCAACGAACAGGAAAACATCCCTCCCTTGTACATGAAGCTGACGGAGGTGATGGATTCCGTCGGTGAACCCTACGAACTGGTGTTTGTGGATGACGGCAGCAAAGACAACACCTTCAAGGTGCTGGCGGAGATTTACGAGCACGACCGGCGCGTGAACCTGGTGCGGCTGCGGCGGAATTTCGGGCAAACCGCGGCGCTGAAGGCCGGTTTTGACTACGCGCGCGGCGAAGTGATTATCTCGATGGATGGAGACTTGCAGCACGACCCGGAAGAGATTCCGCGCTTTCTCGAGAAGATTGAGGAAGGCTTTGACCTGGTGAGCGGGTGGCGGCATCACCGGCAGGACCACTGGCTGATGCGGCAATTTCCGAGCCGCGTGGCCAACTGGATGATGGCCAAACTTTCCGGCGTGGAACTGCACGATTTTGGGACCACCTTCAAAGCTTACCGCCGCGAAATTATCCAGGAAATTCAGCTGTACGGGGAACTGCACCGCTTTATTCCGGCGCTGGCGGCGACCACCGGCGCGCAGATTGCGGAAGTGCCGATCGAGAATTTACAGCGCAAGAACGGCAAATCCAATTACGGCATAGGGCGGACGGTGCGCGTGTTTCTGGATTTGTTGATGGTGAAATTCCTGCTGGATTACTCCACGCGGCCGCTGCAGTTCTTCGGCCTGCTGGGGCTGGGCGGTTCGGGACTCGCGTTGCTGTTGGCTTGCGGGCTGGCGATCTCCAAGTTTTATTACCACACGGACGTCATGACGGAGCACGGACCGCTGATGCTGATGACGGTGGTGCTGTTCCTGAGCGGGATCCAGTTTATTTCCATGGGCTTGCTGGGCGAGATCAGTTCGCGGACGTATTACGAATCGCAGAACAAGCCGATTTATGCGTTACGCGAAGTGAAGAGTCACCGCAAAGAAGCCGGGGATTCCGCGGAGTCCACGCGGCCGTCCGGCAATTCCGACCGATAAATCAGTCGTTTGAAATTTTCGCCTGCGGTGATTCGCGGGCTGACGCTCGCGCGCGTGTTAAAAAGATGGACCGGGGCGTGGGGAATCCGGTGATGAGGGGAAGGCGCCCGCCTCAGAAGGCGGCCGCTACAAAGGCAAAGGCGAAAATTCATGAATCGAGAGCAGTTTTATGCGGCGATGGGCGGCGAAGGCACGCTGGACTATGAGAAGTATTTGCAGACGAAGACGCTGCTGAATTGCCAGACGGGGTTTGCGGAGCTGTGCAATGCGGATGAACTGCAATTTCAGGTGGTGCACCAGATTGAAGAGTTGTGGATGAAACTGATTGCGTACACGCTGCTGGATATCGACGACTATTTGCAGGCTGCGAATACGAACCGCGTGCTGACGCTATTCCGGCGCGTGCATCTGGCGCAGAAGATGATGATTCAGCAGGTGGGGCTGCTGGAGACCATGTCTCCGAAAGAGTATCAGGCGATTCGCACGCGGCTGGGGAATGGGAGCGGGCAGGAATCGCCGGGATTTCGCACGCTGCTGCGCATGTACCAGCCGCTGTGGAATTCCTTTGAGGAATTTTATTTGCGCAAGCGTGGATTGACGGTGGAGAAGATTTACGACACGGCGTACGACCACGGGGATGCGTACGTGGTGGCGGAGGCGCTGGCGGAGTTTGACGAGTTGTTTCAGAAATTCCGCTACGAGCATATGCAGCTGATTCACCGGACGATTGGGTTTGGGTCGAAGTCGTTAAAGGGGCGGCCGGTGGAGGTTTTGTCGGAGGGGATGAGCCACAAGTTTTTTCCGGAGTTATGGGAAGTACGCGGGAAGATGACGGATGAGTGGGGCGCGGAGTACGGGGTAAAGAGGGATTCGCTGGGCGGGCATCACTAGATGGTGCATTGTGGTGCGGGGTGCTGTAGACTGATGCTGTGAAGAACCAAGCCAAAAATGTTCGGCAAAGCGTGTCCTTGCCACCCAGCGTCGCGGCGCGCGTGCGGCGGCTTGCGGAAAAGCGTAATTCCAGTGCTAGTCGCGTGCTCGTCGAACTAATCGATGTCGGCCTGCAGTCCAAGGAAACGGAAAAGGATCGCTTCTTTGCGCTCGCGGATCGGCTTGCGCAGTCCGCCGACCCCAGCGAACGTCGCAAAATCAAAAAAGAACTGGCCCGCATGACGTTCGGCTCCTGATCACGCGGTCGATAGCGGAGTAGAATAGGCCGAAGATTCAGTGGGCCAATCTTCCGCCGGCGCTCCGCCAACACCTCTTTGACCGCCTCGAACAGCGCAAAATTAGCGCCGAAGATCTATACAAGCTCAAGTTGTGGCGCGAATCCGAGCCGGAAGCTCCCGAAGGGCTCTGGTACAAGGACTTTGGCTCGTTCAAAATTTGCGGGGAAGGTAAATTCCCAAAGACGTTTCTGATGAAAGGGCAAGTCGCGAAAGGGAAACCGCTCTAAGGTAGTGGCGCGTCGTACGTCCGGGCAAGCTGGGGCGGAGCATGCTCCGCCCCTACAACGGCAATGGCTACTGCACGGAGATGCTGACAGCGCCGCTGGAATTGCTGTAGTTCGTGTCGCCGGTAATGAAGCTGGCAGTTACGGTGTCGACGTGTCCTCCTCCGCCTCCTCCGCCACCACCTCCGCAGCCGACGATGCCTACAGCGATGGCGGCGAATGCCAGAGCGCCGGCGTAAACGAAGACGCAGCGACGCTGCGGCGGGATGCGGCGCAGAGCCAACAGGAACGCGATGAGTAGCGCGAGAGCGGCGGTCCATAGCGGGCCGGTGCGCCAGCGGGGGAACTGGGTCGGTGTGGTCGATGGCGGCGGCGACATCGAGAGGGCCGACGTGGTGAACGACGCGGTGCAGGAAGGCGGCGCACCGGTGTTGGGGTTGAAGTTGGTCTGCGCGCCGCAAGTTACTCCGGCGGACAACACCGTGCTGCCGAACGAGAAACCCACCATGCCCGTGGGGCCGGCGCCGTTGCTGGATACGCCGACGACGGTAGCGGTTAGTGTGACGCTCTGGCCGGGAGTGATGCTGATGACATTGGAGCTTACGGTGGTTGTGGTTCCAGCGGGGTTCACGGTCACCGTCAGAGGAGTGGCGCTGGCGCTGGACTTGAAGCTGTTGTCTCCGCTGTACGTCGCCGTGATGGTGTGCGGATTGCCAGCCGTCGTGCCGATCAACTGAATGGGCTGATCCTCGGCGAAACCGGAGTTGTTGAGCTTGGATGTGTTCGTGGTGTTGGTCGTGTTTGGCACGAGGAAATCGTTCAAAGCTTTTCCGCCATCAAGCAACGTGACGGTGCCCGTCGGACAAGCCTGCACCGGAGGAGTCAGGAGCGGTGCTTGTGCGAAGGGCGGAGGAGTGCAGGTCGTCGCGCTGTTGTTGAGGCTGGTCACGGCTACCAGCAGAATGTAGGAAGATCCGTACGTCACGCTCTGGGTCGAGCTAGTGTTTACGATGGGATTGCCATTGGCGTCAAAGGTAACGAAGTAAGGGACTACCTTGCTGGTTTCTGCGCTAACGCCACTCACCAGGGAAGGTGAGGACGTGCTAGCGGCAAACGTTCCTTCGCCGCCGAAGCGGGCCACCACCATGTAAGCGCCTCCACCGGTGCCCGGAAGCAGTGTGGTCGTGCCGCTATACGAACCGTTCGTCAACGGGAAAGTATCAATTACGAGTCCGGGAGAGGTGCTCCCCTGAGTCAATTCGACGAATCCGCCGGTAGGCGTTCCCGCTCCGCTCGTCACGGTTCCAGCGACGGTAACTGGGGCTCCGTGGGTGTCATTCACGGCCGCGCCGCCGTTTAGCAACAGCGTGGTGCTCGTTGTCGACAGTGTGGGTGTCGCGGTAGTCCACTTCGCGACCAGGTTTGTTACGTTGACGGAGCCGAGGCCGGTGGCCAAGTCGTAGTTTGCGGTGGCGTTGAATGATGGCGTGTTATTGGTGAATGGCGGGTTGTCCTCGTTCACGAGGATGCCGAATTCATCCGCGGCGCCGCTGGTGTTGCTGCAGCCGAACGTGTCACCTTCGCAGGCCACGGAATTATTGCCCGTCGTGATGTCGTAGAAGATGCAAGTGCTGGCATTGGGCGGCGGGCTTGCCTGCGAAGTACAGGTCGCTCCCGGCTTGGCTGCCAAAGCATAGAGCACATAGTTGGGGTTGCCTAGGCGTTGGCCGGTCTGCTGATTCACGAGGGACATGATGGCGGCGAAGGCAGGCGAAGAAGCCGAGGTGCCACCGACGCCCTGAAAATCGTTGAACGGCGAGTTCAGATCGCAGGAGCTGGTGTTACTGCCGGTGCCGGAATTGGCGTCCTCTTCGCAGATGATGTAGAAGCTGTTGTTCTGTCCGTTGCTGGCGAAGAGCGAAACGTCGGGAAGGTCGCGCACGCCGTCTGCGGGCACGCCGAGACCGGTCTGCCAGCTTGGCTTCGGGTAGCCCAACTGGCCGTTTACCGTGTTGCAAGTAATGTCTCCCTCGGCATCTTCTGTCACATTAATGCAATTGCTTTGGCCGCCCGCACCGCCGGTGAGGTCCGGGCCGGTGCCCTCTAAACCGGACGAGTCTTCGTTGATGATTGCCGCCGTGCAACCGGACAACGAGCCGCTGCTGGCGCAGGAATCGTTCCAGGGAATTTCGGGAATGTACGACAAGGCTGAGGTCTGCGTGCCCGAATTGGTGGTGGACCAATACGTGGCCGCATAATTTGCCAGGCTGCTGTTGAAGTCCGTGCCGCCGACGGCCACGTTGAAGGGCGTAGAAGCATCGCCGCTTACGGCTTGCCCGAAGACGGAAAAGTCCAGCGAGCTATCGCTAGTGGGGTCGCACGCAGCGGAGCCGGTGTCCCCGGCGGAAACCATGCCGCTGATGCCTTGCGCGGAGGCTTGTTCCCAGAGCGCACTCTCAAATTCGTTGCCGGAAGTGCCCTCGAACGCCTCGCAGGCGCCGAAACTCTTGCTAATCACGGGTGCAAGGTTGTTATTGATGGTGTAGAGAACCGAAAGATCCACGCCGGCGGCGCCCACGCCAGAGTCCGGCTGCTCGGTGACGACTAGCAGCACGGTGGCGTTTGGCGCGACGGCGCTGGCGATTTGGGTGTCGAGGTCGGCTTCGGTTTCGTCGCCGGTCAGGCCGGGGTCCGGACCATTTACGATGATGTTCGCGGTGGCTTGCGCGAGAGTTAGCGCCGGCAGGCCAAAGAGATTACGGTAGTCGACGAGGTCTTGCGGATTGATGTTGGAGTCGTTGACTACGACGATGGTTTGGCCTTGTCCGGCAGGCTGACTATTAACCGTTGAAGGCACGTTATAAATTTTCGCGAAGTCTCCGGGGCCGACACCAAAGCAATTCGTGCTGGTGAAGCAATCACCAGCGTAGGTAAACCTCGGGTTCAGCGGCTTGAGTTGGCCGGTGGCTGTGGTTTTGCGGAAGGTGCCGAGTTTGTGGAGGTGCGCGCGGGGGCGGAAGTTGGTGAGACCGACGACGCCACCGATCACAGGGGCGAGTGCGGCGGGGATTTGCGGGTCGCTGATGTTGGCGTTGCGCACTTCGCCGCGAATATTAAATTTGTGAATGTCGGTGTGAAAGGCGGAGCGCATCTGGCCGACGTTGCCGGAAAATTCGATGGTGGTTTTTCCGGCACCGACCTTGATGTTCTGGAAGCCGTGGCTCGAGAGCCATTGGGTTACGGCTTGCACGTCGGAGTCGGCGGGACCGAATTGCGCGGCGAACTGCTGCGGGGTGAGCCAGGCGTGATAGTTGGCGGAGGATTTATTTTGCTGATCGTCGAGCAGTTGGCGGAGGGAGGATTCCTGGTCGGCGCTGCGCTGCAGCAGGATGAGCGCGCGGGTGACGGGGGCGGAATCGTCAACGGCACCCTGGTCGAACTTAGCTTTGGCGAGCGGGTGGACGTTGCCCTTGAGAGGGACGAGGTGCGCTTCGTCGACGGCCTGCGTGACGCGCGGGCGCACGGTGGAGACGGCGCTGGCCGCGGCGGCGGGAGGTTGCCCCTGCGCGCTGACCTTCGTGGCCAAGGCGAGAGGGGCGAGGGTTAAGAGCAACGACAACAGAATGCGCGTGTGGAACGAGAGCGTTTTCATGACCGATCCATTCTGAGAGGGTAATTTTGCTGCAAGTAAATACTGTGCGGCTGGTGGTGCAGGGCGAATCGTAAGGCATAAGTGAAATTCGTGAGCGTCCGGGAGATCGTGGCTGATCGAAGGTGGAGGAATTCGCCGCACAACACTGTAGCATGCAAGGGGGGTGCGACTTGTAATATTTTGTTCACAAAATCGTCAGTTATTGGCGCCCGAATAAGAGACAACAACAAGTGCCGAATCGGATGCACGGGAAACGTCCGAGGATGCTTTTGGGACACCCGTGTGGCGAACTAACCCGCAGGGCGCGAATTTGTTGCGCGGGGCGATGGGAATCTTCTGGCACCTCGCCGTTTGCCACCTCGTCGTTTGCATCTCGCGGGTTACGCTTTTGCGACATGGAACCCCGTTTTGACATTAGTTCCCGCAGGAGGGGAGATTCGTTCCCGGGAATCGCCGCGGCTTATTTGAAGGGCAGGGAGGTGAGGTCGA